>Ga0306923_10001808_pt1 | contig 19150 bp, 10 predicted proteins | sample sta12Can44000108_FD_203841 | JGI IMG/M metagenome (GOLD analysis project Ga0306923, IMG submission 203841) | Lab enrichment of tropical soil microbial communities from Luquillo Experimental Forest, Puerto Rico - statanox.12C.anox.44.000.108 (v2)... | ecosystem: Environmental > Terrestrial >... | reverse complement strand
CGTCCGCCGGTCCCGTGCGACAGTATCCGAGGCCCGCAGCGAACACCTCGGACGCACGATACGCTTCGAGGTACGCCCGCTCGGCGCCTGGATCGAGTCCTACCGGCCCGGCGCTCTGACGCAGGAATGCGCGGTGGAACGCGTCCTCGCGGTTCGCGACCAGCGCCTCCGCGAGGCCCGGCGTCGCGTTGAACGGTCCGTGCCACGCTGGGTAGTTGCTGAGTCCCGGCTCTGAGAGCGCTACGCCGCTGCCGGGGAGCACTTCCTCCTCGACCACGAATGCAACCACGCGCTCCGGATGATCGGCGGTGACGAGGTACGCGACCGTTCCTCCCCAGTCGTGCCCGACGAGCGCGAACGTCCCGAGACCGAGGCGATCGGCGAGGCCGATCACGTCCCTCGCCAGCGCCTCCTTTTCGAACGCCTGCGGGCCTCCGGACGAACTGCCAAGACCGCGCAGGTCAGCGCAGATGCAGCGGAAGCCTGCCGCAACGAGCACCGGAGCCGTGAGCCGCCAGTGGACGGACGTGACGGGCCAGCCGTGGAGGAGGATGACGGCGGGTCCGCTCCCACGATCCCAGACGCCCAGCCCGACGCCGCCGCCCACGTCGACCCGGGTCATCCCATCTCCGTTCACGCAAGGTCTCCTGGCCCAACATAGGGAGCCCCACACCAACGCGCGAGGATGGGGCCTGGTCGCCGCGCATCCTCGTGGGGAAGGCTCGAACGAGGGCGTGCCCGGTGCGCAGACCGAGCGTAGAGCCTCGCCATTCTTCCCGGAGGAGAGGCCATGCGTTCGTCGATCATCCTGGGTGCGTTCTTGGGAGCGATGGTGCTTTGCGGAGCCGCGCGTGCGGCGGAGGATCTCGACGCGCCGAAGGCGGATCCCAAGCACCACAAGGTGGAGTTCGAGAACGAGTGGGTCCGCATCGTGCGCGCTGTCATCCCCCCGCACGAGAAGACCGAGATGCACGGCCACCCGAACCTGGTGAGCGTGTTCCTCACCGACGCGGACCTGAAGGTCATCGCGCCCGATGGGAAGGTCTCGGAGGCCCACGCGAAGAAGGGGTCGGCGACCTGGCGCGGCCCGACCGCGCACGTCGCGGAGAACATCGGCGACAAGCCGGTGGAGCAGCTTCTCGTCGAGCCGAAGGGGCCGGCGAAGGCGGGGTGGACGCCGCCGCCTCGCGACGTGACGAAGGTGACCACGACCGACAAGGTGGAGTTCGAGAACGAGTACGTCCGGATCGTGCAGGGCACGTTCGGCAAGGGAGCGCGCGCGCCGATGCACGATCACGCCTCCGGCGTGCACATCGCCCTCGACGACAGTCACGTGCGAAGCACCACCCCGGACGGGAAGGCGACCGAGGTCCGCTCGAAGGCGGGCGAGGCCCGGTACCGGCCCGCGTTCTCGCACTCCGTCGAGAACCTCGACGACGGGCACTCGTCGCTCATCGTGGACATCAAGGCCGCGCCGCCGGGGAAGTAGCCGGCAGCACCACTACGGACCGGAGTACGACGTGACGCCTCCGGGCTTCGTCGCGCCGGTCGTGTCCTTGTACGGTAGGTGCGCGAAGTAGACGGTCCGCGGCGTCGCCCAGCGGTCGATCTGGATGTTGCGGACGGTCGCCTTCGTCGCGAATTCCGGCGCCGTGCCCGGCAGCAGGTTCGAGCCGGACGTGAACGTCCCGCTCTTCAGCCGCACGATCCCGCCGTCCTGCGGACCGATCCACACCGAGCCGTCGGACGGGTCGCAAGCGACGGCGGTGATCGGGCCATCGAACGGCGCGGGTAGGCGGAACTGCTGGACGCCGAGGAGCGAGCCGCTGTTCGGGTCCACGGTCGCCCTCGCGAGGCCGTGGAGCGAGCCGACCCACAGCGTGCCGTCGTCGCAGAACGACATCGACTGCACGGCGTCGTAGTAGCCCGCGTCGAAGAAGCTGATGAAGGCAGTGGCCGCGGCTGTCATGTCGCCCCAGTACGGCTCGTACACGCGTGGATCGTTGTACGGGATCGCCATCTTGACGTAGCCCGGCATGTTGGTCGTCCGCCAGTCGTTCGAGAACCACGGCAGGCCACTGCGCGGATCCACGGCGATGGCGAACGTCTCGCCGGTGTGGATCGCGCCCGTCGGATCGTTCGGATCGAACGCCGGGTGCTGGTGCTCGAAGACGTACTTCGCGTCGGCCCACTTCGGCTGCAGCTTGGCGACCGGGTTCTGCGTGAACTCCTCATCGCGCCACCCGCGCGCCTGCGGGTTGGCGACGAGCACCGTGAACGCTCCGTGCGTGCCGCCCATGATCGCGTCGTACTGCCCGCGCCCGGCCTTCCGATTGATCGCGATGCGCTCGACCTGGCGCGTCTTCAGGCGACCCATGAGGTAGACGCCGTCCCCCCAGCCCATCGACAGGCAGTAGCCCGCGGCGTCGTGGCTCTCGCACACCGTCCCCGGCGGTCCGGCGACGAGCACGCGCCGCTCACGCGACAGGTTCGTGCCGTCGAAGGTCACCACGTCCGCGCCCCCGGAGAAGAGCGCCCACGACGTACAGACGCCACCGCCCGCCGGGCACGAGAGCGCGTCCTTGTCCTGGTCGGTGCCGGCGCCGCGGTAGCCGACCACCGCCTTGCCTGCGCTCGACCCGGCCACCGAGATCGCTGGGCACATGCGGATCGGGATCGTGGGGGCGACGACGTTCAGGTACTTGTCGACGAGCGACAGGTCGTCGAACGCGGCGTCGTCGAAGTAGCAGGTCTCCGATAGGCCCGCGTTCGTCGCGTCGAATCTCTTGAACGCGGTGTCGCCGCGCGTCTTCGCGAACACCGCCTGCCGCGCGGCGACGTACACGTTTCCGGCCTCGTCGGCGGAGACGTCGTGGACGGCCGCGGTGAGGCCCTCACCGACCGACCAGAACGTCCAGTTGCCCGCCGTGCGGCCCGCCTTCATCCCGAAGCTCGGGTCCGTGACCCCCGACGCGGTGGTCGGCGTCGGGGTAGGGATCGCGCTCGGCTCGGGTGTCGGTGTCGGTGTCGGCGTCGGTGTCGGTGTCGGTGTCGGTGTCGGAAGGGCTTGAGTGGGCGCCGGATCCGGGGGCGGGGCGCTGCTCTTCCCGCTGCTGCCGCACGCCACCAACGCCGCCGCCAGCGCCGCCAACCCACGTCGCATCCGTGACCTCCACCCGAGCGACCGCGGCGAACGCGCCGCACGCGCTGGAGGTGGGAACTACCCGACCAGCGGGCAACGCCCCGGCGAGCGGCGCCTGATCTGCGGAGGGTCCGCACCCGAACGAGCCCGAGCCGGCGAGCATCTTCACCTGTGCGGCAACGTGAGTGCCGCGCGTCGGGCCGCGGCGCAGCCAGGAAGAGACCCGGACGCCACCGAGGGTGAAAGCCAGCGCCGCGAGCGCCGCCCGCCGCCCGAACGTCGCGTCGACCATGGAAGCCTCCGTCAGGTGCCGTCGGTGCCGTCCGGGCGGGAGAGAGCGATCAGGCCCGGGGCGTGGTGCGCTCGCTCGCTGCGCCGTGGGGGGCCACGACCGCGTACTCCTCTGCCGACGGCGCGTCGGCCGGGAAGTTGCGGGCGAGGTGCAGGCGGAGGCGATCCTCGAACTCGGCGTCCTGGTTGCCGCGGTACACCATCGACGAGCCGATCTCGGCGGCGAGGATCGCCGAGCGGTACTTGGGCGGGAGGCGCGAGATGCGGTGCCGGAAGCGCGGCTCCTCACGCAGCAGCGCCGGCAGGTGCGCGAGGATGGCCCGCCGGAACTGCGGCTCGAGCGCGAGCTCGGGGCGGCCCTCGAAGAACCGGAAGAGCTGCGCGTACCGCTCGTTGATCTCGGCCGAGATCGCGTCGGAGATCTCGGTGCAGAGGCCGCCCCGCTCGCGGCGCAGCGCCAGGATGAGGTTCGCCTCGTCGGCGGCCCGCCGCTCCAGGATCGCGAGCACGTCCCGCACGTACCGCTGCTTGTGCTCGAGGAACTCCGCCTCGTCGAGCAGCAGGTTGGCGATGATCTCGTACGACGAGGAGATGACGCCGCACTTGTTCGCCGACGCGTCGCGCAGGAGCAGCACGCCCTGGCGCTGCAGCTCCACGCGCGCCTCGGGCGTGATGAAGGAGTTCGCCCCCTCCACGATCACGCGCGCCGTCGGCGTTCCGTCGGCGCGCAGGAACTTCCGCCAGTTCGACCGGTCGATGGTCTCCGGCCGGCCCCCCCCGGGGATGAAGAGGTCGGCGTCGACCGTGAAGACGAGCTCGCCGAGCTCGCGCGAGAAGTCGTCGGTCGAGATCCAGCTCTCGGAGAGCCCCGCGGGCCCGCGCGTCACCTTGCGGTAGAGCTGGCGCAGGCCGTCGCGGCGCGACCCGGTGCGGAAGAGGAGCGTCGCCCCTTCGTGCAGCGCCGCCGGGTCGAACGCGTCGAGGTCCGAGCGGAGGAGGATCGCGCCGAGCGCTCCGCGGTCGGCGCCCGCGGGATCGAAGAGCGCCGCCGTGCCGTCCACGACGAGCCGGATCGCGGCGCGCGGGCAGCGCTCCAGGAGCAGGCGCATCGCGTTCCCGGCCACGTCGCCGTTCGGCCCGCCCGTGAACTTCACGGTGAACGGGTCGCGCGCCACGTCCACGCCGAGCTCCCGCATCGCGATCTCGGCGAACTTCACGACGCCGGTCGAGGTGACGGCGAACTCCTTGTGGTTGATGCCCACCGCCTTGCTCGACATGATCCCGACGCCGAGCAGGTAGCCGCGGCGGCGCGAGAGCCGCGCGATCGACTCGATCATCGCGTCGTGCATGTTCTCGTCTGGGCCGAGCTCGATGGGCTCGTCCTGACGGTAGTAGTCGACGACGCCGGCGTGGCGCGCCACGCCGCGCTCGGTCACGAACACGTCGAGGAAGGCGTTCGCGACCGCGAGCTGGAAAGCGTGCAGCCGCAGGGTCTCGGCCTCGGGCCCGCCATTCAGCACCGACGCGTCCATGAGGAGGACGAGCTTCGACCCGCCCTCGTAGATGTCCTTGTTCTTGAAGTGCTGCGTGTGCGCGAGGACGAAGCACTCGCGGAAGAGCGTGTTCGCGCTCGTCGCGAAGTCGTCGGCGCCGCGCGCGACGACCGTGCGCCAGCCGCCGCGCGCGATGTCCGAGAAGCCGATGTGATAGCCGAACCCGGCGCGGCCGAAGAAGAAGGTGATCCGGAACGGGGTCGCCGCGGGAAGGTCGCCCACCGCCTCCGGGCCGAGCGCCGCGAGGTAAGCCGGGTCGAGCCGGAACGCGAACGCCTGCTTCTCCCTCACGAAGAAATTGGTCTTCAGCGTGTGGCGGATGAACGCGAGCGCGCAGCGGTAGATCGCGCGCCGGACGTCGTCGAGGCGCCTGTGGCCGGTGTTGTAGTCGTTCACCGCGCGCTCGGCCTGGGCGAGCGTTGCGCCGTCGCCGCGGACCTCCGGCGCGAGCGACGGATCGAAGCGGCGCCGGAAGAGCGCCACGAGCTGCAGCGTGAGCTCGGGGTTCGCGTGGAACGCGCTGCGCACCTCCTCGAGGTGGAAGCGCTCGGGCCCGGCGTGTGCGAGGTTCGTGTGGCAGAACGCCACGAACGCGTTCACGAGCGCCGCGTCGTCGCCGCTCATGAGGCCGCTCGCGACGAGCTCGGTGTAGGCCGGCGAGGCGGTGGACAGGATCAGGGTGTTGAACAGCTCGCGCTCGAGCTGCGTGTGGAGGGACGACCCCAGCGCGAGCGCGCCGCCCCCTCGCGGGCGGACCCCGAAGGTGCCGAGGAAGAACGGATGCTGGCCGGTGGAGATGGTGAGGCACTGCGCCTGGCTCACCCCGAGGTCGAGCCGGTTCAGCACCTCCATCACCTGGATGAGGAAGTCGCGGTTCGGCGGGTTCGCGACCGCGAAGAAGACGTTCGCCTCGCCCTCCGGGGTGGGGGCCTCCTCGACGTCGAGGTAGAGCCCCCCAGAGCGCCGCGCGAGCTGCACGAGCCGGAGCATCTGCGCCACCCGGCGCGCGGGCGAGAGCCTGACGTAGCGCTCGTCGTTCACCCACAGGAGGCCGAGGAGCGCGTCGAGCTCGGTGAGGTCGAAGTCGGCGTACGCCTCGCAGAGCGCCGCGGCGACCCGGTCGCGCACGTCGGGCGGCACCTGCGCCGTCGCGTGGCGTTCGGCGACCACGGCGTGAGCCTTCGCTTCGAAGTCGAGCCGCTGGATCTCGAGCGTCCGGTCGAGGCCCGGGATCGGCTGCGCGGAGTGCGCGAACATCGCGTAGGAGACGTCGCGCCGCCGCACCGCCGGCAGGCGCAGGGTCTCGTACAGGGAGCCGGGCACGTTGCGCGTGGCGAGGACGAGCGAGCTCGGCCGGTCGGCGAGGACGAGCTGCCCGTTCGCGCGCAGGGTCCCCACCTCGCGGGCGAGGAGCGCGAGCGCCTCCGGCTCGTCCTGCATCGCATCGAAGAAGCCCGGCGGCATCGCGCGCGCGAGCCAGCCGGCGTCGTCCTCCACGTGGCGGGGCAGGGGTGGGCATGAAGGGGACGTGTCGCGCACGGTGGACCTCCGCTGCGATGGCGCCGCGGCCAGGGCGGCCGCGGCGCGTTCGAGGATTCGAGATGAAAGTCGGCGCGTGCTACTCGCCCACCGCGAGGCGCGGGAGGGGCTCCACCGGAGCGACCTTCCCGTAGATCGGCGCGTTCGCGGGGATCGCCTTCTCCCAGGCGGCGACCACGACCGTGGCGCAGCAGTTCCCGACCACGTTCACGCAGGTGCGCCCCATGTCCATGAGCTCGTCGATGCCGAGCAGGATGGCGACGCCCTCGAGCGGGAGGTTGAACGCGGCGAGCGCGCCGGCGAGGACCACGAGCGACGAGCGCGGCACGCCGGCGACGCCCTTCGTCGCCACCATGAGCACGCCCATCATCGCGAGCTGCTCGCCGAAGCCCACCTGCACGCCCGAGGCCTGGGCCACGAATAGCACGGCGAGCGAGAGGTAGAGCGTAGAGCCGTCGAGGTTGAACGAGTAGCCGGCCGGCACGACGAAGGCGACGATCGAGCGCGGGATGCCGAGCCGCTCCAGCACCTCGAACGCCTTCGGCAGCGCGGCCTCCGAAGAGGTGGTGGTGAAGGCGACGACGGCCGGCTCGCGGATCGCGGAGAGGAAGGTCCGCATGTTCACGCGGGTGATGAGCTTCACCGCCACGAACAGGATGACGAAGAAGATCACGAGCGCACCGTACAGCGCGCCGACGCACTTCAGGAGCGGGAGGAGCACCTTCACGCCCTTCGCGCCGAGCGCGGCCGCCATCGCGGCGCCGACGCCGAGCGGAGCGAACTTCATCACGTAGCCGACCACCTTGAACATCGCCTCGGCGCCCGACTCGGCGATCTGCAGCACGAGCTTCGCCTTCTCGCCCGCGGCTGCGACCGCGAGGCCCACGAAGACGCTGAAGACCACGATCTGGAGGACGTCGTTCCGCGCGAGGGCGTCGAAGATCGAGGTCGGGAAGGCGTCGAGCACGAAGTCGGCGAAGCCCTTCGCCTTCGCGAGCTTGCCCACCGCAGAGGCGTCGTGGGCGAGCTCCACGCCCACGCCGGGCCGGATGAGGTTCGCGGCGCCGAGCCCGATGAACAGGGCCACCGTGGTGGCCACCTCGAACCAGACGAGCGCCTTGAGACCGATGCGGCCCGCCACCTTCCCGCCGGCGCCGGCGAGCCCCGCCACCAGCGTGCAGAAGAGGAGCGGCCCGAGGAGCATCTTGATGAGCCGGAGGAAGAGCTGGCTCACCGGCTTCAGGGAAACCCCGAACTGCGGGAACAGCCAGCCGACGAGCACGCCGGCGATGAGCCCTAGGATGATGAGCTGGGTCTGCGACACCCGGAAGCGGCGCCGGACCTGGTTCTGCGAAGCGGACATGGAGTACCCCGTGCGCGGATGGCTTTTGCGCCGGAGACGGCGCGTGCAGCCAGCCTTCGCAAGCCGGGTGCCGGCCGCCGCGGCGCGGATCGCCGCGAGAACCCTGGGTGACGGCGCGGTGACGCCGGCGTGATGGGGTATGCCCTCCCGCTCCGACGCGGCGCGGCGCGCGGGGCTCGGGCACGGGGAAGAGCGCCTTTCGCGCGGACGACGGCGGCGCACAACCGGCGACGCGAGGTTATAGGGGGTCGTCCCGCCGCCGCGTCCGCTTCGCGAGGCGCTTCGAGAGCGCGGGCTGCGAGATGCCGATGAGCCGCGAGGCGATGGTCTGCTTCCCCTCGGCGCGCCGCAGCGCCTCGTCCACGAGGAGGTCGATGACCTCGTGCAATCGTGGCAGCGGCTCGCCCTCCACGAACACGTGCCGTTCGGCCCCGCCAGCGGGGCCTGGAGCCCGCTCCAGCTCGGTCGCGCCGATGGCGCGCTTGAACGCGCCGAGCGAGAGCATGCGCGAGCCGTGCAGCGTCATCGCGTCGAACACCATCGCCCGGAGCTCGCGCACGTTCCCGGGAAAGCCGTAGTTCGCGAGCAGGATCGGCAGCTCCTTCGGCACCGCCGGCTTCTTCTTCCCGAGGCTCCGCGCCGCCTCGTCGAGGAAGTGATCGAGGAGCACCGGGAGGTCGTCGCGCCGCTCGCGGAGCGGCGGGATCCGGACCTGGTGCGCGCAGAGCCGGAAGTAGAGATCCCGCCGGAACTGGCCGGCCGCCTGGCGCGCCCCGAGATCGGCGTGCGTCGCGACGATGACGCGGGCGTTCAGGCGCCGCGGGGTATCGCTCCCGAGCGGGAAGTACTCGCCCTCCTGGAGGAGCCGCAGGAGCTTCACCTGCGACGCGACGGAGAGATCGCCGATCTCGTCGAGGAGGAGCGTCCCGTCCTCCGCCTGCTCGATCATCCCGGCGCGGCTCGCGTCGGCGCCGGTGAACGCGCCGCGCACGTGGCCGAACAGCGTGTCGCTGAACACCGCGTCGTCGAGCCCCGCGACGTTCAGCGCGACGAAGCGCCCCCGGCGGCCGCTCACCGCGTGGATCGCGCGCGCGACGAGCTCCTTGCCGACCCCCGTCTCGCCGGTGACGAGCACCGGCTGCGGGCTCCGCGCCACCGCCTCGCAGTAGAGGAACACCGCGTCCATCGCCGGGTCCCGGGTCACGATGGGCGCGAAACAATCCGGGCGCCGCAGCCGGCGGTCGAGGACGCGCGACCCCATCTCGCGGTTCTCCCGCTGCAGCTCCGCGAAGCGCAGGGCGCGCCGGACGCCGTGGACGAGCCGCTCCTCCTCCACCGTCTTCACGAAGAAGTCGAAGGCGCCGCGCTTCATGCACTCCACCGCGGTCTCGACCTGGTTGAGGCCGCTCACCACGATGACCGGCACGTCGGGGTGCTCCTCCACGATGCGCGGCAGGAGCACCTCGCCCGAGAGGTGCGGCATGTTGAGGTCGAGCAGCACGACGCGCGTGCGCCGCCGCGCGAGGAGGTCCATCACCTGGCGGCTGTCGCTGCAGCGCTCGGCCTCGATCCCCGCGTTGAGCGCGAGCATCATGCTGATGCCGCGGAGCCACGCCTCCTCGTCGTCCACGACCAGCACCTCGGCGGTGCGCGGCTCCGTGCTCACGAGCGTCCTCCGGAGATGGGGAGCGTCACGGTCACGGTCGTCCCCGCCCCGACGCCGGAGTGGAACGAGATGCGGCCGCCGTGCTCCTTCACGATCCCGGCCGACACCGACAGGCCGAGCCCGGTCCCGCCCTGCTCACGCTTCGTCGTGAAGAACGGGTCGGTGAGGTGGGCGAGGTGCTCCTCCGGGATACCGACGCCCTCGTCGGAGACGCTGAGGATCACCTCACCGCTCGCCGCGTCGTGGGCCGTGCGCACCGACACCGCGCGCGCCGGCGAGTCGAGCGCCTGGCATGCGTTCACGAGCAGGTTCACCACCACCTGCTCGATCCGCAGCGGGTTGCCGAGGAAGCTGGGGAGCGCCGTGCCGTACTCGACGTCGAACCGCTCGGTCGCCTTCCGGATCGAGTTCTCGGCGAGCCGGACGGCGGCGGCGACCACCGCGTTCAGGTCCACCGCCTCGGTGGGCGCCGACGCGTCCTTGCGCGCGAACTGCTTCAGGTCCTCGACGATGCGCTTGATGCGCTTCGCGCCGTCCTGCATCTCCTGCAGCATCCGCGGCGCCTCCTCGCGCAGCGTCGACCAGCGGAGCCCGCCGATGAGGAAGTCGCCCTCCTCGCGGTAGCGCGCCTCGAGGCCCGCCTCCGCGGCCTGGTACGCGCGCCGCAGCACCGGGAGGTTGAGGAGGATGAGGCCCGTGGGGTTGTTGATCTCGTGCGCGACCCCCGAGACGAGGATGCCGAGCGCCGCCATCTTGTCGGCCTGGATGAGCTGCTGGTGCTGGACGCGCAGCTCCTCGGTGCGGCTCGCGACCTGCTTCTGCAGCGTCCGGCTCCACACGACCGTGGCGCCGAGGACGAGCAGGAGCGGGCCCACCACCGCCGCTGCCCACTTGATGACCCGCGACCAGGCGACGCCCTGCGGCTCGAGCGCGCCGAGCCAGCGATCGTAGATCTGCTGGTACCGGCCGGTGTTCTTGAGGATCGCGAGCCCTTCGACGAACTGGGTGAGGACCTCGTCGTTCCCCTTGCGGACGGCATAGCCGTAGGGCTGGCCGCCGAGGAGCCGCCCCACCGCGCGGACGTTGGACAGCCCGAGCTCGCGCCCGAGGTAGAGCCCGGGGACGTTCCCGACGAGCGCGTAGTCGTGCTTCCCCGACGCGAGGAGCCGCATCGCCTCGGCGTGCGTGTCCACGAACACGAGCCGTGCCCCGACGTGCCGCTGGACGAGGTAGTCGTGCATGAAGCCGCCGCGCTGCACGATCACCTCCTTCCCCTCGAGCTGGGAGACGTCGATGATCGGGCTCGCGCCGCGCCGGCCGAAGACCGACTGGTGGACGATGAGGTACGGCGGCGAGAAGTCGAACAGCGCAGTCCGCTGCTCGGACTGGACGACGCCCTGCACCGCGTCGATCTTCCCCGCGAGGAGCTCGTGCCGGATCTCGTCCCAGTCGCCGAGCCGGATCTCCACGCGCATCCCCATCACCTCGGCGATCGCGCGCGTGAGGTCGACGTTGAAGCCCGCTGGCTTCCCGTCGCGGTCGAGGAACTCGTACGGAGGGTAGGAGTGATCTCCCCCGACCACGACGGTCGGTCCCACCGGGCCGGGGACGTCCTCGGCTGCGGCGCAGGGCGCGGCGCCGAGCAGGCCGAGCGCGCACGCCGCCACCACCGCGACGCGGCCCGCGGCACGGCGGGGAGGGCACGACAGGTCGCTCAAGCCCGCCGATTCTGAAGCGGCTCAGGGATCGTGTAAAGCGGCGCCCGCTCGCCTGCCGGTGGAGCGGGCGATGAACTGGTCGGGGTGTCGCCGCGTCGGGAGCGCGGGTGCATCGTGCTCATGAGCCACGGTCAGCGACACGAGAAAGGGTCCGACCATGTCGCGAGTCACGGAGGCCGTGCGGAGCCCGCTCGCCATCGTCGGTGCCCTGATCTGTACAGTCAGCGGGGTCCTCATCCTCGTCCTCGCGCTGGTCGGGACCTTTGGCTATCGCGGTGGGCCGTACCTCGGGGTCCTCGGGTACTTGATCTTTCCAGCGTTCTTCCTGCTGGGCCTGGCGTTGCTCGTCATTGGATCGACGTCGGCGCACCGGCGAGCGGCGCGAGCCGTCGCCGCTGGACAGGCACCTCCGGCCCCACCTGTCATCGACCTCGGCAAGCCGCATACGCGTCGCGTGCTGCTCGTCGCTTCGGCTGGCGTCGCCGCGAGCCTCGTCGTCCTCTCCGTGTCCAGCTACACGGCGGTGGTCTTCATGGACAAGCCGACGTTCTGTGGCTCCTGCCACAAGGTGATCGGACCCGAGTACGCGGCGCACCGGCGCTCGCCGCACGCGCACGTCGAGTGCGTGGCGTGCCACATCGGTCCCGGTGCGTCGTGGTTCGTGAAGGCCAAGCTCTCGGGCGTGATGGAGATGGTGCATTACTTCGCCCGTAGCTATCCACGGCCAATCCCCGTGCCGGTGAAGAACCTCCGGCCCGCCCGCGACACCTGCGAGGCCTGCCACTGGCCCGCGAAGTTCGCGGGCGACAAGCTCGTGGTGAAGACCCGGTACAAGGACGACGAGGCCAGCACCCCGACGAAGACCGTCTTGCTCATGCACATCGGCGGCGGCAGCGGCTCGCGCGGGGGCGGGAGTCACTTCCACGTGGCCCCGGGTGTACGGATCCGCTTCCTCGCCGACCCGACGCTCCAGAAGGTGGACGTCGTCGAGGTGTCGCGGCCCGATGGCACGACGACGACCTACTTCGGCTCCGCGGACACGCCGGATCCCGGCCCGCGTGCGGAATGGCACGTCATGGACTGCGTCGACTGTCACAACCGAGCGACCCACGTCTACCGGAGTCCGGAGGACGCGCTGGACCTCGCCATCTCCGACGGTCTCGTCGATCGATCGCTGCCCTTCGTGCGCCGCGAGGGAGTGCGGCTCCTCAAGGCGTCGTATCCATCGCAGGAGGCGGCGCGAGCGGCGATTCGCGCCGGCCTGCTGGAGTTCTACGAGAAGCTAGACCCCGCGGCCTATCCCGGGAGGAAGGCGGCAGCGGAGAGCGCGGCGAAGCAGCTCGGCGACATTTGGTCGATGAACGTATGGCCGGAGATGAAGATCACCTGGGGGACCTACCCGAGCTTCATCGGACACGACGCGTCCCCAGGCTGCTGGCGGTGCCATGACGGCGGGCACACGACCAGGGATGGGAAGGCGACCATGTCCCAGGATTGCACCGCTTGCCACGCGGTGCTCGCGCAGGACGAGAAGGACCCGGCCATCCTGAAGCAGCTCAACCCCGAATGACGCCCACAAAACAGGACCCCGACCGCCGCTCCGAGAAGGCGGCGATCGGGGTCGGGAGATGCAACTGCGAGGCGAGGCCTAGGCGCTGCCGGGCTTCATCGCCTTCGCGAGGTCCACGTAGAGCTGGTACTTGCTCTTCACGTGCTTCTGCTGCTGCTCCATGATCGTCGCGAAGCGCTCCGGGTTCGCCTTCTGCACCTGGCGGTAGCGGTTCTCGCCCTCGACGTACTTCATGAGCTCCACGCTCGGCTCGTTCGAGTCGAGCTTCAGCGGGCTCTCGCCGGCCGCGACGCGGCGCGGGTCGAAGCGGAACAGCGGCCAGTAGCCGGTGTCCACCGCGAGACCCTGCTGGTCGAGCCCCTTCTCCATGTCGAGGCCGTGCGCGATGCAGTGCGCGTACGCGATCACGATCGACGTCCCGGGGAAGCTCTCGGCCTCCTGGAGCGCGCGGACCGTCTGCGCGTCCTTCGCCCCGAGCGCCACCTGCGCCACGTAGACGTTGCCGTAGGTCATCGCGAGCATCGCGAGGTCCTTCTTCGGCGTCGTCTTGCCGGCCACGGCGAACTTCGCGGTGGACCCGGGCGGCGTCGCCTTCGACGCCTGCCCGCCGGTGTTCGAGTACACCTCGGTGTCCATCACGAGGATGTTCACGTCCTTGCCCGACGCGAGCACGTGGTCGAGGCCGCCGTAGCCGATGTCGTAGGCCCAGCCGTCGCCGCCGAAGATCCACACGCTCTTCTTCACGAGGTAGTCGGCGAGCGCCTCGAGGCGGCGCGCCTCGGGGCTCTGCACGCCGGCGAGCTTCGCGCGGAGCGCGGCGACCCGCTCGCGCTGTGCGGCGACGCCGGCCTCGGTGACCTGGACGGCGCCGAGGATCGCGGTGACGAGCTCGTCGCCCGCCGCGCCGGCGAGGGCGCGGAGGAGCTCCTTCGCCTGCTCGGCGTGCTTGTCCACGGCGAGCCGCATGCCCATGCCGAACTCGGCGTTGTCCTCGAAGAGCGAGTTCGCCCAGGCCGGCCCGCGGCCGTCCGCGTCCTGGCAGTACGGCGTCGTCGGGAGGTTGCCGCCGTAGATCGACGAGCAGCCGGTGGCGTTCGCGATGAGCGCCCGGTCGCCGTAGAGCTGGGTGATGAGCTTCACGTACGGCGTCTGGCCACAGCCCGTGCACGCGCCCGAGAACTCGAACAGCGGCTGGAGGAACTGCGTGCCCTTCACGTCGAGCTTCACCTTCGCGCGGTCCGCCTCGGGGATGCCGAGGAAGAACTCGAAGTTCTTCTTCTCCTGGTCACGGACCGGGAGCATCGGGGCCATGGCGAGCGACTTGCGCCCCTTCTCCGTCTTCGACTCCGCGGGGCAGATCTCGACGCACAGCGTGCAGCCGGTGCAGTCCTCCGGCGCGACCTGGATCGAGTACTTGTTGCCCTTCTCGGGCGCCTTGAAGTCCACCGACTTGAACGTCTCGGGCGCGCCCTCGAGCACCGACGCCGGGTAGAACTTCGTCCGGATCGCCGCGTGCGGGCAGATGAGCGAGCACTTGTTGCACTGGATGCAGAGCGCGCCGTCCCACACCGGGATCTCGGTCGCGATCGCGCGCTTCTCCCACTGCGTCGTCGCGGTCGGCCAGGTGCCGTCCACCGGGAAGGCGGAGACGGGCAGGAGGTCGCCCTTGCCGGCGAGCATCACGCTCGTCACGCGCTTCACGAAGTCCGGCGCGCCCTCGGGGACCGCCGGCGGCCGCGGCGCGCCGGTGATCTTCGCGGGGACCGCGACCTCCTCGAGGTGCGCGAGCGTCGCGTCCACGGCCTCGAAGTTCTTCCGGACGACGTCCTCGCCCTTGCGGCCGTAGGTCTTCTGGATCGACTTCTTGATGTGCGCGATCGCCTCCTCGCGCGGGAGGACGCCCGAGATCGCGAAGAAGCAGGTCTGCATGATCGTGTTGATGCGCACGCCCATGCCGTTGTCGCGCGCGACCTTCAGCGCATCGATCACGTAGAAGCGGAGCTTCTTCTCGACGATCTGCTCCTGGACCTCGCGCGGCAGCTGGCCCCAGACCTCGTCCTTGCCGTACGGCGAGTTGAGGAGGAACGTCGCGCCCGGCGCGGCCGCCTCGACCATCTCGTACTTCTCGAGGAAGCTGAACTGGTGGCACGCGACGAAGCTCGCGCGCGTGACGAGGTACGCGCTCCGGATCGGCTTCGGGCCGAACCGCAGGTGGCTCGTGGTGATCGCGCCCGACTTCTTCGAGTCGTAGACGAAGTAGCCCTGCGCGTAGTTGGGCGTGCCCTCGCCGATGATCTTGATCGAGTTCTTGTTCGCGCCCACGGTGCCGTCGGCGCCGAGGCCGAAGAAGAGCGCGGCGACGACGCCCGGCTCCTCGACGTCGAACGACGGATCCCACGGCAGCGAGAGGTGGGTGACGTCGTCCTTGATGCCGATGGTGAAGTGGCGCTTCGGCACCGGCGCGCGGAGCTCGTCGAGCACCGCCTTCACCATCGACGGCGTGAACTCCTTCGACGAGAGGCCGTAGCGGCCGCCGATCACCGGCAGGTCGCTCCCCGACTCGCGGAGCGCCGTCATGACGTCCTGGTACAGCGGCTCGCCGACCGCGCCCGGCTCCTTCGTGCGATCGAGCACCGCGATCGCGCGGGCGGTCGCCGGGATGGCCGCCATGAAGTGCGCGACCGAGAACGGCCGGTACAGGCGGATCTTGAGGACGCCGACCTTCTCGCCCTTCGCGATGAGCCGCTCCACGGCCTCGTGCGCCACCTCGGCGCCCGAGCCCATGATCACGAGCACGCGCTCGGCCTCGGGGTGGCCGACGTAGTCGAAGAGCTTGTACTTGCGGCCGACGATGGCGGCGAGCTCGTCCATCGCCGCCTGCACCGCCGCCGGCGTCGCGTCGTAGAAGCCGTTGCAGGCCTCGCGCGCCTGGAAGAAGACGTCGGGGTTCTGCGCCGTGCCCCGGATGACCGGTCGGTCGGGGGTGAGCGAGGCCTCGCGGAACGCGGCGACCTTCGCGTCGGGGACGAGCTTGCGCAGGTCGTCGTCCTCGAGGAGCTCGATCTTCGCGACCTCGTGCGAGGTGCGGAAGCCGTCGAAGAAGTGGAGGAACGGGACGCGCGTCTTGAGCGTCGCCGCGTGCGCCACCGCGGCGAGGTCGTGCGCCTCCTGCACCGAGTTGGAGCAGAGCAGGGCGAAGCCGGTCTGCCGGACGCTCATCACGTCGGAGTGGTCGCCGAAGATCGAGAGCGCGTGGGTGGCGAGCGTGCGCGCGGTCACGTGCATCGCGAACGGCGTGAGCTCGCCCGCGATCTTGTACATGTTGGGAATCATGAGCAGCAGGCCCTGCGACGCCGTGAAGGTCGTCGTGAGCGCGCCGGCCTGCAGCGCGCCGTGGGCCGCGCCGGCGGCGCCGGCCTCGGACTGCATCTCGGAGACGGCGGGGACCGTGCCCCACACGTTCTTCTTCCCCTTCGCCGACCACTCGTCGGACAGCTCGCCCATCGGCGAGGAGGGGGTGATCGGGTAGATCGCGATCACCTCGCTCAGCCGGTGGGCGACGGACGCCGCCGCCTCGTTGCCGTCCATCGTCGCCATCTTCCTCGTAGCCATTACCGAACTCCTCGCGCTGCTGGGATGTCTGGAGAGAGGGAGCGCGGCGGCGAGACGTCCGCCGCCGCGCGTGTGGAACGCGTTACGCCGCCTTCTTCGACTGCGCCCGCGCCGCGGCGGCCGCAGGCGCGGCGCCGCCGAGGGCGATGGACAGCACCACCACGACCGCGATCACCGCCGCGGTGCCGCCGAGCCACGCGAGGCCCTCGCCGAGCGACGGAGCCGCCGCCGCGACCGCAGCGGCGCCCTTCGTGTACGTGGGCACCATGAAGTGCAGCACGTTCGACTGGAGGTAGCAGAGGACCGCGATCACGCCGGTGAGCAGGATCGAGTGCTTCAGCGTGAACCGGAAGAGGTCCGGCTCCTTGCCGACGAGGCCCACCGCGGCGGTCGCGACCGCGAGCGACTGCGGGGAGATCATCTTGCCGCAGACGCCGCCCGAGGTGTTCGCGGCCACCGTGATGACCGGGTCCACGCCGAGCTTCGTCGCCGTGACCTCCTGGAGCTTGCCGAACAGCGCGTTCGTGGAGGTGTCGGAGCCGGTCATGAGCACGCCGAGCCAGCCCAGGAACGGCGCCACGAACGGGAAGGCCGAGCCGGTCGCCGCGAAGGCGTTCCCGAGCGCGTACGCCATGCCCGAGAAGTTCATGATGTAGGCGAAGCCGAGGATGAAGGAGATGGAGGTGATCGGGAACTTCAGCGACTTCATCGTCTGCCCGAACACCTGGAGCGCGAGCTTCGGCGAGGCCTTCATCACCGGGAGGCACACGATCGCGGTGAGGAGGATCGACGTGCCGGCGGCGGAGAGGAGGCTGAAGGCGAAGGCGGCCGGCATCGGCTTGCCCGCGCGGAGCACCATGTTGTCGAGGCCGGGGATCGAGAACTTCCAGAGCGCGTAGTGGTCGAGCGCCGCCTTCACCGGCTTCACGCCCCAGGCGCCCACGAAGATCGAGAGGATGATGAACGGCGCCCACGCGCGGAGCACCTGGCCGCCCGTGTAGCGGAGCTTCTCCTTGCCCTGGCTCGGCGCTTCACCCTTGAACCGCCAGCTCTCCTTCGGGTGCCAGAAGCGGAGGAAGACGGTGAGCGACACGATGGACGCGATCGACGCGATGATGTCGGGGAGGAGCGGGCCGAGGAAGTTCGAGCTCAAGTACTGGGCAATGGCGAACGACGCGCCGGACACGAGCGCGGCCGGCCAGACCTGGAAGCCCTTGCGGAAGCCCGCCATCAGGACCACGAGGTAGAACGGGATCGCGATCGACACGAACGGGAGCGTGCGGCCGACCATCTGCGAGATGGCCATCGTGTCGACGCCCGAGACCTGGCCGGCGACGACGATCGGGATGCCGATGGCGCCGAAGGCGACCGGCGCCGTGTTCGCGATGAGGCAGAGGCCGGCGGCGTAGAGCGCGTCGAAGCCGAGGCCGACGAGCATCGCGCCCGAGATCGCGACCGGCGCGCCGAAGCCGGCGGCGCCCTCGAGGAAGGCGCCGAACGAGAAGGCGATGAGCAGCGCCTGGAGGCGGCGGTCGTCGGTGATCGAGGCGAGCGAGTTCTTCAGGATCTCGAACTGCCCGGTCTTCACCGAGAGGTTGTAGAGGAACACTGCGGTGACGACGATCCAGGCCACCGGCCAGAGGCCGAAGAGCATGCCGTCCACCGTGGCGAGCACGGCGAGCTTCGCCGGCATGCCGAAGCCGACGATGGCGGTCGCGACGCCGAGCACCGCGGCGCCGATCGCGACCTTGTGGCCCTTCATGCGCTTCACTGCGAGCGCCCAGAAGAGGAAGAAGAGGGGAACCGCCGCCACGAGCGCCGAGAGCGCCACGTTGTCTAGCGGGTTCGTCGCCATGTTCCAGGTCATGTAGTGGACTCCCGGTCGGGGAAAATCGACGGCAGCATCCGACGGCCGGGCGCGGAAGCCCCCGACATCCGCGTGATCGGACGTGAGCGGACGCTTCCGGTCGAAAACGGGAGGTGAGCGGTTGTAGGCCGCCGGGGCCCCAGCAGCTTTGCTGCTGGGGCGGGGGCAGCATGCCCCGTCCGACAACTGCCCCCTACAACCCCAGGGCGGCCCGGAGCCTCGTGAGGTGGCGGCGACTCACCGGCACGGTGTTGCCAGACTTCGTCTTGATCACGCCCAGGGAGTTCTCGCCCAGGCTGATCTCGTCGATCCGGTCCACGTGGACCAGGAACTGCTTGTGGCAGCGCAGAAGCCCGGCCCGGGCCTCCAGCACCGAGAGCGTGAGCTCGGTGAAGTACTCGCCGGCCGCGGTCACGACGTACACGCCGGCCTCGGAGGAGCGGACGAACTCCACGTCGGCCATCGGCACGAGCTTGATCGAGCGCTGCGCGAGGCACGGGATGCGGGTGATCGGCGGGGCGGTGAGCTGCGGCCGCGGCAGGTCGCCGTGGAGGTCCTCGAGCCGCTCCACCGTCCGCGCGAGCCGTTCCTTCTCCACCGGCTTCAGCAGGTAATCGACCGCGCTCTCCTCGAACGCCTTCACCGCGAATTCGTCGTGTGCGGTGACGAACACCACCGCCGGGTGCAGGTCGTCGTCGAGCATCCCGACCAGCTCGAGCCCCGAGACGCCGGGCATCTGCACGTCGAGGAAGAGCACGTCGGGCCGCTCGCTGCGCACGAGCTTCAGCGCCTCCACGGCGTTCCCGCACTTGCCGACGATCTCGAACCA
>Ga0306923_10001806_pt1 | contig 19158 bp, 18 predicted proteins | sample sta12Can44000108_FD_203841 | JGI IMG/M metagenome (GOLD analysis project Ga0306923, IMG submission 203841) | Lab enrichment of tropical soil microbial communities from Luquillo Experimental Forest, Puerto Rico - statanox.12C.anox.44.000.108 (v2)... | ecosystem: Environmental > Terrestrial >... | reverse complement strand
ACTGGCGGCCTGCTTGGCAACCAGAACCGTCTGACGCTGCGCGAGAATCAGCACCTGGGTGGAGAGTTCGACCTTTTTCGTGCAGGCAGCGACGAAACCGAACGCCACGAAGGGATCGTGGAACAGGCCTAGCCCACCCGCGCGGCCGCTGGCGGGGTTCTTCGGGTTACCGCCGAGCACGTGGTCCGGCAGCACCAGACCTTCGTAGCCTTCAGCCTCGGCGAGCTCAGCGAATTCGCGCACGATCGGGCCATCGCCGCCGATGTCGCCCAGGGGCATGGCAATTCCCAGATGCATGGTCGCTTCCTTTTTGGCTGGTTGCTGCTTTCCCGCTATTCTATAGATTTCCGCGACGGGCACCATGGCATCGGCATCGACCGGCGCCGGTGGAGCGGATTTGACGTTCGCTCGTGGTGCAGGAACTTCAAATAGGCGGCACTAGCCAGGAGACGTGCGGTGATCAAGCTCGGATACAAGGCATCGGCGGAGCAGTTCGCGCCGGGCAAGTTGCTGGGCTTCTCGTGTCTCGCCGAGGAAGTCGGTTTCGATTCGGTCTTCATCAGCGACCACTTTCAGCCGTGGAAGCACGTCGACGGCCATGCGCCCTTCTCGCTGACATGGCTGGGCGCGCTAGGCGCCAGAACGTCGCGCGTCGTTATCGGCACCAGTGTGTTGACGCCGACTTTCCGCTATCATCCATCCATCGTCGCCCAGGCGTTCGGCACGATGGGCGCGATGTTCCCGGGACGCGTCGTGCTCGGCATCGGTACCGGCGAAGGACTGAACGAAGTGCCATCGACCGGCCAGCCTTGGCCGGAATTCAAGGAGCGCTTCGCGCGCCTGCGCGAATCCGTCACGCTCATTCGGGCACTTTGGACGCAGGAACGGGTCAGCTTCGAAGGCCAGTACTACAAGACCGAGAAGGCGACGATCTACGATCGCCCGGACACGCCGGTGCCGATCTATGTTGCAGCCGCTGGTGCCCTTGTGGCGCGTTACGCCGGCCGCTCAGCCGAGGGATTCATCTGCACAAGCGGCAAGAAGCCGGAGCTCTACACCGAGACCCTGTTGCCGAAGGTCGCCGAGGGCATCGCGGCGTCGGAGGATCCGTCGCGGCCCTACGATCGCATGATCGAGGTCAAGGTGTCGTTCGACACCGACAAGGGGCGAGCGCTCGAGGACACGCGCCACTGGGCGGCGCTGGCGCTGACGCCAGAGGAAAAGCTGACGGTAGAGGATCCCGTCGAGATGCAGCGCCTCGCCGACGCGCTGCCGCTGGAGCGCGCCGCCGGTCGATGGATCGTGTCCAGCGATGCCGACGAGCACGTGGAGCGGATCGGCTACTATGTCGGTCTCGGTTTCCGCAATCTGGTGTTCCACGCGCCGGGACCGGACCAGGCACGCTTCCTGAAACTTTACAGTGAGCACGTGCTGCCGCGGCTGCGTAAGCGTTTCGGTTGACTGCGCGGGACTAGTGCGGTGAATTTGAAATTCCTGCCAGTTTCGCGGCGAGTCCATCGCAGGAATTTCAAATTCATAAACCGCACTAAAAATCATAAAGTTGCTAGTGCTCCTTGTGTTTCCGAAGTTCGCATGAGGGGGTGCCGCGAAGTGATGCGAACTTCGGAAACGGAGCGCTAGCCGATGGAACGCAGCAACGCAGTCGAGATCCTCGCCGTCCCCGGCATTCCGCTGGTGCGCCAGGGCGACGACCTCGTCGCCTTGATCGGCGACGGGCTGGCGCGCGGTGGCATCGTGCCGCGTAGCGACGACGTCTTCGTGCTGGCGCATAAGATCGTATCCAAGGCCGAAGGGCGCACGGTCGCTCTCGCGTCTGTCGAACCCTCGACTAAGGCAATCGAACTCGCCGGTAACGTCCAGAAAGATCCGCGCCTGGTCGAACTGATCCTGTCGGAATCGGTGCGCGTCGTGCGGGCAAGACCGGGCCTTCTGATCGTCGAGCACCGGTTGGGCTTCGTAGTCGCCAATGCGGGCATCGACCAGTCCAACGTGGCCTCGCCCGATGACCCCCAGCAAGCCCTGCTACTGCCGGTCGATCCCGACGCCAGCGCGGCGATATTGATGAGGCGCCTGTCGCAAAGGTTCGGCGTGCCGGTGGCTGTCATCATTAACGACAGCTTCGGCCGGGCTTGGCGGCGCGGCACCTGCGGGGTCGCCATCGGCGCGGCCGGCCTTCCGTCGCTGATGGATCTGCGTGGCTCGCCCGATCTGTTCGGCCGCGAGCTTCAGGTCAGCATCACTGGGCATGCGGACGAGATCGCCGCCGCGGCGTCGCTCGTGATGGGGCAGGGCGCCGAAGGCCAGCCTGTCGTGATCGTGCGTGGTCTGACTTGGAGCGGTCCCCATAGTGGCGCGTCCGAACTGGTGCGCCCAGCCGCCGAGGACATGTTCCGATGAGGAAACGACTGGTCGTGGCACTGTCCGGCGGGGTCGGCGGGGCCAAACTGGCGCTCGGCCTGAGCCTCGTCTTGCCGGCCGACGAACTGCTCGTGGTCGCCAACACCGGCGACGATTTCGAGCATCTTGGACTGAGCATCTCGCCCGATGTCGACACGCTGACCTACGCTCTCGCGGGCATCGACAATCCCGCCACCGGGTGGGGCCGGCGTGACGAGACGTGGTCGTTCATGGACAGTATCGGCGCGCTCGGCGGCGAGGACTGGTTTCGGCTCGGCGATCGCGATCTCGCCCTGCATGTCGAGCGCACCCGTCGGCTGCGCTTGGGGCAGAAACTGTCCGAGGTGACATCAGACATTTGCCGGCGCCTCGGCATCGGTGCCCGCATAGTGCCGATGAGCGACGACCGCGTACGTACCCGCGTGCGTTCGGAGGCAGGCTGGATCGACTTCCAGGACTACTTTGTGCGCCAGCAGTGCCGGCCGATTGTCCATGAACTCGCTTTCGACGGCGTGACGCTCGCCCGGCCGCAGGCCGACATCGTGGCGGCGCTGCGCTCGGGCGACGCGCGGGCTGTGATCATCTGTCCGTCCAACCCCTTCTTGAGCGTCGAGCCGATCCTGGCGATCCCCGGCATGCGCGATGCAATCAAGGCGAGCGGCGCGCCGGTCGTCGCGGTTTCACCAATCATCGGCGGGCGGGCCGTCAAGGGCCCGACCGCGAAGATGATGCGCGAGCTCGGCCTCGAGGCCAGTGCCGCCGGCATCGCCGCACGCTACGGCGAGCTGCTCGATGGCTATATCGTCGACCGCGCCGACGCCGATACGATTGACAATGTCGGTGCGCGGGTGACCATCGCCAGAACCCTGATGACGAGCATGCAGGATCGGGAGACGCTGGCGCGCGTGACGCTCGACGCGGCAGACGCACTGGCCCTGCCGCGATGAGCGACATCTGGGCGGTCATTCCGGTCAAGGAGTTCGATGGCGCCAAGCATCGGCTGTCCGGCCTGCTGTCGCCGCCACAATGCGGTCTTCTCGCCAAGACCATGCTGACGGACATGCTCGACGCCGTTGCCGGCTCCCGGATTCTGGCCGGCGTGATGATCGTCACCCTCGATCCGCACGCGACGGCTCTTGGCGAAAAGATCGGTGCGCGGATCGTGACCGAGGGCGCGCGGGACGGACATACCGGCAGCGTGAACGCCGGCCGTCGGGTTCTCGCGCGCGAAGGGCGCGGCGGCATGATCACGATGCCCGGAGACATTCCAGCCGCCCGCGCCGGCGAGATAGACGCGGTGTTGTCGGCGCATCTCGCGGCGCCCTCCTTCACGATCTCTCCGGCGCATGATGATCTCGGATCCAATGCCGTCGTCTGCTCGCCGCCGGAATCGGTGCCGCTTCGCTTCGGCGATAACAGCTACTTTCCGCACCTCGAGGCCGCGCGTCGCCAGGGCATCGAGCCGACCGTTATCCGTCAGCCCGGAATCGCTGTCGATATCGATCATCCCCTCGATTTGGCGCGTTTCCTGCGCATGCCGCAATCATCGGGCACTCGTACCCGCACGCTGCTCGAGGAACTTGGCGTGCCCGCACTGCTGGCCGAGCGCGGCATCGGCTAGGGCGTGTACTCGTAAGCCTGCTGAAAAGTAACCCTTTGGCCGCGACAGCCAGCATCCGCGATCGGTGGCAAAGCGGACATCGAGGGTCGAGTTTGCGGATGTCTGCCAATGACCCCGTAGCAGCTTTTCACTGTCTACTTGCCCGCAAGAAAAATGTTGGAGGGTTCAACCTCAATCAAGAACGCATCGTTGGCGAGCCTCGGCACGCCGATCCAGGTTGCACAAGGCGGGTTCTCGCCAAATATAGCCCTTAGAGTGCCACTAATCGCCTCGCTTTCGTGCAGATGATCCTGCTTGATGTAGAGCCGAAGCGAGCCGACGTCATTGAGCGTTGCGCCAACCGATGCCAATGCGACAGCTAGATTTTCTAGGCCCTTTTCCAGTTGACGCCCGATGTCACCGGCGCCGACGATTTTTCGATTAACATCCCAAGCGACCTGCCCCGAAACATTTACGACTTCACCGAACGGCGTCCGGATGACTGCAACCTGTGCAAAGCCAAATGGTCGGCTATCAAACAGTCCTGTAGCTATTTGGACGGATCGGTTCATTGTGTTTCATCCTTCATGGCTAAAGGCACGATTAGATAGAGCACACAAGCGCGGGAACGTCACTTCAGCTTTTGGCTCGAAGCCGTACGTCGACTCGTCTTACTGATGTCCGGTTTTGGGGTTGGAAAGCGGAGAGGACGCCGAGCACACCGTCCTCTCGAAGTTATGATTACCCTCTAACCAACCGCCGCCTTCTTGCGCGGCGGCGTCAGCACGATCGGCGCCAGGTCAGCCGCGATCATGGAGGCCGCGCGACGCTCGTCCGCGACCGGCCGATAGAGCGTGTCGCGCTGCATCGGTTCGCGGTTAATCGAGCGGATGAGTGCTTCCATGTCGTGAGGTGGAAACTCCTGGCCGTGCTGGGTGCCGGCGGCGCGCGAGATGCTCTCGTTCATCAGCGTGCCGCCGAGATCGTTGGCGCCGGACTTCAGGCAGATCGCGGCGCCCGCCGGGCCCATCTTCACCCACGACGTCTGGATGTTTGATATCAGCGGATGCAGGGCCAGCCGGCCGACCGAATGCATGAGCACGGCTTCGCGGAACGTAGGGCCGGGCCGCGCCAAACCGAGGCGATACATCGGCGCCTCCATGTGGACGAAGGGAAGCGGCACGAACTCGGTGAAGCCGCCGGTTTCGGCCTGCAAGTCGCGCAGCGCGAGGAGATGTTTCGCCCACGAACTCGAGGTCTCGAGGTGCCCGTACATGATGGTCGAGGTGGTGCGCAATCCCGCCTGGTGGGCGGCGCGCTGCACGTCGAGCCATTGCCCGGTGTTGATCTTGTCGGGGCAGATGATGGCGCGTACTTCATCGTCGAGGATTTCAGCCGCCGTTCCGGGCAGGGTGCCGAGACCGGCCGCCTTCAGCCTCGCGAGGAACTCGTGGATCGAAAGTCCGAGCGTAGCCGCGCCTTGCGTCACCTCCAACGCCGAGAATGCGTGGATGTGCATCTCAGGGACCACCGCCTTGATCGCCTGGCAGATCGCCTCATAGGTGGCGCCGGTGTAGTCAGGATGGATGCCACCTTGCAGGCACACTTCCGTTGCCCCGCGGTCCCACGCCTCGATTGCGCGACGCGTAATTTCCTCGATGGGGAGATCATAAGGTGAGCCGCGCAGGTCTTCGTGCGTGCGGCCTTTCGAGAAGGCGCAGAACTTGCACCGGAAGTAGCAGATGTTTGTGTAATTGATGTTGCGGTTCACGACGTAACGCACGACATCGCCACTGACCGTGCGTCGCAGTGCGTCGGCCGCCTGCGTGACGTACCGGTAGTCGGCGTCGCGAGCCGCGAACAGGCGTACGATGTCGTTCGAGGCGAGCCGTTCGCCCGATGCGGCACGCTCGACGATTCCGGCGATTCCGGCGTCGACGCCGCGGGCAAGCACCAGTGGCGCCGGTGGCGGCCTGGTTTTGCCTGGTGCCCAGTCGTCGTCGCGCGCGAAGCCTTCTGCGTCGCTCATGCGCCGCGCACGGGCGGCGATCTCGGGAGCCAGCCACGTGTCGGCGGCGCGCACGTAGGCGGGGTAAACGGGCAGGCGGTTCACCAGCAGCTTGCCGGCATCCGCGCTCTTGCGGGCGAGTTCGGCAATTGCTGGCCACGGCGCTTCGGGGTTCACGTGATCGGGCGTGACCGGCGAGACGCCGCCCCAGTCGTTGAGCCCCGCCTCGATCAGCTTTTGATAAACTCCGGGCGACAGATTTGGCGGCGCCTGGATATTCATGTCGGGCCCGAGAATCAGGCGCGCCGTCGCGATGGTCCACAGCAGGTCGTCGAGATCGGGTTCCTCGGAATCGGCGAGCTTGGTGTCGGGTTTGGCGCGGAAATTCTGGACGATGACTTCCTGAATATGACCATGGGCGGCGTGCAGGTCCCCAATCGCCTCCAGCGCGTCGATCCGCTCCTCGCGTGTCTCGCCGATGCCGATCAGGATGCCGGTCGTGAACGGAACCTTGAGTTCGCCGGCCAGGCGCAGGGTCTCCAGCCTGACTGCAGGATGTTTGTCGGGAGAACCGTAGTGAACGCCGCCCTGCCGGCAGAGCCGCTCGCTGGTGGACTCCAGCATGATGCCCTGGCTGGCCGTCACCTCGCGCAGGCCTGCGATCTCCTCGCGCGTCATCACACCGGGATTGGCATGCGGCAGCAATCCGGTCTCGCGCAGCACGAGCGCGCACATCGCGGTCAGATAGGAGATTGTCGTTTCGTGGCCGAGCGCCTTCAATGCGTCGCGCGCGGCCTTGTATCGCAGCTCGGGCTTGTCGCCCAGCGTGAACAGCGCTTCGGTGCAACCTGCGGCCGCGCCGGTGCGCGCGATGGCGAGCACCTCGTCGGGTGAGAGATAGACGGGCTTGCCCGCGCGCGGCACTTGCGCGAACGTGCAGTAATGACAGACGTCGCGGCAGAGTTTGGTAAGCGGAACGAAGACCTTGCGCGAGTAGGAGATCAGCCGGCCGTGCGCGGAATCGCGCAGGGCCGCAGCTTCTGCTATCAGTTCGGCCAGCGGCGCGTCGAACCGCCGCCGCCTCTTCTGTCTACCGGCCGCCGTCATGATCCGTCGTCTCCGCCCGCTAGTGTGGTGGATTTGACATTCGCTTTAGTATGGCCGCAAGTTCTTTGGGCGAATGTCAAATCCAAAGCTCCACTAGCATCAATAACTTACCTAGTGGTCCTGTGATTCTAACATTCGCAAAAATGGCTCTCCAGATGGGATGCGAATGTTAGAATCGGACCACTAGAATCCGATATTTGCTAGTGTCCCTTTGGTTCTGACATTCGTAAGCGAACCCGCCGCGACATGATACGAACGTCAGAACCGGGACAATAGCGGGCGCATGGTGTCGCATCGACGCGAGCGATGCAATGCAAGAAAGGACCCAACAAATGCTGATCGGCTTCAACGCACCGACCGCCGGCCCCCTCTCGACCGCGGATAACCTTACGAAGATCGTAGTTGGCGGCGAGGCGATGGGCTTCGACTACGCGACGTTCAGCGACCACGTCGTGATTCCGACCGCGATCGCGGCCGAATATCCCTACAGCGCCTCCGGGGAGTTCCCCGCCGGCGCTCGCGGCGAGCGGCATGAACAGCTGACGGAGATCGCCTGGATCGCCGCGAAAACGACGCGCCTGCGTCTGGTCACCTCCGTGATGGTGGTGCCGCATCGGCCGGCCGTGCTGACCGCCAAGATGCTGTCGACCATCGACGTTCTCTCGGGTGGCCGCCTGACGCTGGGTATCGGTGCGGGCTGGATGCGCGAGGAATTCGAGGCCATCGACGCGCCGGACTTCGATGCGCGTGGAACAGTGACCGACGAATATGTGCGCGCCTTCATTGAGCTGTGGACGAGGGATGCGCCGAAGTTCGACGGTAGCCATGTCCGATTCTCCAATATCGCTTTCGAGCCGAAGCCGATCCAGAAGCCACATCCACCGATCTGGGTCGGAGGCGAGAGCGGTCCGGCGCTGCGACGAACTGCCCGCATCGGCGATGCCTGGTATCCGATCGGTACCAACCCGCAGAATCCGCTCGATAGCTTGACGCGTTACAAGGCCCAGATCGCGCGCCTGCGCAAGATGACTGCCGAAGCGGGTCGCGATCCCAAGGCGGTCGGCCTGAGTTTGCGCTGCGCGGTGTTCGGCGAGACCGCGCCGCCGCAGGCCGGCGACGGCGAACACCGCCTGCTGGCCGGTCCGCCGGCACTCGTCGCCGCCGACATCAGGGCGCTGCGCGACATTGGTGTCGGTTGCATCGATTTCGGATTCGGCGGTTCTACGGTCGACGAAGTCCTGAAGGGTATGCAGAAATTCAGGGCCGAGGTCTTGCCGCTCGTCTAGCAGCGACCGGGGAAACTCGGCATCGAAAAGATACCTCGCCACCTATTCAGCTGCCGAGCTGGCGGATCAACGTCGCCCAGCGATCGAGTTCCGGCAGGATCGTATCGGCCTTGGCGGAATCGAGCCTGACGACCACGCGTGACACGCCGTCGTCACGGTCGCGCTTGAGCAGGTCGAGGTTCTCCTCGGCGCCCCAGATCGTGATCGGCACCGACGCCGGGTTGCGGCCCGCTTCGGCCGCCATTTCGCGGAACTTCGGCAGCAGGGCCCGCACGTCCGCGTACTCGGTGCGGGTGCGGTGGGGCATCCAGCCGTTGCCGTAGCGCAAGGCCCGCCGCGCGCCGTGCGGGAAGACGCCGCCGACAAGTATCGGTGGATGCGGTTTCTGGACCGGCTTCGGCCAGGCCATCATGGGTTCGAAGTTCACGAACTCGCCATGATACTCGGCCTTCGACTGAGTCCAGATCACCTTCATGGCCTCGACACGCTCGCGCGCCAGCTTGTGGCGGCTCGCAAAAGCGGTGCCGTGATTGGCCATCTCGTCCTCGTTCCAACCGTTGCCGACGCCGAACAGGAAGCGGCCACTCGAGACCTGGTCGATCGAAGCGACCAGCTTGGCGGTCTGGATCGGGTCGCGCTGAGCGATCAGGCAAACGCCGGTCCCGAGCAGCAGCGTTTTGGTCACCGCCGCCGCAGCACTCAGCACCACGAACGGGTCCATCACGTCGTAATACTTCTTCGGCAGATCGCCGCCGCTGGGGAAGGGCGACTTGCGCGTCAACGGAATGTGGGAGTGTTCGGGCACCCAGAGCGAATCGAAGCCGCGGTCCTCCAGCGCCCGCGCAAGTTCGGTCGGCGACATCGAGTAGTCGGTGAAAAACATGTTGCCGCCGATGCGCATCATTCTCTCCTCGCGGTGATCTTCGGACCTCACGGCCACCGCGCCCCCGCGCGCGGCAGCACTTGTTCGATCAGCAGACGGGTCTGCGTCAGAATTGCGTCGTCATCGCCGCCTAGTGGCCGCAAAACGAACTTCGACACGCCGGCCTCGACGTATTCGGCGACGCGCGCGAGGATCGCGTCGGCATCGCCGACCACGAAGACGTGCGTGGCGTCGCGTCCGGTGCGCTTGGCGTAGGCATCCATCGCCCTGCCGATGACGGGCGTGTCCCGGCTACCGAAGTGGAACGCGAAGCCGGCGCCGTAATGATCTTCGTCGATTGATCGACCGGCTTCGGTGGCGGCGGCCTTGATCGCGGCCACGATGCGACCGGCCTCGGCCGGCGGGTCGCCGCCTGCCAACCAGCCGGTGCCGATGCGCGCAGTGCGGCGAATGGCGGCGTCGCTCGAGCCGCCGATCCACATCGGCAGGTCTGGCTGTATGGGCTTCGGCGCGATGGTGACGCCCTTTAGCTTGTAGAAGGCGCCGCTGAAGTCAATCGACTCCTCTCGCCACAGGCGGCGGATGATCTCGAGGCACTCGTCGGTCTTGCGTCCGCGCGTCTTCGTATCAATGCCGAGCGCCTGCCATTCGGGCGCCAGCGGGCTACCAATGCCGAAGGCCGGCAACAGGCGGCCGTCGGACAGCACGTCGATGGTGGCGCACTGCTTGGCCAGCAGCACGGGGTCGCGGAACGTCAGCGACACGACGTTCATGCCAAACCGCATGCGCCGCGTGCGCCCTGCCAAGGCCGCCATCGTGGTCATCGATTCGAGGAACGGCTGACGGCCGACGATCCGGTCAGTCTGCCAGATCGAATCCACACCGCCGGCCTCACACATGTCGATCCAGCGCCAGTACGCCGCCGCACCAGAAAACGGAAACTCCGCACAACCCAGTCCGATTGCGACACCCATGCGCCGTCCTTCCTTCTGTCCTAGGCCGCCGCGGCTTCGGCTTTGACGCGGGGCGCCACGTCGCGCACGAAGCGTTCGAGACTACCGTTCATCTGTTCTGGCCGCATGCCTGGCGGCACCGCCCAGGTGACGAGGTCGGTGATGCCGTATTCGCGCACGAAGGAGGTCAGCTCCTTTACGCAGTGCTCGACGTTGCCTACTACCCATGTCTGGGGGATGCTGGCCTCGCGCGTGTTGCCCGAAACGCCGCCGGCGGCGCTCTCGTCCTTGTTGAAGCTGCGATAGACTTGGCCGCGATAGCGCTCGGCGGCGCGCACGGCCGGCCAGTCGCGTTCGGCGTCGTCGGTTACGAGGCAGGAGCGGATGATGCCGACGCGATAGCTGTCGGGGTTGCGGCCCGACGCCTTCAGCGTCGCGCGCCATGGATCGAGCACCATTGAGCGCGCGCCCTGCGGCAGGAAGTTGCTGTCATTGCGTGCCGCGCGCTGCGCGCCGGGCTCCGACATCGCAGCGATCCACAGCGGCGGGCCACCCGGTTGCACGTAGCGCGGCCTGATCACCACGTCGTCGAAATCGTAGCGCTTGCCATGGAAACTGAACTTCTCGCCGGTGAAGCAAAGGCGCAGCACCTCGATGCCTTCATCCGTCAGCGACACGCGGCGCGAGACGGGCAGCCCGAAGCCGCGAAACTCGTGCGGCGCGTAGCCCATGCCGACGCCGACCTCGATGCGGCCGTTGCTGATATTGTCGAGCACCGCGAGGTCCTCGGCCAGCCGCAGCGGATGGTTGAACGGCAGCAGGCAGACGTCGCTCGATAGCCGCACACGCTTGGTACGCGCGGCGATCGCACCCGCCATCGGCACCCACGAAGGCAGGTAGCCGTCATCGAGGAAATGGTGCTCGGTGAACCACACGAGATCGAGTCCGAGCCGGTCGAGCATGACCACCTGGTCCATGATCGCGGCGTACAGGCTCGGCATGTCCATACCCGATTCCGGCGTGTTGCGGAAATCGTAGACGGTGCCGAGGCGAAGGGGTGGACGCATGACGCTCGTTCTCCGCTCATCAGGATGTTGGCGTGGAGCGCCACCGGGCTGGCGCGCGCCCGGAAGAGATCGCGCAGTATCCCTGTATCGCTAGCGCATTGTCCATCCGCCGCTCACACCTCAGTTCAGCCGGGCGGCCTTGGCCATCACCTCGATGGCCTCGGGCTGGCGCGATCGCACGCTCAGCGAATCCGCGCCGCTGTTCTCCCAGGCGCGGTAGTGTTCGCAGATGCGCGCCGGCGGGCCGACCAGCGATTTCAGATCGACCCACTCGTCGGGCACGGCGGCGATGGCTTCGGCCTTGTGGCCCGCGAGGTATAGTTCCTGGATGCGCTTGGCGGCGTCGCCGAAGCCGCGTCGAACCATGATGTCGTTGTGAAAATTCTTGGTCCGGTGACCCATGCCGCCCACATAGAGCGCTACCTCCGGCTTGAGGCGCGTCAGCGCTCCTTTCACGTCGTTGTCGACTTCGACATGGACCGAGGCCTGGATGGTGAAATCCTTCAGACTCTTGCCGTTGCCGGCGCGGCGGAAGCCTTCCTCCAGCCACGGGCCGTACTCCTCCATGGCGCCCGGCACGAAGCCCATTGGCAGCCAGCCGTCGGCGATTTCAGCCGTAAGCTTAACCATCGCCTCACCGCCGGTGGCGAGATAGATCGGGATGTCGGGGTTCATGTGCAGGATCGACTTGAGCGGCTTGGCCAGTCCGGCGGAGCCCTCGCCCTTGTAGGGCAGGCTGATCTCGCGGCCTTCGTGCGTCACGGGTCCTTCGCGCTTGAAGATCTTGCGCATGATCGCGACGTAATCCTTGACCCGATAGTAGGGCTTGCCCCACGGCTGGCCGTGCCAACCCTCGACGATCTGCGGTCCCGAGACACCCAGGCCTGCGATGAAGCGGCCGCCGCCCGCCATCGCGTCAATGCTGGCGGCCGACATCGCCGCGTTGGCCGGCGTGCGCGCGGCCAGCTGCATGATGCCGGTACCGAGCTTGATGCGGCTGGTTTTGGCGGCGAGGAATGCGAGCGGCGTGATCGCGTCGGAGCCATAGGCTTCGGCCGACCAGACCGAGTCGTACCCCAGTTCTTCAGCGCGCTGTACAAGTGCGACCGGCACCTCCAGATGTGCGCCCGAATAACCGATTGCCAGACCAAGCTTCATCGTCATGTCCTCCCTACTTCTAGGATACGAAGCGTCGGGACGCTTGAACAGATGTCGGCTCGTGCCGGGAGGCTGCCATCAACGGCGGCTCCCCGATGCCCTCGCCGCGTGCCATAATAGCGTTTCGAAAGCGCCGCTCGATGCGGAATGGAGCCGCCGTCATGAAATTCGCCCTGCAGTTCGGCAACAACACGTTCTCCGACCCTGAAGGTGCGCGCCGGCTGGCGCGGCTGGCGGAGGCGGCCGGTTTCGATTCGGTATTCGCTGTCGAGCACGTCGTGTTTCCCGACAACTACACGAGCGTCTATCCCTATGCCCCGGGCGGCCGATTGCCGGGCGCTCCATCGACGAAACTGCCCGATCCGCTGATCTGGCTGACGTGGGTCGCGGCCGCCACCACGCGGCTGCGCTTCATGACGGCCGTGATGATCCTGCCGCAACGCAACCCGCTTGTGTTGGCCAAGGAGGTCGCCACGCTCGACTATCTCAGCGGCGGCCGGTTCGAACTCGGCATCGGGGTGGGCTGGCTGAAGGAGGAATTCGAGGCGCTCGGCATTCCCTTCGAGCGTCGCGGCAAGCGCGCCGATGAGTATGTCGCAGCCATGCGCGCATTGTGGGCCAGCGACGGTGCCAGCTTCGCGGGCGAGTTTGTGAAATTCGACAAGGTCAGCTGCAATCCGAAGCCGGTCGCGAAATCGGTGCCGATCATCGTCGGTGGCCACTCGGAAGCGGCCGCCCGCCGCGCCGGCCGCCTGGGCGACGGCTTTTTCCCCTCGCTCGGTGCCCAGATCGACACCATGCCGTTGCTCGACGTCGTGCGCCGTTCGGCCGAGCAGGCCGGCCGCGATCCGGCGATGGTGGAATTGATCCTCTCCTGTCCCGGGGCGCGGCCGAATTCCGGCTCCGACCCGCGCGCCGCTGTCGAGGAGCGCATCGCGCGGGGCGCGCGCCGCCTTGTGCTGCCGGTGAGTGCGTTCCTGCCCGATCTCGAAATGACGCTGGCCCGCTTCGGCGAGGAGATCATCAAACCTTACGCGAATGCGTGAGAGTCCGACGCGCATCGGCCTCACGACTCTGCCGTCATCGCGAGTAAACTGAGGGATCTCGACTTTGCTTTTCGGAACTGTTTTCGCGCGGTGGTGTAGGGGTACGAACGCGTGGGGTTCCTCAGGTTCCCGAATATCGGCTGACCGATGTATTCCCCAAACGCGGTTCCCTTCAGCAACCGACGTGATCTCCGCAGCGTTGAAACGGCCCTTGTTCCAGACCGAGGAAGCAAGATGGCTATTCAGCGATTGCTGCAAAACCTCGAGCTTGAGGCCGAGGCCGTTGCGCGACTGGTGCACGCCTACAAGGAGACGTTGCTCGCCCTGCGGCTTGTAGACCGAACAGATCCGATTACAGATCTGGTAGCCCGGAAAGTAATTGAAATCGGATGCTCCGGCGGTCGAGATGCGGCTGAAATTTCAAGCCTGGCTGTGAAACAGTTGGGAGCCGACGAGGCTGGCGAAGTGACAAAGCCGTGCGAACAGCGCCTTGCCGTCGCTGCGCCGGCCGGCCGCCACGTACCCTAATGGACCGGATCCAGCACGACCACCGGTATCTCGCGCTCGGTCTTGAGCTGATAGTCGGCGTAGGGCGGCCAAAATTCGAGCGCCTTTTTCCAAAGCCGGAGCCGTTCCTCGCCCGCTGTTGTTCTGGCCCGCGCGTTCATCTTCTTGGTCCCGACTTGTACTTCGACGTCGGGGTTCGCGAGAATATTGCGATACCATCCTGGGTGTTGCGGCGAGCCTCCCTTTGAGGCGACTACGAAGTAGCGTCCGCCGTCCGTTCCGTAAAACAGCGGAAATATGAACTGATCGCCAGACTTGCGGCCGGTGGTGGTCAGCAGCAGCGCCGGCGCCGTGATCTCACCTCGCCCAGGCACGGTTATCTTGAACATGTGCCCGTCTGTTCCGCCGCTGGCAAGATAGCGGTTGGCGTGCTTGAGCATCCAGTCCGGCAGATTCGGAGCGAGTTTCGCTTCAGCCATTGGGTCCTCCTTCAAAGCAGCAGGGAACATACCATCGGGCGTCGGATCGGCCAATTCCGGCTTCCGGGCACCCCGGCAATCAGTCGCGTCGCCAAAATCGATCTCGTGAAGACGAAAACTGGCTGCTGACATTCCAACGAAATGGCTTCTCAGCCGTGCTTCGATCCGGTTAAGATGCAAAATCAAACAGCTGGCGCGACAACGCTGGCGGGAGGAGAACGAGTGCTGGCCCAGGAACAGCGCGAGCAGGCGCGCAAGCTCTTCGCTTTTCTCGACACGCAGACCACCGCCGTTGCGGACACGGTCTACCGCAACGAGGTTACTGACTACACCTGCCGCAAGCAGTTCGCTTGCGAGCGCGAGCTCTTCTTCCGGCGCGGGCCGCTTTTCGTCGGCCTGAGCTGCCTCTTGCCGCGGGCCGGCGACTACATGACCCACGACTATGCCGGCGTGCCGATGCTGCTGGTGCGCCACGAGGATGGGAACCTGCGCGCCTTCCTCAACGTCTGTCGCCACCGTGGCGCTCGCGTCGCCGACGGGTCCGGCCAGGGCGTGAAGCGGTTTCTCTGCCCCTATCACGCCTGGTCCTATGCGACCGACGGCCGGCTGATTGCGCGGCCGGACGAGCGCTCGTTCGCCGAGATCGACAGAGCGAACTGCTCCCTGCGCGAGCTTCCTGTCGCTGAGAAATACGGGATGATCTATGTGAGCCCGGCGCCTGACACAGGGATTGATGTTGACGCCATGCTGTCAGGCGCGCAGCACGACATGGCTGCCTATAGCCTCGACGCCTATCACCACTACGAGACCCGGGTGCTCCGCCAGAAGATCAACTGGAAGATCGTCGTCGACACGTTCCTCGAGACCTATCACCTGCAGTTTTTGCATCGCAAGACGGTCGATCCGATCCTCCATTCGAACACGACCACCTTCGACGCCTTCGGCCGCAACCTGCGTATGATCGCGGCGCGCCGCACCATCGGTGAGCTGCGGGCACTCCCCGAGGCCGAGTGGAATCTCATTCCCTACACAGCCATCATCTATGTGCTGTTCCCCAACACAGTGTTCATCATGCAGGGCGACCACGTCGAGACTTGGCACGTGTTCCCGGACGGCGACAGCACCGATAACTCCATCATGTACATCTCGCTCTACACGCCCGAGAAGGCGGAGACCGACAGCGCGCGCCGCCACTGGGACCGCAACATGGCGCTGCTGCTCGCCACCGTCGAGAGTGAGGATTTTCCGCTGTCGGAAGGCATCCAGCGCGGCTTCTATTCGGGCGCGCAGGATGCAATCCTCTTCGGCCGCAATGAGCCGTCCCTGCAGCATTTCCACAAGTCGGTGAAGGCAGCGCTCGCAGAGGGGAATGGCGCGGCCTCGTAGGGCGGACCGGGCGCCTCGCCCGCTATCTGCCCGTTACGATAACCACCTTTTCCTTCGCCGATAGCGTTTCACGTCGTGGTAGGAGCGGCGCGTGCCGGCCTCGTTGAGGCCGAGGTAGAATTCCTTCACGTCCGGATTGCGGCGCAGCATCTCGGCCGAGCCCTCGAGGACGACGCGACCGTTCTCCATCACGTAGCCGTGGTCCGCTACCTCGAGCGCTAGCGCGGCGTTCTGCTCCACCAGTACAACGGTGAGCTGGCGCTCTTGCTTGAGCTGCAGAATGACTTGGCAGATTTCCTCGACGAAGCGCGGCGCCAGCCCAAGCGAAGGCTCGTCGAGCAGGATCACCTTGGGACCCGACATCAGCGCGCGGCTGATCACCAGCATCTGCTGCTCACCGCCCGACAGATAGCCGGCCCGCTGATTGCGGCGATCGCGCAGCTGCGGGAACAGCGCGTAGGCGCCCTCGACGCCATCGCGCAGCGTTTTGTGGTCGTGCCGCACGTGGCCGCCCGCCACGAGATTTTCCTCGACCGTCAGATTCTCGAATACGCGGCGGCCCTCGAACACCTGCACGATGCCGTGCCGCACCACCTCGTGCGGCAGCAGCCGATCGAGGCGCGTGCCGTCAAGCTCGATCGTGCCCTTGGTGACCTGGCCGCGCTCGGCCATCAGCAGGCCGGAGATGGCCTTGAGCGTCGTGGTCTTGCCGGCGCCGTTGGCGCCCAGCACAGTGGTAATCTCGCCCGGGCGCGCGTTGAGCGAAACGCCCTTGAGCACCAGGATCACGCCGTCGTAGACGACCTCGATGTTGTTGATGGTCAACATGGTTGTGAGGGATAAGATGTCAGAGTGCCCACCCTGCGGATCGCAGGGTGGGTAGCGCGTAACCGAGCCGGCTCAATCCGCCTCGATCTGCTTGGTCAGAAGATCGGAATAGGCGTGGAACCATTCGCTCTCCTTTACGAACTTGCCGCCCTGGACCTTGAATACCTGGATCCACCCGCCGCCTTCATGATTTTGGGGGCTCAGCCTGAGCGGAGGCACGAGGCCACCAAGCGTCACGTCGTGGATGGCCTCAAACCCCTTCCTGACGTCCTCGCCGGTCGGCTGCGCGCCGCCGTTGGCCTTGAGCGCGTTGCGGATCGCCTCGACGTGCAATGCGGCGATAAGCAGGCCGCGGTTGTAGTAGACCGTGTCGGCCATCTCCTTCGGCGCATCCTTGCCCTGGGCCTTGTACCAGGCGACGATTTCGTGGCGCACCGGATAGTCATCGCCGACGCCGGCGAACTGGATGGTGTGATAGCCCTCCGCGGCGCCCCAGCCGCCGGCGGCCGCGATGTCGGCCTCGGCCGAAGCCCACACCATGCCGATCACCTTCGACAGCGGATAGCCGGCGCCCTTTAACGCCTTGATGGCGACTGACGGCGATCGCCCGAACAAATGCATGATCACGAAGTCGGGTTTGAAGCGCTGGGCAATGTCGAGCACCTGCGCGCCCATCTCGACGCCGGGCGGCGGAACTGCGAATTCCTTGAGCTCGAATTTCTCCTGCTGCTTGAGACTATCGAGGATCACCATCGGCTCGTGGCCGGCGGGATTGTCGAAGTAGAGATAGGCGATCTTTTTGCCTTCCAGGCTGCCGCCGAGCTTGTCCTTGATGAACTGGACGGCTCCTGCGGCCTGCGACCAGTAGCTCGCTGCAACCGGGAACACATAGGGATAACGCACACCGTTGGCGGCCGCGGCGGTGCCGAAGCCGGGCGAGGTGCCGGGGATCTTGTCCTCGGTCAGCTTCTTGGTGAGCGCCTGGGTCTGCGGCGTGCCGTAGAGCATGATCGACACCGCGCCGTCGGCCTTCTGCTTCTCGTAGGCCTCGATCGCCGGCGGCACCTTGTATTCGTTGTCGATCTCCTCGAGCCTGATCTTGTAGCCTTCAACGCCGCCCTTGGAGTTGACGAGGTTGATGTAGTCGAGGATCGCCGGGCACAGGCTGACGCCGACCAGTTGGGTTGGGCCGGTGCGGTCGCATTGCTCGCCGATCACGATGTCCTTCTTTTCCGGGGCGGCGATGCCGCCCGCGGTCCACGCTGCGCCCATCGCCGCGGCGGCGGCGAGCGCCAACGTACCTTTCGTCAAACGCTTCATGTGTATCCTCCCACGTTGCGTCGTTTCAGTGTCTCAGTACGAGAACGGCCATACCCTGAAGTAGCCGAGTATATTGCGCCACAGCCGGTTGAGACCTTCCGGCTCGAGCGCCAGGAACAATATGATCAGCGCGCCAAATATCACCAGGCGCAGATTGGGGATGATATTTGCAAGGTCGGCCTGCGACAAGAACAAGCTGCCGAATCCTTCGAGGAACCAGCGTGTGGCAATTGGCAGCAAAGTGACGAAGATCGCGCCAAGGATCGAGCCCAGCACAGAGCCGAGCCCGCCGATGATGATCATTGCCAGGTAGTCGATCGAGACGTTGATCTGGAACTGCTCGTAGTTGGCGACGCCGAGATAGTAAGTGTAGAGAACCCCGGTGACGCCGGCGTAGAACGACGAGATCGCGAACGCGATCAGCTTGTAGCGGAAGATGTCGATGCCGATGAGTTCGGCGGCGATGTCGTGGTCGCGGATGGCGACGAAGGCGCGGCCGATGCGGCTGCGTACCAGGTTGATGGTGGCAACGATTGCGAGCGCCGCAAAGAACAGAAGGAACAAATAGAGTTGCGACTGGCTCGCGAGTGCGTGCCCAAACAGGCGCGGTCGCGGGACATCGATCGAGGCCTGCACGCCGCCGGATATCCAAGGCACGTGGTTGATGGTCCACTCGATGATGAGCTGCGCGGCGAGCGTCGCGATCGCGAGATAGAGACCTTTGATGCGCAGTGACGGTACGCCGATCACGGCACCGATTGCCGCGGCCATCAGGCCGCCGGCCGGGATCGCAACCCAGAACGGCATGTCCATCCGCGTGATGAGGTTTGCGGCCGTGTAGGCACCGACCGACATCAGCGCGCCGTGGCCGATCGAGATCTGGCCGGTATAGCCGACCAGAATGTTAAGGCCCAGCGCACCGACCACCGCGATCAGGATCAGGTTAGCGATCGAGATGTAATATTCGCTGAGCGTCGTTGGCGCGACGACGACGAAGAGCACGGCGATCGCCGCCATCGCCCATCGGGCGATCGGCAATGGATAGACCGCCATGTCGGCCACATAGGTGGTCTTGAACACGCCGGACTCGCGATGAAACATTCCAAGCTCCT
>Ga0306923_10001804_pt1 | contig 19179 bp, 20 predicted proteins | sample sta12Can44000108_FD_203841 | JGI IMG/M metagenome (GOLD analysis project Ga0306923, IMG submission 203841) | Lab enrichment of tropical soil microbial communities from Luquillo Experimental Forest, Puerto Rico - statanox.12C.anox.44.000.108 (v2)... | ecosystem: Environmental > Terrestrial >... | reverse complement strand
GTCCTGGCGGCGAACGGGGCTGATCTCATCATCGCCCGTAACGAGCAGTCGGTCCTATCGAACACCGTCTTCATCAGCGGCGAGATCCCGCGGGTGACGTCCTTCGAAAAGGGCATGCCCGGCCAGCACAGACTGGACGCCGCCGGCGAGTGGACCCCCGATGAGCTCCTGGTGGATGAGCGGTTCGTCGCCGTCCACTTGGCGAACAAGGGCCTGTTCGTCTTCACGGCCTGTTCGCACGCCGGCCTGATCAATGTTCTCACGCACGCGGCGGAGCGGTTTCCCGGCATCCCCCTCTTTGGCGTCTTGGGCGGCTTCCACCTGGCTGGCCCGACCGAGGCGATCATTCCGGAGACCGTCGACGCGCTAGAGGCCTTCGACCTCCAGCTGATCGCCGCGGCGCACTGCACCGGCTGGCGGGCGTTGGGACAACTGGCCCAGCGGTTCGGGGATCGCGTCGTCCAGTCGGCGGTCGGAAAGCGCTTTGTGCTGTAGGAACACGTGGAAGGGAGCTGTTAGATTAAGCTGGAGCCTGGGTTGAACCTGTGCCGGCGGTGGCATGGCGCCAGGCTTTAAAAACGGCCTCTCGTAAGAGCCTCATCGCCCTTTTATATAATCGCCCTTTTTTATAACAGCGTTATTCACCCTTTGCCCTTGACGCGCGCAGACAACGTGCGCAATGCGATTTGAAATCTTCGCCTGGACCGCCGATCTCGACAAAATCATCGCTGCCGTCAGACGCGGGTACCAATTGTTAGGTTCGAGCCACTAGGAGGTCTGAGGTTTTTCCCCCGCGAAGTTTAGCTTGTCGGCCATCCGGGCCAGGTCAGGGAGAGATGCCGCCCTCATCTTTCGCATGACCTGGCCGCGATGGACCTTTACAGTAATCTCGCTGATGCCGATGTCGTACGCGATCTGCTTGTTGAGTCGGCCGGCCACCACCGATGCCATCACTTCACGCTCGCGAGGCGTGAGACTGTCGAAGCGCGAGCGCAATTCGGCGATCGCCTTTTCGTTCTCCAGCCACGCGCGATCCCGCGCCAGGCCCAATTGGATCGCGTCCAGCAGATCTTGATCACGGAACGGCTTGGTCAGGAACTCGATCGCTCCTCCCTTTATCGCCTGAACCGACATCGGGATGTCGCCGTATCCGGTGATGAAGATGATCGGAACGTGAATGTTCGCCGCCGAGAGCTCTCGCTGAAAATCGAGACCACTTCGGCCAGGCAACCTGACATCGAGCACAAGGCAGGCAGGTCCTTCCGGACGCCCTTCTTTCATAAATTCGGGCACCGAAGCCAACGCGCTGACCTGCAGGCCCACCGAACGCAGCAAACCTTCGAGCGACTCGCGGATTCCCGGGTCGTCATCAACGATGATGATGGTGGGCTCCGCAGTCATCATTCGCTCTCGCTGCAATCGACGCCCCGCAAATCTCAGGTCAGCGGCAATCCCGCAACTGGGACATCCTAAAATCCCGCGCTCGTAGGACAAGGGCTTTTTTATCTCGGTCGCGGCTCACCAACATCCAGCCACACTCGCAGCCAACGGCAATTCTGTTTACACCAAAGTATAATCGCGAACGGCTTCGTTTTGTCTTATCTGTACAATAGCCCCGTCGCGTAGCTCGGATCGCGGCGGGTTCGTTCTCTCGGAACCCGGGCGAAGGAGTTGAAGTGCGGAAACCCAAGCCCCTGATCTCCGTCGTCGACGACGACGAGTCGATGCGCGAGGCGGTCAGGGGGCTCATGAAGTCGTTGGGATATGCGGCCGAAGCTTTCGCGTCTGCAGAAGAGTTCTTGAGCTCCCGCCAAGTCCCCCGCACCTCCTGCCTGATCGCTGACGTGCAGATGCCCGGGATGACAGGGCTCGAACTGCATCGCCACCTGGTAGCTACGGGAAAGACCATACCGACTATTCTAATTACAGCTTTCCCTGACGACAGCATGCGGGAGCGCGCGTTGGGGGATGGGGTCGTTGGCTACCTGAGCAAGCCATTCAACGAGAACGACTTGCTAGCTTGTATCCGCCCGTCGCTTAAGATCTGACTGGGCGCCAAGAAGCGTTGATGACCGCCGCCGGCTAAACGCACCGGCGGTGAGCAGATCGTCCAGTCCGCCCCTTTTGATTCCCGACGAATGTGATTGGGAAGAACCCCATCTCGTGGCAGAATCCGGTATACAAACGGGGGCTGCCTCGTATGCCGAACGACCAAAACCAGAGCACTAAATTCTCGCGTTTAGTGGCGGAGCTGCTGCTCGGAGGCGCCGCTGTGGCATTCCTTACCTGGATCTGCTTCCAGCTCAAGCTCAATATCGCCACGACCGTTCCGCTCTATATGATCGTTGTTGTGCTGCTGTCTCTTAGGGGCAGAGTCGTTCCTGCGGTGCTTCTCTCTGTTATCGCTGCAGTATTCCTGGCTTACTTTTTTAGTCCGCCGATTTTCAGCTTCCAGATCGACAGTCCGGAAGATATCGTGACAGTGGTTGTCTTTGCGACAGCGTCATTCCTCATCACAGGGCTTGTGAGGCGGACGCGCAGGTTGGGGGAAGCGGCGGCGCTGAGGGATCGGCTTCAAGTCATCATCGACACCATTCCTGCGGTGGTCTGGAGCAATTCGCGCGACGGCTCGGCCGACTTCTTGAACCAACGCTTCCGTGACTATACAGGCCTCTCATTGGAGTGGGGACGCAGCTGGGTCTGGATGGATGCGCTACATCCCGACGAACGCGCCATGGACGACTGGGTCGCGATGCTCGCGGCTGGAGAGCCGTTCGAGAAGGAAGTGCGTCTGCGGCGGGCCGACGGAGAATATCGCCGGTTTCTGTTGCGCTTTGCCCCGCTGCGCGATGAACAGGGAACCATCGTCGAATGGTACGCTGCGAGCACCGACATAGAGGACCTGAGACGCGCCGAGGAAGAGCTGCGCCAGCGAGAGGCCCACTTGCGTGACGCGCAGGTGGAGCTCGCCCATGCCAATCGCGTGACAGCTACGGGCCAGCTGGCGGCGTCGATCGCTCATGAGGTCAGCCAGCCGATCGCCGCTGCACTGACCAACGCCAGTGCAGCGTCGCGCTGGCTAGGCGCAGAGCCGCCCGATCTCGATGAGGTCCGGCTGGCCCTTGACCGGATCATCAGGGATGGCAGCCGAGCCAGCGACGTGATCGGCCGGATTCGCGCGCTCGTCAGGAAGGCGGCGCCGCGGCACGACCAGCTGAACATCAACGAGGAGATGCTCGAAGTCATTGAATTGACGCGCAGCGAACTGCGCAGCAACGGGACCTCGCTGCAGACACAGCTGGCTGACGGCCTGCCGCTCGTTCAGGGAGATCGTATCCAGCTTCAACAGGTGATGCTAAACTTCATCCTCAATGCTGTAGAAGCGATGAGCGGATCGAGCGAGACCACGCGGCAGTTGCTGATCAGAACCGAGCGAGATGGACCAGATGGCGTGCTCGTCGCCGTCGAGGATTCCGGCCCGGGCATCAAGCCGGAAAGCTTGGATCGGCTCTTCGACCCATTCTACACGACCAAGCCGGGCGGTATGGGCATGGGACTGTCGATTTGCCGTTCGATCATCGAGGCACATGGCGGACGCGTGTGGGCCACGACAAACGAGCCCCAGGGCGCCGTCTTTCAGTTCACCCTGCCTCGCCAGGGAGGGACAGCGTCGCAGCAGGCGTTGGCCGCGGGTTGATGAATGTTTGATGGCTTCGAGTGGCGGCTTCATGGATCGATTATCACGATGCCCCGTTCAGATGTTGGCTCCTGCAACGAAACGGGAGTCCAGATTCGGAAGAAGCGCGATCTGCCCATGCGGGCTAACCAAACCTTTGGGCGATGTGGGCGTAGAGGGCCCGCAGTGCGGTGGCTTCGGCCCTTCAGGGCGGCCGGGGCGGGATCGCAGGCACGCCATCACATCGGGATGCGCCCATGGGACGCCGGGCTCGACGAATTCCTGCAGATAGCGGACGCGCCGGTCAAGGCCGCCACGTCGACGCGGCCTCATGCCACGAGACGGGCCTCTTCCGCGATGTGCACGGCGCGTACGCGAAATCGGGCAACCCACGGTGTATTGGCAGCGGCAGTAGACGGTCGAGGCTCGTAGTTACCTCTCACGACGACCTCGTCGCCCTCCGCGTAACTGGCGATGAATTCCCGGGCGACACCGCCTTCAGCGGCGCAGACGACCGGACACTGTCCCGTACCCTCGATGGTAAAGCAGACCCGAGGACCGAACTCCGGCACTCTGAAGATGACGATGCCGGCGATGCGGCCTATAAAAATATCCTCAAGCATAATAGCCCCTCCTTCCTGCCCTCTCGCACCTCGCTGGTCGAGGTCATCTCGAAGCGGGCGCCGTTGAGGCTCGGGCGGTCGGTGGGCCGTCTCTCGTCAGGAGACCCACGACGGGAACGCCGTCTGGCTTATTGAAATCCCAGGAATTCTCGGACAGGCCGACGAAGTCGCGGATCGCCGGGTCGGTCGACCAGGCACGACGGAGCGCCGCCCGGGTCAGATCCGCGGGCACACCGGCAGCCAGGAAAGGCCGGATGTCGGATCCGCCGCCAATCGACTCGATCGGAGGCAAGCTCGCCAGATCGAGAAGGAATTCGGTTGCAGGATGCCGGCTGAGTTCCTCAATGACCGGCGTCTTGACGAATGCCGCGTTGCCCAATCCGCTCGAGAGGACGGGCGGTGAATTCTCCTGTATCTGAGCCATTGCTCGGTCAGCGAGAATGGCGGGCGCGGATAAAGCCAGCAGCATGACCACTTCGGAGCGGCGAAATTTTGCCGTCCTTTTGCGTCGACCGAAAACCTCCCTTGGCGGCTCCGCCTTTGTAAAGCGTGACGCGGCGCTGGAGCATTCTCGTGATTGATAACAGCCGGACAATAATACCGAGCGCATGCCTTCCTCCCGCCGATCATTTGATCGGCTTGTTGAGCTGCTTTGCTAAGGTCCTGGCTGAGTCGGGAGCACGGCAAGCCCCACAACTCGCAGATGGGCGGCTGCCGTTTACCGACTAAGAAAATAATCCAGAGGTCCGCGAGGAAGTGTGAGGCAGTTCACACTCGACGAAATATCGATCCGCCGCCAATCAAGCTTTGGTTCGGAGGTAAGCCTAAACGCCCTTTTTTTGTCACAGACCAGCTAAATCTGCTTTAATATTCGGGCGCTGAGCTGGCGAGCAGCGGAGCCCAAATTTACGCGAACCACTGCGTGATGTGGGCGTAGAGCGCACGCAGGGCGGTGGCTTCGGCGCCTTCCGGGCGGCCGGGGCGGGATTGCGGGTTCCACGCCATCACGTCGAGATGCGCCCAGGGGATGCCGGGGTCGACGAATTCCTGCAGATAGAGCGCCGCAATGATCGCGCCGGCATGCGGCGATTCCGCCACGTTGTTGATATCGGCCACCTTGCTGTCGATCATCTTGCGGTAGGGCCGCCACAGCGGCAGCCGCCATATCGGGTCTTCCTCGGCCCCGGCGGTGGCGAGCAGGTCGCGGGCGAGCCCCTCGTCGTCGCAGAAGAGGGCCGCGACCTCGGGGCCGAGCGCCACCCGCGCCGCGCCGGTCAGGGTCGCCATGTCGATCAGCAATTCGGGCTTCTCGGTCGAGGCTTCGGCGAGCGCATCACACAGGATCAGCCGCCCCTCGGCATCGGTGTTGCCGATCTCGACGGTAATTCCCTTGCGGGTGCGCACGATGTCGAGCGGGCGCATGGCGTTGCCCGAGACCGAATTCTCGACGCAGGGCAGCAGCATGCGCAGCCGGACCGGCAGACGAGCGTCCATGATCGCCTGTGCAAGCCCAAGCATGATCGCCGCGCCGGCCATGTCCTTCTTCATCAGCCGCATGCCGGAGGCGGTCTTGAGGTCGAGCCCGCCGCTGTCGAAGCATACCCCCTTGCCGACCAGGGTCACCTTCGGCGCCGCGGGGTCCCCCCAGGTGATGTCGACGAGGCGCGGCGCGCGCGTGCTGGCGCGCCCGACTGCGTGGATGGTCGGATAATTCTCCGCCAATAGATCGTCGCCGGCGATGACGCGATGATCGGCGCCGGCGTCTTTGGCGACGCGCAGCGCCGCGGCCGCTAGTTCTTCGGGGCCGAGATCGCCGGCCGGCGTGTTGGCGAGATCGCGTGCCAGAAACACCGCGCGCGCGAGCCGCTCGACGCGGCCGCGATCAGCCCCCTTCGGCCAGACGAGAGCGGCGGTGGGGCGGCTTTTCGCGCTGTAGCGCGTGAAGACATAGGTGGCGAGCGCCCAGCCGAGCGCGAGCCGGCTAGGGTCGGCACCGTCGGGCGCGGCCTCCAGCCGATAGCTCGCCTCCGGCAGCGCCGCGGGCAACCCGGCCAGCGCCCACATCCCTCTCTCGGCATCGGCGCCGGCGCCGAGCCCTACCAGCACCCGGGCGAGCTTGCCGGTTTCCCCCGGGACCAAGGCATGCTTCCCGCTCTCCGCGGAAAAACCGGTCGAGGTCAGCCAATTGCGCTCGCACGGCGCCGACTTGTCCAGCCAGCCGGGGAGTTGGTCCTGGGTCAAAGCGATGATCGGGACCGCGCCGTCGGTTTCGTCGATCAGGGAAAAGGGCATCTCAATCTCTCACGCCGTCATACGGCAATGGAGAATGCCGGGTCAGGGCCGGGTTTGCAAAGCAGACGACATTAGATGCGTCCGCCGGGCCAAGGCGCGTTTTGCCGGCGGCGAATTTTATTTGAGGCATTCGACGATCACGCTGCTGGCAGCACGGTGTCCCGGTGGGCTGGATGCGGAATAAATCCGACGGCAAGGAGTCCTAAGGGTCAGTCGGGGCCATAGGCCCATTACCACAGCCAAAGGCTAGATATGCCTGACCAGTCAGCTTTGCTGTCGCGACGCGCGCTTTTCCAGTGCGCAGCAGGTGCTGCCGGTGCAACGGCGATCCTCTGCGGGGAGCCGGAGCGGGCAGGCGCGGTCATCAAGATTTCCAAGACGGCGGTCGCATATCAAGACCAGCCTAATGGCGACAAGGCGTGTGACAAGTGCGCTCAGTTCCAACCGCCCGCCGCGTGCAAGCTCGTTGACGGCGCAATCAGTCCGCGGGGCTACTGCCAGCTTTTCGTGCCGGTGCGGCAAACGGCGAATTGACAGCCGCTGAAAATTGAATGGCCGGCGTTCGAGCCGCCGCTTCTTGCATCTTGCAATGGAAATGCCGGCAATGGAAATGCCGGCATGCTCTGGCGGGCCGATCAGGTATTAGACTTTCGCCTTCGCAAGCTGCCGCTCGGCATTCTCGTCGCCGGGATGATTGCCATCGTCGCGCTGGCGCCGCGGCATGCCGCCGCCCTCCCGCTTTACGCGCGCCAGACCGGACAGACATGCGCGACCTGCCACGCGGCTTTCTTGGAGCTGACGCCATTCGGCCGGCGGTTCAAGCTCGGCGGTTACACCTTGGGTGGCGGAGATTGGAAGGGCCCGCCGTTTGCGGTCATGTTGCAACCGACCTTTACGAATACTCAGGCGGCTCAGCACCCGGATTTGGCGTCAACAACAATTTTGTCCTGCAGCAGGCGAGCCTCTTTACCGGCGGCAAGATCACCGACAATCTCGGCGCCTTCATTCAGGGAACGTGGGACGGCGTCGGTCATAGCTTCGCCTGGGACAATACGGACATACGCGTCGCAAAGCAGATCAACATCAACGGCCATACGCTGCTCTGGGGGGGGAACCGTCAATAATAACCCGACTGTGCAGGACGTCTGGAACACGGTTCCCGCCTGGAGCTTTCCCTACATAAGTTCTCGGCTGGCGCCGATGCCGACGGCGGCTCCCTTCATCGACCAGGTCTACGCGCAGCAGGTTGTCGGTCTCAGCGGCTACAGCTTCCTCGACGACACGTTCTATTTCGAGTTCGGCGGTTATTGGCCATTGGGTTCCAATACGCAGCGAGCCCTCGGGATTGACCCGACAGGACAGAGTCCGATCAGCGTCATCGCGCCGTACTGGCGGGTCGCGGCTGAGCCAATTTGGGGAAAAAATGCATGGGAAATCGGCATCTTCGGGCTCGGGTCGAAGGTCGTTCCGATGGGGATGATTGGCGCAGGCACCGATTCGTTCACCGATATCGGTATCGACAGCCAATACCAGTATCTCGGCGATCCCCACACGGTCACTGCGCGTATCGCCTGGGTACACGAGAACCATAATACCAGCGCCAGCCAGACACTCGGGTTCGCCGACAATTCCAACGACCAGTTGCGGTCGTTGAATGCTTCGGTGTCCTATATCTATGACAAGACGTGGAGCCTGACCGCCGGGCGGATCTCGGTTGGCGGCACTCCCGATGCAACGCTTTACGGCACCTTCACCGGAAGCCCGAACAGCGCCGGCTACATCTTCGAGCTTGCCTATCTGCCATTCAGTCGCGGCGGCCCGGAGTTTTGGCCGTGGCTTAATTTCCGGATCGGCCTGCAATATACGCACTGGAACAAATTCGACGGGGCCACGACAAATATCGACGGTATCGGAAGAAACGCCAGCGGCAACAATACCTTCTTCGCCTATATCTGGACGATGTTCTGAGCAAGTATCGTGCTCTCCTTACCGCTGCAGCGCGACGGGCCGGCGCGGCGCGCGAAAGCGGGCAGCATCAGACGCAGACACTCCCCGCTTTCCCTGTGATCCCGCGTCATGCTATAGATGCCGGGTCATTGGGGAGTAGCCGCCCGCGTTGAGCGCGGGGCCTGCGTCAACATACTTGGCTCGGCCATGGCGCAGGCGGCCCGGAAAGGTTTGGCGAGACCTTTGGCATCGGCGCCCCGCACCCGGGTTGGGCGGAGGGTTCCGTGCCAAGGTTCATCTCCGCCCGACCCTGATGGCTCCTCCGTGGAAGCGTTCCTCGTCTCGACCATGGTCGTCGGGCTGGCCGAAATCGGCGACAAGACGCAAATCCTCTCCTTGATGCTCGCGGCGCGATTTTCACGCCCGCTGCCGATCATCTTTGGCATCCTGTTTGCCACCATTGCGAACCATGCGATAGCCGGCCTGGTGGGATCGTATTTTGGCGACCTTCTGAGAGGCCCGCTGCTGCGGTGGATTCTCGGGCTTTCCTTCATGAGCGTCGCGGCGTGGGCGCTGTTTCCCGACAAATACGAGGGCAGCGACAAAGCAATCGCCGGCTGGGGCGCCTTCGCCTCGACCTTGATTGCCTTCTTTCTCGCCGAAATCGGCGACAAGACGCAGATCGCCACCGTCGGTCTCGCCGCCAGGTTCGAGCAGCTCTACGCAGTCGTCCTCGGTACGACGTTGGGCATGATGCTCGCCAATATCCCGGCCGTACTCATCGGTGACCGCATCGCCGGCAAGCTGCCGATAAGAGCAATCCGCATCGCGGCCGCGGTAGTGTTTGCCGCGCTCGGTCTGTGGACTCTTGTCCGAGGCGGCGAGTGAGCGTGCCGCGGGGCGATCAGTCGGTCACCGGCTCCGCCTCTTCGGGAGGGCGCACTTTGCGGAATTTGATCAACAGCAGGATGTCATACACCGCCTTGATGACGCCGCCGGTGACGAGCGGCCAGCCGAATGTCGAGAGCGTCAGCAGGTAGCCCGAGATCATCGATCCGGCGGCCCACGCAAACGTCTTCGGCACCGCCGTCAGGCTTGCTGCCGCCGGCCGCTCCTCCGGCTCAACGACAGCCATGACATAGGAGGCCCGAGTCGGTACGTCCATTTGCGACAATGCGCTACGTGCGAGCAAAAGAGTGACTGCGGTCGCAAGATCGGGAGCGAACGGGATCAGGATCAGAAGAATGTTTGACGGCAGATGCGTGAAGACCATTGTGTTGATGAGCCCGATCCGCTCGGCAATCGGTACTGCGACGAGATAAGAGGCCGCCGAGCAAAGGCTGCTCCAGAACAGGATCGCCGCCGCCGTCGTGAGCGAAATGTGAAACGCCTGATAGAGCCACAGAGCGAGCAACGACTGCACGAGAAAGCCAGTGCCGAGCGAATCCATACCGAACAGAGCGGCCATGCCGTATACGAGCCGTTTCGATCGCCGCAGCGGCGCCCTCGGCGCCTCTTCGGCAAGCTCGACCGCCGGCGAGAGCGGCCGATACAGCACGAAGGCGATCAGCCCGAGCACCGCGTAAAGGCTGAACATCAGCTGCACCGCGGCCGGTCGGGAGCACTGGATCCAAACCGTGATGAAATCAGGCAGCGCGGCGGCGAGCACGCCGACTGCCGTTGCGCAGGAACCGATGACGCTGTAGCGCGCGAACAGCGCGGTCCTCTATCGCGCCGCGATGGTCTGGGTCAGCACCGTCTGCTCGAGCGGGACGAAAATGCTGGCGTCGCCCGAAGTCGGGTTCATCGTGCCGACAAACGCGATGATGAGGAGCGGCCAGAAACTCGTGATCAGCGCGAAACCGCCGCCGGTGGCGGCCATCAGCAGCGCCGACACAAGCAGGAGCAGGCGCCGCGAATGGCGGTTGGCGACCCAACCGACCCACAGCGTCAGCAGCGCAGTGCCGATCAGGGTGCTGGTCACGATCGCACCGATCGCGAGCGCGCTGAACCCCAGATCGGCCAGATAGACCGGCAACAGCAGCGCGACAAAGCCGTCGCCAAACGCGCGAACGCCCCTTGCCGCGCGATATTTTCCTGCACCTGCCAGATCGCCCCGATCAGGATAGAACGCGTCCGAAAGAGGCCAATATCTTGTTCGTAAAAAATCTCCGAGACCGGCCTCACCACCCAGTCGTACGGACCCTCAATGATCGCATCGAGAAAGTAATCGGCATGCTGCTCGCGGGTAAGCGCAATTTGCGCATTGAGGTGGATCGTCCCCCAATTCCAGCGCTGCGAGGCAATGGCGTCAAGGATTGCTCCAGCCCCGTGTTCGTCGTTGATACCCGGTAACAGGATGCCGAATTCGGTTGCGATGCTGGGCCCGGGCTTTTCCTGCAGGCTGCCCTCGCGCAGCACGCCTTTGAGAAGGACCTCGCCCTCGATCACGCTGACTCCGGGAAGGTCGGCGGTCAGGCCATGAGCGACTTTACCTTCGAGCGCTGCTTCCCAGCCTGAGGTGAAGCCGTAATTTATTCGATAATTGGGAGAGAGCAATGTGCGGTCGGCCCCTTCGCGAAGATACTCGACCGGGCCGAGCTCGATTTCGATTTCACCCGTTCCAGCCACCGCCGCGTCCGTGCCGTCGAACGGACGATAGGCCTGCGCGGCATGGCTCCAGCAGGCAAGCACGGCCGCTGCAGCCAGCCTCGCGGCATCTTCGACCGCCCTCACTGAGCCGGCCGGAAAACCCAGATCGCCGCCCGCTCGCCGGAGCTTGCCCGCACCGCGACGAAGAGCCGGTCGAGCTCGGGAACGAAGAGCGACGTGCGAGCGCCGGATACCGTCGGCACGCGGGTGAGCCGGCCGTAGCCTGCAGCATCCTGCTCGAGCACATCGACGACCCCCTCTCCGCAGCTCACATAAACCCGATGGCGTTTGGCATCGACGAACACGTCATCGGCGTCACCGCAGGTTTCGATTTTGGCGGCGACGTGCCCGTCCTGGTTGGAGAACGCCGCCAACGCGGGCGGGCTGCGAAAGACGACCACAACCCGCCGCGCCTCGCGGTCCAGCGCCATCGGAAAATTCGCTCGCATACCCTCGGTCGGCAAGGATCGGCCGGACCCCGAGTCGAGGTCCGCGGCCTCGATGTCGCGGGCGTCCGGAACATTGACAAAGACCTGTCTACCGGGTTCGTCGATCTGGAAGCCCTCGGGATGCGCCTTCAGTGGAATTTCGGCGGTCTTGCTGCGGCTCGCCGGATCAATCACTGCGAGCGCACCCTTGCCGTAGCCCACCAGCACGCGGTTGCGCGCGGTGTCGATCCGCACATTGTCGGCGTCGTTGCCGGGTTCGATGCGCCCAACCGGTGCCAGATCCTCTCCCCGCAGCACCCGCACCGAGCCGTCGCCGCCATTCGCCACGTAGACGCTATCGGCGAACGCGGCATAGGCCACTCCTTGGGGCTCGCTGAGGCCGCTGATGGTGCGCATTACCTTGCCCGCCGCCAGATCGACCACGCCCACGCTGTTATTGCCGAGCTCCGCGACGAACAGCCGCCGACGCGGCAAGTCGATACCCAGGTGATCGATCCGGCCGCTTACCTCGCCGAGCGGGATTTTCGCCTCTAGCGCCAGAGGCGGGATCGGGGTCTGCGCCAGCAGCGCGGCGGGCCAGGTCAGGCTTGCCGTCAGCAGGATCGCGCGCGCAAACACGCTCAGCTCTTGGCAATGTTGATCTGCGCCAGTGCCGCTTTCAGGCCTTCGGCGAGCTTTTTGGCATCGTCATTAGCCCAGAAGTGCATGAAATAGAGGTGCGGCTGGTCGTCGAGCATATGGTTGTGGAGCGCCGTGACCTCGATCCCGTGGTCGCGCAGGGCCTTCAGCACCGGGTTCACTTCCTTCGCGATTAGGACGAAATCGCCGGTGACCGCGGCCTTGCCGCCGCCGGTCGGCTGAAAATTGATCGCATTGGCCGAGCCCATTGGCGGCGGGACATCCATCCCGCCATCTTTGATCGGCTCGGCGCGCGGGATGCCGAATTGGTAGACGCCACCGTTATTCGTGCCTTTGGCGCCAAGCGTCTGGTCGAGCGCGGCGGTGTCGAGATCGATCGGTGGCGGCGGTGCCGCTGCAGCCGCGGCGAGCGGTGTCTTGCTTTCGGCAAGCGCCGTGTGGAAAGTCGCAGCAAGCTTCACCGGATCGCCGTGCCCGAGCACGTGCATGTACATCGTGAAGGGCTGGTTGCGCAGCAGGTGATTATGCAGCGCCGTCACCTCGATGCCGCCTGCCGCGAGCTTTGTCATGACCGGGTTGACCTCCTCCATCGTCAGCACGAGATCGCCCATCGCCATGCCCTCTTCGCCCATTTTCTCGAAGGCGAGCCAGCTGCCGAGCGCAAAGCCGGGCTTCAGCTCGACGCCGTCGAGCGTCACCTTGAGATCGGTGCGTGGCAGTGCGACGCGATAAATGCCGCTCGGCGTCGCCGCGCCGGGCTTGCCGAGGGCTTCGCCGACACGCACCTGCCAATCGTTATCGGCGGCAAGCGAGACGTCGGAAACGCCTGCCAGAAGGGCCGCAAGCGCCAACTTTCGTAGATGAAGCGTCATAGTGATCCTCCCTCAGTTGTCCAGGTGGGGTCCGCGCTCAATCGAGCTTCTCCGTCACCTTCTTGAACGCCGTTCCCTGCAATAAGGTCACTTCGGCCAGCGCACGGCCGTTCTGCAGCTGCGGATCGACGCTGACCGCGCGTGAGCCGGTATTGACCTTAACCGCGTTTTCGGTAGCGACGAGCAGGCCCACCTTCGACTTTGCCATCGCCGCTTTCTGCGACGTCGCGGCCTTGAGATCGTCGGCGTCGCTGATTTTCTCGGCCTTGTCGATCGCGCCGGTCTTGGGATCGGCAACTACCTCCATAAAGCCTTCGCCCTTCATCGTGTAGACCGAGAGCTGCAGCTTTCCATCCTCAATCTCGAATTTGGCCGAGATCGGCGTTCCTTCTCGCTCACTGGCCTTCAGCCCGGCTTGCAAGGTTATCGTCGCGTCTTTCATGGCTGCGGCTAATGCGGCCGAGTCTTCTTCGGCCCCTGAGGGGGTCGGGGCGGCGCCGCAAAGAACGATCGCCGACAGACCCAGTGCCAATCGAAGCATCTTATACGTCATATCTGGCTCCTCCGGTTCTCCTGCTTTACTTCAATGGTGTGATCGAGATCGTATCGAAGTAGGTGACGCTGTCGGCCTTGGTCCACAGCGCGACTTTCCCGGCGTCGGGAAAGGTCCTGTCTTGTGTCGAGAACAGTGCCTTGCCGTCAAACGAGACGGTGAACCGGTCGCCTTCGGCCTTGAGCGCGAGCGTATGCCACCGGTTCGCCGTGACCTTGAGATTGGCGCCGGCCAGCTGTTGCCGGCTGCCTTTGACGACCCGGTAGAAGCGTACATTGTCTTCGAGCGCGTTGGCGCGGGCGATATAGTAATTATCGGGCGTCAGCAAACGCACAGCGATGCCGCCCGCCTCATCTACTTGTCCAGCGACCGGTTTGAAGCGCGCGGACACTTCGAGGTCCGAGCCCGAGTAGGGTTGGTAGATCGCAAGCGGGAACCGATAGTCGGTACGGTCTGTGCTGAGTTGTGCGATCGCACGGCCGTTGACCGCCGTGGGATCGCTGACAAGGGTCCATCTCCCATTCTCACCCTGGCCGGTGCGCGAAAAGGTAAATTGCGCCGGCGTTCCGTCCGGCCCCGCAGCCGAAAGATCGACCGATATGGGGCCGCCGGTCTGCGCCGCGGCAATTGCTGAAGAAGCAAACATTGCCGTCAGCACGACCCAACCGCGCGACGCCAGCGCGCGGCTCGTTGAGTACAATGCTTCGAGGAACTTCGCATCGGGTCCATCCATCGGCGCGCACTCCTCGCACGACGAGGGGCGCAGAACTTGGACGGAGGCCGTCTAACGGGGCGTCTGCCGTGCCCCGACGGCAGATCACATAGTGGGGGCGACCGGATGCGTCAAGTCCCTCCGGCAGCGTGTGTTCAACCCTTTTGCGGACCCGTTTCCGTTCAACCGTGGCAAGGCGATGTTGGAGTTGATGCGCTCTCCATTCATATATTGGCGTAGGCGCTCGCGTCCGCGCGAAAGGCGCGACATTACCGTGCCGATCGGCACTCCGAGTAGGCGTGCCGCATCCTTGTAGGAGAAATCCTCAACTCCGACCAGAAGCAGCACCGCGCGTTGCTCCTGTGGTAGTGCTGCAACGCCGCGCAAAATATCCCGATGGATCAGCGCCGAGTTTTGCCCGCCATCGGCGGTGGGCAGATCCTGATCCACGCATTCGGTCAACGAGTGGTATACCGCATACCGTCGCTGACGACGCCGCTCGGTCAGAAAACGGTTGTAAACAATCGTGTAGACCCAGCTTCGCAGATCTGCCTCGAGCCGCCGCCGGTGCCAATTGGAAAGCGCCCGTTCGAGGCTGTCTTGCACGAGATCGTCCGCATGCTCCTGGTTGCCGCGCAGCAGTGCGCATGCAAACCGTCGCAACCCGGGAATGTGCATTTCGAGAAGTGCCGTCGAGTTTGGCATTGCTCCTCCCATGGACAAGGACTTTCCGCAGCGATCCTCGGTCGCCATCAGCCCCTCACCGGGTTTCAATGATCCGGCTGCTCGTCCGGCAGCGCGCAAGTGCAGGGGAGCCTAAAAAGGCAGAAGTTTGGCCTCAAATGAATTAGGGGTTAATTTCTGACTTAAATGTTACTTTCCCCAAACTGACAAAACGGATAGCTAAGCTCGGAGCGGTGCTCTGGAGGATCGGGATCTAATGGTCGGTGCACGACACATTCTCGTGATCGAAGACGACGCGGAGACCGCTGAGCAATTGATAGATTGTCTGCAGACGAGCGGCTACAGCGTCGATCTCGCGGCGGATGGAGAAAATGGATTGAAGCGCGCCCGCTCTGCCGATTATGTTGTGATGACCGTTGATCGCATGCTGCCGCGGATCGACGGGATCGAGGTCATACGCCGCTTGCGGGACGAAGGGGTAATGACCCCGGCGCTGATCTTGAGCGCTCTCGGCGAAATCGATGACCGCGTCCGCGGGCTGCGCGCCGGCGGCGACGACTACTTGGTCAAGCCATTTGCGTCGCGGGAGATGCTGGCGCGGGTCGATGCGCTCGCCCGTCGCAGCGCTACGGTCGTCAAGGAAACCATCCTCCGCGTCGGCGACTTGGAGATCGACCTGTTGATGCGGATTGTCCGCCGGCGCGGCCGCGAGATCGACCTGCTGCCGCGGGAATTTCAGCTTCTCGAGTATCTGGTTCGCAATGTTGGCCAGGTGGTTTCCCGCGCGATGCTGCTGCAGCATGTCTGGGATCTCCACTTCGACCCATCGACCAATGTCATCGACGTTTATGTCGGGCGGGTGCGCCGCAAAATCGACAGCGGCCAGGCCTACCCGCTGATTCACACCGTTCGTGGCGTGGGATTTTGCCTCCGTGCTCCTGAGTAAGACCTTACGGTCGTCGACGCTCAAACTCGCGTTCATCTACGTATTGGTCTTTAGTTCCGGAGTATTTGCGCTTCTCGGTTATGTATATTGGTCAACGGCGTCGTATCTTTACGAAAGATCCGATCAGTTACTAAATATCGAACGCGAGTCAATGGATGACGCCTACCGAAAAACAGGTCGCGACGGGATCATCGCGCTGATCGGCCGCAGAAGCGGCGATAATTTCTTCTCCGATTGGGTTTATCTCTTGACTACTCCTACTTACCAGTACGTGGCCGGAAATCTGGGGACTTGGCCCCGGGCATTACACCCCGAACCGGAATGGACCACGCTCGTCACCTTGCACCCCGAACCTGCGAACACCGGAGCGGTGCTGCGCGCGGCGTCGAGAGTGCTGCCTGACGGCTCTCACCTGCTGATCGGCCGCAAGATCGAGGATCTCCACGGGTTGCTCGAAAAGATCGTGACGGTCCTTGCCTGGGGGGCGGGATTGTTTCTGATTCTCGCGGCAGCGGCCGGCATATCCACATCACGGCGTTCGGTGGCGCGGATCGAAGCGATCAATGCGACCAGTCTGAAGATCATGCGCGCCGGATTGGGCGAACGCATCCCGCTGCGCGGGACCGACGATGAATGGGATGGGGTCGCCCGCAACCTCAATTCAATGCTCGATCGTATTGAAGAGTTGATGGAGTCCGTACGGCAGGTTTCCGACAACGTTGCGCACGATCTGCGGACGCCATTGACCCGTATGCGCGGCCGCTTGGAAAAAGGCTGCAACCAACGGCTCGGGGTGAGCCAATATCAATCACTGCTCAACGATACGATCATCGAGCTCGACGAAATTTTGAGCAGGTTTTCGTCGATCCTGCGGATTTCGCAGATCGAAATGCGCAATCAGCAGGCCGGGTTTCACGATATCGATCTGGCGCAGATCGCCCGTGAGGTTGTCGAACTGTTCGATCCTTCGGCGGAAGAAAAGGGCGCCTTGCTCCAGTTGCTTGCCAATGAGGGGGTGCCGGTGTTCGGCGATCGGGATTTGCTCTTTGATGCCCTATCCAATCTCGTCGACAACGCGATCAAGCACGGCGGCGACAATAACGCTGTGATGATCGAGGTGCGCCGCGGTGCCAGCGGCCCGGTCGTGACCGTTGCCGATCACGGTCCCGGAATTCCGGCCGATGAACGCAAGAACGTGCTGAAACGCTTTTATCGGCTGGAGCATAGTCGTAACAGCCCGGGCAGTGGTCTCGGTTTGAGCCTCGTTGCAGCCGTTGCCAATCTCCATGGTGCGCAGATCGAAATAGCGGATAATGCGCCGGGACTGCGGATCGAGCTGCGGTTTCCGCCGCCGGAAAAGGCCGCTCACCAACGATCGTTGCAAGCTCTCGCCCCGTCGCCATAGCGGGTTGCTCGCCGGAAGCTCATCCCGCATGATCCGGCCTTCCGGAAGCGGCAAGTTTCGGAAACCCGGATGATCGATTTTTTAAACGCGTGTGAGGCGGCTGCTCGCGACCCGCTGGTGGTCATGCTGGGGCTGTTGGTCCTTGGCGGCATGGCCACATATTTCTTGTTCAAGCGACATCCCATCGGGCGGGCGGTCGTCAGGGTCATCACCTTGATCGTCCTCACGGTCGCTCTCGTGCGCGCAGATGTTGTGCCGTATCAGCCGCTTGAGTTGACGGGGTCGCCGTTCCGCGATGCGGTTCATGCGATCTTGAAGATCGCCTGGTGGGTGTTGGCCGGCTGGTTCGTGGTCGGCGTGATGCGCGCTGTCATCGTCTTTCAGCGCAGCCCGCGCGAGGCAAAGCTGGTTCAGGATCTGCTCGCCGGCGTCATCTACCTTGCGGCGCTCTTCGCCATCGTATCCTATGTCTTTGATCTTCCGATCCAGGGCCTGCTGGCCACCTCCGGCGTCGTCGCGATCATACTTGGCCTCGCTCTGCAGAGTACGTTGGGCGACGTATTTTCCGGCATCGTGCTGAGTTTCAGCCGGCCTTACCGGCCCGGCGATTGGATCAGCGTCGAGGGCGGCACCGACGGCCGCGTTATCGAGATGAACTGGCGCGCGACATCCATCCTGACTGCACGGCGGGACCTGGCGATTGTGCCGAACAGCACGATCGCGAAGTCGAAGATCGTCAATGTCAGCTCTCCGAGCGGACTTCACGGGACGACCGTAACTGTTCAACTCGATGCCAAGACACCACCCTCGCGGTGTAGCGAAATCCTCGAGCACGCGATCCGTAACTGTCGGCTGATCGTCGCGACGCCAGCTCCGACCATTACTGTGAAGGCGATCAATGCGACATACATCGAGTTTGAAATCGCGTTTTTTGTCGAAGAGCTGGCCTCCACCGTCAAAGCACAGAACGAGTTATTCGATTTTATTTATCGGCACCTGGCGGCCGCAGACATCGATTTGGCATCGCCGCAGAATGGGCCCATAGCGGACGGAGATGTGCGAAAGAGCGGAACCGGAATCGATAGACTGCTCGAACTGGTGGCGATCTTTGCGACATTCACACCGGAGGAACGGTCGGTGATCGCGGCCAAGCTGAAGGAAAAGTCGTACGACGAAGGCGAGATATTGGTCGCGCCGGGCGCGGTTCTGCAATCGTTGTTCATCGTCGGCAACGGCGTGCTGTCGTTCACCCGCGAGGAGATCGAGGGCGACATCGAGCTGTTGCGGCTCGGGCCGGGGGATCATTTCGGCGAGATCGGGATGCTGACCGGGGCGGGCGCCGTCGCGAAGCTGAGCGCATTGATCCCCACCACGGTCTATGAGCTCGCAAAAGCGGATCTGACGCCTATTCTCGAAGCCCGGCCGCAAGTCGCTCAGGAACTTTGCCGCGCGCTGGCTCGGCGTCAGGCTGTGGCTGGCCTGGAAGCCTCGCCGGAACTAGACGAGATCTTACCGAAGCATCGCCTGACGAGCTGGTTCTCCGAACGGCTCCACAGGCTCTACGATGTCGTCAACATCGGATGAGCCAACCGCTTCCGGACCTCGAGCGACCCCCTCCGCAGCAGGCTCGCCGGACGCTAGGCTAATTTCGAGACTGATTATGTTGGGTGAGAGCCTCCGGGGAAGCGCTCTCTCCTCGGCGCAAGAGACTGGCGGTCCTGCGTTGGCG
>Ga0306923_10001803_pt1 | contig 19180 bp, 18 predicted proteins | sample sta12Can44000108_FD_203841 | JGI IMG/M metagenome (GOLD analysis project Ga0306923, IMG submission 203841) | Lab enrichment of tropical soil microbial communities from Luquillo Experimental Forest, Puerto Rico - statanox.12C.anox.44.000.108 (v2)... | ecosystem: Environmental > Terrestrial >... | reverse complement strand
CCTGCCGCAGCGGCGCGTTCAGGAAGTCAACCGCGGACTTCTCCCCCTCAGGGGCCGGAAACTCCTGGAACTGCCAGGTTTGATTCGCCATCTCTAAACCCTTTTCTCCTCGCGGCGCGCACGGCCCTGATGCCCCCGGATCCGGGGAGGAGCCCGCGCACGCCAGGCAAGTACCGGTCTCTAGAACAGAGCAGCGCCCTGGCGGACAGATACGACCGCTACCCAAGTCCCGGGTCCGGCAGGCGGCCAGCGGGTCTAGGCCGCGTTCTGCGCACCAGGCCAGGTCGGATCCGGTGTGATAGCGGGAGGAGCCCTCTTACCGAGGCATCGCGCGGCCCGGCCGTTCGCTGATCCTGGTCACCGCATACTGACCGGGCATGCATCTCGCGTCACGCGGCCTCGGCAGAGTCGGAAGTCGGCCAGCTCGCCTGGCCCGGCCGCTCGGTAGGCTGGAGGCTTGACCGCTACGATCCGCCGCTACCGTGACGGTGACCGGGCCGCGGTGTACGAGGTCTGTGTGGAGACCGCGGGCGCGGGCCGGGGGGTGCGCGGCCGGTACAGCACCGATGACCTGGTCCCCGATACCGTGGCGGGGCCTTACCTGTTCCTGGAGCCCGAGCATGCCTACGTGCTGGACGATGGCGAGCGCGCCGTCGGCTACGTCATCGGCACGGCCAGCACCCCGGACTTCGTCGCCGGGTACCGGCAGCGCTGGCTGCCGCGGCTGCGGGCCCGGTATCAGCCGCTGTCTGGTCCGCCGGTGACCGAGGAGGAGCACCGCCTGGAGGTGATGTTCCACCCGGAGCGGTTGCTGGTGCCTGAGCTGGCGCCGCACCCGGCGCACCTGCACATCAACCTGCTTGCCGGTTACCGCAGGGCTGGCCACGGGCGGGAGCTGATCAGCACGTTCCTGGCCTCGGTGGCGGCCGCCGGGGCGGCGTCGTGTTACCTCGGCGTCCGCCCGGAGAACCTGAACGCCAGGCGTTTTTACGCCAGGCTCGGCTGGCACCCGGTCCAGGTCCACGGCGCCGAGCCCGGGACCTACCTGGTCCACCCGACCGGCTAGCACGGACCTCACTCCGGCACCACCGACGACCCCGTGACCGTCCCTTGGCCAAGCCGCCGTGCGGGAGCACGCCGGGCAACCGCCGACGACCCATGTGCCTGCGGGCGAGTTGTGCTTGGGTGGGCAGGGGATCTGTCGTCGGTGAGGTGTGACCAAGGTGAGCAGTCTGCATCAGGGCTTCCAGGAGACAGGTGAGCCAGGTGGCACCGAGGCAGTGTTCCGCTGGCTCGATGGCGCCGACGAAAGCCCGCTGATTCAGCAGGTCAAACAGCGGATGCTCGATGTCTGTCCGGTTAGGGCAGGGGACCATGTCCTGGACGTGGGCTGCGGGCTCGGACACGAGGGGCGCCGCCTGGCAGAGCGGGTAGGGCCGCGGGGACGGGTGGTCGGGATCGACGCCAATCCAGCCATGATCACCGAGGCCCGCCGGCGCGGAGCTGGCCTGACCCTTCCCCTCGCCTTCGAAGTCGGCGACGCCCGCCAGGTCAGGTTCGCGGACAACAGTTTCGATCTGTGCCGGACCGAGCGCGTGCTGCGCTACCTAGACAGGCCGCAAGCGGCGTTGGGGGAGATGGTGCGCCTGACGCGTCCGGGCGGGTCCGTGCTGGCGTTTGACTTCGATTCCGATCAAACCGTGGTCGACGCACCGGATCCGGCGCTGGTGCGCCGGATCGCAGAAGTGCTGGATGCGGCGGTGCCGCATCCCTGGATTGGCCGCCAGCTGTTCGGGCTGTTCCAGCGCGCAGGCCTGCGTGACGTACGAGTTGTGCCGCACGCCCTTTGCTTCTCCGGGACGGCCGGGTTCGCCGTCTACCAGCGGCTCAACCGGGGAACTATCGATCAGGCCGTGCAGGCAGGCCAGGTCAGCGCGAGCGAGGCGGCCGCGTGGTGGGCAGCCCTGGAGCGGGCTGCGGAGGCGGAGACGTTCTTCTCGGCCGTTCTGGGTTTCATTGCCACCGGTTACAAACCGCCGGAGCACGGTTACCCAGGGCAATGAAGCCAGCCGCTAGCCGGAGGGATCGACGATGATCACGACGTTGCCTATCTTCTGCCCGGTCTCCACATACCGGTAGGCGTCCACGATCTGATCCAGCGGGTACTGCCGGTCGATGACCGGGGTGAACTGGCCGGAGGCCATGAGCTGCCCGAAGTGCCTGACCATCGCCTGGTCGAGCCTGGGATAGGCGAATACCACCTTCTTGCCGCCCAGCAACGGGCTCGTGAGCGGCAGGATCAGATTCTGGAACCACGGGCCCGGGCCGGTAGACATGTAGATCCCGGCTGGCTTCAGCAGCGGTTTGCACCGGCCGAACGAGCTCTTGCCGGCCGCGTCGAACACCACGTCATAGTCCCGGCCGGCGCGGGTGAAGTCTTCTGCGGTGTAGTCGATGACCTGGTCGGCACCCAGCTTCCTGACCAGGGCGGTATGCGGCGTGGCGCAGACCGCGGTTACCCGGGCGCCGAGCGTCTTCAGCAGCTGAACCGTCGCGCAGCCGATGGCTCCGGTGGCGCCATAGACCAGGACGTTCTGGCCGCTGCCGATCTTGGCCCGGCGGATGTGCGACAGGGCATAGTGCGCGCCCTCGGTGCCGGGGGCGGCCTGCTCGTATCCCAGGTTCGCCGGCACCTCCGCGACCCGGCCGTCCTCGCGGATCACCAGGTATTCGGCATGCGCCCCGAACGGCCCCTCGGTGTACCCGAAGACCCGGTCGCCGACCCGGAACGCGGTAACGCCGCGGCCGGTCCCTACCACCTGGCCGGCGAACTCATTTCCCAGGACCCTGACCCTCGGCCGGCCCAGGCCAGACACCAGTGGCCGCATGATCCAGGGCCTGCCCGACCGGTAATGGCAATCAGTGCGGTTCACCGTGGTCGCGTGGACCTTGACCAGCAGGTCATGGTCCGCGGCCGCCGGCTTGTCCACCTCCGAGATCCCGACCACATCCGGCGGCCCGTACCGGGTGTGAACTGCTGCCCTCACAGCCGCATGCTAGATCATCCCGCTATGGACGCGGTTACGGCGCCGTGCACTGGCGTGTCGGCCGCTTCGTGGCCCGGGCGGGCGTGGATGATCGCGATGATGAGGAGCGGGTAGCACCAGGTGAGGTAGTTGTAGAACCAGTAGCCCAGGAGTAGCTGCGCGCCGATGAGGAGCGCGGCGGCCAGAGCGGCGTCCTGCCGTGCGTCCCGCGCAGGAGGTCGCCACATGGGTGAGAGCGCGACCAGCACCAGCGCGGCGGCGAGTACCGGCCTGGCCGCGATCGCTACATGCGGCATAGAGGTCCAGATGCTGAACTGCACGCCGCCGCCGCGCTGGAGCAGCTGGTAGCCCAGCGTTGAGTCGAAAAATTGGGCCGGGCCGGAGGTGATGAGCGGCCAGGCGAGCATCGCCGCGAGCGCGACGGCGAGCGTCAGCGCGTAGCGCCGGCGCCCCCGCCGCACGCCCAGGAATTGCAGGGCGAGCAGCGCGGGGAGGAATTTGGTCAGCGCCACAGCGGCCACGAGCAGCCCGCGGGCGACCGGGCGCTCCGTGGCGACGACGATCGTCCAGACGCAGAGGGCGGCGATCAGCCCATCGTTGGTCTGCGCCGTCAGCGAGAGGTCGGGGAACGGGTAGAGCAGGTACGCGAACACGAACGCTTGCGCGAGCGGCCGCCCGCCGAGCCGCAGGCCGAGCTTGTACAGTCCGGCGAGCGTCAGCGCGTCGAAGCACACCGCCGGCAGCAGCGTCGCGACCAGCGCCGGCGCCGGCGGGAAGATGGCCGCGAACGGGAGGTACGCGTAGTAGGCGAACGGGCCGTAGGAGTCCGGGCGGAAGATCTGGAAGCCGCCGGAGCCCGGCCAGGACACGGCCCCGTACAGGTGCAGGCCGTGCAGCAGGCGCCAGGCGCCGAGCGAGCTCGCCTGCCCGACATCCAGGATGTTGCCCGCGAAGACGCTTCCGATCCGGACCAGCAGCAGGATCAGTATCGCCAGGCCCAGCCACCGGGAGCTGATCGACGGGCGCAGCTCCGGCATCCGCCATGCCCCGAAGGTCGCCCCGAGCATGCGGGCGAACAGCCAGCCGAGACAGACCGCGGCCAGCCACAGGCCCGCCGCGGCGAGATCGTCGCTGATCAGCATGGCCACGGGGAAGAAGCCAGCCAGCGCCAGCAGGTCCAGGTGCTCGACTCGCCACGGACGACGCCAGTCCAGTAGCCCGAGGACAAAGCAGGCCGACGGTACGGCGACGAGCAGGGGATCCTTCGTGAACGCGCCGCCGGCGACCGCCGGGGTGAACCAGCCGCCGCCCTTCGGCACGAACCCATGACCAACGGGCACGAGCCCGGCCAGCAGCGCCAGCCCGCCAATGAACGTGAACACCAGCAGACCGAGGAGCGTGCGGTCGCTGGCGCTGACCGCACGCCACCTGGGCGCTGCGTACGGCTCGGCGCGCCCCCGGTCCATCCGCACAGCCTTACCGGAGGCCGGCCACGCTCAGCCCGGCTTCCGGCGTCCGCCATGCCGCAATGGTCAGCTGCCCTACCACTGTGATCACCCCGCTCAAGCGCGAAGGCCCTCGTGATCCCAGCGTCGCGCGGACCAGCGGCCAGGACGTCAGCCCGGGGTCTGATTTCCGGTAGGAGCCGGTACTACCTCAGGCGGATCCAGCGGCGGGCTTGCGGGCCATGACCACCTCGGTGTCGCCGGGCCAGTCCCAGAAGAGGCCGTCGGCGGAACGTTTCGCCAGCAGCGCCCGCACCTCCCGGGCGAAGTCCTCAAGACGATCACCAAACAGGTGCGGCGCCGCGAAGGAGAAGGAAAAGTAACCGGACAGGACACTCTCGCTATCTCGCAGCAGATCGGGGATGCCCGGGACGAAGAACTGCTGCGGAACACCAAAGCCAGTCCGGGCCAGTACGTCCTCGAAGCGGTGCGTTCCCCGCGGGGCGGTGCCCTGGCCGGCGCGCTGGGTAGAGCCGAGATACTTCTCCACCAGCGCCTTGATCTCATCGTGCGGGATCGCGGGCACCCCAGGGTCTGGCGGCCGGGGCCGCCCTGTCACCGTGTGGACGATGAGGGCCAGCGCGCCGCCGGGCTCCAGCATGTCGTAAACCGCCTCGGCCACTTGCCGCTGATCGGTCCACCAGAACGACTGGCCGAAGGTCACCAGCCGGTATGGCCCGGGCGCGACCGCGGGCAGGTCCTCGGCCAGGCCCTGAACCCACCGGATGTTCCTGACCCTGTTTTCCTCGGCGGCGCGACGGCCCTCCGCCAGCATGGCGGCGTCCGGGTCCAGGCCCACCGCCTGCGCGAACAGATGAGCCAGGCGGACGGTAAGCACGCCGGGGCCGCAGCCGACGTCCAGAAGCCGGCCGTTCCCGTCCAGGCGCGCCTGCTGGGTCAGGACGGCCTCGAGCTCCGGTGAGTAGGCCGGGCGGCCATAGCGGTAGTGGGCGGCAGAGCCGAGGTAGATGGTCGGGTCATACGGCACCGCACCAGTGTCCCCCGGTCCGCGGCCACCGCGCGGCCGCGGGGAGCGCCAGCAGGGGTCAGGTTCTGAGCGGGCTGGCCAGGACGCAGTGAGTGCCGCTGTAGATGGTGGGCATGCACTTGTTGCAGTGGATGCACAGTGACCGGGCCTGGGGATCGGCCTGGATGCGATGGAGCAGGTCGGGCTCGCGCAGCAGGGCGCGGGCCATGGCGACGAACGCGAAGCCCTCGGCCATGGCCAGGTCCATGGTCTGCTTGCGGGTGATCCCGCCGAGCAGGATGAGCGGCAGGTTCAGCGCCCCGCGGAACTGGCGGGCGCGGTCGAGCAGGTAGGCCTCCCGGTAGGGGTAGCTGCGCAGGAAGCGGCTCCCGGTGAGCTGTAGGGCCAGCCGCATCGGCGCCGGGAACTGCGCGGCGAACTCGCGGACCGGCGCGTCCCCGGTGAACAGGTACATCGGGTTCAGCAGCGAGCTGCCCGCGGTGAGCTCGAGGGCATCGACGTTCCCGTCGGCTTCCAGCCACCGGGCGACCTGGATGCTCTCATCGAGCCAGAACCCGCCGGGCACGCCGTCGTCCATGTTCAGCTTGGCGATGATCGCGAGCTGGCCGCCGGTCGCGTCGCGGACGGCCCGAGCGATGTCGCGGGCCAGGCGGGCCCGGTTGGCCAGGTTCCCGCCGAACTTGTCCGCCCGGTGGCTGAGCCTGGGGCTGAGGAACGAGCTGACGAGGTAGTTGTGCCCGAAGTGGAGCTCCACGGCATCGAAGCCGGCTTCGCGGGCCACCACTGCGGCCTCGGCGTGGGCGTGGGTGATGCGGTGCAGGTCGGCGGCGGAGGCGGCCTTGATCATCCGGAAGCCCAGCGGGCTCGGTCGCCGTGAGGGGCCGAGTGCGGGCAGCCGGTTGGAGACCGGATTGGCGACCGGCCCGGCATGCCCGATCTGGGCGCTGACGGCAGCGCCTTCAGCGTGCATGGCGTCGGCGAGCCTGCGCAGACCGGGCACGGCCTCGGGCCGCATCCAGATCTGGTGGCGGTCGGTGCGGCCCTCCGGCGATACCGCGCAGTAAGCCACCGTGGTCATGCCGACACCACCCCGAACGGGCCGCAGGTGGAACTCGATCAGCTCGTCGGTGACCAGCCCGTGCGGGGTCAAGCCCTCAAAGGTCGCGGCCTTGATCACCCGGTTGCGCAGCTCGACCGGCCCCAGCCGCGCGGGCCCGAACACCTTCGCAGCAGCCACCGTATTCACCGCCCGCCCGCCTTCCGGGTTTGCGATCATGCCGCCGAGTAGAGCACTCCGCGGGCAACGATTCAAGAAGGACCGAACCGACGACACAACAGATCAGGCCACGCTCGGTGTGCCTTGATCCCGGAGGGCGCCAGGACGGGGCGGGGTGTGGCACCTCACTCACCTGCTTGATACGTAGGTGATCGTGAGGCGCCAGATCTGTGTCCGGCTACGTGCATAGCCCGACGCCCGACGACGGCCAGCACTGCCGAAATGAGTACCTCGTCCGTGTTCATATCTATGCATTGGCTGGAATACCCACTCACGCTCGAGACCTAGCCGGCGATCGTCACGCAGCCTTTTCTATCGTGCTGGCAGGAAATCAGACCGCCGAATCGGATCGCGCGGCCGACCGACTCATGACTCGTGAGGCTGCCACCCATATCCGCGGGTCCCCGCAAACCTGGTGATCGCCGCGCGTTATGGGAATACCCCCGAAACAGGGGTTGCTGTCGTGCCGGGAATCCCGCACGCTCGTGGCATGTACGGCACTGATGCGCCGCCGCCGGGAAGCCAGGCGCCGCTGCCGGGCAGCGAGGCCGCACTAATCGGCCTGGCCGCGCTCGCCGTCGTATTCATTCCGTTCCTGTGGCCGCTCGTGGAGCACTTCAGCGCGATGGCGCACGAAGGAGCGCACGCCGTCGTGGGATCGGTCATGGGCTTCGGGATAAAGAGCGTGACGCTGAGCATCGAAACCCGCGGCGCAACCGACTATTACCACGCTCCCAATACAGGACCGCGAAGAACGCTGACGAGGTTCGTCGGCTACCTCGGCCCGAGCGGGTTCGGGTTGTGCGCGGCGAAACTCATCGAGACCGGGCACGTTGTCACCGTGCTATGGATCGCGATCATGCTCCTCGTGCTGCTGCTGTTCGTGATCCGCAAATCCTTCGCCATTGTCTCGGTTCCGGTAGTCATCGCGCTGCTGGTCTTCGTGATGCGCCACGCGCACGACGGACTCGAGGAAGTCATCGTCTACGGGATGACCTGGCTGCTGCTGCTGTCCGGCGTCCGCACCGCCGTAGCCCATGGCGCCGGGGCCAGGGATGCCGTAAATCTCAGCAAGACCACTCACATTCCCGGCCAGATCTGGGCTCTGCTGTGGCTCGCGGGCACGCTCCTCGCCGTCGTCGTCGGCGGGAAGTGGCTGGTCTTGCGATCATGAACTACCCGAGGTCCTGGTCACGCGCGCTGTACTGATTCAAGGGCCGGACTGGTAAGGCGCGAAACCATCAACAGGTTTCATCGGTCTCAGCCGCGTCCGGTTACGACGGAGGAGGTTCGCGGCAACCGAAACGCGTTGCCCCTTCCGGTGCGGGCGTGCCAGGGTGAACGCCGTGACTGAAAGCAAAGACCGCGAGACCGTCCCGGAACGGTGGAACGCCGCCGGGCCCGGCTCCGACATGTGGACGGATGCAGCGCAGGACCCGAGGTTCGCTGCGGGCACGAAACTGGAGGGCGAGCGGGCGACGCTCCTTGACTACCTGCGCGGCTACCGGCTGACGATGGAGATGAAATGCGCCGGCCTCGACCCGGCCCAGCTCGCCCGCCGGTCGGTGCCGCCCTCCACCATGTCCCTGCTCGGCCTTATCCGCCACATGGCCGACGTCGAACGCAACTGGTTCCGCCGGGTGATGGCGCAGGCCGACGCACCGCCGCTGTACTGGTCCGAGGACCTAGCCGATGCTGACTGGGCCGGCGCGGTCGCCGACCCAACGGTCGTGGACGATGCCTGGCAAGCCTGGCGCGACGAGGTCGCCTTCGCGGAGAGGTTTGTCGCCGGCTCCCCCGACCTCGGCATCCGCGGGACTATGCGAGACGGAGACACCATCGCGCTGCGCGAGGTGCTTATCCACATGATCGAGGAGTACGCCCGCCATTGTGGCCACGCCGACCTGCTGCGGGAACGGATCGACGGACGCGTCGGCCAGTGATAGCGGAAGGCTGGCGAGATTGCTGCTGCAGACCACGAAAGGACGATCGGCGCGCACCACCGCATGCGCGGCCCTGAACGCTGCCGTAGCCAGGGCGCGCAAGGCCCGCGCTCGTAATATCCGATCACGTGTGCGAAAATAATCGGATAGCCCGGCACGCGGGTGGCGACCAATGTGCTGCACGCAGCCGGGGCGGTGTCAGGATTGACGGCGCCATCGCCGTGAACGAAACGAGGAGGCAGCGTTGCCAGGCGAAATCGTGCACATCGAGATCCCGGCGGACGACACCAAGCGGAGCCAGGAGTTCTGGGGCTCCTTGTTCGGGTGGCAGTTCCAGGCAAACCCCGGCCCGTTCGAGTACCACACGACGCAGATCGGCGGGGAGCAGGGCGCGGCCATCACCAACATGGAGCCGGGCAAGCGCGGCACCCGGCCGTACTTCGCGGTCGACGACATCAAGGCAGGCGCGGCGCGCGTGCAGGAGCTCGGCGGGCAGGCAAACGAGCCGATGCCGGTTCCGGGCATGGGCTGGTTCTCGGCCTGCACGGACCCTCACGGGAACGAGTTCGGGCTCTGGCAGACCGACACATCGGCCCCAGCTCCAGCGCAGTAGACCGCGCGAGAGAAGGCCGGGCCTGCTCCTCGCGGCATGGCCTTCTCCGTGACCCACATTCGGTCTGACCTCACTCGCGCGGTTGCCTTCTTCCGCCGGTCCAGTCGGCTGCCAGCAGGCCGAGGATCACCTCGTCGGCGAAGTCCCCGCCGACCCACGCCGCTCGGCGCAGCCTGCCCTCGGGCACGAACCCGGCCCGCTCGGCAGCCCGGATCATCGCCGTGTTGCCGGCCAGGGTGTCGACCTGCAACCGGTGCAGGCCGCGGACGGCGAAGCCGTACTCACATAGCGCCACGACCACATCAGCGCCCAGGCCGCGGCCCCGGAACGCAGGACGCAACGACACGCCCAGATGAGCCGTCCGGTTATGCAGGTCGATGGCCCACAACAGTGCCTCACCGGCCAGTTCGCCGCTGGCCAGGTCCACCACGGAAAACACGGCCACGTCATCGCGGGGCTCGCTGACCGCATACGGCGACGCGGCCGAGCCGGCCGGGATCGGGAGCCACGGGCGCGAATCGGCCCGCACGCGGGTGGCGATGTCCTCATACAGCTCGGCATGCAGGACCGCGACGTCTGCCTCGTCCCGGGCCCGCAATCCCACCTTGCCAGCGCGCAGCATATGACGTTCCTACCCGGCCGGTCCCTAATGGCCACCCGCCGATGCCCGGCGCCGCGAACCCGCCGCGCCGCGCAACGGGTAACGCCAGCGATGTCCCGCCGCCAGCTCGCATCCCCGGCCGGTCCGGGTAGCTGCCAAGAGGCCGGGTAGCAGGCTGGCGATCCAGTCGGCAAACGGGCCGGGGCTCGGAACCCAGCGTAAACAACCCTGGGTGAGCCATGCCGCCGTCGCGGCGGAGTGGCTGTCGGGTGCGCCGCAGACCCTGTTACTGCTGGCTGGACGGGTTCTGGGAGTCGCGGAAGGTGGCGTAGGCGGTGCGACGGCGCCCGTCAAAGGTGATCAGCCCCATGGCGGAGATGCCGTTGAGATTGTGGTTGTAGGTCATGCGCTGCTTGTAGTCCTTGAGCAGCCAGTAGGTGTATCCGGCCAGGTAGCCTGCCCGTGCGGCGACTTGCCGCCAGTGCCGGCGCAGCTTGTCTGCCTGCCATTCCTCGGTGCCGGGCTGGGCCGGGCTGCCGTGCCGTCCGGGGTCGGCGTAGCTGCCGTTCTCGGTGATGAGTATGGGTGAGCCCGGGTACTGGCGGTGGACGGCGTCGAGGGTGCGGCCCAGGTCGGCGTCGCGGCCATAGAAGTAGCCGAAGTACTCGTTGAAGCCGATCACGTCGGCCAGGTCGAAGGCGGGGTCCCAACTGGTCGCGGACGCCCACGTAACTGGCCGGTGCTGTGGATCGATGCTGGCCGCGGCGCGCAGCTGCGATATCCAGGTGCGGTAGGTGGCGCGGTCGGTGGTCTCCGACTCGTTGTGCAGTGACCACAGGACGACGCAGGGATGGTTGACCTGGTTCCACACCATTGCGGCGACAAGCGCGGCGGATAGGCCGTAGCGGCCCTGGATACGCTGCTGGCGAGATTCCACCCAGAAATTGTCGGCCTCGTCGCAGACCAGCATGCCGCGTTCGTCGGCGGCGCGGTAGAAGTCCGGGTGGCGGGTGTAGCCGCAGCTGCGCAGGAAATTCGCGCCCAGGTCAGCGGCGGTGTCCAGGATCTGGTCGTAGTCTTGGCGGCGCATCGAGCGCCCCCGCTCAGGGGTTTCTTCGTGCCAGTTCAGGCCCTTGAGGAACACCGGTTCGCCATTCAGGCACAGCTGCGCGCCGGCCACCTCCACAGCGCGCATGCCGTAACGCACGGCCAGGTCGTCGGCCGCGGGTCCGGTCTCGTCCGCGCCGCCTGCCGCGGTGCCGTCGACCTGGAGACGTGCTGTCAGCCGGTACAGCCGGGGGTCGGCCGGCGACCATGGCCGGGCGTCGGGGATCGGCAGGTCAGCGCTGACCACGCCGACCTCACCTGGAGCCAGGGCCAGATCCCGGCTGATCGGTGCGCCGCCGGTGCCCTCGCCCGGATCAAGGATCAGGCGGCGGCGGGCCGGCCCGGCGCCGTGATTGAACACCACGGCGGCGACCGCGAGCCGCCCGCGACGGGCACTCGTGATCAGCTTGCTCACCGTGACCTGGGCGGTGGCCTCGATGAACACCCCGCGGGTGAGGCCGGCGTAGGGCCAGTAGTCAACCGGCTTGTGCGGCAGTTCAGTATCGCAACTGATCGCGGCGGGCCCCGTCAACCCCAGGCGGTACCACGGCCTGCGGTATACCCGCACCGCCAGCAGGTTCCTGGCGCCGGGCCGGAGCACCGCACTGACGTCCACCGTGAACGGGGTGTGCCCGCCTTCATGCTCGGCCACGAGCGTGCCGTTGAGGTAGACCGACGCGGCGTAGTTCACCCCCAGGAGACAGATCTTGACGAACCGGCCAGACCAGGTGCCGGGCGCGCCGAACCCGACGCGGTACCAGGCATAGCCGTCACGAAACGCCGTGCCCGTGCCGTAGCCGCTGCCGTCGTAGCTGCCGAACCCGGCCGTGTCGTGCAGATCCCACGGCAGCGGAACCTCCACGACCTGCCAGCGGCCGTCGTCGAAACCCGCCAGCATCCAGCCATCACTCGTGCCGGCGTCACCAGGGTCGAACGCGAACCTCCAGCGCCCGTCAAGATCGAGATAGTCCCGTTCGCCCGGGACGTCAGCCCGTACGTCGAACGACGGAACCGGCTGATCGTACTGGAACACCACGGGAAAGCCATCCACCGTGCGTACCGCCGTGCCCGCCGGCTCACCCCTGCTCGCCGACGCCGGCCGCCACTGCGTCATACACCGCTGCCTACCCCTGATCGCACCGGGCTAAGGTCCGGTAATCCCGGGCCCGATGTTGGCTTGCATCACTTGCCTCGATCCCTTATCCAGGGATTGCCCGGCTGCAGGGTCTTCCCGCAGGCTGGTTACCTGGCGGGGCGCATCTGGCTGATCCTTGGCTGCCAGGAAGGGGCGGGAGCATGACGCATATCGTCGCGCTGTCGGGAGGGCGTACCGCAAGCTATGAAATCATCGGGACCGGCAGGCCGGCGCTGATGTTCGCCGGAGGTCCCGGGTTCTCGGCCGCCTACATGAACGGTGATGCCACACTGCTGTCGGACGTGCTGAGTTGCTACCTGATCGATCCTCACGGTTCAGGCTCATCGACGCCTCCGGCCAGTCCCGCCGGCTACTCCCCCGAAGGGCACGCTCGCTTCTACGAGGAAGTACGCCAGGCGCTAGCGCTGCCAGAGGTGGTCGTGCTGGGCCACTCGTTCGGGGCGACCACGGCCCTGACTTACGCCGCGCTCTACCCGCAGAGCACGGCGAGGTGCGTGGCCATTGCGGCCTTCGGTATCGGCCCCGACGCCGATGCTCAAGGCGGAGGTGATGCCGAGGCCGAAGCCGAGGCCCTGCTCGCGCGGCACGCCAGCTCGCCCTGGTACGCGCAAGCGCGGCCCGTCATGGATTCCTGGACCGAGCGCCTGCTGGCCGCCACCGACGCGGCCGAAATGGAACAGATGATGGCCACGGTCCTGCCGTTCTACCTCGCCGAACCAGATAAACCCGAGGTGGCGGCACGGCTGGCCGAGATGAGCCGGGTCATGAAGGCGGACCTGGCCGCGGGCAAAGCCTGGGAGGGCGGTCTGTACGAATCAGTCGTTCTACGCCCGCTGCTGGACCGCATCACCAGTCCGACCCTGATCGTGGCCGGCGAACTTGACTTCATCTGCGGTCCCGCCCAGGCCCAGCCGATTGCCGATGCCATCACCGGATCCCAGCTCGTCATGCTCGCGGGCTGCGGCCACATACCCAGTATCGAGGCACCCCAGGAATACCGCCAGGCGATCGTTGATTTCCTCCGCCGCTGATCACCACGGGCCATGCCCGGGGGTCAGTCGACAGCCGCGGACTGTGCTAGCCGAGGACGGAGGCCGGGGTCAGGCCTGCCAGACGGCCTGGACGGCCGGCGCTTCCGCCGCAGCCTGGGCCCGCCCGGCCCTCGCCGCCGCCGCCCGGCGCGACACGTCGAGCACGTTGCGCCCGATGGCGCGCACGGCCGCCCGGTCCGGCCGGACCAGCGCCACGCGGGCTCCGGCCGCGGTGAGCGCGGCCGCCTGCCGGCCCGGGCTGGCCATGAAGCCGATGCCCACCGCCACCGGCGCGACGATGACCACCCGCTCGTATCCGTGCGCCAGGTCGGCGTTGGCGATGGTGCGCATGCCGCCGTCCATGAAACGGCGTTCCCCGATGGTGACCGGCGGCCAGATTCCGGGCACCGCGCAGCTGGCGCCCACCGCATCGACCAGGCCGGCGTCCCCGGCGGAATCAAACACCGCGAACTCGCCTGTCTGCGCGTCCACCGCGGTCACCTTGAGGGCGCGGGAGGGCCAGACGCTGGCAGGCAGCCGGGCCTCGAAGACCTTCCGCCGGTCGGCCTCGGGCATGGTGGGCACGGCCAGCGCCCACCTGCCGATCCGCGCCCGGGCCCGCTTCGGATCCCGGCTGGTATGCACGTCCCACAGCAGCCTGCCGATGAAGCCCAAGCCGATCCGGGCGGCGGGCTCGGGAGCCGGCGGCGCGAGCTGGGCCCGGTACAGCGCCTCGAGCTCCTGCCCGCAGGCGATGTCCGTGCCAACCACCGAGCCAGCCGAAGTCCCGATGATCACGTCGGCCGCGGCCAGGTCGATGCCGAGCCCGGCCAGCCCGGCGATCAGGCCCGTCTCCCAGGCGATGCCGGTGACACCGCCGCCGCTCAGAACAAGCGCGCGTCTGTCCATGACAGTCATCTATACACCGGAACGAACACCCCGGGCCCAGGACCTTGGCACCAGAACGCTGAGCGCGGCGTGATCGCCCAGGCGCTGCTGAGCCAGATCGCCTTCTTGGACCAGCAGATCAGCCAGATGGAACACCAGGCCATCGCGGCGCTGGCCGAGGTGAGGGAATCGTGGGGAGTCGATGCGACCGGGGATACCGGCCCGCAGGCAGGGACCAGCCCGGACTCGCCCATCCTGGCCGCCGCGCACCGGCCGGCCGAGATCCCCGGCATCAGCGTGTGGCTGGCCATCGTGATCATCGCCGAGATCGGGCTGACCATGGCCGTGTTCCCCACCCCGGCGCACCTGGTGTCCTGGATGGGGCTGTGCCGGTCCGCGAGCCAGTCCGGCACCCGGCGCGGCAAGGGCCACCCGCCGTGTCTGGCCGCGGTCCGTGCGCGACAGATGGAGCGGTGAGGCGGAAGATGGTGTCGACGCTGTTCTTGATGAACGCGCCGGGCGGGTGGTGCTGACCTCGGCGTGCCGACGGTCATCCGGGTGTGCCGCTGGCCGGGTGCGGCCCGGTCATCTGGATTACCGGCCGTCCGCCGGGGCCGTCGGCCCACTGGCCGCACGGGCCGCCGTCCGGGCTCACTCCGAGCCGCAGTTCGCTGCCGTCCATGGCCAGGGCCGGATGGTAATACCCGGCGACCTGGCGAGCCTCGGCCTGGATGTAGTGGCCGATGAGCGCGCGGCGGAACCGGCGGGCGGTGCGGTTGGGGTTGCTGCCGTGCACCAGCGACCCGTTGAAGAACAGCACGTCGCCCGGGTCCATGAGCACCGGGCACGGCCGGGTGCCCGGCGGGAGCGGCACCGTGATGTCGGTGAAGCTCTGGGTCGTGTCCGCGACGGTGGTGCACAAGATGGGCCAGCGGTGGCTTCCCGGGACGACCAGCAGGCAGCCGTTGGCCGGGTCGGCGCGGTCCAGCGCGAGCCAGGCCGCGACGCAGGTGCCCGGGCTGGCCCGCAGGTAGAAGTTGTCCTGGTGCAGCGCCTGCCCCCGCGATCCGGGCGGCTTGAAGTAGCACATGGTCTGGACGGCGAACGGCGCCCGGCCCAGCAGCGCCAGCAGCCGGCCGGCGATCCGCGGGTCCAGCAGCCAGTCCAGGCTCACCGGGTCCCACCGGTGCATCTGCATCAGCCGCGGGTAGCGCCGCAGCGGGTCACCGGCCCCGGACCGGCCCCCGGCCGGGCCGGGCGGGCGCGGGTCGCGCCGGCGCAGCGCCATGAAATGGCCGCGGTAGCGCCCGGCCTCGCGGCGGCTGAACAGCTGCCGGGCGACCACGAAGCCATCGTCGTCGAATGCGGTACGGAACCAATCGCTCATGATCTACCACGATGACCGTCATAGCCGCGGTCCGCCAGGCCCGATCCGCGCGCAGGGTCCGGCCGCCCCGGGTCGTACCCATGGGGTGGGGCCTGACCCTCGCGGTGGCCGACCGGCTCCGCATGACCGGGCGCGAGATGAACTACGCGGCCGTCACCATGATGATGCCGATGTTTCCTGGTGACGTGGGCACCATCCCACGCCGCGGACGCTGATCTGTGCGTGCTGGACGGGGTTGGCGGCGTAGCCAAGCGGGTTCCAGTACGGCTGGTCTGGCTGGGTTTGCCCGGCGGCGTCGGTGGCCCTGGCCCGGATGGTGATGCCGCCGGGCCGTTCCAGCCGGACCGGCAGCTGCCAGGGTCGCCAGCGGTGGGGATGCTGGTGACCGGTCAGGGTGGCCGGCCGCCAGGGCTGGTCATCGATGCTCACGTCGACCCGTTCGATGGGCGCCGCGCCGGACCAGGCCAGGCCGCGGACAATGACGTCGCCGGGCGCAACGGTTTCCCCGGACCGCGGCCCGGTGATGACAGACCGGACGGCCTGCAGCCTGAGCGGCTCGCCGTCGATGTGGTAGCGGTCAACCTGGAAGTAACCGTCGAACGCCCGGCCGGTCAGCTCGATCTCGGTCAGCCATTTGACCGAGGCGACCCCGTACCAGCCGGGCACGATCAGCCGCAGCGGGAAGCCGTGACGGACGGGGAGCGGCTCGCCGTTCATGGCGTACGCCAGCAGCGCGCCCGCCGAACGGAGCTGGCCCAGGTCCAGGGAACGCTCGAACCGCACCTGCCCGTCGCGTCCCTCGACCGGTCCGCGATCCGCGGCACGGAAGACCACCTCCCGTGCGCTCGCCCGCGGCGCGGCGCGTTCCAGCACCTCGGTGAGCGGCACGCCGGTCCACTGCGCTGTACCCGCAGCGCCCAGGCCCCACTGCTCACCGGGCACGGACGGATCCAGCCCGGACCGGCCGTTGCCGGCGCACTCCAAGGTGACCACGGCGGTACGTGAGGCCATGGACCGCAGGTCGGCGAGGTTGAGCGACAAGGTCCGCCCGGCCAGCCCGCCAACCCGCAGGCGCCAGGTCGCCGCGTCCAGGCCGGGGATGGGGAAATGGTTGCGGACGTAGTGGCGGCCCCGGGGCACGAGTGTTCCGGTGAGCGCCGCCAGAGGCGTCTCGGCATTCAGCGGGTCGGCCCGGTGAACGATCAGCCCAGCACCGAGGGCTTGCTGATACGCCACGTCAGGGTCGACAACCGGGATGGCCCAGCCGGGCGGCGGATGCCACATCTGTCTTGCGCTCCTTGCCTCGTGTCCGTCACGTCTGAAGGCGTAAACCGGAGGTGAACGATCCGTACACCGGGGCCAGTACCGCCATCTGGCGTTCGTCGATGGCGGCGGGCACGATGGACCAGGCGCGGACCAGGCGCCTGCCCAGGTCGGTGCGGATGGCCAGGCGGAAGCCGTAGAACCATTCGGCGTGCGCGCCGTCCCGGCCGAACCGGGCGGCCAGGTCGTTGCCCGGGCCGGTCCACTGATCCGGGCCACGGACCCGGGATGGGTGCTTGACCGGCAGCGCGGAGGTATCGATCTGCTGCACCGGATCGGCCGGCACGGCTGCCGCCCAGGCGGCTCGCAGTTGCTCGAAGGCGCCCCACAGCCACCGGGTCCGGCGGTTGACCTCGGATGCCGAGCCCGCCGCGAAGGCGCCTGCGAGTCACAATTCCCGCCTCCCATGAGATCATCCTGCGTTCCCTGTCTCCGGAATTTCGCCGCCCGCCTGGTGCCACCCGCCCGCCGGCTGGGGACCACCGGCGAGACCGGGCGAGGCCCGGATGGTCCCGGCCGCTGGGCTGTACAGGTTCACTGGGCTGTCCCTTTCCCCGGTACGGGATTAGTTCCACTGTGGGGCCAAGGGGCGGGGCACCGCATCGGCTGGCTGACCTACCCGGGCTCGCGGCGTACCTTAAATCAGCGGAAGGGCTGCTAAGGCATTCGCCCTAGCGCCGGGGGGCCGTAGACGCCGAGCCGGTGCGCCACTGCCGCGGCCGCCACCCGGCCGCTCACGCCCAGCTTGGCCAGGATGTTCGACACGTGCACGCTGGCGGTCGTGGTGCTGACGAACAGGGCCGCCCGATCTCGCGGTTGGACCGGCCCGCCGGGCGCGTGCAACCTGGATCATTTTCCGAGGGGTCAGCTTTAATCCGCTGACACTGTCCACCTCCACTCAGCCATGACACGTCATCTAGAAATGCGCGGCAGGCAGCATTGACCACCTTGACCGCGACCAGCCGGGCGCGCGCGGAGCGGCCCAGGAACACTGCTGCTCACCGAACTCAGCAACACGATGTGACCAAAGCAAATCAACCTACATAACGCGCCTTAAGGCGTAAACCGGAGGTGAACGATCCGTACACCGGGGCCAGTAACGCCATCTGGCGCGGACGCTCACACATGCCAGCGGCTGGGCCCCCCGGGGGCCGGGTCGTAACGGCAGGCCGCGCCGGTGCGGATCGAGACGCGCAGGTGCGCGGCGGCGCGCGGGGCCGCCGAGGCGATCCGCTCGATCGTGGCACGGAGCGTCCGGGTGGCGTTGACCCGGGCTCGTTCGGCCTCAGGCCCTAGCATGCGGCCGCGACCGCCCAGGCCGACCGCACGGCGCAGCTCGGCCAGCACCGCACGCCGTTCGGCTTCCATCTCTTCCGCCGCCGCCCGGTCGCCGGCCCGGTCGGCGGCGTCCAGCCGAGCGGCGAGGGCATCGAGCCGGGTCCGGTAGGCGTTGCGTGCGGTGGCGTCGAGCGCCGGGCCCGTGCCGGAGGCCGCCAGCCCGGCGCCGCCGGCCACCAGATCCAGGGCCCGGATCTCCCGTCCGGGCGCGGCGAGGAGAGCCCGCAGGTAATGCAGGCCGCGGCTGTCCCGCAGCCGGGCCCGCTCGTCTCCCGCCTCCAGCATCCAGTCCTCGCCATCACGGGCGAGCCGCCACTCATCGGCCGGCGGCACCAGGCGCTCCAGCAGGACGGTCATGCCGAGGCGGCCGGCGACCTCCCGGGCCCGGCGGCGGTACTCCGGTGCCTGCCCGGCCTCATCCCGAACGGCCAGGGTGTCGGCGAGGCCGGCCAGGCTATGCGCGAGGTAGGGCAGGGCGCCGATCTGCCGTTCGAGGGCAATGGCCTCCTGGAAATGCCGCACCGCCTCGCCGGTCTCGCCCATTCCGGCCGCCAGCAGCCCGAGATAGTGCGATACCGGGCCCCAGCTGCTGCCGGCGCCCGCCCACACCACCAGCCTGCCCTGGTACGGGGCGAGAGCACGATAGAGCTGGGCCGCCGCCCAGGTGTCGCCGACGCTGGCGGCCACCACCGCCAGATCAGCCATCGCCCCCAGCCAGCGCGGCCCCGAGGCGGCCAGCGCCCGGGGCAGCAGGCGCTCGAGCTCGGACGCTGCCTCAGCGGTCCGGCCAAGCCATGCGAGTATCCGGGCCGCGGTCGCCTCGAACAGGTGACCTGGCTGCTGGCTGGCCGCGGCCAGCACGTGCTTTACCGCGATCTCCGCCCCGCTGACGAGACCCCGCTCGGCGGCGACCGACCAGGCCAGCATCCCGGTGAGGCCGTCCGCGTCAGCCAGCCCGGCCCGCCGTGCCGCTTCGG
>Ga0306923_10001799_pt1 | contig 19191 bp, 15 predicted proteins | sample sta12Can44000108_FD_203841 | JGI IMG/M metagenome (GOLD analysis project Ga0306923, IMG submission 203841) | Lab enrichment of tropical soil microbial communities from Luquillo Experimental Forest, Puerto Rico - statanox.12C.anox.44.000.108 (v2)... | ecosystem: Environmental > Terrestrial >... | reverse complement strand
ATCGTGGCGGCGGTCTTGCGGAGGTCGCAGGGGCGCGACCAGTACGAAGGAAGCATCCGTGACGACCAAGGGAGGGACTATCTGTTCAGGGTGGCGAAGTTCACTTTGGGCGAGCAGTATAGTGCCGGCATCATGTTGCTGGCGGCCCAGGAAGACTTCGCCAAAGATGTGAGGAGGCTCCACTTCACCGGACTAATCCTGGCAACTCTTGCCAGCGCTGCCTTTCTTCCCGTCGTCTGGATATTTGGTAACGGAATGTCCCGGGCTTTGAAAAGGATAACAGCCGAGGCTGTCAAACTCCAGAAGCTCGCCGAGCCCGGCCCCTCATCGATCCCGTCACGCATCAGGGAGCTTCACGAACTTGGCAGTGCAATGAAGCTCGCGCAGCGCGCCATATGGTCGTTCGCCCGCTTCGTCCCCAAGGAGCTCGTCCAGCGGGTCGTCGATAATTCCATCTCCACAGAGCTTGGCGGAGCCCGAGAGGAGATTACCGTCCTCTTCACCGACGTTCGGGATTTTACGACTATCGCCGAGTCCGCTGACCCCGACATTCTCATGCACCAAACGTCGCGCTATTTCTCCGTGCTTACCGAGGCCTTTCTCGCGGAAGGCGGAACAATCGACAAGTTCATTGGCGACGCCGTAATGGTGTTCTGGAACGCGCCCAATCCGCAGCCAGACCACGTCGAGCGAGCCTGCCGCGCAGCTCTTGCAGCCAAATTGGCAGGCGAGAAGCTCAACACCCAGTTTAAAACTGAGGGTCTGAAGCCGTTCTTTACCCGGTTCGGGATTCATGTCGGGGATGCCGTGGTCGGCAACCTCGGGTCAACCGAGCGGATGAACTACACGGCTCTTGGCAATACGGTGAACCTGGCAGCGCGCCTCGAAGGCCTGAACAAGCAGTTTGGCACAGTTATCCTTGTGAGCGAGACTGTCTACTTGCGCGCTCGGCACTGCTTCCAGTTCAGGGCCTTCGAGTCGGTCGTTGCCAAGGGGATGACAAAAGAAACCCGCATCTTCGAGCTCGTCGGAGCATCGGCATGAAGTCAGCTTTGGTTCCACCGGTCATTGGGCTGGCATTGCTCATTTTGCAGCTCGTGCTTGGCGTCGTTCCTGCGGCTCGTGCAGGCGAAGCTACGATCAAAATCGGTATCCTTCATTCTCTGTCCGGCACCATGGCAATCAGCGAAGCGGTGCTTAAGGACACGGTCCTGATGCTAATAGCCGACCAAAACAAGAAGGGTGGGCTGCTCGGACGGAAGCTGGAATCAATTATCGTTGATCCGGCGTCAGATTGGGACGTCTTTGCCGAAAAAGCCCGGCAGCTGCTCGCGACGGAAAAAGTCGCGGTCGTTTTCGGGTGCTGGACTTCCGCCTCCCGCAAATCCGTTCTGCCGATCTTCGAGGAGCTGAATGGCCTGCTGTTCTACCCGGTGCAATACGAGGGTGAAGAAAGCTCGCGCAACATTTTCTACACGGGGGCAGCGCCGAATCAGCAGGCGATTCCGGCCGTTCGATATCTGATGAGCAAGGAGGGAGGGGAAGTTCGCAGATGGGTTCTGCTCGGTACCGACTATGTCTATCCGCGCACGACCAACAAAATCTTGACGGCGTATCTCACCGCGCAGGGGGTGTCGCCAGACGACATTACGACGATTTATACGCCATTTGGCTATTCCGAATGGGAGGAGATCGTCAGGAAGATCAAAGCCTTCGGCTCGGAGGGAAAAAAGACCGCGGTGATATCAACGATAAACGGAGATGCAAATACGTACTTCTATAGGGAACTCGCAGACCAACAGGTCGACGCCAACACGATTCCAGTCATGGCTTTCTCTATCGGCGAGCGCGAATTGCTCGGCGCGGACATCTTCCCGGTCGGGCACTTGGCGGCCTGGAATTACTTCCATTCGATCAAGTCGCCAGAAAACGAAGCGTTCGTGAAAATGTGGGCAGACTTCACGGAGCAACGAGACAAAACGACGAATGACCCGATGGAAGCCACCCTCATTGGCTTCCGGATGTGGGCGCAAGCCGTTGCCCAGGCGGGCACCACCGACGTAAATGCAGTCAGGCAGGCCATGTACGGTCAAAGAATCAAGGCACCGAGCGGCTTCGAGGTTGTGATGAACACCAATCATCATCTTTCCAAGCCGGTCATGATAGGCAAAATCAATTCCTCCGGGACCTTTGACGTCATTTGGCAGTCAATCAATCCGGTCAGGGCCGATGCGTGGAGCAGGTACATCCCCGATAGTGCCAAGCGTACGGCGGATTGGACCTTTCCTTGGGTCTGCGGGGGGTGCATCGAGCCGACATTCAAGGATTGGTGACGGTCTCGGCGTTTTCTTATTGTTGCCGGAAGGCTTCCGATCGTGCGCTCCAAAACTGACAAGCGCGCAATCGCGGACGAGCGGACAGCGCGAACTTATGAGCACTCGCCCTACATTTGGCTGCGAACGTCGCGCAGCTATGCGATGAGCCTATCTAGTCGCGACGGCTGTTCGTTCGCCACCCTTGAAGCCGCGCTGGGCGCGATCGACTTGGCGGCGGCCTCCACCAAGGGCTGGTTTATCCAGCGGACAAGGATGCCGGCGCGCGCACGGAAGGCTCACTAGGTAGTGCGATCCACGCGATTTCGATCTGCGCAGATCAGCTTGCCTGAAATGTCGCCTCCGCTCTGACCCGCTGCGCCCAAGGGCCCGCCGTAAGGGTATTGGTTACATTTTGCCTTCCATCGGCTCTGCAGTGCCGGTCCGCCTTGGATTCCCGCGGGCAAACTCGTGGTAATTGCGATAGGCCACTCCGCCGGGTAATCTGGGAAGACGACCGGCATCGGCGGCAGGTTGCCCACATAACGGTTCATCACGCGGAACAGCGTCAGGACAGCGGCCTGGTTGGTCGTGAATCGGATAGAGATTGCACATTCTCTAGTTACGCTTCTCTGGCTGCCTTCGTTAATCCGGCATTGTCAGTGTCGCCTGCAAGCTTGCTCGCGGAATGATGCGGTAATTGTCCCGGTCAAATATCAAACCCCTAATTCCAAGGGTCCAGTAATCAACGGGATTGGCAGGAAGAAAATGGAGTTTCGTGCTCATGCGCAGCGCTCCGCGTCGTAGGCCTCAAACAACGGGCGCAGATTGATGCAGACCGACGTGCCATCATTGTGGTTCAGGGTCAGGGTGTACCGCTCCGGTTCAAGTTCGTAGGCCGCAATCGACGAACCGTGAGGGCCGCGTTCGCCACGATCGCCTTTCGGTCCCTTTTTTCCTTGGAAGCAAAGCGCCTGCCAATCGTCGCCCGGGCATGCACCGGGATTGTTGCGGCGCGCGACATAGCTCCCGCCACCAAGCGCGACTACGTCAAGTCTGGAGTATGGTTCGCCCGGTTGATAAGTACCCCTCACGCGAAACGAAAGGCCATCAAGACCTCCGGCCGCGACGCAAATCCAATGCTCCTCATCCGGCGGCGCGCGGCCGGTGTCGCGTGTAACGAGATAGGTTGAGCCGCTGCACACTACAATGTCGCCCTGATAATGCACCGCGCCTTCGACATAGGCGCGCACCCTTTGAGCGTCCCGGGCGGGCCGGCTTCGCCACGCGGTCCGGTCTCGCCGCGCGGCCCTTCCTTGCCGTCCACCGGCTGACGAATTTGCGCGAGGCGAGCGGCGATCATTGCTTCCAAGCTGTTGCGGAACTCCGCAGCGGCGGCCCGCAGCTCGGCGATCGCTGCCATGCTCTCGGCCTTAATCGCCCGCAGCTGCTCTTTCCATTCGGTATCGCGAGTGCGCAGCACCTGCCCTAGCACCTGGCGCCACGCGTCGAGGATCACTTCCCGATCCCGCGGTGCCGGGAGCGGGAGTCCGTCGCCATCGCTGGCCTGTGTGGCATACTGTCCATCGGTGCTGGTCATGGCCGCACTCGTGTTTCCAGTAACAATGGCCAGTATATATGAAACCGAAAGGAGCTGCGGTTATGACCGAAGCGGGCGTTCGGATGGCTTTAGCACCACTTCTTTCTAACTTCGATGGCTCGGAACTCGACCGCGGGATCGCGCGCCTTCTCAAGAAAGCCTAGAGAAGGCGCCTCCGTTTGAAATCTGCCGCAACTCGACCAGATCTATCAGGAACAGCGCGCAATGCCGGCCATTCGAACATCCGCGATCGTCGGAAAGCCGTCGACTGCCATGAGCAAATCGGCCTCCGCCAATATCGTTCGCAAGACGTGGACGATTCCCGCGGTGCCGCCGAGCGCCAAGCCGTAAGCGTAGGGGCGGCCGACACCAACGGCTGCGGCCCCAAGCGCCAACGCCTTGACCACGTCAGTCCCGGTTCTGATACCGGAATCGAACAGCACGGGTGTTTTGCCGGAAGCAGCAACGACTGCTGGCAGCATGTCGATTGCCGCAATCCCGCTATTGGCCTGGCGTCCGCCGTGGTTCGAGCAATAGATCGCGTCGACCCCGCCGTCGATCGAGCGTTTGGCATCATCGGGGTGGCAAATCCCTTTCAGGATCAAAGGTAGCCTGGTCAACGAACGCAGCCACGGCAGGTCGGACCATGTCAGGTTCTTTCCGAAGATGCTCGCCCATTGCATGATGGCCGCAACAGGGTCCTCTTCCGGCGACTTTGCGAGCAGCGAACGGAAGTTGGGGTCCGAAAAATAGTTGGATAGTGCGTGTCCGCGCAGTTGAGGGAAGTTCGAGGTCCCGAGATCACGCGGCCTCCAGCCCGTGGTCCAGGTGTCGAGTGTGACGACGATCGCCTTGAAGCCGGCCTGCTCCGCACGATGAACCAGGCTTTCGGCTAAGGCTTTGTCCGTTGGCGTGTAAAGCTGGAAGAATCCGTGACCGCCTCCAATCGCGTCTGCCACCACTTCGAGCGGATCGTTCGACAGAGTTGACGCGACCATCGGGATTTTCGTGATTTGAGCCGCCTGCGCCGTGTGGATATCCCCGCTACCGTCCTGCGCACACATGCCGATGACGCCAATGGGACACATGAAGATGGGAGATGGCAGTTTAATACCGAAGAGATCGATCGACATATCGCGCCTGGTGCAATCCACCATCATGCGCGGGATCAATCCCCAATGAGTAAACGATTCGACATTTTTCTGCTGCGTGGACTCGTCGCCGCAGCCACCCTGAACATAAGACAAGACTTGGGGTGGCATTGCCGCGGCCGCCTGCTCTTCCAACGCCTGCGCCGATATGGGAAAAGAAGGCGTAGTCCCACGCAGCCCCGCGGCATAAATCTCTGTCTGGAAATCACCATAGTGAACGGCGTTACCCTGGCCGCTGATATTTGGCTGAACGGCTTCCGATTTTTGAGTCAAGGTGTTTCCTCCCAGTGGTCTTGACCGTTACCCGAAAAATGCAAATCCGCACGGCCCGCCTATGCGTTCTGGCGCCCGCAGTCCGTGCGGCAGCACCATCGTATCGCCCCTACGCATCTACTGCTTGTAGTTGGGATCGATACGATCAAGTTTGCGTATCAGAGCGGGCCAAACCAACGAACCGCCCAAACCCACCGCCTCAATGGCGTGCCCGATCCCTTCGATAATGTCGGGCTCTACGGAAATCAACTTGGCACCGCTCGATTGCGCAGCCAGTTGGATTTGGCAGGTGGTCTCGAACGCGTACATGGCCAGGAAAGCATCGGCCACGGTTGCGCCCACGGTAAGCAACCCATGGTTCCGTAACATAAAGAATGTGGCCCCGCCCAAGTCATTTTGTAGTCGCGGCTGCTCGTCCGGGCGGACGGCTATCCCCTCATAGTCATGATAAGCCAATGATGACAGGACATAAGTTGCTTGCTGACTGATAGGAAGAATTCCTTCAGCCTGGGCGCTGACCGCGACGCCCGCGCGCGTGTGAGTATGCAACACGCAGCCGACATCGTGGCGGGCGGCGTGGACGCAGCTATGTATGATAAATCCCGCCGGATTAACGGGATATGGACTTTCGCTGAGCTTGTTGCAGCTTTGATCGACCTTGATGAGGCTCGATGCCGTAATTTCATCGAACATGAGCCCATAGGGATTGATGAGAAAGTGGTGATCGGGTCCTGGTATCCGGGCGCTGATATGGGTGAAGATCAGATCTGTCCACCCGTAAAGAGCAACCAATCGGTAGCAGGCGGCGAGATCAACGCGCGTTTGCCGTTCCTCAGCGGAGATATTTGTATTCATCGCGAAACTCCTTTGATGACAAAGCTGCATTAACTGATTGCTGGTGACCTCAGGTGACAAGCTCAAAGTCCGCGAGCTTGAACGTCTTGTTGTTGAGCGCCTCCGTCGGCCCGCAACACCTATCGCCGGCAACAGTCGCTTGCCGGTTGTCGGAATCCAGTTGGACTCCAGGCCGTCAGGCGGCCTTGAAGTCGATGTGGATTGTCACGCCGCCGTCAGCATTTTTCTTCACCTTGTCGGTATCATAGAGCGACAGCGTGAGATCAGTTACCTGTTGGTAGTGCGATCGTGAGACCTTGCTTCGAAAGCTGATCCTTTATGAACTGGAACCTTTCGTAGTTTGTTAGCGTCACCGGGCCGGAATATGCTTGGCTCCGCATCTTGCGCGGTGGGTATTGCACATAGGTCTTCATCAGCTCCTTGATCGCGTTGCTGATCGTTATCATCACCCAGGTACGCTCTGTGTAATTGTTCATGAAAATGTCGTAGCGTTCCTGCGGGTCCTGCCACAAATCGAACACCTGTGGCACGGTGGCGACGTAGGCTTCTGCGCCCTTCCAGCCAAGGTTTGAGTCGACTGCAAGGCCGCCGGTCTTCACGCCGTCATCGCCACGCAGATTGAACACGGCCTTGTAGTTCGCGGCGCGAGCGGCACCCGGCGTCAGTTCGTTCTCGGTGAAATAGAACCAATTCTTGCGTGCCGACTTACCGGTGCCGAACAGGACTGGCGAGATGTCGTAGCTATCAAAGATCATCGGCTGACCGGCGCGGTCGTTTTCCGGCAACTTCACGCCGGCAAGTGATGCAAAGGTAGCCATGAAATCCAAGGCGCCGACGATGTCTGAGTTCTTGGACCCAGCCTTGATCCTCGGACCCCATGCCAGCGCAGGAACGCGGTTGCCGCCTTCACGAACTGTGCCTTTGGTGCCACGGAATGGCGTATAGCCCGCGTCAGGGTAAACGTCCTGCCAAGCGAGCCGGCTGGGTCTCCGGCAATTCATTCATGCGTACCCGCGAAGGCTGTGTACATTTGGTGCAACTTTGCCTCGTCCTGTGTACTCAGATCGAGCGGCCCGAGCACGATGTCGACGCGTTCAATCGATCCGGTGAACGGGTACGGGGGCTTGTACGTATTGGTCACCGGAGAGCCAGTGTCTGATCCAACACCAAATGTGTCGATGCCAAAGCGTCCCGCGACGGTGTGCTCGATCCGCGCGCGGCCGACCACCTTGCCGTTGATACCGATCACGGCCTCGCCGCCCTTGCCGAGACCGCCGCCGTCATAGGCGAACTCCATCGTCACAGTTGACTTCCCCGTCGGAAGCGGAACGTTGGAAACAAGGTTGGTTCGTTCGCGGTCGAACCAATTGTAGTGGTAGACGAGTTTGCCGTCCTGGACATACAGCGCGTAGCCGGCTGACGCGCCGCCCGCGGCGAGAATAACCCCTTCTCCGCCCTTAGCGGGCATATTGATCACGGCTGTGATTCGATGCGAACGGTTCTTGGTATTGGGCGAAGCCGTTTCCGGCAGACGCGACGCACCCGCATAGTACGTATACTTGGTTCGTTTCGGATCAGCTCCGCCCGGTGAAGGCTTCGGTACCGCCAGGCGGCCGGCGCCGCGATCGTCGAGAGGATAAACGTGATTTTTCTCCGCCTCCTCATCGAAGATCTTCTTCAGCTCGGCGAGCTTGTCCGGATGCTTTACGGCGAGATCGTTGGCCTCGCTGAAATCTTCATCGAGGTTGTACAGTTCCCATTTGTCGTTTTCCCAGCGGCCTGGCGCAAAATCCTGGCGCCACGGGAATGTGTGTTGGGCGCAGGCGATCCAGCCGTTGTCGTAGATCGCCCGGTTCGAAAAGACTTCGAAATACTGTCGCTGCCGTACGGGCCTGGCCTTGGCGTTGTCGAACGTGCTCGCGATCGACACGCCGTCCATCGGCTTCTGCTCGATGCCGTCGACGCTCCTGGGTGCAGGCAGGTTCGCGACGTCGAGGATGGTGGGAACGATGTCGATCAGATGCGCGAACTGATCACGGGTACCACCGCCGTCCTTGATCTGGGCCGGCCAGGACACCACCAAGGGATTGCGTGACCCGCCCAGATGTGAGGCAACCTGTTTGACCCATTGGAACGGGGCGTTGCCCGCCCATGCCCATCCGAGCGGATAATGCGGCTCCGTGTCGGGATCGCCGATCCTGTCGAGCATCTTGAGATTATCTTCCAGGCGCGACGGTATGCCGTTGAGGTTCATCACTTCGTTGACGGTCCCGGTCATGCCGCCTTCCGAGCTCGCGCCATTGTCCCCGACGATAAAAAAAATCAGCGTATTGTCGGCGTCGGGCAGTTCGCGGATGGCACCGAGCAATCGCCCGCATTCCGAATCCGTGAATGCAAGATACCCAGCGAAATTCTCCATGAACCGCGCATAGAGTCGCTTTTCATCGGCAGACAGGCTGTCCCAAGGCTTAACCCACTCTGGTCTCGGTGTGAGCTTGGTGTCGGCGGGAATGATGCCCTGCTTCAGTTGTCGCTCATAAGTCTCCTGGCGAACAGCGTCCCAGCCGGCGTCGAAGTTGCCCTTGAACTTGTCGCGCCATTCCTTCGGCGCGTGATGTGGCGCATGCGCTGCGCCGGGCGCGAAATATAAGAACACCGGCTTTTGCGGCGCGACCGACTTGTTGTAACGAAGCCAATTAATGGCCTTGTCCGTCATGTCGGTCATGAAGTGATAGCCATCTTCAGGGCTCTTGGCCGGCTCGACCGCCGTCGTGTTCTCAAAGATCACCGGATAGTATTGATGCGTCTCGCCACCAATGAAGCCGTAGAAGTGGTCGAAGCCTAGTCCTGTAGGCCAGCGATCAAACGGACCGGCAACGCTGCTTTCCCAATCCGGCGTGTTGTGGTTCTTGCCGAACCAGGAGGTGGAGTAACCATTGTATTTCAGGATCGAGCCGACGGTCGCGGTGCTGCGCGGGATCATGTTGTTGTAGCTCGGGAAGCCCGTCGCCCATTCCGCGAGGAAACCCGAACCGGCATTGTGATGGTTGCGGCCGGTAATCAGACACGCGCGCGAGGGGCCGCAGATGGCTGTGGTGTGAAAGCGCGTGTACCGGAGACCGCGGGACGCCAACTCGTCTAGACGCGGCGTCGGCACGGGCCCCCCAAAGGTTGATACCTGTCCGAACCCGACGTCATCGAGGAGAATGATGATTACGTTCGGCGCGCCGTCAGGCGGCGTCGGAAGCTTCGGCCATTCTGCGATGGAATCCTGGTAGGTTTTCCCGATTTTGCCCCCAAACTGAGGTTCCGGCATTGGTAGTTTCGAGCGGTCGAGTTGGCCGACCGGAGATGTGCTCGCTGCAGGCGCAGCTTGTTGTGCTTGCGCAAACTCCGGAAGCGACGTGGTCCCAAGTGTAGACGCGGCTACTGCCGAGGTGCCGGCGAGCAACAGGTTGCGGCGGTTAACGCCCCGATCACCCTGTGACGATGTGCCATCCGGTTTTTTGTTACTCATGCTGTGCTCCGTCTCTGCGATGCCGTGAATTGCGATATGCCCTCCAGACAACTTCACTCATGGCAGTTTTTTCTCAGTTCACTTCCTCCAAGTCGCCCGGCTTCCAGGTCAGGTTCAGAAAGGCATCAGTGGGGCTGTAGAGCCGTAGGATGGTGAAATAGCCCTTGCCCGAAACAGTCTTCAGCCAGTTCTTTTCCTTTCCGGCCGGGGCAGTGGGACCGACAAAGAGATCGACCGAACCGTCCGCGTTAACCGCAGGTTTGTCGTTGGAATTGAGCGAGGGAAACGGCTGCCCATTGTCGAGCCCGGAAGCCGTGAGCGCGTCATAGAGGGTTAACGACCAGAAATTCGCTGCAGGTATGGGTGCTGGCAGGTGCAGCCGATATGATTTGTCACCGCTGTAGAACCTACCGGCACTGTCGCGGAAGCCGATCAGATACGCGGCTCCTTTTCCCGGTATCTTCGAGAGCATGCCCGGGCTGATCGCATAGTAGTTCGTGAAATACGCGATGCGGGAATTCAGGTCTCGGAAGGTGCCGGTGTGCCACAAAAACTCCAAATCCAGTTCAGGGCCATTCTTGTCGTAGCCGCCGAGGATCGGGGTGGTCCACTGCCGGTCCTGATAAATGCGAGCAGCCGGATTGGCCAAGATCACATTGAACGCCAGCACCTTTGAAGTCTTGAAGGCGGTCTTCGCCGCACTATCGAGGATCTCTTTCGCGTGTTCATCAGGCGCGAAGGGCTGGCCCTTGACGATGCCAATGCCGGCCAGCATGCCGCGCCAGTCCAGGTTGGCCGTTTCCACGACCTCGCTATCGATGAATCGGGACAGCATCTGGAAATAGCTGCCGTCGGGCGGGAACAGCATATTGACCGGCACGTTCGACGCGTCCGGGAACTGCATCGGCTTGGCGGTTGCCTGTTGGCCGAGCGGGTAGATGCGCGTCTGTTCAATCAGCTTGACCGGTTCGTCAAGTTTGGTGGGATCGGCGAAGAAGGCTCGCCAGAACACGAAGACATTGTTGGTCGCCGGACGATAAACGAAGTAACCGTCAGGCACCTTCCCCCCGTAGCCCGGCGGAAGCAGCAGGTATTTGCCACCTTTGCCTCCGTCTGGCCCCGCGAGCCCGACGTCACCGGCGAAAGCGCGTCCGTTAATGGTTGGGCCGGGCACCGGCAACTGCCAGAAATCGTCGAGGATACCCTGCTGGCCGGGCGGCAAGTCGATGACCAGTGGACCGTCCTTGCCGAGATCGACATAGCCCATGGCATAGATAACGTCCGAATTCGGCGTGGTGACCAGAGTTTTTGCGCTTAGGCGCTGCTTCCACACCGGAAGGACGTTGTAGCCCACACCAAAGCGTGCTTCCGATGCTTCCTTCATGGCCCACATGTTGACGGCGGGCAAAGCCCATAAGTACGATTGAACACCACGCTGAAACAGCAGTTCGTCCGTAAGCCGCCGCGTCATCTCATCGGTCGGATAGTCTTGCCGGAACGGGAGATTGGCGAGGTCGTTGTAGCGCGATGATTGCGCTTGGGCGAATGACGATGCGACAAGCAAACCTACCGCACCAACACCTGCGAGCAGCATGTGCTTTACACTCATTGCAGTCTCCCGGTCCTAACGTTTCATGCGACAAGCCTCTATTCTGACGTCGCCGCCCTTACTGACTTTGCGTCCAAGTTCAACGGGACCATAAGGCGTGATCGGAAGTGGACTTCGCTACTCAAGCAGCGCGCCCGCCACTCATGGACTGCAAATCTTTGGCAGGTCAGGATCGTTTGCCCATTAACGGGCCGCCGTTCGGCCGACGAAATGTCGCAGTTTCCGTGACTATATGGCCTTCCGGGCCTTTTGTCAGTCGGAGCGTATGTGTTAACTTCAGCGAACGTAGAGATGGTGCTTGTTCAAGAGCGAGCGTATGCAGGCCGGCCCCGCGACACTGCAACAATTTCCGCTCATCAAATCCGTAGGATTGGACGGACTTGAAGCCGGAGTTGGTCGGCTGTTCGGCACCTGCGCTGTCGATGCGCCTCGTTGCCATCAAGCCGGCACCGCTCCAGAAGAAGTTGGAAGCGTTGATTGGGGGCGCCGCCGGTTGCTCCGCTGCAATTCGTCAAGCGCGCGAGCTACGATCGCGCGGACGCGCTGGCTTTACGGCGTCTTGTGATGTTCCTGGCAGAGGAATCTGCCACAAGCCAAAGAAATCGTGCTGAAAGTTACTTTGCCGCCAATGGCGGCGGCGCATGATGTTGCCTCAGTGCGCGGTCCAAGATTTTGCCGACCGCTGTTGCACGCCTCCTCAATCGGATTGCCTGAAAGGCCATCGATTGCTCAAATCCGTGCTACCGGTGCAACGACCTTGGCCGCCATCGCAGAAGGCTTAAACGCAGCAGCAATCCCGACACCGCGTGGTCAGGGCGAGGCGACCTCGATGTGCGTCGCTGCGCGTTTTCGAGGCCGCCCCGTGTCTCGGGAGCGAGATGCACTTTTTGAACTCCGCTGGCCTTGCTTGAACTCCGTTGCTGCAACATGCTAACTCATTGAGCGAAAAACTATTTTGTCAGCTGCCGGGTCGGCGGCTTGCTTCGCGGTCGGAAAGCCGGTGCATCGCTCGTTGGAGAACGGACACTGCGTGGCTTCGCTCGGCATCAGACATTCCCGCTACATCAATATCGAGCTTAAGCGTGGCATAATCTTCGTGAATGAAGTCACGAGCCTTAAGAGTATTATCGTAAACATCGATGACCTGGTACGTAGCCACTGGGCGAGAGATGCCCTTCACAGTGAGTTGCCCGCGCTCCTCACAGCAAACCTCGTCTTTCACAAGCGCGTAAGTCTCGTAAGAGATGAGAATCTCGCCAGGCGGGGCCATCTGTTCTAGCCTGCTCGCGAGATTTACGCCGCTGCCGATGATCGTGTAGTCCATCCGATCCTCACTACCAAAGTTTCCGACTGTACAGAAACCGGTGTTGATTCCGGTTCGGCAGCGAGGCGGCTTTTCGATGCCAGAGGCTCGCCACAGGCTGTCCAGCTCGCGCATTTTTTGGCGCATGGCGATCGCCATCTTTACGCATGCCACAGCATCCGTTTTTACGCCTTTAGTCTCTGGGTCGCCGAAGAAGATGAGGATGGCGTCGCCGACGTATTTGTCTATCGTTCCACCAAATTGGAGAGCGATCTTCGACATCTCAGTGAGGTAGTGGTTGAGAAGCTGCGTCAAATCCTCGGATTGTAGCCGTTCAGTGGTCTCCGTGAACCCTTCGAGGTCGGAAAAAAAGATCGTTAGTTTCTTCCGCCGGCTGGCTACCGTCACATTGCTGCGACCGGTGAAAATGGACTCATATACCTGCGGTGATAAGTATTTTGCGAGCTGGCTCGAAAGTTGCTCCAAGGCGTTTGTCTTGGCGGAAAGCTGTTCCTCGCGCTGCTTGAGCTCGGTGACATCCGAATATACCGCTACCGTACCGCCATCGTCGGTCTTGCGCTCACTCACGATGACCCAACGACCGTCACGGCGCCGCTGCACGAACGCTGAGCCAGGGTTGCGATGGCGCAGCAAGCGTTCTTCCATCCACTCCTCAATACGGCCCTTTGCATCTTCGACGTCGCCCTGCTCGGCGGCCCGCCTTATCAAAGTCTCAAATGTTGTGCCCACCAGCGATTCGTCGGCGACGTTCGGGAAAATAAGCGTCCGATACACACCATTGCAGGCGACGAGGCGGTCTTCGCTATCATACAATGAAAATGCCTCAGAGATGCTCTCGATCGCGACCGAAAGGCGCCGCCGTGCTTCGGCAATTTCCTTGAGATTGGATCTCTGGACCTCTATGGCCGTATCTCGAAACACCCCAAGTGCCTGAGCCATACGACCTAGCTCGTCCCTGCGGCGGCGCCCTGGTATGTCAACAGACGTGTCACCGTCCGCAAGATTTGTCATCGCCTTGGTGATACTTTCGAGCGGGCGAATGATCCGTGGCACAACATAATAGAACATAACGGCTAAGGCGCCGAGAATGCTCACGATAGTAATGGTCGCCATCAAAATCGCGGCCTTTGTGATCGCCTGCGTTGCCTCCGAGGCGGCAGCGGTGCTTGCGGTTTGCGCCGCAGCGACGAGGCTTGCGATCTCGCCGGCAAGCTGACTAGCTAGGGCACGACTGCCCGCCAAGGCCGACTGAGCAGCAGCAATCTGTTGAAGTTCTGCGCGCCGTAACCCGAAGATGCCATCCTCTCCGTTGCCGAGCTCAATGAATGTTCGTGCGGCCTTTTGCACCTGCGCAGCATCCAAGGACACCGGCAACTGCTTCAGAATTTTTTCAATGTGCTCCTTGGCGGCAATGAACCGCTCATTTAGAGGCTGGAGCAGGCTCGGATTTGATGTGCTTGTCGCCTGCTCCAGCACGCTAACCGCAAGAGTGCCCTCCGCGCGCAACGTCAGCAGAAGCTGCAAGAGATCGGCGCTTACGTCGATGAGTTCTGTTAGCTTTCTCCTGCCGTTCGTCGTGGCCTTTTCGGTTGCGAGCACCAAATCGAAGGCAGCATCGTCGATCATCGGAATCAGTGTGAGTAGTAATGACTCGTGCGCCGCCTTCAGCAAGGAGAGTTGCTGCTCGTTCACCGCAAAAAGCTGCCGATCACCCGATGCCGTTCGCAGCGTCCGCTCGCGAAGATCGAAGATGTTATCGGCCCCGGTGCCGAGAGCCAGCAGGCGTTCGACGCGCCCGCGGAGTGGCGTTGTCTCAGGCCCGCTAGGAAGAAGCTGTAGACTTCTGTCGAGCGTCGCAGCTGAGGAGAGGAATCGCTCGCGAATCGGCTGCACCAACGCCGGATCACTCACATGAGCAGCTTCCGTAAGCAAGCCGGCGGCCAAGTTGCCTTCTGCATTGATCGTAAACAGCTGATCAATTTTACTTACGTTGCCTTCGACGAGATCCGTTGTGGCCTTGGTATTCTCCGCCGTCACGTCCTCGCCTCTGGTCACCAGGTTGAACACGGAGTCGTCGATCAGAGGCTCAATCGCGATCAGAAAATCAGCATGGGCACTGGCGAGCCCTCTCATGAGAGATTGACGTTGTATTTCGAGCCGCAGCCGGTTTTCGACTGCGGAGTTCAGTTCTTTAATCTTCGTCGTGGTCTCACGCTCGATTTTCGAAAGCGCAAAGGTTTTTTCCGGTGGCACGCTTGATGAAACCAGTGTCTCGATCAGAGAGCCTAATGCGCGAGCATGCGCTTCCAGTTTTGCGTCTTCTGAAACGCGCTCCTCTTGATTGCCGACAGCCATTAGCGCTGGCGCAGCGGCTGCGATTTCAGCGCTTTTTTCTGCGGAGCTCAGGGCAGCAATTATGCCAGGAACGCGCTCGGCCGTGATGTGCGCGACTGCGCGATCGATATCGCGGAAAACGTACCAAGCAACCGCGCTGGCTATGGCCGTTAACGCGGCAAGAGAGAAAAATGCAATAAAAAGCTTGGCCTTGATACCGAACTGCACATGTGAACCGGTCGCAACCGCGCTTTGCTTCAGCGAAAGCTCAATGGAGGAATCGTGGGCCTGGACGAGTGTCATTTGTCAAAGCGAGCTTGCGGCGCGGCAGGGCCACCTCGAGGCTCCTGCCGTCTGACATCCGCATTGCTTAAACTCTCGACTGCCTTGAAGCTCCCGTCCGGTTGGATCACCGTGAGATAGACAGTATCCATTCCTTGATTGCTGGCCGGTCCATAAGCCAGCGTTACGCCGTCCAGGTCGAAAACGCCTACGTTCTTGATGGTCGCGAGAAATCCGGCACGGGTTATTGGGTTCTCAGAGCGATTTAGCGCATCAACGACCAGCCGGCCCGCGACGTATCCTTCGAGCGATACGAAGCCGGACCTTGCGCTCGGATTCACTGACTTCAATGCCCTCTGATAGCGGGCGATAAGAGGAATGTTCGTGTTGTTCGGAAGCGGAACGACCTGCGTTACCACCACACCCTCGCCGTCTTGACGGAGTTCTTCGGCCAGCGGCTCGCTACCTACGAACGAGATGTTCACGAACACCGCATCCAGCTTGATCATGTGCGCGAGTTTGATGAATTCGGCGCAGGGCTTATAGGCGCCCACCATAACTACCGCCTGCGGATGACCCCTTCGAATGGCCAGCAAGGCTCGCTTGACGGCGGTCGTACCACGCATGTACGTGCCTTCCGCTACCAGCGCCAAGCCTCGTTTTTCAAGAGCCCGTTTCACCCCGTCGAGGCCGGCGCGGCCGAATGAATCGTCTTGGTACAGAATGGCTATGAGCGAGACCCCAAGGTCGGTCGTCAGATGTTTGATCCATGCCTCAGTTTCTTGGCCGTATGAGGCGCGGACATTGATAACGTTCGTCAGAGACGGATCGCGCAGAAAGTCAGCGCCCGTGAATGGCCCGATGAAGGGGACCCCTCGTTCCGTTGAAATTGGCTGCACCGCCTTCGACGTGGGAGTTCCTACTTCTCCGATCAGGGCAAAAACCCCGTCCTTTTCGATGAGCTTGTTTGTGTTGGCAATCGCGGCTTCCGGTTCGTAGTCATCGTTGTACGAGATCAGCTCGAGCCTGCGGCCGTGAACGCCTCCAGCGGTATTAGCCTCATGGAAGGCGGCCAATATGCCTTCGCGCATTCCTACGCCGAGGGCCGCCGCCGGCCCCTTCAGGGCAGCAGACTGGCCAAACACGATGCGGTCATCGAAAACGCCAGGGTCAGCCCGCGTGGGAAGCGCCCCAAGCAGGCTCAGGAGGATGAGTGCAGCTGACGTGGCTGTCGCATTCAGACGCGAGACCGGCATGGGATTCCCCCCGCGCTGTCTGGTTCCAACAGTTCGGTTCCAACTCAATGCTCAAAGTTCCACCGGCGCAACAATTTTGTTGGGGTAACCGTGCTGTCCCAAGTTTGGCGCGCGTCGCCGAGCGCGGCGGCCATCACGGCGCGCCTCCGGCCGACGAGGCGAGCAGCCCCTCAACCCGCGCCTTAATCGATCGCATTGGTGATCCGCCTCATGCGGCCATCGAGATAGCTCTCAGGCTCGCCGGCGCCGAAATATGCCCTCGCGCATTCCTACGCCGGGGGCCGACGCCGCCCCCTTCAGGGCGGCAGACTGGCCAAACACGATGCGGTCGTCGAAAACGCCAGGGTCAGCCCGCGTGGGAAGCGCCCCAAGCAGGCTCAGGAGAATGAGTGCAGATGCCATCGTAACCGGAGGGGAAGACGCAATTCGCGCTTTACAGCAGGCGACGAAAACCATTCCGATCGTTGCGCTGGCAGACGATATGCTTGGGAACGGCTTCGTGAATTCGCTTTCGCGGCCAAACGGCAATACGACGGGCGGTAGCATCCTCGCGGTCGGTCTCTACGCGGCGCGCATCCTGAAAGGAGAGGAGCCCGGGTCTCTTCCGGTCTTGCAGCCGACTAAATTCGAATTCGTGATCAATATTCGAACCGCCAAGCTCCTTGGGCTGGTCTTTCCACCTAGCTTCATCTCTATTGCGGATGAGGTGATCGACTAGAACGAGGATTGGATCATGGCACCGTCGGCCGCCAGATCCGCGAGACGCTGCGATTGCACCAGGGACTGGACAAGGAGGTCGCCGAGGCGCGCGCCGTCGAGATGCTGACGCTGGTTGGCATCCCTGAACCGGCGCGTCGCGTGAGCGAATATCCGCATCAGCTTTCGGGTGGCATGCGCCAGCGCGTTATGATTGCGATTTCACTTGCCTGCAATCCCAGGCTTCTGATCGCCGACGAGCCGACCACGGCGCTGGATGTCACGATCCAGGCACAGATCCTGCAACTGATGCTGGACCTCAAGCGCCGCGTCGGTGCGGCGGTCATCTTGATTACCCATGATCTTGGCGTGGTTGCCGAAGTCGCCGAGCGCGTCATGGTCATGTATGCCGGCCGCAAGGTTGAAGAGGCCCCGGTGGCCGAGCTTTTTCGCGCTCCGCTTCATCCCTATACAAGGGGGCTGCTCGGTGCGGTGCCCAAGCTCGGCTCTTCGCTCACCGGTGCGGCACGACGTCTTGCCGAGATCCCGGGACAGGTGCCCGGTCTCAAGCAGCGTATCGTGGGCTGCGCCTTTGCCGAGCGCTGTTTTCTCGCTACCGATCTTTGCCGCGAGGTCGCGCCTGGCCTTGAGGAAAAGTCCCACCACCACCTCGCCGCCTGCCACTTTGCGCCCAAGAAGGCTGTTGCGGCATGAATGCCCCGCTGCTGCAGGTCAACGACCTCAAGAAATATTTTCCGGTTCGCGGTCACCTTTTCGGCCGCAAGGCGAGCTGGGTCTATGCGGTGGACGGCGTGTCCTTCGAGATCGAACGTGGCGAGACCCTATCACTCGTCGGCGAATCCGGCTGCGGCAAAACAACAGTCGGCCGAGCCATCCTGCGCTTGTTCGACATCACCGCCGGCCGGGTGGTGCTGGATGGCCAGCGCATCGACGATCTGTCAGCCGACAGGCTGCGTCCGATCCGCCGACGCGTGCAGGTGGTATTTCAGGACCCTTTCTCGAGCCTTAGTCCGCGGCTGCGCGTGCGCGATATTCTGGCCGAGCCGATCCGCAATTTCGGCCTCGCCAAATCGTCCGCGGAGCTTGATTCGAAAGTCGCCGCGCTGATGGACACCGTGCACCTGCCGCGTGATGCGCTGGACCGACGGCCTCACGAATTCTCGGGCGGACAGCGCCAGCGCATCTGCATCGCACGGGCGCTCGCGGCAGAGCCGGACCTGATCGTCTGCGACGAGGCGGTCTCGGCGCTCGACGTCTCCGTCAAGGCGCAGATCGTCAACCTGCTTCAGGATCTGCAGCGGGAATTTGGCCTGGCGCTGCTCTTCATCAGTCATGATCTCGCGATCGTCGAGCACATGACGCACCGTGTCGCGGTCATGTATCTCGGCAAGATCGTCGAGATGGCGCCACGGCAGCAAATCTTCGCTGCGCCGAAGCATCCGTACACCAAGGCGCTGCTCTCGGCGGTGCCGGTGCCGGAGCCGGGGGCCCGCCGAACCCCGATGATCCTGAAAGGCGATGTCCCAAGCCCGATCAATCCACCCAGCGGATGCCGCTTTCATACAAGATGTCCATTCGTGTTCGATCGCTGCCGAACGGAAGCACCGGAACTTCGCCAGATCGCGGAAGGCCAGTGGGCGGCGTGTCATCTCGATGCACTGCCCGAGGCGCCGGCTGCGGCCAGTCTGATCGACGCTTCGCCGCACGCCGGAAGATGAATATTGCCTATGCGACCTTGGGAAGACCCGGATCGAACCGCAAGGCGCCCTCGGCCCATTTCGCGGCGCGAAGCAGGCGAAGATCCTGTCGGTAACCGCCGACGAGCTGGATGCCGAGCGGCAGACCATGTTTGCCGAAACCCGCGGGCAGCGATATCGCCGGCGCGCCGAGCAAGGTCCATGGCGCGCAATATTCCGCGTTGCCCGTGGAGCCGAGGCCTTCCGGGGCTTCGCCGAACGCCG
>Ga0306923_10001798_pt1 | contig 19194 bp, 15 predicted proteins | sample sta12Can44000108_FD_203841 | JGI IMG/M metagenome (GOLD analysis project Ga0306923, IMG submission 203841) | Lab enrichment of tropical soil microbial communities from Luquillo Experimental Forest, Puerto Rico - statanox.12C.anox.44.000.108 (v2)... | ecosystem: Environmental > Terrestrial >... | reverse complement strand
CACACACCATCGCCGTGATGCAGACCGAAGAGTCGCTCGCACGCGCTGCCTACGAACAAGCCGAAGATTTAAGTAAAGACGGTGTGGTCTATTTTGAAACGCGCTTCGCCCCCATTTTCCACACGCGAAAGGGTTTGACACACCAACAGGTGGTTGCCGCCGTGCTCAGGGGCCTCGAAGGAGCTCGCCAGGATTTCGGCATCACTTCCGGCCTCCTCATTTGCGCCATGCGCAATATGGATGTCTCTCTCGAAATGGCCGAACTGGCCGTCGATTTCCGCGAACGCGGCGTCGTTGGCTTCGATCTCGCGGGCGAAGAAGGCGGCTTCCCTCCCAAAAAGCACGTCGACGCATTCCATTATATTCAGCGAGAAAATTTCAATATCACCATTCATGCCGGCGAAGGTTTCGGCAAGGAATCCATCTGGCAAGCCATCCAATACTGCGGCGCTCATCGCATAGGACATGGCACGCGTCTCATCGACGACATGGCGGTCGCCGATGGCGGGCAAGTCATCAAACTCGGGGATCTCGCTCAATACGTTCTCGACAAACGCATCCCCCTCGAAATCTGCCTCATCAGCAACGTTCACACCGGAGCGGCCCGCTCCCTGGCCGAGCATCCCTTCGGCATTTTCTTCAAAGAAAAATTCCGCGTCACCCTCAACACCGATAACCGTCTGATGAGCGACACCAGCATGAGCAGGGAATTCCAGGCCGCCGCCGATACCTTTGGTCTCACCCTCGATGATTTCGAAAAAATCACCATCAACGCGATGAAGAGCGCGTTTCTACCGTACAACAAGCGCATCGGCTTCATCTACACGGTAATCAAGCCGGGTTACGCGAAAGTGCGCGCCACTCTCGCGGCCCGGTAGTCATCCAGCGATTTCCCGCTTGCGTCAAGCGGCCAGCGTCGCCAGCGTTTCCGCCAGCACCATAACTCCCGCCTCGATATCTTCCGGCGCAGCAAACTCGTCCGGACGATGGCTGTACCCGTTTTGGCAGGGAATGAACAGCATCCCGACCGGCGCGATGCGCGACATAAACAGCGAGTCGTGATACGCCCGGCTCACCATTGGCATGCTCGCGAAGTCGTGTTTTGTGCACGATTGGGAAAGCGCCTCTCGTATCTCTCTTGCGCATTCCGCGGGAGCGTCGGCATTCAACAATTCCTCGCGAATCGGCACCTGCCGTTTGGCACCGAGCGTCTCGCACCACGTTCGAATGGCCTGCAAAACTTCGTCGCGCCTCTGCAAATCGGTGTCCCGTACGTCCAGGCTCAGTCGCACTTCGCTCGGTATGCTGTTGATCGCCCCGGGAAACACCTCGCACATCCCGACGGTCGCCACCGTATCCGCCGCACCAAGCGTACGTGCTTCTCGCTCAATCGCCAGGATCAACTCGGCCGCCGCGCACAGCGCATCTCTGCGGTCGGCCATCAACACGCCGCCTGCATGTCCTCCGGAACCTTCGACGGTAATCCGCAAACTCGCAGGCGCCGCGATGCGGGTCACAATGCCAAGCGGGATCTTTTGCTGTTCGAGCAGCGGCCCCTGTTCGATGTGCAATTCGACGAACGCCTTGTAGTAACCGCTCCGCAAAGCCACGTTTTCCAGAGGCCCCGGCATCCCCGCATTCCTACGCACTTCCTCGATCGTCGCGCCGGTCTTGTCCTTCAAGCGTTTCGCCGCGTCAGCGCTGAGACTTCCTGAAAGCAGCCGGCTGCCCAAACACCCAATCCCAAACCGGGTCGGTTCCTCCGCCGTAAACACCAGCAACTCGATGGGAAGCCGGGGTTCGAACCCGCTCCGTTTCAGCGTTCGAATCGCTTCCAGTCCGCCCAGGACTCCCACCACCCCGTCGTACTTCCCGGCATTCGGAATCGCATCGATATGCGAACCGGTGCCGACCACCGGCGCATTTTTCGCGGATCCCTCCCAGCGCACAAACAGGTTCCCGATCGGATCATGCCGAATCCCCAACCCGGCCGCCTCGCAGCGCTCCTTCATCCACGCCCGCGCCCGCAGGTCCGTCGGCGTAAACACAATTCGTGTCACGGCCGGTGCCGGCGCATCCGAAATTCCCGCCAGCTCCTCGATCTCCAGCAGCAGCCGTTTTCGGTCGACTTCCAGCTTCATCGCACTTCGCTCGCCAGCGGATGCCGGTTCCAGTTTTTATAGATGAGATATTTCGCCGGTTTCTTGCCGATTGCGCCGAACCACTGCGGGCACCACGGTCCCATCCAGATGAAATCGCCGGCTGTCACCGGATACCAAGAATCGCCCAGCCGGTAGATGCCGCCGCCTTCCAGCATCAGCAACCCGTGCTCCATCAAGTGCATCTCCACCATGCCGAGCGCCGCGCCTGGCTGGTACACCATGGTATTTACCGCAAAATCGAAACTCAGGGTGTCCGGCAACAGGCATTTCACCTGCAAATCCGGATCGTCTCCGAGGGCGTGGGATTCGACCGCATGCTCGCTCGATACAATCAGCCGCGACGGTTCGGCCAACGCCACCGGCTGGTAGGCCTTCTCGATCACCGCCGCACGCGTCACGCTCGCCGCTACCACGCGATGGGGTAGGCCCTCCGGCAAGTACCCGTATCCCTGCTTCTTTAATTCGTGCTTCCGTCCTTCCACTTCGATTGTGACATGCCCTTCCAGCACATAAATCAACCGCTGCGCCGACGTCTCCCCCAACTCGCCGCCCACCTCGAATTCCGCTGTGTATTGGGCGAATTTCGCGCCCATCGCCGGCCCCGCGTGCACTACCGCCGCGCACCTCTTCATTCCAGGCAACACCGTTCGCACAAACGTGTCGCCCGTCAACAACAAATGGTTCTGCTTCTGCGAACTTCGCGTGTCCCCCAGATTATGCACGGCGGATCCTTTTCTGAATTTCCCGGGAACCCGCAAGCTGCTCCAGCAAATACATTCCGCACTCCAGCGCCTTCGCGACATCTGCCACTTCAACCGTTTCCGCCGGGTCGTGGCTAATGCCTCCAGGTGTCCGCAAGAAAACCATCCCCGCAGGAATCTTCTCCGCCAGGATCATGGCGTCATGTCCAGCTCCGCTGGTCATGCGGTGCGGTTCGCAGCCCGCGTTTCGAATGGCGGCTCCGATTTCACCCGCAAGCCACGCATCCATAGCCACCGCTTTTTGATCCAGGGTCGTTTGGTACTCCAGCGACAAGTCGCGCCGTTTCGCGATTTCCTTTGCGGACGAGACGATCGCCGCCACGGCCTCATCGCGAATCCCGTCGGATCGGTGCCGCAGATCCAGGGTAACCCGCGCCAGTCCTGCAATCACATTCACCGCCCCGGGCCTGGCCTCAATGTGTCCCGTCGTGGCAACCAGTTCCCCCACGTCATGCGCGATCCGCTCTACCGACACGATCCACTCCGCAGCTCCAACCAGCGCGTCGCGCCGCAGGTCCATCGGCGTCGTTCCGGCATGATTCGTATGCCCGAAGAATGTGAACACCATGCGCGTTTGCCCGGCAATCGCTTCCACCACGCCAAGCGGTTTCCGCAACGCGTCCAGCACCGGCCCCTGTTCGATGTGAAATTCCAGATACCCCAGCGCGTCGTCTCGCAAACCCGCCCGCCGAATCTCGCCCGGATTTAACTCGAATTGTTCCATCGCCGCTCGCACCGAAATTCCGTTGGCATCCCGCCGGTTCAGCAACTCTTCATCCACCCGACCCACCAGCGCCCGGCTGCCGATAAACGGCGTCCCAAATCGAACCCCTTCTTCTTCCGAGAAGCCGATCACCTCAATTCCGAACGGCAGTCTTCTTCCCTCGAGGGCCTCGACCAGTGCGACACCCAGCACCACTCCGAGCACGCCGTCATACGCTCCCGCATTCGGCACGGTATCCAGATGGGACCCGACCAGCAGCCGCGGTCCGTCCGATGTCGCTCCGGCATAAACTCCACGCAGATTCCCGGCCGCGTCAACACGGACCTCGGCTCCCGCCGCTTTCAACCATCCGGAAATTTCCGCGTGACATGCCCGCATCGGTGCCGACAAGAAAGTCCGCCGGAGGCCTGGCCGGTCTTCCGAAAACGTGGCCAGCCTTCGGCAGCGAGCAATCACTTCCTCCGCGCGAATGGTCATGTTTCGTAACGCCAGCATGCGTTTATGTGTCTCGCCGTAAACGAGCTTCGATCGATCCATGCGGCTCATCGATCGGCACGAAGATTTCGTTGGGATTGTCCTGCCCGAACCGCGAAAGGTCGACCGGAACACAGTGGATGTTGGGCATGGTCAGCTGGATATCTTCCACGTCCGGAACGCTCTCCAGCACCGCCCGCCCCATGGCGTACAGCGTGTGTTGCACCGACTTGCTCCGATGCTCGGCGAAAACCTGCAGCAGCGTGTTTCGAATCTGCTGCCGCAGTGACGCAAACGGCAAATCAACGTACGTATAACCCCACGCCGCCCGCGCCGCCGTGCCCAGCAACCGGTCCGTCGCCTCCGGCAGGGTGGTCAACTCGTCCTTCAAAAATCCCACAAACTCCGACCCTGCGGTCTTCAAAATCACCAGATTTTCCAGCCCCGAGCGCACGCGGATCCGGCCGTCCCGCGCGGCGCTCACTTCCGTCGTTTGGCGTTCCCCGCTCGACTGCACAAACGTGCTCGGATGCGGCTTCCCTCGAACCGCCAAGCGCTCCCAGCACTTCTCCTCTATGGTTACTTGCCCGCCGCACACCTGCGGATTGCGCCCCAGCAAAAAGCCCAGCAATTCCTTCGCAAATTCCTCGATGCTTTCCGCGCCGGAATTTCGCGCCAACGAATACACCGTATTCTTCATCGTATCCGTCGGCAGAATCTTGCGATTGTTGCCCTGCGTGAAGCAAGAGTCAAAATCTCCCTCCAGCAAAATCTCCACGGTCCATTCCCGGAAATCGTGACGGTCCGCGTGCCTCCTCACGCGCGCCAAGCGCACTCGCGACTTCCCGTATTTGTTCTCCGCCAGCAGGATCATGAACTCAGCTACCTCGATAGGTCGTGTATCCGTAGGGACTCAACAGCAGCGGAAGATGGAAATTCACGTCGCCCTCTCGCACCTGAAACGTAATCTCCACCACGGGATAAAACATGTCCACTTCTTGTGCGCGCTGATAGCTCGCCACGTCGAACACCAGCCGGTACAGCCCCGCGCGCAGCGCCTCATTTTCCGGCAGCAATTGCGTGCATCGACCGACGGCGTCGGTCTGCGACGTTCCGAGCCGCACCCAATCTCCTGACAATTCCCGCCGCTCCAGACGCACCGGTACTTCCGCTGCGGGTTTGCCTTGCGCCAGGTCCAGAATATGGGTCGAGATTTTGCTCATGAGTGAAGCCATTTCTTCAGCCGCAACTGCGTGATCTGGCGCTGCTGTTCGGCGGCCTCCCGCAATTCCGTTTGCTCATCGTTCCGCAATCGCCGTTGCAGAATTTCCAGCATTTCCACGGGTGATTTTCCCGTTGCGCACACAATAAAAATCCGGCGGAAGCGCTCCTCGTACCTGCGGTTTCCCTCCGCGAGCGCACTCCGAATTTCGTCCGCAGCCAGGTCCAGGCCGCGCTGCTCCTCTCCCGACCAGTGCGCGGACCGCGCCGAAGCTGCTTCCCTGCCTGCCGATTCTCCAATGCGCGGATGGCTGCGAAACGCTTCGAGCCAATCCGCTTCGGATAATGTCGCCCAAACCCTATCGCTGGCCGTCAGCAACATGGCTTCGTCCGCGATCGGCCGCCGCTCGGCCATTTCTTTCGCCCACGCTTTCGAACCGCCGCACGCCAAAATGTCCTCGGCAGCCTCTTCCGCCGGCAATCCGTTCCACCGCGCCAGCGCGCCGCTCATCTCGCGGCTTCCGTCTCGGCGAGCCGTTCCAGAAATTCCGCCACCAGATTCCCGGTCACCGCCGCGCGATACTCCGCTGTCGAGCGAATATCATCAATTGGCCGAATCTCCGTCGACGCCCACTCCTTCGCCGATTTCAGGAGCGCCCCATCGATCCGTTTGCCGTTCACCCTCCGTTCCGTCGCCGACAGCCGCAGCGGCACGGGGGCCACGCTTCCAACCGCCAACCGCACATCGGCCATCACGCCACTCGCGATTTTTCCCAATGCCGCGAGACACACTTTCGAAATCGCCTGCGCCGTCCGCGCGCCCACCTTCCGCGCATGGGCATAATACCCCGAAAATCGTCGCTTCAGGCAGATCGCCCGGATCAACTCATCCGGCGACAGCAGCGTCTTCCGATAGTCCAGGTGAAAGGTCCCGTACGGCAGGCGACGCTCTCCACGCGCCGAAACCAGAAGCAGGTCCGCGTCGTACGCCAGCAGCGCCGGCAACGAATCCGCGGCCGGCGACGCATTTACGATATTCCCGCCCAACGTCCCCCGATTCTGATTCGCAATTCCGCCCGTCCATCGCGCCGTGCTCGCCAACAATGAAAATTCCCGGCTCACCACGGCATGTTCCCGCAAGTCGGTGTACGTGCACCCCGCCCCGATTCGAACTTCATCTCCGCTGACTTCGATCTGCCGCAGCTCCTCGAGGTTCCAGATGCTCACCAGTCTCCGCGCCGCAAGCTTCCCGGCCGCATATTGCACCATCACGTCCGTGCCCCCGGCGATGGGAAGCCAGCCACCCGGCTCCTCAGCGAGCAGTGTCAATACGGCTGACAACGTGCCGGGTGCCACCAGTTCGTATTCAGCCGGATTGGCCCTCATCCCGTCGCGCCTCGCCGCGCCGCTTCCTCTACCGCCTCCAGGATTTGCGTGTACCCGGTGCAGCGGCAAAGATTGCCGGACAACCACTCGCGGATTTCATCGATATTGGGACGAGGGTTTTTGTCCAGAAGCTGGCACGCCGCCAGGATCATTCCCGGCGTGCAAATTCCGCATTGTGCTCCCCCGCACTCGAGGAACGCTTGCTGCAGCGCATGCAGTCGCCCGCTCGCGCTCAGGCTCTCGATCGTGCGCACTTCGCTGCCCTGCGCCTGCATCACCGGAACGAGACAGCTGTTCACCAGGACGCCATCCAGCAGCACGCTGCACGAACCGCATTCCCCCTCGCCACAGCCCTCTTTCGTTCCCGTCAGCCCGAGCTCGTGCCGCAGCACGTCGAGCAGCCGCTCCATGGCATGAGCATGCACCGTCACGCTCCGCCCATTCACCTGAAACGAAATGTCCCGCTTGCCGTGCTGGTGTTCTGAATCGCGCATCACTTCCCTCGGGAACTCCCCGCCGCGGTCACCTCATTCTCGTGTTCAGCGAGCGCCCGGAAAATATCCTCGGGCAGCAGCGGAATCGAATCGAACGGCATGCCCAGCGCGTTCTCGATTGCATTAACGACCGCCGGCGCCGGCCCATCCATCGGCAATTCCCCGATACCCTTCGCGCCAAACGCGCCGTGCTCGTTACCCAACTCCTCGAAATACACCCGGATCGGCGGCAGATCCGACGACGTCGGCATGATGTAGTTGGTCATCTGCCCGTTCTGCATCCGTCCCTTCTCCCAAATCACTTTTTCGTACAATGCGAAGCCGATGGCTTGCGCCACGCCGCCGGTAATCTGCCCCTTGGCCAAAACCGGATGCAGCACTTTTCCGACTTCCTGCACGGCTACGAAGTCATCCACCGTGACGCTGTAGGTGGTCAAATCGACGGTAACTTCCGCAACGTATACCGCCCATGCGAACGCGGCATACGCCGATCCGCGGTACGTCTTGTCATCCCAGACCACGTTGCCGGGGGGCTCGTATCGCGCCAGGGATCGAAACACCCCGTGCTCGGCAACGTACCTGCGGCAGGCTTCGCGAAATTCGTCCGCGGTGTAATGCTCCCCGAGCGAGCCGTTCCGAACCAGCGTCCGCTTGACTCCCTGCGCCGCCGCCGTCACCAGTTGCCCCACGATCATCGCCGTACGCGAAGCCACCGTCGGTCCGCTGTTCGGCACTTCCTGCGTATCGGGTTGTGCGATCTCGACATCTTCATAGCGCACTCCGAGCGCTTCCGCTGCGACCTGGCACAGAATCGTGTTTGTCCCTTGCCCAAACTCCGCGCTGGACACCAGCACACGGACCTTGCCATCCCCGCGCGCTTCCGCAGCTACGACCGAACTCAAATAACGTTCCCCCGAACCGGTAAAGCCGGCACCATGCAGAAACGACGCGAGCCCAATCCCCTTCTTCCTCTTGCTCCCGCGATTTGTCCGCGCAAAGCGTGCCTTCTTCGCGCGGTATTCGGAAAGCTCCAGTGCCCGCTCGAGTAACTTCTCGAGATCAATCTTTTCCCGCACCACCTGTCCCGTCGTGGTGTCCTGACCCGCCCGCAATAAATTCCGTCGCCGCACTTCCTCCGGCGCAAGGCCCACTACTTGCGCAATCCGTTCCATTTGCCGTTCCAGCGCAAACAGCGATTGTGGCGCCCCAAATCCGCGAAAAGCCCCGTGCGGCGGTGCATTCGTCGCTACCGCCTTCGCTCGAATCCGTACGTTCGGCCAGTAATAGGCGCCGCCCGCATGGATGGTGCCCCGCGACAACACCACCGATGACAACGTCGCGTAGGCCCCGCCGTCAATCGTGAAGTCGATCTCCCCTCCCAAAATCTTTCCTTCTTTCGTCACCGCGGTGCGGTGCCGCGTCCGCGAGGGATGCCGTTTTGTCGTGGCCGTCATATCTTCCATGCGGTCGTAAATCATTTTCACCGGCTTGCCCGACTTCATGGCCAGCAGTGCCGCGTGCCCCGCGATCATCGATGGATATTCTTCCTTGCCCCCAAAAGCGCCTCCCGTTTCCATTTGCACCACGCGGACGCGCTCGGCGTCCAACCCGCTCAATTTCACCAGCGCCTTGTGCACGTAAAACGGGCACTGCAACGAGCCCCACACGGTCAGACCGCGCTGCCCATCAAACTCCGCAATCATTCCGTTGTTCTCGATGTACAGTTGCTCCTGCGCGCCGGTCCGGTATTCCCCTTCCACAATGAAATCGGCCCGCTCCCACACGCTGTCGACTTGGCCCTTTTCGATCAGGTAACTCTTAAAAATATTGTCGCGGCCGCAGATAATCTCAGCCGCGCTCTCGCTTTCCTCGATACTGAAAATCGCCGGCAATTCCTGGTATTCGATCGCAACCGCCTCCACCGCCTTCGGCAATGCATGCCGGTTCGCGTGCGCGAGCAACAACACCGCCTCTTCCGGATGATTCACCACCCCATCGGCCAGGCACGGCTGATCGTCTTCAATCAGCGCAATACAGTTTTTTCCCGGGATATCCTTCGCAGAGACTACGACAAACTCATGCCAATCGATTTCACCGCCAAAGTGGATCTTCTTGATTCTTCCACGCGCCACCCGGCTTCGCACCGTGGCCCCGTACAGCATCCCCGGCAATTCCATGTCGTCGACATAGCGCGACTTGCCGGTGACCTTATCGCGCCCCTCCATGCGCGGAACCGACGTTCCCACGATGCGTCCCGCAGTCATCTCTGAAACTCTCTCCCTGCGGGTCCCTCCGCGAACTGCCTGTCCCGATACACCGCGGCGCCCCGCAAATAGGTCGCCTTCACCCTGCCGCGAAGCCGTTCCCCCATGTACGGCGAAACGCGGTGGCGGAAATGCAGGTGCTCTTCGCCGACCACAAATTCGGCATCGGTGTCGAACGCCACAAAATCTGCATCGTAGCCCGCAGCAATCCGCCCCTTTCTCCCTGCGCATCCCGCCAGTTTCGCGGGCCCCTCGGCCATCCAGCGGGCAATTTCCATAAGTCCGAATCCTCGCCGCCACGCCTCCGTGTGCATCAACGGCAGGGCCAGCGACAAACCCGCAATCCCGCCCCAAGCCTTCCCAAAATCGCCTTCCTCCAGCCGCTTCATCTCCGGAGGGCACGGCGAATGGTCCGTCGCCACCAAATCGATGGTCCCCTCGCGCAGCCCCTCCCACAATTTCTCGCGGTTTGTCGCAGAGCGAATCGGCGGCGCGCACTTAAACAGGGTCGCTCCCGCCGGTATCGCTTCCGCCGAAAGATGCAGATAGTGTGGGCACGTCTCCACACTCACAGGCAGCCCTTCGGCGCGCGCGGTCCGCAACATCGGCAGCGCTTTTGCCGTCGACAAGTGCACAATGTGCAAGCGAAACGCAAACTCCCGGCACAGCGTCAGCAGTAACTCGATCGCGCTGAGCTCCGCCTCGTCCGGCCTCGATTGCAAATAGGTTCCGTATGCCGTCCAGTCGTTCCCCGCCAAACGCCGCGTCGCCCCGTCAATAGGCCCCGGCAGCTCCGCGTGCACCAGCAACGGCAATCCGCTCCGCGCCACATGCGGCAGCGCGGCACGCAATTGTTCCTCGTTCACCATGGTGAACCCATCCACGCCCGGATGGACCAAAAAACATTTGAATCCCGCCGCCCCGGCTCCGGCCAGCGGCTCAATTTCCGCCTGGTTATCGGCGACCACTCCTCCCCAGGCCATCCAGTCCACCCAACAACGACCGCGCGCCGCTGTCCGCTTTGCCTCGAGCGCACCGACGGTCGTCGTCCCCGGCAAACAATTCAGCGGCATATCCACGAGCAGCGTGTATCCTCCGGCCGCTGCCGCCCGCGTTGCCGTTTCGAATCCCTCCCACTCCGCGCGTCCGGGATCATTCATATGTACATGGGAATCCACAAGCCCCGGCAAAATCGCCAAATCGCCGAAATCGTGAACCTCGGTTCCCGCAGGCACCTGCTCGGGCGCGACCACCTCCCGGATGCGCTCGCCTTCTACCAACACCGCGGCCGGACGCACCCCTCCCCCCGTCACCACCCGCCGGGAACGAAAGGCTTCGAAACTCATGGACGAGGAACTTCTCCGCAGAATTCTGTAGCGCGCGAGTGACGAGCCTAGCTTTATCTATTCACTTTTTCAACTCATGGCCATCGATAATTCCCTCTTCGGGGAGTACAGTTCCGCCGCCTTCTCGGCTTATACTGGCGTCCGCGTAATCATGACGGCCGCTGCCAACCCATTCATGGCTCGCGCCATCGAGCTCTCGCTCGAGAATGTCCGCTCCGGCTGCGGCGGGCCTTTCGGCGCGGTCATCGTACGCCATGGCCAAATCATTGCCGAAGGCGTCAACCAGGTCACCTCGCGCAACGATCCCACCGCTCACGCCGAGGTCCTCGCCATTCGCGGCGCCTGCGCCAAACTCGCATCTTTCGAACTGAAGGACTGCGAGCTCTACACCTCCTGTGAGCCCTGCCCCATGTGTCTTGGCGCCATCTATTGGGCTCGTCTCGCGCGTCTCTATTACGCCAATACGGCCGACGACGCCGCCGGAATCGGTTTCGACGACTCCTTCATCTACCGCGAAATTCAAGCGGTCCACGCGCGTCGCCGCATCCCCACGGCGCAATTGATGCGCGACGAAGCGCTCGCCGCATTCCGCGCCTGGGCTGACAAGCCCGACAAGATCGCCTACTAGCCGACATGTCGCCGCTCTCATTTCGCACCATCCTCGCACGCGAGGGGGACGATTGATCGATCGCACTTCGGCCTCACTGCGAAGCAAACCTCCGTAAAACAGGAAATGCTCGGCGGCCTTACCACCTTCGTTACGATGGCCTACATCGCCGTCGTCAATCCGCAAATCCTCGCGGAAGCGGGCATGCCCCCCGAAGGCGTTGTCTTCGCCACCTGTCTTTCCGCCGCCGTCGCCACCCTGGTGATGGGTTTGTACGCGAATTACCCCATCGCCCTCGCTCCGGGCATGTCTCTCAACGCCTACTTTACCTATTCGGTCTGTCTCGGGATGCACGTTCCCTGGCGCACCGCTCTCGCGGTGGTATTTTTCTCCGGCGTCCTTTTCTTGATCCTCACCGTCACGCGCATCCGCGAACAAATCGTCAACGGCATCCCGGAGTGCTTGAAACACTCCACCGCCGCCGGAATCGGCATGTTCATTGCCTTTGTGGGCCTGCGCAACGCCAAGCTGGTGGTCGCCCATTCCGGCACTTTCGTCGGCCTCGGCAGTTTTGCCAACCCGGAAGTCCAGATGGCCTGCCTGGGTCTCACCATCACCCTGGTGCTGATGGCCCGCAAACTCCCCGGCGCGATCCTGCTCGGCATCCTGGCCACCTCGATTCTGGGCATGCTACGCGGTCTTTCCCAATGGCCCTCCACACTCTTTGCCATGCCGCACCCCTCCGCCACGTTTCTGCAATTGGATTTTCGCAGCGCCATTCATCTCGGCTTCCTCGAAATCCTTTTCGCCTTTCTCTTTGTCGATCTTTTTGACAACGTCGGCACTCTCGTCGGTGTCTGTGAACAGGGGGGCTTCATGAAAGACGGCAAAATCCCTCGCGTTGGCAGGGTTTTGTTGGCCGATTCGGTAGGCACCATCTTCGGCGCGCTTACCGGCACGTCAACGGTAACCAGCTACATCGAAAGCGCCGCGGGCGTCGCTGCTGGTGCGCGCACCGGCCTGAGCAACATCGCCGTCGCCGCGCTTTTCCTCCTGGCCATGTTCTGTTCGCCTTTGGCCACCGCGATCCCGGGCTACGCCACCGCTCCCGCCTTGATCCTCGTTGGTGTGTTGATGTCCCAATCGCTCGCGCTCGTGAAGTGGAACGATTTTACCGATGCCTTGCCGGCCTTCATCACCATGCTGGCGACACCGCTGGCCTTCAGCATCGCCACGGGTCTGAGTCTCGGCCTGATTTCTTTCACCGTGGTAAAGTTGGCCGCCGGAAAATTCCGGGAAATCAATGCCCTCGTCTGGATCCTGACGGTGCTCTTCATCCTTCGTTACGTCTATCTCGCCGCAGCCTGACACGCAACCCGTCGGCGCAGGCACCGTCACTCGCCGACGCGTCCGATATACACTCCATACGCCTCGAGCCTCACCTCCTCGAGCGGCCCGTCGGCAACCGGAGCGGCATTCTTCGCCAGCGCCGTCACCTTCGCTCCCGGAAATCCCTGTTTCGTCAGGTCAAAGTGCGGACTCTGTGCTTGCCCCGAAAAATTTGCCACCACGAGAATGGTCCCGTCTTTGCTCTGCCGCAGGTAGGAAACCACGTTCGGGTCCGTTTCATTCAGCGGTACATACGTTCCTTCCCGCAGCGCCGCTTCGGTCTTCCGCAAACGAAGCACTTCCTTGTAGAACCGCAACAGGGAATTCGGATTCTTGCTCTCCGTTTCGACGTTACGCGTCTTCGCCGACGCGGGCACCGGCAACCACGGCTTGCCCGTGGTGAACCCCGCATTCACTGAACTATTCCACTGCATCGGGGTGCGCTCTCCGTCGCGGCCCTTTTCCGCTGGCCACCCCAAAATCCCGATGGGGTCTTTCACCTCCTGTTTTGTGATCGGATCGTGATTTTCCATCCCGATTTCTTCGCCGTAATACATCACCGCGCTGCCCCGCAGCGTCAGGTAAAATCCCGCAACCATCTTCGCGATGTCGTCGTCGTGAACACCGTCACCGTAGCGCGAATAGGACCGCCGGATGTCATGGTTCGTGATCACATACGTGGGCCAACCCTTTGCACCGTCCACGGCCTTGACATGGTCGCGGAATTCGCTCGCGGAAAGCCGCAAGTTCGTCAGCATCAAATCCATCGGCAACTGCAGTTCGTTGCCATTGGTTCCGTAATATTCTTCCAGTTGCGCGACATTCGAGGTCCACGTCTCCCCAATCAGCACCGCGTCATATTCGTCCGCCACCGCGCGCAGCCGCTGCAGCGCCTGGTGAACCTCCGGCAGCTTCTTGTTGTATTTGTCCTCCATATTCGGCCGCCCGAATTTGTCTTTGCCCGGCAGCACCGGATCGTCGGTCAGATTCGGATCTTCGTATAGCGAATCCACGGCGTCCAGTCGGAAACCCGCCGTACCTCGCCGGTACCAGAATCGCGTCACATCAAACATCGCTTTTTCCACTGCGGGATTGCGCCAGTTCAAGTCCGGCTGCTGGGGATAAAAATAATGGTAGTAATACTGCTTCGTCGGCAGATCGAGGGACCACGCCGATAATCCGAACGTCGATTGCCAGTTATTCGGCGGTTCATCCGGTCCTTTGCCGTCCCGCCAGATGTACCAGTCGCGATGCACCGCGGTCCTCGACGATCTCGAATCGATAAACCAGGGATGCTGGTCCGAGGTGTGATTCACCACAAAATCCAAAATTAACCGTATGTTTCTCTTCTTCGCTTCCGCCGCCAGCCTGTCGAAATCCTCGAGCGTCCCGTACATCGGGTCGATATTCACGTAGTCCGAAACGTCGTATCCGAAATCCACTTGCGGAGAAGGGAAGCACGGCGTAATCCAGATGGCATCGATCCCCAGGGCCTGCAAATAATCCAGTTTCGATGTGATTCCGTTCAGGTCTCCGATCCCGTCTCCGTTCGAATCCATGAAACTCCGCGGATAGATCTCGTAAATCACGGCATTTTTCCACCACGGGCGTGCGATTGGCCCTGTTGCGCTCGATTCGTTCTGGCCCTTCGCGGCCGGCGGACTCACCGTCGTCAACAGCACTACCAATGCGAGAAAGCTCATCCGGGTTTTCATGCCGCATCCCCCGATTTAACGCCACCAGATTTTTCTTATCGATTGCCCTTGCTCCCCCTGGGAGCAAAGCGAAAAATCAGTGTACCGCTGGCGAAGCTGTCCGCGCCAAGCGCCGGTTTCACCAGCATCGCATCCACGATATCGCCGGACTTCCGCAGTGTTCCTCCCTCCACGCTGGTAATCTCCCTCGCGGACGATACGTATAACGCGTACGGCCGCCCGGCCAGCCCTTCCAGATGCAGCGTGAGTCCATCGCGCGACTCCGACCATTTCTCCGACACAATCCGCAACCCTTCGCTTCGCGATCCCGGATTCGGCAATCGCGAACCATAACTTACCGAAAAATCGTGCCGCACCTGCACCCGCAGGGTGCCGGGCCCTTCACCCACCGGGAAACGCACGTACAGGTGCTGATCCGTGTCGTTCGGCTGCACTCTGAACGCCATGGGCCGCCCATTCAAGCTCACTGCCGTCACTTCCGCCCGCAAGCTCAGCGCCGGCTCAAATTCGACAAACAAATCACCCCGTCCCGAACGACGCACCTCCAGCGTGATATCCTCACGGGTCCTTTGAAAGTTCACCTCCGCCGTGGCGCTTCCCACCCGCACGTTCTCGAGAGAAAACGAATTCCAATTTGCCGGCAGCGAGGGCGCCAGCGTCAACGTGTGCGTCGCCGCGTCCTGCTTCAACCCAAACAGTCCGCGCAACAGCGGGCTTACCACCATGGCCGCCGACCAGATCTGGTGCGGCGACGCCGTCGACAGTCCCTGGTAGTAGGTCCCCGAGAGCACTTCCGTCACGTGTCCCGGCGAGCCATCCAGCGCCAACAGCGCGTTGGCCCGTAAATTCTCGAGCGCCGCGTGGTTCTGGTGGTAATTGTATTCGCCGACGGCCGCCCAGCCCGTGAACAGCGGCCACACCGACCCGAAGTGATATCCGCCGGCGCTATACAACGGCGATTGATTCGACAGGATCCGCATTCCCCAGTCGGTCGCGTGCGCCAGCGTGGCCAGGTCCTCGATGGTCTTCTCCGACCGCGCCGCGTCCAGCAACCCAAACCACATCGGCACCGTCGACAGCACGGACGCTTCCGCCACGACTCGGTTTTCCTGATTCAGCCCAAATGCGTAAAACTGCTTTTCCTGCATCCAGAACACATCGTTCACCTTGGCTTTTTGCTCGGAAAATTCCTCAGAAAGCTTGTTCACCTCGTCTTGGTGCCCGGTTACCTTGGCCAATTCGCCGAGGCAACGAATCGCTTCCGCTCCCAGTCCGCTTTGATACAGTTCCGACTCCACCGGCAGCAGCGGCCCGCCTTCCACCCATCCATGTCCCACGCCGTAATTCCGCGGCAGCCCATTCGCGTTGTAGGTCGAGCGCAAGAATTCATACGCTTTGTGAAGGTTTTCCCAATGCTCCCGCGCAAAGTCCACATCCCCGCTCGCCCGCACATAATCCTGGACTCCGATGATGTAAAGCGGTGTGGCGTCCGCGGAGGCAAAGCCATACGGATATTTCTTGAACCAATCCACGAGGTACGCGGTCTGCGCGATCTCGTGCGGGATTCGTCCATCTTCCCGCTGAAATTGCGTCAGAAATTCGAGCGCCGTTTTCGTCGATTCGAAATCTCCCGCGCTATTCAGCGCAAACGAGGTCCACAGCGCATCGCGCCCGAAATACCACGCGAATCCCGGCCTCTGCGAATCTCCCGACGCGCGATACCCCGCGATCAATCCCGTTCCGTATTTCGGATTCGTCACCAATCCCTGTACCACGCTGATCCTTGACCAGTCGTAGGCCTTCTGCATATCGGCATCCGGCAAATGCACATTGGTGGTGCGTTGCAGGTATGTGTCATAGTACTGCGCCGATTCACTTTCGAGCGCGTCCCCCTGCTCCAGCAGTTTCTTGTAGGTTGCCTCCGCTTCCGCGGCTCCATTCACGGACCCGGCGACCACGATCACCTTCGTCTCTTTTCCCTTCGCCGTCGCTCCCAGTCGGAAGCCACTCAGCGCCGAGGTCTCGTAATTGGTATTCAGTTCCCGCAGCGAAGCCGTTGCCGTCGGCGAGCCCACCAGCGCCGCATAGGTCTTCGATTCCTCGCCAAAAGTAAAGGCGCGGCGCGCCTCGTCCCAGTTTTCCCACGTAGCTCCGATCGCCGCCGGCCATTCCAGCTGAAAATCCCGCTGGAACACCGCTTCGATTTCCAGTGGCCCCTCGGTTTCCACTTCGATCCGGATAATCACTCCTGCTTCGTGCACGGGGGCGATGAATTTCTCGGTCACGCGAAACGTATCGCCCACATAAATTAGCGAGGTTGATTCGGGACGCACGACCACGGTCCTCGCCAGGGTGGCTGCAGGAATCTCGTACCCGCTCAGATGAAAGACCAGCGCAAAATCCCGGAACAGTTTCAGTGGATACACCCACGTCTCTACCGTCCCCGATTCATCTCCAAATACGGCGCTCTTCTGCCCCACGGTGCACAAAAATTCCTGGGTCCGCACCGCGCGCGACAGTTCCACTGCCGGCGGCCTCGGCGGTTGCGGCTCTTGTACCACCGGCGCGAGGCACAGCGCCGCAAACACGCTCGCGCGCCACAAACGCCCAGCGTTACGAAACTGTTTTCGTGAAAAACTTCCGGTTCCCGGAACCTCTGGCAGCGAGGAATGCATGGCTCACAATCGAGGGCAAATCGCCGCGAGTCTAACACAGCCCCGCGCGCGCAAGGTACGCCTTTTGACGAACGCGCCTCGCCCTCGCTTCAAACAAGAACTCCGCTGCTCCCGGGAGTCTCGCTTGCCGTGAGGATACTCAGTGATTCGCAGCTGGTGCAGCCACAGCCTTGCCGCTGCCTTCGGTTATCTTCAATAGCGTGTCGACCTTCGGACTCTCAAACATCTCCAGCAATCCGCTAGGCCAGCGGACTTCAATCCAATCAATCTTGTTCACAGCGCCCAATCCAAAGTGCACCCGCCGGTCGCTATTCGAAATGTAGCTCGACCCGCTTCGCACTTCATCGAGCAAAACTCTGCCTCCCGCTTTCACGCGAATCCTCGCCCCTAATCCGTCGCGATTCGATTTCGTCCCCTTGGTCTCGACCGCCACCCAATGATTCTCATTCCCTGCCTGATTCACCAGCAATCCCGGGGCCGCATTCATATTGCTCACCACCGCCGAAATCCGGCCGTCATTCCACAAATCGCCCACCGCCATGCCGCGTGAAGATTTCGGCTCGGTAATCCCCGGCCCCGCACTCGCCGAGATATCTCGGAACTTTCCATTACCGAGATTGTGATACAGAATCCTCGGCTCCTGATAATCGCTTCCCAGGCGCTGGCTATCCACTTCCGGATAAACATGCCCGTTCACCAGCAGCAAATCCGGCCATCCGTCATTGTCAAAATCCAGAAACATCGTTCCCCAGCCCAGATATTTCGTGTTCAGCCCCAGTCCGGCCGCTGCCGTATGGTCGTCAAACGTCCCGTCTCCCCGGTTCCCGTACAACGTCGACGTATCGTCCGAAAAATTCGTTTTGAAAATGTCCAGCCTTCCGTCGCCGTTATAATCACCGATCGTCGATCCCATGCCTGCTTGCTCCAGGCCATCTTCGTTGAACGCCGTGCCCGCCAGCACCGCCACATCGCTAAAAGTCCCGTCATGATTGTTGTGGTACAGGATGCTCTGCGTGCTGTCGCAGGCCACATAAATGTCCGGCCACCCGTCGTCGTCGAAGTCCAATGTCGAAACACTCAGGCCGTAGTGCCCATTGGTTTTGTCGATCTGCGCTTTTTTCGTTACGTCCTCAAATGTGCCGTCGCCCCGGTTGTGGTACAAGAGGTTCGCATTCCACGGCAAGCCACGCGGTCCGCACATCACCGGAACGCCTTTCCACAGACAATCCGCCCGCTCACCGGGCGTCGGTGCGCTCGCCAGATCAAGGTCCACATAGGTGGCCACCATCAGATCCACTTTCCCGTCCCGGTCGTAATCCACGAACGCGCAGCCCGACCCCCACGCTTTTCCCGTGCCGCCCACTCCCGCCTTGGCCGTAACGTCGGTAAACGTGCCGTTCCTATTGTTATGATAGAGCAGGTTTTTCCCGTAATAGGTCACGTACAAATCCTCGTAGCCATCGTTGTCGTAGTCTCCGACGCACACGCCCTGGCCCCATCCCGTGTGGTGCACCCCGGCCTTTTCGGTTACATCCGTGAACGTGCCGTCATGATTGTTGCGATACAGGTGATTCGTGGGGCTCGCCGACGAAGGCGCGGCGTCCAGGGTGGTGCCGTTGACGACAAAGATATCGGGCCAGCCATCGTTGTCGTAATCGAAAATCGCCACCCCCGTGCCGGTCGTTTCGATGATGTATTTTTTCTTGTCTACGCCACCAGAAACAATTTCCATCGTCAGTCCTGCGCTCGCCGCTTTGTCGGTGAAATAGGCCGCAGGCTTGGCGGCGTCGGGCTTCTGGGTTGGAAACGCCAGGGAATAAACCACGATAAGCAAAGCCGTTGCCCCGACGGCGGCCCGCCCTGGTGGGATCATTTTCAAGGGATTCACGGGAATTTTATCCTAAGTTCTGCTCCGAGGCCGGTCAAGTTTTCGTGAAATTTCTCGCCAAAATTTCTCGTCTGCTATTGTAGAGAGC
>Ga0306923_10001795_pt1 | contig 19209 bp, 18 predicted proteins | sample sta12Can44000108_FD_203841 | JGI IMG/M metagenome (GOLD analysis project Ga0306923, IMG submission 203841) | Lab enrichment of tropical soil microbial communities from Luquillo Experimental Forest, Puerto Rico - statanox.12C.anox.44.000.108 (v2)... | ecosystem: Environmental > Terrestrial >... | reverse complement strand
TTCTTGCCATACCGCCCTGACCGAAATCAGGCGAACATGGCATGGCGCGAAGTGGCTGATCGAGGTCGATATCGTCGGATATTACGACAATATCGACCACGGCATTCTGCTCGACCTCTTGCACAGGCGTATCGATGACGAACGCCTGATCAAACTGATCGAACGGATGCTGAAGGCCGGTTACCTCGAAGACTGGAGGTTTCATAAAACCTTCAGTGGAGCCCCACAGGGCGGTGTCATCTCGCCGATCCTGGCCAACGTTTACCTCCATGAACTCGATGACTTCATGACGGATATGAAGGCCCGGTTTGACCGAGGGGCGATGCGTCGGCGCAGCGCCCACTATCTGGAATGCGCAAAGCAGATCCAGATCCGGCGCAGAATGATCGAACGACGACGAGCGAACAACAACGAGGAAGAAATTCCCGCGCTCATCGCGGAGATCGGGGAATGGGAGCGGCGGCGTTTGGAAGCGCCGTCAATTGATCCGTTCGACCCTGACTACCGGCGTCTCCGTTACTGCCGTTACGCCGACGATTTCGTTATCGGCATCATCGGCAGCAAGGAGGAAGCCCGCAGCATCATGGCGGAGATCAGGACGTTCCTGGCTGAAACTTTGAAATTGCAGGTTTCCGAGGAGAAAAGCGGGATCAGTAAGGCGAGCGAAGGAGCCATATTCCTCGGGTATCATCTGAAGACATACGGCGACGGACGAACAAAACGGATGGTAAAAGGCGGTCGCACCGTCACCATGCGCGTCCCCAACGACCGAATGCAACTTCATGTTCCTCTGGATCGGCTCATCCGCTTTGCCGAACGCCAGCGCCTTGGCAATCTTCACATTAATCAGGGCGAGGCACGGTGCGAACTGATCAACAACTCCGATATTGCCATCCTGACGGGTTACAATGCCCTGATGCGGGGGCTCGCCGAATATTACAAAATCGGCACGCTCTGGAAGAGGGAAGTGTCACGCCTACACCATATTTGGTGGTGGAGCCTGATGAAAACCCTCTCTCGCAAGCATAAGTGCTCGGTCAGGAAGACAGCGGAAAAACTCCGTAATGGGGATCGCCTCGGCCTGTGGTATGAAGGCCGCCATCAGCGGCGTTTCATGCCGATGTTCCGCCTGGCAGACACTCGCCCCTCTTTGGCGCTGGGGTCCGCGCACGTCGATTATCAGCCCGCAACGGTCATACACTTCGCCGGTCGAAACGATATTGTCGATCAACTGCGCGCTCGTGCATGTCAGGTTTGCGGAGCCGACGACGTGCCATTGGAGGTACATCACGCCCGGAAGATGAGCGACATGGAAGGGACCACTCTGTGGACCAGGGTCAAGGTGGCCCGGACCCGTAAACGCGTGGTCCTCTGCCACGACTGCCATGTTGCCCACCATGCCGGACGGCTACAGGAACGACTGGATCGTATGATGCAAGCGTAGGAGCCGGATGATGGGAAACTATCAAGTCCGGTTCCGTGGGAGGGGTAGAGGTGATCCCATCGGGACACTTCCCCCCTACCCGACGGCGTCGAGAATTTCGAGGAAATCAGTATTCGGCACAGCAAGTTTGCCGCCCAGCGCTTCGCCTATGAGGCCGCGCCCGCGTTGACCAGCTTCGCCAATTCCAGTCCCGCACCGTTCATTGCCGGGATCAAGGCGGCGCGGGAACAGATCGTCGCTCGCAGCGATGACGACCGCGAAAGCTTCCTGAAGAAGCGCGGCTTCACCAAGCCTGAAACCGCCAAGATCATTGAAACCGTCTTGAACGAGGAGGGCCGTCCGCCGGAAAGCCTGTTCGATTTCGTCCAGGGCATCACGGCGCTGGCCCGCACCAAATCCCACCAGGACAGCCGTCTTGATCTGGAAAGTAAGGCCCGCAAGCTGATGGAGCGTGCCGCCTGACATCCTGAGAGCCGTGCAATCGCAAACCCGGTTGCACGGCTTTCCGTTTTTCCAGGTTTCAGGGGATGCGGCTTTCCGTGGGGACGGCTCTGCGATTTTTCGCCGATCCGGCTGGGCGGATCGGCGGCCGTCCGCGCTTGGGGCGCGTCCGGCGCTCGCCGGGCACAGCCCGGCTCGCAAATCGTTGCAATCAAGATTATCAACTTATGATCGCAAAATAATATCAAGATATCTGAATATGGGGAGTTCAAATCGCGGCACGGTTTACGGAAAGTGGGCCGATGCGCGATTCGGGGTTTCCCCACGTCAGCCTAACCTTCACATCCGAGAATAGACGCCATGCTTAGCATTGATTGGCGTTCACCGGCGGCCTATGCCCATGCCAACAGCATACCCGTCGCCGGTTTCGCCTGGGAATATCTGCGCCGCGACGAAACTTATCACAAAGACTATGCCAGACTTGATGGTGAGGAAAGCCCCGAGGCGGCGGCCCTGACCGTCTTTTCCCGGCGCTGGGGGCTTCGATTTCCCGCGTGATCCGACCATTCCCTCGGATCAACAATCCCTGTTCTGGATTCCGGAGTTGCAGCCTGCGGCCGTGCAACTGATGCGGTTGCCAGAGGCCAGCCGCCATGCAGAGGCGCGGTTTGACTGGACCGGTTTGGCCGGACTCGATTTGCGCCCTGCCGATGACGGCTGGTACGCGTCCTGGCGGGGCGGTGGTGTCGATCACCAGTTCTGGTTTAGCGAACCGCCCCATGCGACGGCAGGCTATGCCGTCCTGCTGCCGTTCGACGCCCTGTTCGAACTCCGCGTCCATGCGGCCCGGCGGTTCTGGCGTGCCCTATGGGGCAAGTCACCCGGTCCCCCTTTTCGCGCCCTGCCGGTGATCACCCGTGAACGCCACATCCTGATTCTGCGTGCGCTGGATGCCCGATTGTCGGGTGCCAGTTACCGGACTATCGCCGAGGGGCTCCTCGGTTTTCGCGGCAAAACCAAAAACGATTGGGAGGAAGATTCCCGTAAAAATCAGGTCCGCCGCCTCGTCGCCGATGGCCTTCGTCTGATGCGTGGCGGTTACCGCAGCCTGCTTCACTACCCGCTACGGCTGCCATTACCCCGTTCCCACCGGTAGACGAGGGGTGCCATCGGCGCGGCATTGCATTTGCGGCACGCTGCAAGCCGTCAATTTTCCGCCAGGGTTCGCCACGACGCGCCGTCACCGTCGACAGCGCGACATTCGAACCAAAGGTGCCGCATGCCCGATCCCATGGCCGGTCTTCCCCCGCGCTTTCTGCGCACGCCCGACGCGGCGCGCTTTCTTGGCATTTCCATCCGGACGCTGGAGAAACACCGGACCTACGGCACCGGGCCGATCTATCGCAAGATCGGCGGCCGCGTCGTCTATGCCGTCGAGGATCTGCAGGCTTGGACCGCCATTGGCGCCCGCAAGTCCACCACCGATCCCACGGCGCAGCGCGTCTTTCCCGCCCGGCGGCTGACGCCGGATGAACGGGAGGGCCGCTGAATGGTCGCCGCCGATATCCCCACGCCGATGCGCTCCCGGCAGGACAGCGAACGCCATCAGCTCGATCCGTTCGTCGTCACCGCCGAAGAGGCGACATTCCGCGATCAGCGCGACCTGATGGAGCGCCCGTTCTTCTCTCTGTCCAAGTCGCCGCGAATCCGGCCGATCCTCTACAAGGCCAACGACATCGAGGTCCAGGTGCTCGGCATGCCGGAGCACGGCATGGCCACCATCTGGGATGCCGACGTGCTGATCTGGGCCGCCAGTCAGATTGTCGATGCCGAGAACCGCGGGCTGCGCACCTCGCGCTTCCTCCGCTTTACCGCCTACCAGTTGCTGCGTGGCGTCGGTCGCCCGACCGGCAATCGGCAATATGTCTTGTTGAAAGCGGCGCTGGCCCGGCTGCAATCCACCGTCATCGCCACGTCGATCCGCAACGGCCCCCATTGGCGTCGCCAGCAGTTTTCCTGGATCAGCGAATGGGAGGAGATGGCGATGCGGTCGGGGCGGATCGAGGGTATGGAGTTCGTCCTGCCCGAATGGTTCTATCGCGGCGTCCTTGACCGTTCGTTGGTGCTGACCATCGATCCGGCCTATTTCCGTCTGACCGGCGGCATCGAGCGCTGGCTCTACCGCATTGCCCGCAAACACGCCGGGCACCAGCCCCATGGCTGGTTGTTCGAAGTTTCCCATCTCCACGCCAAATCGGGCAGTCTGGCCCGCGTCTCGGACTTCGCCTTCGACCTGCGCCGCATCGCCGCCCGCCAGCCGCTGCCCGGTTATCGGCTGCAGATCGAATGGGAAAACCGGGCGGAATTGCTGCGCATCCTGCCCGCCGACTTATCCACCGGCACTGTGATCAACCCTGTGAAAGGGCTCGGCACATCAGGCGCAAAGGCTATCGGTACATCAGGCGCGGCCCTATCGGCACATCAGGCGCGCCAACCCCCGCTAAGTCTTTGGCCTGAAACGGGGAATCCGACCGCTAACTTAGAGTCTAACAAAGAGTCTAACTTTTTGTTGTTGGGGCGGGGGAAAACACCCCGCAGTGCCGGCACTGGACGGCGGGGGGCACCATGATCGTCGCCTTGCTCAACCAGAAAGGCGGGGTCGGCAAAACCACCTTGGCCCTGCATCTTGCCGGACAATGGGCCCGGCTCGGCAAGCGGGTCACCCTGATCGACGCCGACCCCCAAGGCTCGGCCCTCGACTGGTCCGAACAGCGGGCGCGTCAGGGCTTGCCGCGTCTGTTCGGTGTCATCGGCCTGGCACGCGATACCTTGCACCGGGAAGCTCCGGAATTAGCTCGGGATGCCGACCATGTGGTCATCGACGGCCCGCCGCGTGTCGCCGGACTGATGCGCTCGGCCTTGCTGGCTGCCGATCTGGTGCTGATTCCGGCCCAACCCTCGCCGTTCGACGGCTGGGCCTCGGGCGAAATCCTGAAGCTGCTCGGCGAGGCGCGGATCTTCCGTCCGCAGATCAATGCCCGCTTCCTGCTGAACCGCTGCGGCGTCCGCACCGTCATCGCCCGCGAGACGGCCGAAGCTCTGGCAGACCACGACCCGCCGCTGCTGCAGGCCACTATCGGCCAGCGTGTCGTCTTTGCCGATGCGGCGCAATCCGGGCGGCTGGTGTTCGAGATCGACGACGAGAGCCCGGCATCCGGCGAAATCGCGGTGCTGGCCGCCGAGGTGGGGAGGCTGGTGCCATGACCCGCAAGCGAGCCTTCGCCACGCGTCCCGGCGATGCCGAAAGCTGGATCAAAGCGCCGGACACGCCGTCGCGTCCCGCCGCCGGATTCACCGCCCGCCTAACCATCGACATCACGACGGAACTCCGTGGCCGCATCAAGGTCGTCGCCTTCCGGCGCTGCATCACCGTCGCCGACATGCTGCGCGACTTGCTGGCCCGCGAATTCCCCGACAGCGAAGGAGAGGACCTATGACCGGTTCTATCTCGCCACGACCGTTCGTGTTTCGTCGGTCCGAAGACATGACCCAGGTCGAATTGACCTGGATCGAAAAGCAGATCGAGAACTGGCTTCGTTTCGGTCGCCGTTCTGGAGAAAAGATCCTCGACCGCCGCCGCAGTGTCGTCAGCTTCGCGCCCAACAGCGTCTTCGCCTTCGTCCGTTGGGCCTCGAATGATTACGGCACCATCCAGTCCCGCATCGATATCGTCCGTGCCATTGTGCCGGGCGAACGCTATCAGACGCTGCCCTTCGTCCGCCCTGGTGGCGACATCCTGCTGCGCATCGATGGCTGGCCCAAAGTCGAACGGGCGTTGCTGGTCATTGATGCGGTGGAAGCCCTCGGCATCAATGCCGCCGACGCTGCGCCGGACTACTGGCGACATGTCCATAACCGCCTGACTGTCGGCTATCAGCCGCGCGCCTATACCCGGGAGCGGCATGAGGCCTGGCTGAAGCGGCGGAGTATTGCGCCATGACGCGCTTCGGCTGGCTGATGATCACCTATTTTTCGGTGCTGGCCATCGGCGCATCGGCCTTCCACCATCCGGCGCCCCGGCTGTTGTGGAACGCCACCGCCAGCACGCCGGTCGGGCTCTATGCCATGCAGCCGATGCGCGTTTCGCGTGTCGGCGATCTGGTGGCGGTGGTGCCGCCCGGGCCGGTCGCGCGCTTCCTGGCCGAGGGCGGCTATCTGCCCCCGGGTGTGCCACTGCTGAAACATGTGGCCGCACTGCCTGGGGACACCGTCTGCCGCACGGATCATCTCATCACAATCGACGGCGTCGTCATCGGCGAGGCGCGCGACCGCGACAACCGGGGCAGAAGCCTGCCGGTATGGAGCGGCTGCCGTGTTCTGGCCGATGGCGAAATCTTCCTGATGAACCGACACCCCGACAGCCTCGACGGGCGCTATTTCGGTCCATTGCCCGCCGCTTCGATCATCGGTCGCGCGGTGCCGCTGTGGACCAGCAACCGTCCTGAATTTTCTTTCCACCCGTAGCTTTTGGAGACGCATCATGGCTCAGATTGGCACTTTCACCCGCACTTCCGGCGGCTATGCCGGGCATTTGCGGACGCTCACCCTCGACGTTGAACTGACCCTGGTTCCGGCGGAGCGTGCCGACGCCGAGAACGCGCCAGACTACCGCATTCATCTTGGCGACAGCGATGGTCCCGAGGTTGGCGCCGGCTGGAAACGGACCGGGGAGCGGGCTGGGGATTACGTCGCTTTGCTGCTCGACGATCCCTCTTTCCCCCAGCCGCTGCGCGCCAACCTGTTCCAGTCGGATCACGGCAAGAGCCTCGCTCTGCTGTGGAGCCGTCCGGCGAAGCGCGAAGAAAAGCGGTGATGTGATGCGGATCGGTCTCATGTCGCGGTGCGGGATCGTCGCGTACACCCGCATCTCTTGGTTCGCGGGAAGACGCTCTCATCCCTTCGTCCCGCTCGGCCATCACGTCGCCGTCGCGCGCAGCGGCGGTCCAGGGCGGCCGTCAGGCCGGCGCTTCGGTGCCTTGCCCTGGACGGTGGCGAGCACGATGGCAGGCTTGGCAGTTCTCGGGAGAAGGGGCCTTTCCATGGCGGTGGCGCTGTTGCTTGCGGCATCGCCAACCGGTCCTGTCTTTGCGCAAGGTGCGGTTCCGCTGGTGCCGGTACAGCGCGAAACGATGGACGATCCGTTTGCGGATTTCATTGCCGAAGCTGCGCAACGTTTCGACATTCCCGCGCTCTGGATCCGCGCCGTCATGCGGGTCGAGAGCGGCGGCAATGCGCGCTCTCTCTCGGCCAAAGGCGCAATGGGGCTGATGCAGATCATGCCGGAAACCTGGGGCCGATTGAGGGAACGCTACGCCCTTGGCGGTGATCCTTATGATCCCCACGCCAACATTCTGGCGGGCGCAGCCTATCTGCGAGAAATGTTCGACCGCTATGGTTCGCCCGGCTTTCTCGCTGCCTACAATGCGGGGCCAGGCCGCTACGACGACTACCGCGTCAGCGGTCGAGCGTTGCCGGCCGAGACGCGGAATTATCTCGCGGCGCTTCTGCCGATGATCGGTGACGGGGCAACCACCATACCCTCCGCACACTCCTGGATCACAGCGCCGCTGTTTATTGTGCGGAGCGAAGATGCTTCGGTTGGCAAACCTGTCGCAGTCTCGTTGTTCGTCGGGGCATGGCGGACCGCCTTGCCGATGGTTCAGACCGATCTTTCATCCAGTCCCGAGTGGTGAGCGCGCGACCGGTCCGATGTGCAGATGGAACGGCATGGCATTCGGGGGAAGCGATGGTCAGGACGGCAAAGTCGGCCAAAAAAGAGGAGGGCAAGATAAAAGCGAATGGCACTACGTTGCTTCCATTCGCCGGATTATTGTGGTCTGCACATTGGTTAGGGCGGCACCGTCCAGGTAACGGCACAGTGCCGCGCCTTCCCAAAATTCCCGTGTTTGCGGGCTTCCGGACGGCACCAAGACCGGTTTCTTGCGAATGAGCAAGGACGACGAGGATCGCTTCCGTCCCCAGACTGGCCGCATCCGCTCCGATGCCCCCACCGGCAAGCCCGCGCCCAGCTTTTTCTCCAAGGTGCGCAAGGTTGCCCGGCAGCATGGTCTCAAACCGTCGGCAGGATTATCGAAGGGCAGGGCGCGAACGGCCCAATCAAAGCGGGGCGTTACCCGTGGGCGCGGGGCCGCCTTCGCCAGATCCCGCACTCTGGGTTCGGGGTGGAGCCACCGGCGACCGGGCATGCGTCGCGTCGTGGTCAAGGCCCGTTTCGTCCGCGCTGCCGGCAAGGGCGGACGGGCCGCGGCTCATCTGCGCTATATTCAGCGGGATGGCACTTCGCGCGACGGCGAACGCGGTCAGCTTTATTCCGGCACGCAGGATCGGGCCGATGGCGCTGCCTTTCTTGAGCGCGGCGCCGACGACCACCACCAGTTCCGCTTCATCGTGGCGCCCGAGGATGGCGGGGAGCTGTCCGACCTTACCGGCTTTACCCGCGATCTGATGCGTCAGGTCGAGCAGGATCTGGGCACGAGGTTGGATTGGGTGGCCGTCAATCATTTCAACACCGGCCATCCCCATGTCCATGTCGTCGTCAACGGCCGTGACGAACTGGGCGAGGATCTGGTCATCAACGGCGAGTACATCGCCCAGGGCGTTCGCGAGCGGGCCAGCGAGTTGGTGACGCTGGAACTGGGCCCGGTTACCGAGATCGAGCAGCAACGCAAGCTCGTCGCCGAGATCGACCAGGACCGGTTCACTCGTATCGACCGGGCGTTGCTCGCCGAAGCCGGGGACGGCGTTCTCGACCTGCGCCATGAACCAGCCGATCCACGCGGCGTTGCCGACCGTGCCTTACGGCTGGCTCGGCTCGGCAAGCTGAAGCGCATGGGGCTCGCTACCGAGATAGCTCCCGGCCATTGGGAATTGAGTGAGCGGTTGGAGCCGACCTTGCGTGAACTGGGTGAGCGCGGCGACATCGTCAAGACCATGCAGCGGGCGCTGCGGGCAGAAGGCCGGGAGCGTGATCCGAGCGGCTTCCAGATTCACGATGGCGTTCCGGTGGCTCCGGTCATCGGTCGGGTCGTCGACAAGCATCTGACCGACGAGTTGGGGGAAAATCTGACTCTGATCGTCGATGGCATCGATGGCCGCACTCATCATGTCGCCAACATCGATCCGTCGCGGGTGGAAGACGCCGGTATCGGCAGTATCATCGAAATCGCTCCGGCTGCGACCGGGCGTCGACCTGCCGACCTCGCTATCCTCGGCATGGTGGAGGAGGGCGTCTATCGGCCAAGCCGTCATCGGGAACAGGCACGGTTCGAGGGCCGCGTTCCCGGCGGTGATTATGACGGCTTCATCGACGCTCATGTCCGTCGGCTCGAAGCCCTGCGCCGGGCCGGTATTGTCGAGCGGATGGACGCCGATCACTGGCGTATCCCGGAAGATTTCGAAAGCCGGGCCGCCATCCATGACGCTGCTCGTAATCGCCGGCTCCAGATCCGCACGCTTTCGACCTTTGACCTGGACGCTCAGATCGGCGCCGATGGCGCGACCTGGCTCGATCACCGTTTGGTTGGGCGCGGTCCGTCCGATCTGTCTCAAGCCGGTTTCGGCCAGGAGGTTCAGCAGGCCATGGAGCGGCGGCGCGAGCATCTGATCGAACAAGGCGACGCCACCCGCCATGCCGATGGCCGGATCTTCTACCGGCGCAATCTGCTTGCCACCCTTGAGCAGCGGGATGTTGCCCGGGCCGGGGCTGAACTGGCCGCGTCCCAAGCCGTGCCGTTTCGGATCGTTGGAGATGGTGAGACGGTGCAGGGCACTTTCACGCGGACTCTCCAACTTTCAAGCGGCAAGTTCGCCCTGATCGAAAATGCCCAGGAGTTCACCTTGGTTCCGTGGCGGCCGGTGATCGAAGACCGGCTGGGCCGGGAGGTCATGGGCATCGTTCAGGGTGGGGCGGTATCGTGGCAGTTTGGCCGTAAGCGGGGATTGGGTTTGTAGATGTCCAGGGACATGCCCGCCAGACAATGTCGTGACAATTTTCCGCACTTGTGCTAGAAGAGAGGCAAGGAGATTTCACCATGGCGACCGCAACCCGTTCCGAAAAGCTTGATCTGCGTCTGACGCCGGAGGCGAAGCGGGTACTGAACGCCGCCGCCCAGGCGACACGGCGTTCGGTCAGCGATTTCGTGCTGGAAAGCGCGCTTGCCCGCGCCGAGGAAGCGCTGCCCGACCGCCAGCGTTTCGGCCTCGACTCCGAGCGCTGGGATGCGTTCCTGACTGCGCTGGAAGCCCCGCCGCGGCCGATGCCCCGTCTGCAGCGGCTCTTGACCGAGCCGAGCGTGTTCGAGCGCGATCCGGCTGAATAGGGCATGGCGTTTCGCATCGAGAAACTGCGGCGCGATCATCGCGTCGATGGCTTTGACTGCGGCAAAGAACCGCTTAACCGGTTCCTCATTCGCTTCGCCCTGCAGAGCCAGCTTTCCAACAGTTCGCAGACCTACCTTGCCCTGGCGGATGACGAAGTCGTCGGCTTCTACACCCTGGTGTTCGGCGATGTCGGTTATGACGATGCGCCCGAGCGGCTGCGCAAAGGAGTGGCCCGGCATCCGATCCCGCTGATGATCCTGGCCCGCCTTGCGGTATCGCGACCTTGGGTGGGGAAAGGGCTGGGCAGTGGCCTGCTGAAGGATGCGCTGCTGCGGACGCTGGAAGCCGCCGAGATCGCGGGTCTTCGCGCTTTTGCCGTTCATGCCAAGGATGACGAGGCACGGGCTTTCTATGAACGGTTCGACTTCATTGCCTCGCCCAGTGATCCCATGCATCTGTTCGCGCTGTTGAAGGATGTGCGGGGGCTGATTGGTCCGTCGTGATTGACCGCTCTGCGCCCAGAGCAGCCGTTTCGGTCGATAGATGGTATTGCCCGAAGCTGCCACCGACGTCTCGTATTTGAGAGCGTCAGTTCAGCACAATCTTAGCGAGGCGTTCAATCGAGACCACTAGGCTAGCTCAAGCTCGGGCGAGCCATCATCATCAGTGAACTTCCACGCCGGATAGGTGAACTTGATGCCGCGTTGCCATCGGCTCATAGGGCCAGCATCGAGAAACTGATTGCGACGACGCATTCGAACCGTATCCCAGGCTGCCAGCTTATCGTACGAGTGACTCCACAGCATCACGCACGCTGCCGGACCTCTCAACGGGCACCCCTGCCAAAACGTCGAATTCCAGCGCGATGGCATCGGCATAGGCTTGGGCTGCCGCTCCCCGAACAACAAAGGAAGTCTCCTTGAGCGCGTGTTGTGCATCGCGACTGGCCGAAAGCCAGTTGAACGATCCCTCCGCCACCAGCAGGTCATCGCAAGTCAGCGTCTTGGCGTGTAAACGGGTGGTCAGCAGAACACGGGCGCCAGCGGCGACTAAGGACTGTCGAGTGCGCTCGATTCGGCTGCCATCCCCATCGGCGCTGCTCTTCAGCCCGGTATAAATCACCACCTCCACCTGCCGGGCGCGGGCGCGACGGATCAGTTCCACGACATCGTCGGCGTCGATCGCAGCCTGGGACAAAAACGGCGAAGAGATCAGTAGGCTGCGCGACGCCGTGGTAAAGGCCTCGACCAGAAGCGTCCGATGCCGTTCGGTGCCGTCGATGCGTTCCAGCCCGTCGGAAACCGCGCCCATGGCCAGAGCGGGAAGTACGTCAGTCAATTCGTTGCCCGGTTCGGCGAACAGGTGGCGGGCCAGCACCGCCGAGGGCAGGCGTCCCCGGCTTTCATCGAACAGCCCCATGTCGCCGATGACGATGAAGGCGCTCTTCGCCCGGCTGACTGCGACGTTCAACATATTAGGGCCGCGATCAAAGAACGGCGTGGCTCCACCGGAAGAGGCGAGGGTCACCGTCGGCGAAAAAATCACCAGATGCCGTTCGGCCCCCTGCAACGAATGGACGGTTCCAATGGTGACTTTCCGGGCGATGGCGCCGACATGACGTTCGAGCGCCACCTTCAACAAGTCGCGTTGGCGTCCGTAAGGGGTGACAATGGCGACAGTTTCATCCAGGTCGCCACCGTAGCGCTGGCTGATGGCGGCGCGATGAAGCGCCAACCAGCGAGCAATGGATTCCGCTTCCGGCTCGTTGTCCCAAGAACCGCCTTTCTTACGAGCCGTCCCGCGCAGATGGGCCCAGGACATTGGGGCGATCCAGGGCGATTTTTCCGCCGGCTTGGCGAAGATCAGCTTCTTGTAGATCAGATCATTGCAGTAGCTGATGATCTTGGGGACACAACGGAAATGATGGCGCAGCAGGACGCCTGGGATTTGGGTGTCCGTGTCGGTATAGGCCGTCGCCGCCTGGAAAGCCCGCATCACTGAACCGCCAACATGGGTCAAGCCGTCGCGGCGAATGGCGCCGAGCGCCTCCCCTTCCAGTCCCTCACCATTCAGCAGCAGATCGTCGCTGGCTTCGCTGAAACTCTCGATCGGTTCCAGCTGATGCACGTCGCCGACCGCCACCGCGCGGCGGGCAAGCCCCAAAAGCGGCAAGCCAAGATCGGGGGAGACCTGGCCGGCCTCGTCATAGATCAGCAGATCAATGGGCAACTCCATCGGCTGGTCCGCCTCGACCTTAGCCGCGAAGTAGCAGCAATGACGGGACGCGATATAGACCGTGGCGACAATGCAAGGAACGACCAGCGCGTAAGCCGTCAACAGCTTCGGCCGGCTGTCGCGCCCCCGCACATCCTTGGTGGCCCAGACCTCGTCCCATTCCTCGCGCCGCAACAGGAATTCCGCTTCCCGCATGCGCATGGCCAGATCGAATGCCGTGGCGCGCCACTCCACGTCGATGCGCCGCCGCGCCGCATCGAAAATATCCGCCGCGTCCGGGTCTGAATGGCCTTCCATCCAGATGTCGAAGGCCGCTCTCGCCTCGATCAGACGGGAATACTCCTGCCGTTGCTCCGCAAGCGCCAATCCCAAAGATTCGGTCTGCGCCTGTTCCGTCCGGGCGATGCCTCTCAACTGCGCCGCCCGAGCCGCCAGCCCATCCTTCCCGGAGATGAACCGGGCATCGACGGCCTCGTAGATTTTCGCCAAGGAATCGAAAGGCCCAGCATGCGGCGGCAGATATTGCAAGGTCACCGCCGTGCTGCGCAGAAGGCTGCTCCGCCGGCTTTCGATGGGTGGCAAGAAAGACAAAAGCCGCATCCACAAAGGATGCCTTGCTGCCCGATGATCCAGGGTTTCAATCGCGGTCCGGTGCTGCCGCAGCATCTCGGCCGCATCTCGCTCGGCGGTCGCCGCCGTTTCCTGGGCTTTGAGGGAGCGGGCCTGGGCTTCGTCGAGTTCCGCCTCCAGATGAGCTAGACGGGCTCTGAACTCCTCGCCTTCGGCATTCAGACGCTCGGCTTTGGCGATATTCTCGTTTTTCGCACGGATTACCGCGGCCACGTCGGACAGTTTGGAATGAAGGACTGTCTTCGCCTCGGCCAAGTTGGGTTCCGTTGAGACCGCGCCGGCTTGGCTCGAGGCCGCGCGCCACGCCGTGAAGAGCCCCAGAAAATAGGGCTCCGCTTCCTCGGCGAAACCTTTGGCAAACACCCGGGCGCGCAGAGCCTCCAACAGCAGGAAGCCGGCAGGTTCCTTCGCCTGCTCCGAACTGGCCGCAAAGGCCGCCAGATGAGTCAAGCCGGGAAGCCATCGCTCCCGCTCAACCGGCAACCCGTCGCCCTGCGGTGAGATCAGGTCACGCGCGGCGTTCTTGACCGCCTGATTGTTGGTGGAGGTCACGATGATGCGGGGAGCTTCGGCGCCGGCCAGCGCCGCAGTGACCACCGCATCGGCGATCAGCGTCTTCAGCAGACTGGTCTTACCGGTGCCCGGCGGTCCGTTGACCGCCTGAATTTGTCCGTCTTGCATCACACCGACCGCACACACGGCGTCGCGCTGCTTAACGTTGATGGCGCGGTCGCCGCAATGGCCCAGATGTCCGGAGTCGGCCGTGGCGTCAATCGATCGCGCTTCCGTGGCGGAGGCGAGAACCGCCGCCAAGGTCGCCGGAACGACTTCTTCCCGCAGCCATTCCTCGCAGAGCGGAAGGATCAATTTGGCGGCGGAAAAGTCCTTTTCCCAAACGACAACGAGCGGCGTCTCCCGCTGCCAACCGTTGGGCAGCCAGTCACCGGCGGCAATGCCCGCCACCGCTTCAAACATCGCGTTGGCATAGGCGAGGCGACCCTGCCAATCTTGCTCCCGGTCCACGATCATGTCGCGAATGATCCGGTCGTAATCTTCGAACGAGGCGACGGGGACCGGCCAGCGGTCGCCACGGTCGCTAACCGGTGGGTCCAGCAAGATCCGAGGTATGAACGGCAGATGCTCCGGGTCCGGTTTCAAAGTGCCGTCGGGTAACAGCTGGGCCGGCAGCCACACCGGCGGAATGACGTCCCCTTCCTTGGCGCGGGAACGGAGATTGACGGCGCTCAGCAGGAACGGCGTCACCAAAACCGGAACAGGGCCACGCGGCGGATTTTCTACCGCTGGCACGGTATCACTCGCAGCACGATGCGGTTTGGAGGAGGTGAATTTGCTGAATTTGCCGTTCGCCTCGAGAAGCGCATAAATGCGATTGACCACGTCAGCAGGGAGATGGCCTTGCACTATATGCTTGGGCTCGATGGCAATGGCGTCTTTAAGCTTAGGATCGCGCAGCATGGATTCCCGCAGACATTGCCGCCAATAGCGGAGGATTTTTGCGGGAGCCCTCTCGGCCGGGGTGGATGGCAAATTCTTTGACGCCATGAAACTTCCTCGGCGGGCAGGACGGTCAATGCACTCGCCTTGGGTGTACACAGCCCCAACATAAGGATCAAGGAGAACCCGTCATTGCCGATTGACTGGGTGCCTGGTGAGCGTCGGAAATACGCTCTCATCCGTTACTGATCTTGCCTCGATCTGACGGACACCTTGTTAAGCCTATGCTGCGTCGATCTCAGCTTGGGCCAGAGCGCTGCCCTCTTTCACGGCAATATGGCGCTCGTGATCCCTTAATCGCCGATTTGCGCCCATGGCGGGCAATCGGGGATAACTCCACCGTACCCTAAAGCGGTCATTCGCAGGTTCAAGTCCAGCCCCCCGTTGCCAACATCAGCGAAGACGCCATAGCCTCATAGGCTGCAGCGTCTTCGTTAATGCTTAAGGCAGTGGAACCGACTGCCGTCAACTTGGCCTGAGGGCACTTTTAATTGACCTGCGACGCAGTCTCTATACGAAGTCCTCCTCGCCATCGGCATCCCCCTTTAATAGGCGAATGATTAAGGTTCGCGACGCCAGGATCGTTCCTTCCGGCGTGATCGAGACTTGCTGCCCGTCTTTGAAAAAATGTTGGGTGACGCCGCCGAAAGTGTGACCGCCAAAGGGGAACTTGGCATTGGGGTTGTGGAAAATCTGGAGTTCGTCAGACCAATATTCGACGTAATCTTCATGGCCGATTTCCTCAAAGAATGGCGTTGGCATAACAGCATTGGGGTTGGGATTGATGCGGTTGCCCATCCGATAATATTTGTGGTCTTCCGGGATGAAACCGGCCGCAATCCCCATCCGGTCGAACTTCGCGAGCGTGCCAGCATTCGAGAACATCACCGCCGAGATGTTCTCTGCCCCCGGCAGGTCGAAGAATCCGGTAGGGACGTTTTTCGTCTTGTAAACGTGGTCAGCGCCCTTGACTGCCCTGACGACAAGCTGTCCGTCAATCATCTCCCATTCGACCCGATGGCCGTAGAGGTAAGGCCAAAGGGCCGAATGTGAATAGGTCATCGACCCCGATTCATCCTTGTTCCCTGAGACGTGAAAATCGGCGACGGCCAGAATGAACGGCTTGCCGACCGCTTCGCCGCGTTCCCAATAGCTTTCGCCGTCTTTGGTCTTTTTGTTGAGTTTGCTTGTCAGGCTGGAACCGAACTTGATCGGCATGTAGTGGTATAGGAATTCTTCCATTTCTTCCGGAGTCTTCGGCTCGGCATGGCCAGCCAATGGGCCGGACTGAGACGGACTCACGGTCGTCGCCTCTGCGGCGAAAGCGATGCCCGGCGCCTGGCAAAGGAAATCAGGTGCTTCGGGCTGGGTGATGTCGAAGCCCATCTCGCGGAATGTCGCCCACAGGTACATCTCCCAGAGTCGTTGATCGAACTGGCTGAACTGGAATTCCTTGACGAAATGCGGATCGGTTGGTGCCAGCCACGGGCCGATTTCCTTGAACACCGCCCGAGCTGGCGCGCGCCCGGGCGTTTCCATCAACACACGAAAATTGGTGTGCAGGTCTTCGGGTCTCGCATCCGATGGGATGCTCAACACGTCGGTCGGATAGTTTGTTTCATCCTCTTGGTCGCCCAGTGCGGAGAAATCTCCTTCGCGTACTGCTCTCGCGATGCGTGATCGAAGCTGTTCAGTGGCGAAGCGCTGGCTGGTCAAGCTGCAATCAAGATCGACGCACCGAAACCGGCCGATCTTGTCGCGTGCCATGAGTATCCAGCCAAAGTCATCATCGACCTTATCGAGGATGACGACGCCGATGACCCGCTCTTCGGCATCTGACCAATGCGATAATTCCTCGGAGACAAGGCGCGTCGGCGACATCCGTGTCCCGAGCGCATAGAGATCGAACCGGGCACGCTTGAGCGGTCGGCTCAGTACTTCGGCTGCGGCTCTTTGTGCGGCGCGTCGTTTGGCCTCGCCCATGCTTTGGCTCCAATATCTGAATGTTTGAGATGATTTTTTCGGACTTGCCCCATGAACTAGGCCATGAGGTTACTCTGTTAACGGTTACGCTAGCCTCAATCATGAGTGATCCGATCGCAGCGTTTTATCTATCAATCCGCAGTCAGCCTGTCCGGCGTACAGGTGCGCGCTTGCCGATGGCAAGAATCTCCTTCGATGTCGAGGTCGTTGCTCGTTGTGCATGGAACGAAATTCGTCTTACAGCTAGTGGGCAGATCTTCGGCTACGCCGATGTCCCGCGCTTGATGACCGAGATGATGTCCTATCCCGACGATCACCAGCACTTCGTGTCCACGCATCTGGAGCCACTCTTGACCGGCGGTGTACAGTGCCCGATTATCCCCGACAAGCCGCCGCTCGTCGCGGCAACACCATGTGTGCACCGAAGCGGGCATCCAACTCAAGCTGCTGCGAGAACAGGCTGCAGCCAAGCCGGACGAAGAAAATGGATATTGAAACCTCCGGGGCGATCAGGCTGTTTTTCCCTAACCCGTCGTTGACGTTGGTCTATTTTGAAGCGCTGGCCAATGCGTTGGATGCGGGCGCAACCGACATCTCGATCGGTATCGACGTTCAGGCTTTTGATAAGCCAGAGACATTGAAGATTAATGTCTCGGATAACGGTGACGGATTCACGGATGAAAATTTTGGGCGTTTTAAGAAACTGCTACGTCCAAGAGATAAATTCCACAAGGGAATCGGCCGCCTCGTTTTCTTAAATTATTTCAAAAGTGTAGATGTCGATAGCTATCGTGACAGGTGGCGTCGAACCTTCACCTTCAAGGATGGCTTTGATGGTAATGCACCACTACAGACCTTAGCCGATTCACAAGAGGCAAAAACTACGTTGGTATTCAGCGGCTTTGCCAAAGACCGTGTGAAATCCTATGACGATCTGAAGCCCGATGCACTTAAGCCGCTTCTGATTGAGCAATTTCTGCCAACGCTTGACGCGCGCAAGCGTGAAGGCAAGGCATTCAAAATTTCTATAAATCTGACGACTACCGAAAGCAATGCGCAGAAGGATTTCTTCCCGCAGACGACCGAAATAACATCGGATGATTTGCCGGCAATGACCAAGATCACTATCCAGGACAATACACTGGATGCTATCTCGATCATTGATATGTACTATCACATTGCTTCCGTATCGGGAAAAGGCCGTTCGCTCGTTGCCTTTAGTATCGACGGTCGAACGATACCAGCAAGCCTGATCCCCCCTTCATCGTTTCCGCCGGGCTATCTTTGCGTCTTTCTTTTCGAGTCCGAACTCTTCCACTCAAACGCGGACAGTTCTCGGCAAAGGCTCGTTCTACCTGAGGGAACGAACGAAGATCATCTTTTTCACGTTCTGCGTCGGGAACTGGGCAGGGTTTTGGCGGAGAATATCCCGCAGATCACCGAGCGGAATGAACAAACCAAAGGTAAATTTGAAGAGCAATTCCCTCATTTGCTCGGATTTTTTGAGAACAACACCGTTGGCCTGATCGACAGGGACGATGCGCTGTCGATTGCACAGCAGCGATTTTTCAAAGAGCAGAAAAAAATACTTCAAGCCGAAAAATTGAGCGACGCCTCATACGGAAAATCCTTGGAAATGTCCTCCCGAACGCTGACCGAATATATTCTGTATCGGGACAAAATCATTAGGCGAATGAAGGAAATGACGAGCGGCAATGCGGAATCGGAGATACACAATCTAATTGTTCCGCGATTCAATGAGTATTCGCAAAGCTCCGCGCCATCTGACATTTATTTGAACAATGCTTGGCTGCTTGATGACAAATTCATGGTTTTCAGGACCATCCTGAGCGAGAAGAGCATGGATACCGTCATCAATGCCATACGCTTGGATAATGAAAGCGTGGGGGACACGGGCAGGCCGGATATCGCGATGATCTTTTCAGCAGACCCTAATGAGGGGGATGCCGTGGATGTGGTGATCGTTGAGATAAAGAAGAAAACGGACGATGAGAAGGAAAATCAATACGCCATCAATCAGCTACTTGATCGTGCAGTGAAACTGGCGGCGCATTGTTCAAATATTCAAAGAATTTGGTATTACGCAGTTATACAAATCAGCGACACGATGGCAACGCGCCTACGCCAACAAAAGTGGGCTCCATTGTTTTCTAAGGGGAAGGTGTACTACCAGGAATTTCCGACTGAAAGACCAGATGGAAGCGTAGTGCCGACGCCGACTTTCGTCATGTCGTTTGACGCCATCGTGGCGGACGCCGAATGCAGGAACCATACCTTCCTGGAAATCCTGCGGGAAGGTATGAAAAAATACGCTGACGAGCATGACGACAAAAAATCATCTGGTGATTAATAAAGAAAATATGGTTCAAGATTAGCGTCTGATTGTGGCATTTTGGCGTAGGTTGTCGGGGGCTTGTGAACCGCCCCAGGTTCGCCGGAGGCCGTTGTTCCGTAGCTATGCGGCCATGGCCGCATTTTCCTGCGCAGCATAATACCGTTCTTCGGCTTCTGCAGGCGGGATGTTTCCGATCGGCTCAAGC
>Ga0306923_10001791_pt1 | contig 19230 bp, 13 predicted proteins | sample sta12Can44000108_FD_203841 | JGI IMG/M metagenome (GOLD analysis project Ga0306923, IMG submission 203841) | Lab enrichment of tropical soil microbial communities from Luquillo Experimental Forest, Puerto Rico - statanox.12C.anox.44.000.108 (v2)... | ecosystem: Environmental > Terrestrial >... | reverse complement strand
CACGTTCAAACATTGGGAGCGTATCGCATCCCGTAGGAGACCGGCCTTCTCATCCCATCTGATTAGCGGCGCGACCAGCGCGCGTAGGTGATCTTCCCGCTGCAATCCATCAAGCGCCGTCCGCATATTACAATGTGCCGATCGGTGCGGCGCGACCGTCTCGAGAAGGCAGACTGAAATCTTAGAGAGGCTGGCGAATTCATGCGGGAACGCATCCTGGTTGCTGGCGGTGCAGGTTATATCGGAAGCGTGGTCGTCGGGCAGTTGCTCGAGCGCGGCTACGACCCGGTGGTGTACGACGATCTTTCGCATGGGCATCGCGCCGCGCTGCCGAAGGGAGTGCAATTGATCGAGGGCGATATCGCCGACCGCGCCGCCCTCGACCGGGCCTTTTCCGAACTGAAGCCGCAGGCGGTGATGCACTTCGCCGCTTTCATCGAAGCCGGCGAATCCATGCAGGTGCCCGAGAAATACTTCCGGAACAATACCGCGAGCGCGCTGACGTTGCTCGAGGCAGTCTTGGCGCACAGGGTTTCCCGCTTCGTTTTTTCCTCAACCGCCGCGCTCTACGGCACTCCCGAGAAAACGCCGATTCTGGAGACCGCGCCGCTCCAGCCCACGAACGCATACGGCGCATCGAAACTCCTGGTCGAACAGATGCTCGAATGGTTTCACCGTATTCACGGATTGCGCTACGCGTCTCTGCGCTATTTCAACGTTGCCGGCGCCGCCGGCGAGCAGGGCGAAGATCACCATCCGGAATCTCACCTGATTCCGCTGGCGTTTCAAGTGGCGCAGGGCGCCCGCAAAGAGTTGGCCATTTTTGGAACCGACTATCCGACTCCGGACGGCACCTGCATCCGCGATTACATCCACGTAAGCGATCTGGCCGAGGCCCATCTTCTGGTTCTCGAGGCGCTCGCAGAAAAAGATCCGCTGATCTACAACCTCGGCAATGGGCAAGGCTTCAGCGTCCGCGAGGTAATCGAAACGGTGCGTCGACTGACGGGCCATCCGATACCTACAAAGGAATCGCCACGGCGTCCGGGCGATCCAGCGGTGCTGGTGGCGAGCGCGGAAAGAATCAAAAAAGGGCTGGCAGGCCAGGTTCCCCGATCTGGAAAGCATCGTCCGTTCGGCCTGGGCGTGGCGCCAATCCCATCCGAAGGGGTACGCGAAAACCGAATAGCGCACGCGGTGCGGCCGGTTCCACGGCGCTCCCGGCCATTCTTGACAACCCGGAGCGGAGGTGCGAAAGTCCCGCGCGTTCGATGTAAACGATTACTACGGACATTTTGTCGCAATCCAGGTCGTGTCGTGTCACTAGGACCGCCCGTCTTTGCAGTCGACCCGGAGCAAGCATTTGAACTTCTTTTTCTGTGACCGGGGATGAACCGTAGTACCCTTTCGGGGTTTGCCGAGGAGGTCGACACCATGAACCGCCGCACCACATTTCGCTGCGCGCTGGCAGCGTTGGGGTTTCTCGCGCTTATCGCGGCACCCGAAGGTCTGCGCGGGGAGACGATTTCTCCCGAGGGAGCACAAAAAGTGGAAAAGAAAGCATTCGGCAAACTTCCCGACGGCACAGAAGTCGAGGAATACACGCTGCACACCGGCAAAGGTGCAACGGCCAAAATCATTACCTATGGGGCGACACTCACCGAACTTTGGGTTCCCGACCGGGCCGGCAAGAACGCCGACGTTGTGCTTGGCTTCGACAACCTCGAGCAATACCTCGGCGACCATCCCTACTTCGGAGGCACCATCGGTCGTTACGGCAACCGCATCGCCAAAGGAAAATTCGCAGTCGACGGTAAGGAATATTCGCTCGCTCTCAACAACGGGCCCAACTCGCTGCACGGCGGCAAGGAAGGCTTCAACCGCAAAGTGTGGAAAGCGGAACCGGTGAAAGTTCCTCACGGCGCCGCCGTAAAGTTCACCTACCTCAGCAAGGACGGTGAGGAAGGCTACCCCGGCACACTGGACGCCAGCGTCACCTACGAACTGACCGATGACAACGCGCTCAAGCTCACCTACCACGCGTCCACCGACAAGCCCACGGTCGTCAATCTGACCAACCACAGTTACTTCAATCTTTCTGGCGCCGGCAGCGGCGACATCCTGAATGAGATCCTCGAACTCGAGGCCGAGCGCTACACACCGGTCGACTCGACGCTGATTCCGACCGGCGAGCTCAAGTCCGTTGCCGGCACTCCGTTCGATTTCCGCAAGCCGACCGCGGTCGGCGCGCGCAACGCGCAGGTTCCCGGCACCGGCGGCTACGACCACAACTTCGTCCTGAACGGAGCGGCGGGCAAGATGCGCAAGATCGGTTCTGTCTCCGACCCGGCGTCCGGACGACTCATGGAAGTCTGGACCACCGAACCCGGAGTTCAGTTCTATGTGAGCCTCGGCTTGAACGGCTCGATTCAAGGCATTGGCGGAGCTTACCGAAAGTTCGGCGCGCTTTGTCTAGAGACCCAGCATTTTCCAGACTCGCCGAACCATCCCGACTTTCCTTCAACCGTCGTTCGTCCCGGGAAAGACTATGGGTCTGAAACCATCTACAAATTTTCTGCGAAGTAGCCGCCTCGGCCGTCGCTCGCAGGCGAAGCTATTGACAATCGTTGTCCTGCCAGTGTAAACGTGTACCATCGGATCGTAAGCGTTTACGGTAACGTTGAAGCCTTCCGCGTCTTCGTCGCCTTTCTCGCTTCCGTCCCTCCTGAGGGCCGGTCTCGACTGGCTGGCTTTTACCGACCCCGGGGCTTTTCTCCTACCCCGGAACATTACGGAGAAAAGCCCCTGCTTTCTGGAAAAGGCGTCGGCAGAAGGTAGTCGCGGCGGATTGGGGTTGGGAACATCGGGCGGGGTGGCCGAAGCTCTCCCGCTTTTTCGCGAAGCAGCCAGGGCCCTAAAAGTTGCAACGAGCTTCTGTTTCGTCAATCATAGCGACGCGTTTTCCGTTTTGCTGCGCAGGTGGCAGTTTCGGATTCTCGAGGGTGGGTTCGCGGCTCGATCTTTTCTGCCAAGGAAGGAACAGATGACAGCGATCTTGGGAATGCTGGAGACCGGACATCTGGTTCGGCTGTCCGCGGTGGATCTGGCCATCGTGATTTTTTACTTCGCCTTGGTGCTTGGCATTGGTTTTTATCTCAAGAGATTCGCCAAGACCGGCGAGGATTTCTTCCTGGCCGGCCGCGAAATGACCGCGTGGGTGGCGGGTCTGGCGTTCGTGTCCGCCAATCTCGGTTCGCTCGAACTCCTGGGTTGGGCGGGCAACGCCTATCAGTACGGGATTCTCGCCGCGCACTGGTATTGGATCGGCGCCATCCCGGCCATGGTCTTTCTGGGCCTGGTGATGATGCCCTTCTACTACATCTCCAAGACGCACTCGGTTCCCGGTTATCTGCAGCTGCGCTACGGCTCGGCCGCCAGCGGCCTGAGCGCGGTCACCTTCGCCATCATGACCATTCTGATGTCGGGCGTGAACATGTACGCCATGGCCGTGGTCATGAAGGTCGTGCTCGGCTGGGACATCAACTTCAGCATGTGGGTCTCTTCGCTGACGGTTGGCGTTTATGTCGCAGCCGGCGGGTTGTTCTCGGCCATCTTCAACGAAGTCTTGCAATTCTTCCTGATCTGGTTTGGCGCGCTCCTGATTCCGATTTTGGGACTGTATGAAACCGGCGGCTGGAAGGGCATGGTCGCGCGCATTCAGCAGAATTTTCCCGGTCAGGATTTCACGCACATGTGGGGCCCGATGCACTCGTTTTCGTCCAACCCCATGGGCATTCACTGGACCGGCATCGTTTTTGGCCTCGCCGCCGTGCAATCCATGGGCTATTGGACGACCGACTTCCTGGTAGTACAGCGCGTTCTTTCCGCGAAGGACATTCGCTCGGCAAAAATGGCGCCGATCATCGGTTCGTTCTTCAAGATGGCGGTACCGCTCATCGTCATTCTTCCGGGCTTGCTGGGCCTTGCGGTGTTGCCGATGCATCTGGTACCCGGCAGTCAGGTGCAGCCCGGCCAGCACAGCTATGACGAAGTTTTGCCGCTCATGCTGGTTCGCTATTGCGGCCCGGGCCTGCTGGGACTCGGCGTGACCGCTTTAGTCGCCGGATTCATGGCCGGCATGGCGGGCAATGTCAGCGCTTTCGCCACGGTCTGGACCTACGACATCTATCGTCCGTTCATCAAGAAGAACGCGCCCGATCAGCATTACGTAGCGATGGGCCGCTGGTGCACGATCATTGGACTCTTCGTCAGCATCGGCACGGCATATCTGGCGATGAAGTTCGCAAGCTTGATGGATTACGTGCAGGCCCTGTTCGGATTCTTTATAGCACCGCTTTTCGGCACCGTGCTGCTCGGCATGTTGTGGAAGCGCGTCACCAAAGCCGCCGGTTTCCTGGGCCTGCTCGCGGGGACGCTGACTTCGATCACCCTCTTCTTCCTGATGAAATCAAGCCCGCATTGGGTGGCCATCTTCGCGCTTTCTCCGGAAGCCAAGGGCTTGGCGCAGGCGATGTATCAGTCGTTGTGGTCGTGCACCACCTGTGTGGTGATCACGATCCTGGTCACGCTGGTTACCAAGCCTCGGCCGGACGAAGAGCTGCGCGGCCTCGTCTACAGCCTCACCGACGTCGCCAAAGAAGAGCACGCGAGCCTGTTCCACAAGCCGGTGTTCTGGGGGACGGCGGCGCTGGCCGCCCTGGTGATCCTGCAGATCATTTTCCGGTAAGCGGACGAACGGGAAGAGGGAACGTTCAGGGAAAAACGATGAGCGAAAAACACAACATCATTCCGGTTTGGTTTTTTGTCGGCGTCCTGTTCCTGGTGTACGGGGTTTTGATTTTCGGCAGCGGGCTGGCCGAATGGTCGCATCCGCCAAATACGGTGCTTGCCGATCTGCACGCGCCGGTGTGGTGGGGCGCCCTCTTGATCGTTTTGGGCGTAGTTTATTGCGGAGCGTTCCGGCCGCGGCAATAGGGCTGGCGGTCGCGCCGGCGAACGCTCTTTCACGCTCGCTGAATCATTGTCACCGAGCATGGTGTTCGGCTGATGGACGGGGAAAACGGCAATCGGGTTATGGCAAACCACAAGAAAATGACCATGGGAGTGATCGTCGGGAACCGGGGGTTTTTCCCCGACCACCTGGCGAAGAGCGGCCGCGAAGAGATTTTGGCCGCGCTCAGCCGGGCAGGCATGAACGCCATCGCGCTCGGCCCCGCGGACAGCAAGCACGGCGCCGTAGAGACGCACGAAGAAGCCAAGCGCTGTGCCGCGCTGTTCAAGCAGCACGAAAAGGAAATTGACGGCGTGATCGTGACGCTGCCGAACTTCGGGGATGAGCGCGCCATCGCCGACACGCTGCGCCTCGCTCGCCTGGGTGTCCCAGTGCTGGTACAAGCCACGCCGGACAGCGCGTCGAAGATGACGATCACCCACCGCCGCGACAGTTTTTGCGGGAAAATGTCGGCTTGCAACAACCTCAAGCAGTACCGCATTCCCTATTCGCTGACCAAGTTGCACACGGTGGCGCCCGATTCGGCTGAATTCGCAAAAGACCTCGAACAATTTTCCCGGGTGTGCCGCGTCGTCCGCGGCTTGAGGGACCTGCGCATCGGCGCCATCGGCGCCCGCCCGGCGGCGTTCAACACCGTGCGCTACAGCGAAAAGCTGCTCGAAGCCAGCGGCATTTCGGTCGAAACGCTGGACTTGAGCGAAGTGCTCGGCCGCATCAGCCGCCTTGAGGACAACGACGACGCGGTCGCGGAAAAGCTCGCAGCCATCAAGCGATACGTAAGCACCGGCGCTGTGCCCGACTCGGCTCTCAGGAAGATGGCCAAGCTTGGCGTCGTGACCGACCAGTGGATGAAGCAGGCCGACGTCGCTGTCAGCGCCGTGCAGTGCTGGACTTCGCTCGAGGAAAATCTGGGCATCGTGCCCTGCACGATCATGAGCATGATGAGCGACAATCTGCTTTCGAGCGCGTGCGAAACCGACGTTTGCGGCACGCTGAGCATGCACATGCTAGCCCTGGCCAGCGGCACCCCGAGCGCGCTGCTGGACTGGAACAACAACTACGGCTCCGACCCTAACAAAGCCGTCTGCTTCCACTGCAGCAACCTGCCGAAGCATTTCTTCCGCGAAGTGCGCATGGATTTCCAGGAAATCATCGCCGGCACGGTCGGCAAGGAAAACACCTTTGGAACCGCGGTCGGCAAGGTAAAAAGCGGCGCCATGACCTTCGCGCGTTTCTCAACCGTGGATACGGAGGGCGTAATCCGCGGCTACGTCGGACAGGGACGGTTCACCGACGATTCGCTCGAAACTTTTGGCGGGGCGGGCGTCGTCGAAATTCCGGAAATGCAGAAGCTTCTCAACTACATCTGCACAAACGGCTTTGAGCACCATGTCGCCGCCAACTTCTCCTCGGTTGCGGCCGCCATCGAGGAAGCGGCAAAAAACTACCTGGGCTGGGAAACCTATCATCACGCCGCCTAGCTAGCAGCCGGAGAACGGAACCGATACCGGACTCTCGTGTCAGGTGGCCTCGAGGGAACGGAGGGCGGGATAGACGCGGCGGAACGCGGCGTAGCTCTTTTCGAGAGTTGCGGAAGACACGGCGTTTGGTGAAACCCGGGCGGCGACGCGTATGAGCGCGTCGCATGCTTCGTCTACGGATAGAAAATGCTTCGCGCCGGTAGCAGCGAGAATCGCCGCGCCATACGCCGCGCCCTCTTCCGCTTCCACAATCTCGACGTCGTGGGCGTACACGTCGGCCTGAATCTGGCGCCACAGCGGCGACCGCGCGCCGCCTCCGCCCAGGCGGATCTCGTTCACGGGGACGTTCATCTCGCTGAAGATCGAAAACGAATCCTTCAAACTGAAAGCCACGCCTTCCAGAATCGCGCGGACGATATGCTCCCGATGATGCGACGGCGTGATGCCGACGAGCGCACCGCGCGCATTGGGATCGATGTGCGGAGTGCGCTCGCCCATCAAGTAGGGCGCCCAGAGCAGCCCTTGCGCACCAGCCGGCGCCTCGGCCGCTTCTTCCGACAAAAGCTCATAAGGGTCCCGCGCGCGGCCAGACTCGCTTGGGCCGGCGTTTGTCCGAGGCCGCAGATCTGGCCGGCCGACCCCGAACGTATCGCGAAACCAGCGCAGGGAGAGCCCGGCGGCTTGTGTGACACCCATGACGTGCCAACGGCCGGGCACCGCGTGACAAAACGTGTGCAGTCGACCGCGCGGATCGAGCGCAGGCCGGTCCGTTGCGGCAAACACCACGCCCGAAGTGCCAATCGTCGCGCTCACAACTCCCGCACGGACTATGCCCATGCCCACTGCGCCAGCGGCCTGATCGCCGGCTCCAGCGACGACCGGCGTCCCAACCTTTAGTCCGGTGGAAGCCGCTCCTTCCTCATGTAGCCTGCCGCAAACATCCGGCGATTCGTAGAGCCTCGGCAGGAAGCTCTCGTCAAGGCCCGTTCCCGACAGAACTTGCTTCGACCAGGCGCGGGACGCCACGTCCAGCAGCAACGTGCCCGAAGCGTCGGCTTGGTCGATGGCGTGTTCGCCGGTCAGCCTGAACCGCACGTAGTCCTTCGGCAACATGATGTAGCGAACTCGTTCCCAAAGGTGCGGCTCGTTTTCGCGCACCCACAGCAACTTGGTCAGGGTGAAATTGGTCAGCGGAGGATTGCAAGTCAGCTGAATCAAACGCTCGGTGCCGAATTTTTCCGCCAGCTCCTGCGACTGTTTTTCCGTGCGCTGGTCGCACCAGATCAGCGCGGGGCGCACGACTTCACCCGACGCATCCAGCATGACCGCTCCGTGCATCTGCCCGGAAAAGCCGACGCAGGCAATTTCATCGGCGCGCAGACCCGATTCGAGAAGCGCCTTTTTCACCGCTAAGCCGCAGGCCCGCCACCAGTCGCGCGGATCTTGCTCGGCCCACCCCGGTCGCGGAGACGCAAACGGCTGATGTTCTTCGCTGCCCGCCGACACCACTTGTCCGGCCCCGTCCATCACCAGCGCGCGCGTACCGCCCGTACCGACGTCAATGCCAAGAAAATGGATGGGAGTTCTCCGTCAGTCGAAAGTGGCCAGCTCGGAAGATTCATCGCCGGCTTCCGCTGTTGCCGAAGCGGCCTTGGCCCGCACGCCCATCGGGTGCCGTGCCAGGAAATAGTCGAGGTTGCCGCGCATCACCAAATGCGGCACCAAAGTAACCTGCGCGCGGGGTGGGGTCCGCCCGCCGGCCAGATGGTTGTACAAGACCTGAAACGCCAGCCTTCCCTGCGTCCGCGGCCGCTGGTAGATCGTCGCCGCGACGTTTCCCGCGCCCAGTTCCCCGGCCAGTTTCGGAAACAGATCCGTGGTGATGACGGAAAGCCGGCCCAGCATGTCTGCATCCTTGGCCGCCTGAATCACCGGAATGGAAGCTTCGGTTGTAATGTACAAGCCCGCAAGATCGGGGTTGGCCAGAAACAGCGCACGGCACTTGTCGTAGGCTTCCGACTCGGTGCCGTGATCTTCAATGGGCTCGAGCACCTGCATTTCAGGGTGAAGGGATTTTAGAGTGGTCCGGAACGCTTCGAATTTTTCCGCGTGCTCGTTGATGGAAAGCGCGCCGAGCGTCGCGGCAACTTTCCCCTGGTGGCCGGCAAACTTTCCCATGAGATCGGCAGCCAGCGATCCACTGGCCATGGTGTCAATCGAAATGACCGCCAGCCGCCCCGAATCGGGAGCATCGGTTGAAACGCAAACCACCGGCATTTGCGACTTGGCGGCGCGCTTCATCCACTCGCGAAAATTCTTTGGCCGGCTGGGAAAGGCGATGATCCCATTCGACTCCGCCCTCGTCGCCGCGACAAAGGCCTCCTCTTCGGCTTCGCCAAGCAGCGGGTAGGTGCGAAAATCGAGCTCGACATTTTCTACCCCCAGGGCACGTGCCCCCTGATTGATCCCGTCGCGCACTTCGTCCCAAAACGACGTGGTCCCGCTGAGCGTGTTTACCGAAATGCGAAATCGCTTGCGTTGCGAAAGGAATCGCGCCGCGAGGTTCGGGCGGTAACCAAGCGACTTCGACACCTGCAACACCCGGTTTCGTGTGGCGGCGCTTACGCCGGGATGGTTGTGCAAGGCGCGATGCACCGTTCCGGTCGAAATCCCCAGAGCGTCGGCGATATCAAACAGGGTGGCGTTGCGTTGCGTCACGGCGTTTCGGCCCTCGGTTTCTCGCCACTTCCGTTAACGTTAACGGCTCCCGATTAGAAGCTACCGATTTGCAATTGTCAATCTTTCCGCCTTACTGAAAACAAAGAAGTTTTCGCGTTTTTGAATTTCTGATGAAGCTTGCAACTGGCAACTTCGGCCGTACATCGAATGTGGTAACCTTATCCATGGCTGTCACCTTAAAAGACATTGCGCGGGATTTGGGCGTTTCTGTCATCACGGTCTCCAAGGCCCTCCGTGATCACTCCGACATCAGCGAAGAAACCAAGGCGCGCGTCTTAAAGCGCGTCAAGGAAATGAACTATCGTCCGAACCTGTCGGCGCGGGCGCTGGTCACCGGACGCACCAATCTTGTGGGCTTTGTCGTTCCCGATCTTCTGCACTCCTTTTTTTCCGAAATTGTCCGCGGCGTTTCGGCAGCCCTGCATGACACCGGCTACACTCTGGTCACCACTTCCTCCGAGCAGGACGCGAAATTGGAGCGCCAGGCGGTCGAGCAGCTCATCGCCCGCCGCGTGGATGCGCTGCTTGTGGCCTCCACGCAGTGGACGGTCGAGATGTTTCGCCGGGTGGAAGAGGCCGGCATCCCTTACGTTTTGATCGACCGCAGCTTCACCGGGCTCAGCGCCCATTTTGTAGGCGTCAATGACGAAGAAGTCGGCGCGCTTGCCACCCGTCACCTGGCCGAAGTCGGCTCGAAGCGCATCGCGCACATTGGCGGCGGCGAGATCAGCTCGCTGGTTGGCCGCAAGGAAGGCTATAAACGCGCTTTGGCCAAGCTCGGTCTCGTCGCCGATCCCGAGCTTATCTACAACGTAGATCGCGTTCAAGAATTGGGCGACGAAGCCGGCTACCACGCCGCCAAGAAATTGCTGCAACAGAGCCCGCGCCCTGACGGAATTTTCTGCTATAACGACGCCACTGCCTATGGCGCGATCGCCGCGCTGCTCGAAGCGGGCCTCGATGTTCCCGAAGACGTTGCGGTGGTGGGCTGCGGCAACCTGCTGTACGACAAATTCCTCAAAATTCCTCTTACCAGCGTGGACCAGCAGACCATGTCCATCGGCCGGAAGGCCGGCACGCTGGCGCTCCGGCTCATCGAAGCCGGCGAACCTGTTCCGCCGCAGCGAATCTTGCTTGAGCCTAAGCTCATTGTCCGCAAGTCCACTGAGCGCCAGGCGGACCGTTTTCCCCGCGCGGCCATCGCCTGATGTCCAGCCCGACCTGGGCAGAGTCGGACCGCAAAGGATTCCAAGGTACAAGCAGCCGGCGGTACGGCCCCCAAACTCTCGCCCAGCAGTGCGTCGAGGGGATCGCAGATAGGCGGGAGCTCGGCCGCCGTCTTCATCCGCCTGCAATGTCGGCCTTTGTTCCCACGCCCGCCTGCCAACCGATTCGACTCCTGCATTCCGATCGTCGCGGGACTGATAGAACTGACAGTGTAGTGGTAAGGGCGATGGTGGAGATACTCCGCAGCGACGATGGAGGCTACCGAGCTATGAGAACTCACTTTGCCTTCACACTTCTTTTCGCATTGCTGGTCGTGCTGGCTGCGACGCAAACAGGTGTCGGCATGCCGGTTCCTGACGATGCTTTCTGGGTTAGCCACTGGGCGGAAGCGAAAATCATTCTGAATGGTCCCGACGAAGAGGCGTTCTACCAGAACCTCAAGGAAGTGATGTTCCTCCGAAACCAATCCGAACGGTGCACGAATCCCGACGCGCTGGACGACAACGCTCGTTGGCTCAAAAGCCACCCTAATATCCGCTTTTATATTGATGGGTACGCTTCCAAACGAGGGGACGCGGACTACAATCTGAAGATTTCGAAGCGTCGAGCGGATTTTGTCAAACGAAGCTTGATCGACAGGGGCGTACCCGAGGATCGCATCGCGCTCGCGGTGGGTTGGGGAGAGTTGTACCCAAGCTGTCTGGAAGACACGGATGAATGCCTAGCCAGGAACAAGGTGGTCCGTTTTACCTACGTTCCGGGTTCCTAGCATTTACGCCGCTTTGAGCCTTGAATCGCCCGACAGGACCTAGAACGATCTTCTTTCTATTTGCTGACTCGGGTGAAACTTAGTTCGTAACCCGTTTGGATGTTTTTCTACTCCACCGCATGATGGCCCGGCAAGTATTTTCGACAGTCCTTCCACGCCTAATCAGGTCGGCACCGACACGTCCCGGCCGCTGTCCCCGATATGCCTACCAGGCGCTGGGATCTTCCGTGCTGTAGGTCCGCAATGACTCCACTTGGCGAGCAATTTTCAGTAAAAGGATTTTCCTAACGGCCGACGTTGTCGAGCACCCAGATGCCACCCGAGGAATCCGCCAGTGTCAGCGCCATCTTTTCTTCGGTGATCGAGAGCGCTACCCGTGGGATGTCCTGCGGCACCGCCAGCCCAGGGCCGTCAAACTTTGAGACCTGAAAGGCCTGCCCCATCGGTTTTCCGTTCACCGGGTCGAAGTGGATTCCCCAAACGTTGTGGAAGCCGCCTCGCGCGGAAAGAAAATAGATCGTTTTTCCGTCTGGCGACCAGTTTGGCTTGTCATCCCAATGTTTGCCTTCCGTAATGCGTGTCCACGGACCTCCCGTAGTTGGCACCACGTACAACGCGGACCCGACCTCGGCGGTATCGGTCCCAACCGCTTCAAACACGATCCAGCGGCCGTTCGGAGAAAGGTGCGGCTGGAAACAATCGTATTTCGGATCGGCAGCGATTTTTCGAGCTGAGGTCTCAGCTTTGGGAGCTGCATCGATAGGTATTTGCCACACTTCCATGCGATGCGTTTCGTCATTCCAACTCGATGTCAGGAGTTGCTTACCGTCAGAAGACCAATCGTACACGTAGATCGGTCCGTTGCCAGCTGCTGTGACAGGTTGCTCAATCCTATCTGCAGCGGACCACATCATGACTTGCCAGGATTGCGACGAGGTTTTTTTGTCGAACTCCCCGCGCGAGTACACCATCTGCCTGCCATCGAATGACCAATGCGCATACACTCGCAGATAGCTGTCTACGATGACCGGGGATTCTCGGCCATCCGTAAGCGATTTTTCCCATAGATCTCTGCTCCCGGCTCGCATGCCTGTGAAGGCGAGTTTCGTGCCATCCGGCGAAAGCTCGTGTTCAATCGCGACGATCGTAGGTGAAGTAACGGGCTTGCCGGCGCTAAGAAGTCGACCGGTTGTGGCATTGAACGGCAGTAACCAGACCCGTACATACTCTGTTTTGGCCGTGAACGCGGCTCGCTTGCCGCCCGGAGAAATAGCCACGTCACCATCTGAGCCCGGTCCCGTTGTCAACCGTTCTGAGGCTGTTATCTGCAATGTCCGAGGATCGACAATCAGCTTCCAAAGGTTCCTAACTCCTCTTACATCAAGACTGGCATACACAGCATCGCCCGACGGAGCCCATGCGAAACGCGGATATCCCAAGTTTTCGACGTGATGCTCCATTTCGAAACCCAGCTTTGCAAACTCCTCGTTCACCGCGGCAGATCTTTCCGACTCTATTGCGGAACTCCCATCGACCGAAACTGTCCAAAACGTCGGGAGAGCACTGCCCCCACTCCACAGTGAGACTCTCTTACCATCCGGGTGCCAAAACACCGAACTCGGCAGAACGTGATGCCGAGCTACGAAATCACCCAGAATTGGGGTCGGAGCGCTTCCGTCAAGTCGCACTACGTAGATTTTGTCGCCCTCGCCCAATAACCCAGTTCGAAACAAAATCTGCTTGCCATCCGGAGACCATCGCGGGTTATACCCAAATGACGCGATCCGCCTCTCCAGTCCCACACCGCCCAGGGCGGGCGCCAGATACAACCCTCCGTCGCCTTGCTCGGACCGATAGACAATATATTTTCCGTCCGGCGACCAGTCCGGCTGCCAGTTGTGGCTGAGCCCCTTGGTGACCTGAACGGCTTCTCCGCCGTCCACCTGTTTCACCCAAATGTCGAATTTGCCGCCACGGTCCGAACTAAATGCGATGAAACGGCCGTCGGGCGACCATGTGGTGCCGATCTGCAGACCTTCGTCAAAAGGGATGCGCGTGAGCGTTCGCTGGGGCGGTGTCGCAGGAGTCTCGCGCCGCTTGAAGATCCAATAGCCTGCTAACACCAACAACACAACCATGCCAAGCAGCGCTACAGCAAGCAGTCCTCTTGTTCTCGCCGCCGATTCCGCCCCACCGGTTGAGCGAGTTTCCGCAACGTGCGCCGCTCCGGCGGCAGCCGTTCCATTAGCCGTGATGGGACCGATGAATCGATACCCGCGCCTAGGCAGGGTCTCGACGAAGCGCGGATTCTCCGATGAATCACCCAGCGCCTCACGGATCTTGTTGATTGCGGTGTTCAGATTGTGATCGACGTCAACGAAGGTGCCTGGCCACAGTCGTTTTTGCAAGTCCTCCCGCGTAACTACGGTGCCGGGCCGTTCCAGCAGAATCGCCAGCACTTGAAAGGGCTGGCCGCTCAGCTTCAGTCGCAACCCTGCTTTGCGCAGTTCCTGGGCCTGAAGGTCAACTTCAAACGCGGCAAAGCGAATCACCTGGCTGGTGCCGACTTGGTTTGGCATCGCTTCGCTCCCTTACTTGACGAGAGTCTAACGCGTATGCGCAGCGCCCGCTACAGCAGCAAGGACCCTTAGTAACTCCTGATTCGTTCGCGAAACCGGACAGGGTTTGAACTGCTTCATCGAACCTTGGACCGGAGGAGCTTGGAATTGCGTCGGGAAATTGGTAACGGATTGTCCGCAATAAGGGAGGCCACGAGTTTTCGCAGTCACGCGCTCGCTTGGCTCCGCCTGGAATTTTTCGCTGTCTTTAGAGCAACAGTGCAACTGGTCAACCCATGCTAGCTTTATGAATGCTCTTTACGAAGACGGATTTGTACTTCTAGGCGGACCGCTCGAAGGCACGTCGGAGGTCCTGCTGATCATTCGGACAACCCGTGCGAACAAGATCCATGCTCGCCTCTCCGCCGATGCTTGGTCCGATAGGACCTTCTGCGTGCCAAGCGGATTGTGCCTTGGACAGTCCGACTCGGCTCGCTTGGCTTGCCTGACATCTGCTTGCGGAACTTCTCCGTAACCAGACCTAAGCCAAAAGCAATCCAGTTTCGGTCCCCACCGGATTGCATCAACGCACCGGGAATACGTTTACGAAGAGCGTCTGCGGCGTTCTGTCAGAAGTACCAGTCAAATCAGGGCTCGGAGCGATGTTATTTTTCGCGAATACTCGCGATGCAATCTCTCCGACTACTTCCGCTCGCAGGGGTTCTGCTTCTCACCTCCTGTGGCCGCAGCCCTAAGGCTGTGCCCGTCCAAACGGAGAACGACTGGCATGAGTTCGAGGGAACTTGGACTGCTGCGGGTAGCCGCCACATCCTGCGGCTTGGCAATGATCGGCTAACGTCTATTGCGAACTTTCAGGGGACGTTGCTGCTCGCGGGTCCTGGGCGACCGGGAGTTGGTTTTCGAGCAGAGGTGATCATCCTCAACGATAGCGACACCGGCATGCTGGGCCGAGCGGTCTGGACCGACGAACACGGCGACCAGGTATGGAGCGAACTGCGGGGCGAAGGCAATAAGACGGCCAACAGGATTGTCGGAACTTTCGTTGGCGGCACGGGGCGCTACTCAGGAGCCACAGGAACGTACGAATTCTCCTGGAAATTTCTGCTCGAGAACGAAGATGGGAATTTGCAAGGCGAATCCATTGGTCTGAAAGGCAGGGTGCGTGTAGGTTCTGCGACTGGTGAAGGTGCCGCTCACAGGGCGGCGCAGTCATGAGCAGCGCTGGTTTGTGGCTTAGGCGCGCGTTGCCATTTGTCTTGGCGATCGGCATTTGGTTCGCGCCGGTCCCGGCGGGGCTCACGACTCCAGCATGGCATCTTTTCGCAGTTTTCGTAGCCGCAATCACTGCCGTGCTGGATGGCGCCCTGCCACTTCTGACCTCGACGTTGTTGGCTTCGGCAGCGGTTGTTCTAACCGGGACCATTTCGGCCGCAAAGGCGTTTGCGGGGTTTGCCAATCCTAGTGTGCTGCTTGTAGTGATCGCCTTTCTGGTAGCGCAGGCGGTCGTCAAGTCTGGGCTAGGCCGGCGCATAAGCCTCTTTATGGTGAGCCGGTTCGGCCGTTCTTCATTGGGGCTCGCCTATAGCATCGTAGTGACCGACGCGGTTATCGCGCCGGCTTTTCCAAGCAACACCGCACGCGGTGGCGTTTTGTTCCCGATCGTGCTCTCGGTCGCGCAAGGGGCAGGTTCAAAACCAGACGATCCTGAGGGGCGCCGCCTCGGTGGTTATCTGATGTTCTGCGCGATGGCAAGCCTGGCCGTATCGTCGGCTCTGTGGATGACTGCCACCTCGGCCAATCCAATTGGAATTCAGATAGTACGCGATTATGGAATGAACATCGGGTTCGGAAAGTGGCTCGTCGCTGCGTGCGTGCCATCGATCGCGGCGATCGCCGCATTACCTTGGGTAATCGCTCGTCTGTTCCCGCCCAGAGTGGGTAAGACGCCGGAAGCTCCGGTCGAAGCGCGCAAGGCGCTTGCGGCATTAGGGCCACTGTCGCGCGACGAAAGGATCACGGCAGTCGCCTTCGTGCTAATGGTTTTGGGTTGGGTCTTTGCGGACAAGCTGAATCTCAGCGTCACGATAGTCGCATTCGCGGGTCTAGGGGTACTATTAACGACCGAGGTACTTACGACGGCGGACATCGCGACGCAAGGCGACACGCTGGCTACTTTCCTCTGGCTCGCCATGCTGTTCGCATTGAGCGGTCAGCTCAATGAACTTGGCTTCATGGGTTACGCAGGCCAGCGGCTGGCGGCGCATATAGGTGGGCTATCGTGGCCGCTCACCTACCTGGTTCTTATCGTGATCTACGTAACGATTCACTATATGTTCGTCAGCCAGTCATCGCAGGTTCTTGCCCTATTAGGGGTGTTTCTCGATGTAGGCATACGAGGAGGTGTGCCCGGGCCGCTGATGGCGTTCGCGCTGCTTTTCGCCAGCAGCTACTTCTCTGTAATCACCCCGCAGGGAGGGAGTCAAAATGTGATCTTTGTGGGCAGCGGTTATCTGACACAACGCGAACTCTATCGGCTTGGACTTCTGACGACATTGTTTTTTATGGCCGTGTTCCTGGTAATCGGGACCGGGTGGATCCTCCTGGTAATCGGCGGACGGAATTAACTCTGGGTTTCCCGCTGGAGGATAAAAGTGCTTTCTATCGCAGCTCCTGGTGAGCGGGGTAACCTCGCACTTGGAGCCTAAGTTGGCCTGTAACCCGGGCCAGCTGAGGCGGTGTCGATTGGCGCGGTGATGTATTGTCTGCACCTCAACGAGCGAGCTAGAATTGCGAACACTCGTCTTGCCTGTAACTTTTCCCAGTGTGCTAATGCCCTTCTCCGTCTCTCTTATAGTGGCAGCGATGCATATGGACCCGCTGACCTAGGCGTCATCGCTTTCAATCAACTTGTTCACGCTGAAGCGGGCCGACCGCATCTTCGACGGATCGAAGGAGACATTCGATGGTCAAACACTTGCTAATATTTACGGCGTCGTGCTTCGCAATACCACTGCTCGCCCAGTTCCGGCAACCGATCACCCTAGTAGCAGCCGCTCCAATGGCACAACAGCCGGGCGCCACGTCATCCCCTGCGAAAAGCATTGACCTGTTCGCGTATCCAAAGAACCAGCAGAGCGCGGATCAACAGTTGAAGGACGAAAACGAGTGTTTCGCTTCAGCAAAACAACAATCGGGAATCGACCCGCAGGTTCCGCCCCCGGCAACCAAGACCGATGAGCAAAAGAAAGCAGAACAGCAGGCGGCTGCTGACAATGCCAAGCAGGCAAAAGGGGGACGTGTAAAAGGTGCGGCCAGGGGCGCCGCCGGAGGTGCCGCGATTGGCGCAATTGCTGACGATGAAGCAGGTAAAGGAGCAGGCGCTGGAGCCGCTGCCGGGACGATGGTTGGTGGAGCAAAGCAAAGGAGGGCCAACAAAGCGGCCAAGGAGCAAGCGGCACAAGCCACGGCACAACAACAGCAGCAGCAGGAGACGCAAGCAAAGGCAACGTACCAGCAGGGCATCGACACCTTTAAGCGAGCCTTCTCCGCTTGCATGGACGCTCGCGGATACTCCATTAAGTGATCTCGTCTGACAAAAATCACATCAATGGACGCGGGGATCGCAATCGGCGTTGAGTACAGGCCGTTGAAAAATTGCAAGGCGGGCGGTGTCACCTGTCCCGCCGTCGCATCGATTCGTTTGCAATCGCGGCCTGAGATTCCGCCACGTCAATTCATTTCGCAATGCCTCCTGATATAAGCTACGCCATGTTGACGGAGCTTGCTTTTCTTCAGGCACTGCCTCCCCAAAAATCGCAGCGCGCAGAATCGATCTGGTTTCTTGTTCCGACGTTGAGTTCGGGCGTCGGGAAGCGACTCGATCAGGCGCCTTCCGAGCGACCGCTCGAAATCGCCGTCGATGTTGAGCCCGAGCTCTCGAAGCCGGGAAGACTCCGCCTGTGTGGCAGGGCGCTCAAACAGCTCAAGAAAATCGTTCCAAGCCGGGCCGAGCTCGTTGTCGGCCGGCAACGTGATCTTGTCAACGTAGCGCTTTGTGCGCACGGGCGACGAACTGCTGTCCGCCGTCGACGTCATAGGTTGCGCCAGTGAGGGCGGTGTTAGTCATAAGCAACAGACTGCTAGACTAGACCGCCTGTGACGAACATTCGGTCGCCGACGTCCAAGCGTCGTCTAGGAGCACACTTATGTCGAGTGCCTGGTCTCGCGATATCGTTTTCGGCTTCCGCTCTCTGCGCAAGAACCCCATCCTCTCGTTAACCGCGATTCTCACTCTGACGCTTAGCATAGGCGCAAACACGGCGATTTTTAGCCTCCTCTATGGACTGGTTCTCCGCAGTTTGCCCACGCCTGACGCGTATCGGCTAGTGAAAGTTACGATGGCCAGCGCAGCTGAGCCGGACTCCGAGCGCAACAGCTCGTTCCTGCCGTATCGCATGCTGCAGGGACTCCGCGAGCGACAGTCGTCCTTCCGCGATCTCTCCGCCTGGGACGGTGACCAGGTTCTGATGAGGGACGCCGAGGGATCAGTTCGCGGTTATTTTGCCGCGACCGTAAGCGGCAACGCCTTCGATCTGCTCGGTGTACAGCCTTATCGCGGACGCTTGATCGCCACATATGACGATGTGCGCGGTGGGCCGCAGGGTGGCTGGCCTGTGGTATTGAGCTACGGTTTTTGGAACGAATTCTTCAGTCGCGACCCCAACATTGTTGGCCGGCAGATCAAAATCTCCGAAGTGCCGGTAACCATTGTCGGCATAACTCCACCCGACTTCCACGGTGTTTGGCCCGGCAATGAGCCCAAGATGTACGTGCCGATGCAAATCGAAGCCCTTCTTACCAAACAGGAGGATCTGCTGGAAGGGCCGGACTCGGCGTTTGGCGTTTCCGTGATCGGTCGACTCAAGCCTGGCACTACGCTGCAGCAAGCCAACGCCGAACTGGCTTCGGTTCAGAAGGATTTGTTCACACGCTTTATTCCCCCCAAATATCAGCATGTTCCTTTCGTGGAAAAGGCGTACCTCATTGCAGGCTCGGCTCGCAGCGGAATGCCGACGTACGTGAGCCGCACGTATTCGAAACCGTTGTACCTTATGCAGGGCCTCGTGGGTGTCGTGCTCCTGCTGTGTTGCGTGAACATTGGCGGCCTGATGATGACGCGCATCGCTGCCCGCCAGCGCGAGTTCGCCGTGCGCACGGCTGTGGGCGCGTCGCAGTGGCGTCTGCTGTGCCAATATTTGACCGAAAGCTTCATCATCGCTATTGTCGGCAGCGGCCTTGGCGGTGTCGCAGCATGGTACGGCAGCGGTTTTCTCCTTCACTTTTTCCGCGATCCCATGATGTTCGAGTCCATGTCCGTCCATCCCGACCGTGCCATTTTCTGGA
>Ga0306923_10001786_pt1 | contig 19262 bp, 15 predicted proteins | sample sta12Can44000108_FD_203841 | JGI IMG/M metagenome (GOLD analysis project Ga0306923, IMG submission 203841) | Lab enrichment of tropical soil microbial communities from Luquillo Experimental Forest, Puerto Rico - statanox.12C.anox.44.000.108 (v2)... | ecosystem: Environmental > Terrestrial >... | reverse complement strand
CTGCCCCGCCGCGGCCCCGCCCAGGCCTGCCCCCGCTCCGGCCGCGTCCCCCGCCCGCCACGCCGTTTTCCTGCATCTCTAGCACGATGCCGCCTAGCTTGTTTGCCACGGTGAGGCGGCCCGCGGGCGCGAGAGTGTACTCCCGTCACTCTGGCAGCCCTCGTACCAGGCTATACGGCGTGGATGCCACATCCATGCTGTTCCAGCGACATGGCTGTGGCATCCACGCCGTATGCGCCGACCGGCCGCACACCCGGGAAGCCCAATTGCCAGTCACGGCAGCACGCCGGGAGCACAGGAGCATCAGAGGTGAGGGTCTGGGCGCTGAGCTCATGATCAACTAGAGCCGCGCAGCCTCGCGAGAACGACACGAACGCGGCATCCATGCCGTAAGGCGCGGTCGGCGGCCCGATCAGGGGCCGAACGGGCCCGAACCAACCGCCCGAATCCCGGGTTTCACGGCGTCAAAACGCACTGGATCCTGGGTTTTCATGCGTTGCGGTCTCGCCCCAGCGCACCCCTCCGTCCCGTCACCGCGAGCGGGGCGCGCATCCTTCCGCATCACGGTGCGGATGGCAAATAGTTGTCCACAGTCAGACCGCCGTGGCGAGGTTATCCACAGGGGGAGCGCCCGGTCGGCGCCGTGGTGCGCGGTCCGGCACGGTGGAGGGCGCCGGTGGCGTCGGGCCGCCGGGAACCCAAGGAGGATCGAAATGAGCCAGGGCGCATATGTGACCCTCGTCGGCTACGTGGCCCAGGAACCCAGCATTCGTACCACCAAGACCGGCAAGGTCGTCACCGAACTGCGCGTCGGCATCGCGCCACGCTACCGCGACCGGGCGACCGGGGAGTGGCACGACGCAGAGTCCTCGTACTTCTCGGTCAGCTGCTGGGAACGGCTGGCGCATCACGTCCGCGCCAGCATGCACAAGGGTGAGCCGGTCCTGGTCAGGGGGCGGTTCAAGACGAACACCTTCGAGGACAAGGACGGCCGCCCCAGGACCGAGACGAAGATCACCGCGGACGTCGTCGGGCATGACCTCAGTCGGGGCGTCGCCAACTACATCCGCCACCGGCCCAAGCAGGCAGGCGCGGACGCCGGCCAGGCGGGTGCGCAGTCACCGGGAAGCCCGGACCAGGTCGAGGAGCCGGACGAGCTGCTCGACGAGGAAGCCATCGAGCGTTTCGGCCGGGACCTGGACGATGCCGATCTCGCCGCGCGGGCCTTCGCCGAGGACTCCGAAGACCGGGACGAGGACGACGCGGACGCCGAAGACCAGGACAACGGCGACACGGCCGAGACCGCCGCGTCCTCGGTTCCCGCCATGCCCTACTAGCAGGGGGCCGCACGGAGCGGATGCGCTCGACATCATAGCGGCACCAATCCGTGCGGCGCCTCGGCGCGCTCCAGCATCACGGTCATATCTGTCCGTAACCGCCGGACACATTCACCCTCCAGTCTTGACGCCAAAAAATCACGCCGAGCAACATCCTGGTTTCGCAGCGCGCTGGCACGGATCGCTTCTACTATGTCACCAAACGTGATGAGCGGCTCCGGTCGCGCCATCCTGGGTCATGATGGGCAGGGGCATGTCAGCAGTACACGAGGCGATAGGGCAACGGGAGCGGGCCTCGCGACGGCTGTTCCGGTGGTCCCCTGGCGAGGGGATGCCGGCGGATCGACCCCCCGGGCGGGTACAGCCCTGGCCGCTGCTCGCCATTCCCCCGTCACTCGTTGCGTACATGCTCGCCGTGCTCGCCTGCGATCTGGCCCTGATCGGCTGGGAGCTGGCCGTCACCCCGCCGCGCGCGGCCGACCTGCTGCTGTTCGGCGCCCTGCTGGCGGCCGCGGTGATCTGCACCGAGGCGATGCGGCGGCTTGGCCAGCCGTCCGGCGTGTCGCGGGACCTGCTCTCCGCGTGGTGGCTGCCGATCGCGCTGCTGCTGCCGCCGCTGTACGCGCTGCTCGCGCCGTTCGCCGTCGGCGCCGTCCTCTACGCCAGGGCGCGCCGGACGCCGGCCTACCGCCGGGTGTTCAGCTCGGCCGCGCTCGGGCTGGCCGGTGCCGCCACTTCGGCCACCTTCCACCTGGCCATCGCGCACGCGACGTTCGCCACCCTGTCCACCGGCGGACAGGACTGGCTGACCCGCCCGCCGGTGGTGCTGACCGCGGTGGCCTGCGCGGTCGTGTTCGCGGTGGTGAACTCGTTCACCACCGCGGTCGCCGCGCACCTGGCCGGACCCGGCGAGCCGGTCAAGAAGCCGGTCAAGAAGCCGGTCAAGAAGATGCTCTGGGACCGGGAAACCCTGCTGCTCGGCCTGACCGAGATCTGCGCCGGCATCCTCGTCGCGGTCACCTGCGCGCTCAGCTACCTGTTCCTGCTGGTGGCGCTGCCGCCGGTCATCCTGCTGCAGCGGAGCCTGATGCACCAGCAACTGGCCGCCGCCGCCCGCACCGACCCGAAGACCGGCCTGCTGAACGCCGCCGCCTGGCAGCGCGAGGCCGACGCGGGGGTCGCCCGGGCCCAGCGTACGAACTCACAGCTGGCCCTGCTGCTGGTTGACGTCGATCACTTTAAGCGGGTCAACGACGGCCACGGTCACCTGATCGGCGACGAGGTGCTGCGCGCGCTGACCACCGAGCTCAGGCAGCAGGTCCGGGAGTCGGACGTGGTCGGCCGGTTCGGCGGCGAGGAGTTCATCGTGCTCCTGCCCGGCACCGATGCCGACGGCGCCGGAAGCATCGCCGAGCGGCTGCGGGCCAGCGCGGCGAACCTGAGCGTGGCCGCCGACCCGAAGACCGGCACCGGCACCCGCATCCGCGTCACGGTGAGTATCGGGGTCGCGGTGCTCGGCCAGCACGGCAACGACCTCTTCGAGTTGCTCGCGGCGGCCGACATGGCGCTGTACAAGGCCAAGGCTGCCGGCCGCGATCAGGTGCGCGTGTACGCCCACGCCGCGGGAAAGGACCCAACAAGCGAACAGGCGGACGACGCAACGGACGCGTGCCCGTAGGCTTGAGTCCATGCCGGAGTTCATCTACACGATGCGCGCCGTGCGCAAGGCGCACGGCGACAAGGTCATCCTCGACGACGTCACGCTGGCCTTCTTGCCCGGCGCCAAGATCGGCGTCCTGGGCCCGAACGGTACCGGCAAGTCGACCCTGCTCAGGATGATGGCGGGCGTGGAGCAGCCGTCCAACGGCGAGGCGCGCCTGATGCCGGGCTACACCGTGGGCCTGCTGGCCCAGGAGCCCCAGCTGGACGAGACCAAGACGGTCCTCGGCAACGTCGAGGACGGCGTGGCCGAGACCAAGAAGCTCCTCGCCGAGTACAACGAGATCGCCGAGAAGATGGCAACCGACTACTCCGATGAGCTGCTGGAACAGATGGGCCAGCTCCAGGAGCAGCTCGACCACAGGGACGCCTGGGACCTGGACAGCCAGGTCGAGCAGGCGATGGACGCGCTGCGCTGCCCGCCGCCCGACGCCGACGTGAAAACCCTCTCCGGCGGCGAGCGCCGCCGGGTCGCGCTGTGCCGCCTCCTGCTGTCCCAGCCCGACCTGCTGCTGCTCGACGAGCCCACCAACCACCTGGACGCGGAGAGCGTGCAGTGGCTGGAGCAGCACCTGGCGAAGTACCCGGGCACCGTGGTGGCGGTCACCCACGACCGGTACTTCCTCGACGACGTGGCTCAGTGGATCCTCGAGCTCGACCGCGGCCGCGCCTACCCGTACGAGGGCAACTACTCCACCTACCTGGAGACCAAGGCGGCCCGGATCAAGGTCGAGGGGGCCAAGGACGCCAAGCGCCGTAAGCGCCTGGAGGACGAGCTGGAGTGGGTCCGGTCGAGTCCCAGGGCGCGTCAGACAAAAAGCAGGGCCCGGCTGCAGCGGTACGAGGAGATGGCCGCCGAGGCCGACAAGAACCGCAAGCTGGACTTCGAGGAGATCCAGATCCCGCCGGGTCCCCGCCTGGGCAGCGTGGTGGTCGAGGTCAGCCACCTGGTCAAGGGGTTCGGCGACCGGTGCCTGTTCGAGAACCTCTCCTTTAGCCTGCCCCGCAACGGCATCGTCGGCGTCCTCGGCCCGAACGGAGTCGGCAAGACCACCCTGTTCAAGATGATCGTCGGCGAGGAACAGCCCGACGAGGGCACGATCCGCATCGGCGAGACGGTCAGCATCTCCTACGTGGACCAGGGCCGGGAGCGCATCGACCCGAAGAAGAACGTGTGGGAGGTCATCTCCGACGGCGAGGCGCACATCCGCGTCGGCAACGTCGAGATCCCGAGCCGCGCGTACGTGGCCGCGTTCGGGTTCAAGGGCGCGGACCAGCAAAAGCCGGCCGTGGTCATGTCCGGCGGCGAGCGCAACCGGATGAACCTGGCGCTCACCCTCAAGCAGGGCGGCAACCTGCTGCTGCTGGACGAGCCGACCAACGACCTCGACGTCGAGACCCTGGCGAGCCTGGAGAACGCTCTGCTCGAGTTCCCCGGCTGCGCGGTCATCACCAGCCACGACCGCTGGTTCCTGGACCGGGTGGCCACGCACATCCTGGCCTGGGAGGGCGGCGCGAACTGGTTCTGGTACGAGGGCAACTTCGAGGCCTACGAGAAGAACAAGATCGACCGCCTCGGCGCCGAGGCCGCCCGCCCGCACCGCGTCACCTACCGCAGGCTGACCCGCGACTGAGCGGCCGAGCGGCGACCCTATGCGTGGGTAGCATGCGGGCATGACGATCACCCCGGACACCAAGGACTGGACCTGGGTCCTGCAGCGGCCCTGCCCCGAGTGCGGCTTCGACACCCAGGGCTTTCCCGCCGAAGCCGTCCCCGGCATGATCATGGCCAACGCCGCGGCCTGGCAGGCCGCGCTGGACGGCGCGAGCGACGCCCGCGCCCGGCCGGAACCGGGCAAGTGGTCCCCGCTGGAGTACGCCTGCCACGTCCGCGACGTGTTCCGGCTGTACGACCAGCGGCTCGAGCTGATGCTCGGCCAGGACGACCCGCGGTTCCCGAACTGGGACCAGGACGAGACCGCCGTGGCCGACCGCTACGGCGAGCAGGACCCCGCCGAGGTCGCTGCGGCGCTGCGCCAGGCGGCCTTCGCCATCGCGGGCCGGTTCGAGAGCGTGACCGGCGACCAGTGGCGGCGCACCGGCACACGCAGCGACGGCGCCCGGTTCACCGTGGAGACCTTCGCCCGCTACCTCGTGCACGACCCGGTGCACCACCTCTACGACGTCACCGGCCGCCGCGCCGTGCAGGCCTGACCCCGGTCACGTGGCCGTCGTGGCCGGTGCGGAAGGTACCCGTCAGGCGGGCCTCAGCCCGAGGTCGGGTCGGCCGTGCGCCGGATCGACGTTGACCAGGCTGTGCGCGGCCATGACCAGGTAGTCCCAGAGCTGGGCGGCGAGCGCCTCATCCGGCGCGAGCTCGTCCAGGGCGACCCGCATGTGGTGCAGCCAGGCGTCCCGCTCGGCCTCGCCGATGGCGAACCGGGCGTGCCGCATCCGGAGCCTCGGGTGCCCGCGCAGCGCGTCGTAGGTGCGCGGGCCGCCCCAGTACTGGATGAGGAACAGCCGCAGGTGCTCCTCGGCCGGGCCCAGATCCTTGGCCGGGTAGACCGGCCGCAGCACGGGATCTTCCGCTACGCCCTCGTAGAACCGGTGGACCAGGCGGGTGAAGAACTCTTCCCCGCCCACTGCCTCGTAGAAGCTGACCGGCTGGCTCATGCCCGCCAGCTTACGGGCTGCCGGGCGCCATCCTTTCACTCCGGTGCCGCCCGTACGGACCGTTGTGGATGCCACATCCAGGTCGTATCAACAACGTGGCTGGGACATCCACGCCCTATGAACGGACCGTAGCCACATACCACCAGTCCCGGCGGCGTTCCGGGAGCGCAGCAGCACCAGGCCTCGTGCGGGCGGTGCTGGAGTTGACTAACGTCCGCTTTCGTGGTCGTCCGGCGGGAGTTCGGTGGCGGTCAGCGGGTCGCCGGTCGCCGCATCGGCCCCGGCGGCCGCATCGGCCTCGGCTGGCGCATCGGCCTCGGTCGGCGGGCCGGCGGCCGCGACCGCCACCGCCGTGGGGTCGGGCGGCCGGGTCACCTCGGGCGGCGCGGAGACCACGATGGTGTCCGGGCCCGCGGGCTGGACGCCGGCCTCGTCCAGCGCCGCCTTGACCCGGGCGCGCAGCTCGCGGGCCACCTCCCACTGCCGCATGGGGGTGGTCTTGGCCACCAGGCGCATGGTCACTTCCTTGCCGGACAGCTCCTGGGCGCCCCACACCTCGGGCCTCTCCAGGATCAGCTCCTTCCAGCCGCGCTCGCGGTACAGGCTGTCCGCCGCCTGCTCCATCAGCGTCCGGATCCTGGCCAGGTCCTCCCCGTAGGGGACCGGGTAGTCGATGACGGCGCGGGACCAGCCCTGCGACTCGTTGCCCACGCTGTCGATGATGCCGTTCCTGATGTGCCACACCACCCCGTTGACGTCCCGCAGCCGGGTGGTGAGCAGCGTCATCGCCTCCACCGTGCCGGTGGCGACCCCGGCGTTGATCGTGTCGCCCACGCCGTAGTGGTCCTCGACCAGCTTCAGCAGGCCCGCCAGGTAGTCACGCACCAGGTTCTGCGCGCCGAACCCGAGGGCCACGCCGAGCACCGCGGTGCTGGCCAGCAGCGGGGCCAGGTTGAAGCCGAGGATGCCGAGGATGGTGAGCGCCGCGATGCCGAACACGATGACCGAGACCGCGCTGCGCAGGATCGAGCCGAGGGCGCGGGCACGCTGCTCGCGGCGCTCTGTGCCCGCTATCTGCACGGCCGGGGCCGCCTTCTGCGCCCGCCCGTTCGGGGTCACCGCCAGCGTCGCCGTCGCCGCCCGCTCGGTCACCTTGTTGATCACCCGGTTGACGATGGCCCGCACGAACAACGCCAGCACCAGCACGAACGCGATCCGGCCGGCCTGGCTGACCGGGCCGGCCAGGTAGACCTTGACCACCTGGGTGGCGGTGGTGCTGTGGGTGAGGTCCCAGGCGAGCCGGCAGGCGATTCCCGGGTTGCTGCCGCAGTTCCCGGTCAGCGTGTCAGGCACATCGGGTACGCGGAAGCCGGTGGCGTGGAACACGAGACTCCTTCCGACGAGTGCCGCTCCACGCGAGGCTACCGGCGGCTTGCTGCTCAGGGGCGAGCTTCCCGGAGGACCTCCCCGCGCAGGTCGACGGTCACGACGTGCTCTCTTTACGCGCGGTGAAGACCAGGTGGTACGAGACGTGCAGGGTGATCGCGGCGAAGCCGACGGTCTGCAGCCGGGTGAGGAACGCGGCCGGCTCGACCGGGTTGCAGGTGTCGCCCTCGTGGAACTGGTGCAGGTCGTCGCTGGGCAGGCTGTCCGAGCCGAGGAAGGTGCCGCCCGGCCGCAGCACCCGGAACGCCTCGGCCAGCACCTTGTCCTGGAGAGCGCGGGTGGGCACGTGGTGCAGCATCGTGCAGGTGGCGACGGTGTCGAAGGACGCGTCCGGGTAGCCGAGGACGGCCGCGTCGCCGTGCACCACCTCGACGTTGGTTCCCGCGAACCGGTCGGCCAGCCGGCCGGCGGCCTCCTCCTCGTGCTCGACCGCGACCAGCCGGCCGACGCGGCGCCGCAGCCACGCGGTGGCCGCGCCCGGTCCCGGCCCCAGCTCGAGCAGGTCGGTACCGAGCTCGACGCCCGCCGTCGCCTGCGGCAGCACCTCGTCCTGGATGTACGCGGCCCATTCGGGGCTTGGCATCAGCTTCGCGTGGTTCTCGTTCATGGGACCGACGCTAGGCCCGCGGGCCGCCGCAAGATAGCGCGTAAGCTGCCATGTTGTGTCGCAAGCCGGACAGGCTCCGGAATGCCGCGAAGATCCAGGGGCTCTGCTTGCTCCGGGGGGGACGACCCCCCCGAGTCCCCCCGAGACAGCAGTCTTCGTGGCTGACTTCCCCATGCCCGCCGGTACCCGGTTCGACTGGCACACCCACGAGGACCACCAGCTGGCCTGGGCGGCGAGCGGTGTGCTCACCGTGCTGACCGCCGACGCCACCTGGGTACTGCCGCCGACCAGGGCGCTGTGGATCCCGGCCGGGCTGCCGCACGAGACCGCCTCCGACGGCGGCCGGGCCACCATGCGCTCGCTGTACATCAGGCCCGGGCCGTTCGATGTCGGCTGGTCAGAGACCGGCCAGCCCACCCCGGTCGCGGCCAGCCCGCTGCTCGCCGAGCTGATCGGGTACCTGGGCGAGCCCGGCCTCGACGCCAGCCGCCGGGCGCACGCCGAGGCGCTGCTCGCTGACCTGCTCACGCCGGTGCCGGTCACGACCATCCAGGTGCGGCTGCCGTCCGCGGTGATCGCCCGGCGAGTCGCCGAGGCGCTGCGGGCCGACCCGGCGGACCGGCGCACGCTGCGCGAGTGGGGCCGCGAGGTGGGTGCCAGCGAGCGGACGCTGGCCCGCGCGTTCGCGGCCGAGACGGGCGTGCCGTTCGGCCGCTGGCGGACCCTGCTCCGGCTGCAGGCGGCGCTGTCCATGCTGGCGGCGGGCGAGCCGGTCAGCCGGGTGTCCGGCCGGGTCGGCTACGACACCCCGAGCGCGTTCGTGGCCGCGTTCCGCCGCGAGACCGGCCAGACCCCCGGGGCCTTCTTTAAAGACTGAGCCTTCAGACGCTGAGCCCGGTCTGCCGTGCGGCGAACGCCAGCGTGTCCCCGGACAGGTCCGCCATCCGGCTCACCGCCCGGGCCCCGTGCCCCACCTGGGCTTCGGCCCGCAGCAGCACGGGCCGTCCCGGACCCGACGAGGTGGCGTGCTGCAGCGCGGCGCACATCTTGTACGCGTGCACCGGGTCGACCCGGGTGTCGTTGGTGAACACGGTGAACAGTACCGCCGGGTAACGCGTCCCCTCCGCCACGGCGTGATACGGCGAGTAGGCCAGCAGCCAGCCGAGCTGCTCGGGGTCCGACGCGGTGCCGTACTCGACGTTCCAGGTCTGCCCGAGCCCGAACCGCTCGTACCGCACCATGTCCAGCAGCGGCGCCGAGCAGATGACCGCGGCGTACAGTTCGGGCCGCTGGGTCAGCGCCGCGCCGACCAGCAGGCCGCCGTTGGACCCGCCGGATATGGCCAGCTGCTCCGGCGTGGTCCAGCCGTCCCTGATCAGCGTCTCGGCGCCGGCGTGGAAGTCGTCGAACACGTTCTGCTTGTGCTCCAGCATCCCGGCCCGGTGCCATTCCTCGCCCTCCTCGTTGCCGCCGCGCAGGTTGGCGACCGCGTAGACACCGCCGGCCGACACCCAGGCCAGGATGTTCGGCGCGTAGGCGGGGGTGAGGCTGATGTCGAAGCCGCCGTACCCGTACAGGATGGCCGGCCGCGGGCCCGCGGGCCTGTCGCCGGAGCCGGAACTGATGACGAGCATCCGCACCGCGGTCCCGTCCTTGGACCGGTACGTCACCTGCCGCGCCGTCACGTCGGGGACCTGGACGCTACCCGGTGCGGTGGCCCAGGTGGTCACCGAAGAATCCCGCGCGTCGAACCGCAGTACCACCGAGGACGTCGTGTAGTCGGTGTAGACGAACCACGCCTCGTGCCCGCCCTCGGGCCGCTCGCTGGCGCCGCCCGCGGTGCCGAGTCCGGGCAGCGGCACCCGGCCCACCCGCTCGCCGGTGGCCAGGTCGTGCACGGTGATCTCGCTGAGCGCGTGCCTGGTCCATCCGACCAGCAGGACCGGGCGGTCGAGCTCGGCGCCGTCCAGGATGGCGTATCCGCTCAGCACCGCCTCGGCATCCTCGCTGATCAGATCGTGCCAGGTGGCCGGGATCGGGCCCCTTGAGTCGGCGGGGTCGGTCACCGCGATCCGGCCCCGCGGCGCGCCGTAGTCGGTGAACACGTAGAGCCGCCCATCCCGGCCGACCCGGACGCTGGTCTGCGCGTCGATCCCCTCCTGGATCACCCGCAGGTCGGGCGAGGCGGGATCGGATTCGGACAGGTTCGCGATCCACAGGTCGTTGCGCGGCGCGGTCCCCCGCGACGCCCCGATGGAAAGCCACCGCCCGTCCCGGCTGACCGAGACGCTGTAGTAGTCGGTCTTGTCCCGGCCCTCGCCGAAGATGAGCACGTCCTCGTCCGCGGGGGTGCCGACCTGGTGCAGGTAGACCCGCCGGTGGTACTGGCTCTCCCCGTCCGGCACGACCTCCGGCGGCAGCCTGCGGGTGTAGTAGAAGGCCTTGCCCCCCGGCAGCCAGGCCACGTTCGAGTACCGGCACCGGTCGATCGGCCCGTCTGCCAGCGAACCCGTGGTGACGTCGATCACCCGCAGCAGCGACTCCTCGTCGCCGCCCTCGGACAGCTGATAGGCCAGCAGCCGCCCCTCCTTGTCCGGCTGCCAGGCGTCCAGCGTGGTCAGCCCGGACGGGTCGATGGCCATCGGGTCGACGAGCACCTGCTCGGCATGGTCACCCACGCGGGTGTACAGCACGCCGTGCTCGGCGCCGGGATCGCGCCTGGTGTAGAAGCACCGCTCGCCCCGCCAGGCCGGCGTTCCGACATAGCCCGTGCTCAGCAGCTGGCGCACCCGGTCGGCCAGCTGGCTCCGGCCGGGCAGCTCCTCCTGGTAGGAGCCGAACAGATCCGCCTGGGCCGCGAGCCACCCGGCCCGTTCGGCACTCGCGTCGTCCTCCAGCCACCGGTAGGGGTCGCTGACCTGATGCCCGCCGATGTCCTCGGTCAGGTCGAGCCGGCTGGCCTGCGGATAACGGAACTCGCCCACGCTGTCTCTCCCGCTCATGCTCTGATCCCCCGCTCGCTCATGTCTCGCACTCTATGGTCCCCGGCAACTTGTACGCTTAGGTGGTGGCGGATGCGCGTACCAGGCGACACACTGGGAGCATGAGGTTCAGATAGACGGCCGACGCCAGCGGGAGGTGCGGTGCGACGAGTGCTGCTGCTCAACGTGACGTATGAACCGCTGACGACCGTGGGTTTGCGAAGAGCCGTGTGCCTCGTGCTCTGCGGCAAGGCCGAGGTCGTCCACGACGACGCGGCGGGCGCGGTACTGCACGCGGCCACGGTATCCCTGGTGACGCCGTCGGTGATCCGGCTGAGCCGCTACGTGCGCGTGCCGTATCGCAACCGGGTGCCGCTGACCCGGGCCGCGCTGATGCGCCGGGACAACTACAAGTGCGCCTACTGCGGACGCCGGGCCGAGACCATCGACCACGTGATCCCGCGCAGCCGCGGCGGCCAGCACGCCTGGGAGAACTGCGTCGCGTCCTGCACCATCTGCAACCACCGCAAGGCCGACCGGCTGCTCGACGAACTCGGCTGGACGCTGGCGGTGCCACCAGCGGTACCACGTGGCGCCCACTGGAGGCTAGTGGGCGCACACCACGATGGCGACCCCCAGTGGGCCGCTTATTTGCGTGAGCCCTCTGCCGCCTGAGCATGGTCATTGACGGCCGGAGGCCGGTTACCATGCCGGTGGAGGGCTGAGCCGATGAAAAGGGAAATCTTCACCGAGGAACACGACGCGTTCCGGGACATGGTGCGCGCCTTCATCGCGAAGGAGATCACGCCCTACCACGAGCAGTGGGAGCAGGACGGGATCGTGTCCCGCGACGTGTGGCTGGCCGCGGGCCGGGCCGGGCTGCTCGGCATCCACCTGGACGAGAAGTACGGCGGCGGCGGCCAGCCCGACTACAGGTTCTACGTGATCCTGAACGAGGAACTGGCCCGGGCCGGCGCCAGCGGGCCGATGTTCCAGCTGCACAACGACATGATCGGGCCGTACCTGGACCGGCTGTGCACGCCGGAGCAGCGGGAGCGCTGGTTCCCCGGCTACTGCTCGGGGGAGCTGATCGCGGCGATCGCGATGACCGAACCGGGCGCGGGCAGCGACCTGCAGGGCATCCGCACCACCGCGGTCCGCGACGGTGACCACTACGTGCTGAACGGGCAGAAGACCTTCATCTCCAACGGCCAGCTGGCCGACATCGTGATCGTCGCGGCGCGTACCGACCCGGACGCCGGGCACCGCGGGATCAGCCTGCTCATGGTCGAGCGCGGCATGCCCGGCTTTTCCCGCGGCCGGAACCTGGACAAGCTCGGCATGCACGCGCAGGACACCTCCGAGCTGTTCTTCACCGACGTGACGGTGCCGGCCGCCAACCTGCTCGGCGCCGACGGCGGCGGGTTCATCGCGCTGATGCAGAACCTGCCCAGGGAACGGGTCACCATCGGCGTCACCGCGCTGGCCATCGCCGAGCAGGCCCTGGCGGCCACGCTGGAGTACTGCAAGCAGCGCAGCGCGTTCGGCCAGCCGATCGGGAAGTTCCAGCACAGCCGGTTCGCGCTGGCCGAGATGGCGACCGAGATCGCGGTCGCGCGCGAGTTCACCGACCGCGCCATCGCCGAGCACTGCGCCGGCCGGCTCACCGGCGAGGAGGCGGCCATGGTCAAGTGGTGGGACACCGAGCTGTGCAACCGCGTCACCGACCGCTGCGTCCAGCTGCACGGCGGCTACGGCTACATGCGCGAGTACGCCGTGGGCCGGGCCTGGGCCGACAGCCGGGTCCAGTCCATCTTCGGCGGCACCACCGAGATCATGAAGGAGATCATCGGCCGCGGCCTCGGCCTGTAGGTCTGACCAGGCCTTCTACCAACGGGCCTGCGGATCATCTGGGCCCTGATGCCCAGCTCCACGGCGCGGGAGACCGGGGCGCCCAGCGGCGCGGGCTGTGCGGCGTCTTCATGCTAGGTCGGTCCCATGCGAGTCAGCGATCCGGTGCACCGCCGCAGTAGCGGAATATCCATCCCGAACGGACCGGGTTTCCGCCGTCACCACCGATGCCAGCTCACCTGGGCCGGGCCGGTTCACCCGCCACAGTGAGAGCCGCCAGATTTGGCGTCTCAGGCCGATTTTGACCGCGTAGCGGTTGGTTATTGTTCGTTTTGTGAATTCACGAGCCGCCGGTTCGGGTGGATCGGTGCTGCTGGGCCGGGCCAAGGAGTGCGCCATGGTCGATGGCGTGCTCGATCAGGCGCGGGCCGGAATCAGCGGCGTGCTGATGTTGGCCGGGGAACCGGGGGTGGGCAAGTCGACGCTGCTGGAGTACGCGGTGGAAACGGCATCGGGTTTCCAGATGGTGCGGGCGTCGGGGGTGGAGTGGGAGATGGAGCTGGCCTTCGCCGGCCTGCACCAGCTGTGCGTGCCGTTTCTCGACGGCCTGGCGCGGCTGCCCGGGCCGCAGCGGGCGGCGATCGAGACGGCGTTCGGGCTGAGCGCCGGTGTCCCTCCGGATCCGTTCTTCGTCGGCCTGGGAGTGCTGGGCCTGCTGTCGGAGGCGGCCTCGGCGTGCCCGCTGCTGTGCGTGGTCGACGACGTGCAGTGGCTCGATCGCGCGTCGGCCCGCGCGCTGGCGGTGGCGGCGCGGCGGCTGGAAGCCGACGCGGTCGCGCTGGTCCTGGCGGGCCGCGAGCTGGGTGAGCTGGCCGGCGCAGCCGGGCTGACCGAGGTGCGGCTGGCGGGGCTGCCGGAGGCGGACGCGCGGGCGCTGCTGGCCTCGGTGCTGCCGGACTGGACGGATCAGAAGGTGGCCGACCGGATCGTGGTCGAGACGGCGGGGAACCCGCTGGCGCTGCTGGAGCTGCCGCGCAGCATGACGTCGGCCGAACTGGCGGGCGGGTTCGGGTTTCCCGGGACGGCGGGGCTGCCGGGCCGGATCGAGGAGAGCTTCCGGCGGCGGCTGGAGGGGTTGCCGGAGGTGACGCGGCGGCTGGTGCTGCTGGCCGCGGCCGAGCCGTCCGGGGACGCGGCGCTGTTGTGGCGGGCCTGCGCGCTGGCCGGGATCGAGGCGGGGGCGGCGGGCCCGGCCGAGGATGCGGGCCTGGTCCGGGTGGGGGCGCGGGTGCGGTTCTTCCATCCGCTGGCCCGGTCGGCGGTCTACCAGGCGGCCCCGGCGCGGGAACGGCGGGCTGCGCACGGCGTGCTGGCGGCGGCGACCGATGCGGCCGCCGATCCCGATCGCCGCGCCTGGCACCAGGCGCAGGCCGCGCCGGGGCCCGATGAGCAGGTGGCCGCCGAGCTGGAAGGCTCGGCGCAGCGGGCCCGGGCCCGCGGTGGCGTCGCGGCGGCGGCGGCGTTCCTGGAGCGTGCGACCGCGCTGACGCTGGACCCGGGGCGCCGGTCGGCGCGGGCGCTGGCCGCGGCGCAGGCCTGGCACCAGGCCGGCAGGCACGACCTGGCGGGGGAGCTGCTGGAGGTCGCCGAAGCCGGGCCGCTCGGCGAGCTACCGCAGGCGCAGGCCGAGCGGCTGCGAGCGCAGGTCATCTTCGTCCACACCGACGGCCGTGACGGCGCGGTGCAGCTGCTGCGGGCCGCACGGCGGCTCGAGCCGCTCGACCGGGAACTGGCCCGGGCGACCTATGTCGACGCGCTGCGGGCATCCCTCGGCTCCGGCGCCAGGCCGGAGGTGGGGCGGGCGCTGCGGGCGCTGCCCCTGTCCCGGCCGCCGGACGCCACCGAGCTGCTCTTGCACGGCGTGGGCGTGATCTATACCGAGGGGTTCCCGCATGGGACCGACGTCCTGAGCCGGGCACTGGACGCATTCGTGTCCGCGCCTGTCACCGGAGACGAGAACATCCGGGCGCTCGAGGTAGCCGCCGCCGTCGCCCGCAATCACTGGGCCGACGCTGGGTACGACATCCTCACCGCCCGCGTCGTGGCGCTGGCCCGCGAGGCCGGCGCGCTCAGCGTCCTCCCCAGCGCGCTGGACAGGCGCGCTGCCTATTGCGTCGATGCCGGTGATCTGGCCGACGCCGCGGAAGCGTACGACGAAGCCGAAGCCGTCAGGCAGGCCACAGGCATGGAGCCTGGCCGGGGCGGTCTGGGACGGCTGGCCGCGCTACGCGACGAGGAAAGTGCCGCAGCCGATTACATCGAGCGACTGCGCCGCGAGCCTCGGATCGGTGACGTCGCGAACCGGGCGGCCACGCTCGAGTACGCACTCGCGCTGCTGTACAACGGCCTGGCCCGCTATCCCGAGGCGCTGGCCGCGGCGCAGCGCTCGCGTGAACGGCACCCGGCGGGCGGGTTCGGCCAGGCGCTGGCCGAGCTGGTCGAGGCGGCCGTGCGCTGCCACCAGCCCGGGGTGGCCCAGACCGCACTGGATGCCCTGTGCATGCGCACCCGGCTCGGCGGCGGCAAGGACTGGGGGCTGGGCGTGGAGGCCCGCTCGCGCGCCCTGCTGGCCGAGGGCAACGTCGCCGAGGAGCTGTACCGGGAGGCGATCGACCGGCTCAGCCGGACCCGGATGCGGCTGCCGCTGGCCGGCGCCCGCCTGGTCTACGGGGAATGGCTGCGCCGCGAGCGGCGCCGCCGCGAGGCCCGCGAGCAGCTGCGCGCCGCCCACGCCCTGTTCGAGGCGATGGGCGCCCGGTCCTTCGCCGGCCGGGCCCGGCAGGAGCTGACCGCGAGCGGCGCCACCGCGCACAGCCGCCGCAGCGCGACTCTGGATGAGCTCACGCCCCAGGAGGCCCGCATCGCCGGCCTGGCCGATGAGGGGCTGTCCAACCCCGAGATCGCCGCCCGCCTGTACATCAGCACTAATACGGTCGAGTACCACCTGAACAAGGTGTTCCGCAAACTCGGCATCCGCTCCCGGACCCAGCTCCACCGCGCCCTGGCATCGGCGCCCGCGTCCAACTGAACTCCTGTCTCAGGGGCGGCGACGTGACGGCCAGCCCCTGGCTTCGGGGACCAGGGGTCAGCGCCAGGGACTTCCACGGGCGCGACCGGCGGGCAGCACTGTCAGTGTTAGCGGCGTCACTGACGCAAGGAGGCCTTGATGCCCGTCGTGACCCCGGGCGCGACGCCAGTATTTCGCGGCGACGCCGCTCACGCACGGAAGCCTCCTGGCCACGCCGTCACCAACCACTAGGAGGCCACCATGTCCATTCCGACGTCTCGCCAAACGACGAGCACCACCGAGATACGGCCCTTCCACGTCGACACTCCGGAAGAAAAGCTCACCGAGCTTCGCCGGCGCATTGCGGCCACCCAGTGGCCCGAGAAGGAGACCGTCGCAGACCAGTCGCAGGGCGTGCCGCTAGCGGCGATGCAGGAACTCGCGCGCCACTGGGCCACAGGGTACGACTGGCGCGGGTGCGAGGCCAAGCTGAACGCCCTGCCGCAGTTCATGACCGAGATCGACGGGCTCGGCATTCATTTCATCCACGTCCGCTCGCAGCACGAGGACGCGTTGCCGCTCATCGTCAACCACGGGTGGCCTGGCTCGGTCATCGAGCAGCTGAAGATCATCGGTCCGCTGACCGATCCCACGGCCCATGGCGCCAGCGCAGCGGACGCCTTCCACGTGGTGATCCCGTCGATGCCGGGCTACGGGTTCTCCGGCAAGCCGGCCAGCCCCGGCTGGGGTCCCGAGCGGATGGGCCGGGCCTGGGCAGACCTGATGACGCGCCTGGGCTACACCCGGTACGTCGCCCAAGGCGGCGACTGGGGCGCGTTCGTCGTCGACCAGATGGGCCTGCAGGCACCCGCGGGCCTGCTCGCCATCCACACCAACATGCCCGGCACCGTCCCCGCCGACGTCGACCAGGCTGCCCTGGCCGGCGACCCGCCGCCCTCCGGCCTGTCTGCAGAGGAACGGCGCGCCTACGGGCAGCTGATCAGAACCTACGGGCAGGTCGAGTACTCCAGGATGATGGCGGCGCGCCCGCAGACCCTGTACGGCATCGCCGATTCACCCGTCGGCCTGGCCGCCTGGCTGCTGGACCACAACGACGCCGGCGGCCAGCCGGCCGCGGCGGTCCTCTCGGCCCTGGAGCGGACCACGAGCGCTACCGGCGAACTGACGCGGGAGGAGATCCTGGACAATATCATGCTGTACTGGCTCACCAACACCGGGGTCTCCGCCTCTCGTCTGTACTGGGAATACAAGGGCGGCTTCTTCAACGCCAAGGGCGTCTCCATCCCGGTGGCCGTGAGCGTCTTTCCCGGCGAGCAATACCAGGCGCCGCGGAGCTGGGCCGAGCGGGCCTATCCCAAGCTCATCTACTACCACGAGGTCGACAAGGGCGGGCACTTCGCCGCCTGGGAACAACCCCGCCTCTTCTCAGAAGAAGTTCGCGCGGCGTTCCGGACACTGCGCTGACCAGGCAACGACGGGGGGGCGGCGCGCCCCCCGGCACGCCGTTCCGCACACGCGACGGGCGGGGCCGCTGGCCGGGACATCCAGCCAGCGGGAGCGTTGTCATGACAGCACACTGGCCGCCCGGCCTTGTTATCCCTCTGCGCGCTAGCTCAGACCAGGGTAACGGCCAAGGTACGGCCAGGGAGTCACGGGCGCGATCGGGCCGCCCGGGGCGCGACCGTGAGGCAGTACAGGTATGCCGCTGGCGCGGGAGTAAGGCCGTTGCCCTGCAACGTCGGGCCGAAGCCGATCGGTCCATCCCTTCCGCCGCTACGTCAGCCGATCGAGAGAAAGGGAGCAGATCCTATGTCCGGCGAAACTGAAATCCGTCCGTTCCGCGCCGAGATTCCCGAGGAGGAGGTGGTCGAGCTCCGGCGGCGGGTCGCCGCCACGCGGTGGCCCGACCGGGAGACCGTCACTGACCAGTCCCAGGGTGCTCAGCTGGCGAAGGTCCAGGAGCTGGTGCGCTACTGGGGCACCGACTACGACTGGCGGAACGGCGAGGCGAAGCTGAACGCCCTGCCGCAATTCATGACCCAGATCGACGGGCTCGACATCCACTTCATCCACGTCCAGTCGGCGCACGAGCACGCCCTGCCGATGATCATGACGCACGGCTGGCCCGGTTCGGTGTTCGAGCTGCTGAAGACGGTCGGTCCGCTGACGGATCCGACGGCCCACGGAGGGCAGGCCGAGGACGCGTTCCATCTGGTGCTGCCTTCAATGCCCGGCTTCGGCTTCTCGGGCAAGCCCACCAGCACCGGCTGGGGCCCGGAGCGTATGGGCCGCGCCTGGGACGAGCTGATGCGCCGTCTGGGCTATGAGCGCTATGTGTCGCAAGGGGGCGATTGGGGGGGCATCGTCACGCACGCGCTAGCGCGGCAGGCGCCTGCGGGACTGCTCGGCATCCACACCAACTTCCCGGGAACCGTGCCCCCCGAAATAGCGGAGGCGCTTCAATCCGGCGATCCGCCGGCCGGACTGTCTCCCGATGAGAAAGCTGCGTACGAGCAGCTCATTGACCTGGTCACCCACGGCTCTGGCTATGCCGCCATGTTGAGTACGCGCCCTCAGACGGAGGGCTACGGCCTCACCGATTCGCCCGTCGGGCTGGCGGCCTTCTTCTACGAGAAGTTCGCCGCCTGGACCGACAGCGGCGGCGAGCCCGAGCGGGTGCTCACCTACGACGAGATGCTCGACGACATCACGCTCTATTGGCTCACCAACACCGCGACCTCAGCCGCGCGAGTCTACTGGGAGAGGAACCCCCCGTACCTGAACGCGGTGGACATCTCCATCCCGGCTGCCGTGAGCGTCTTTCCCGGCGAGGTCTATCAAGCCCCGCGCAGCTGGGCCGAGCGCGCGTATCACAACCTCATCTACTTCAACCAGGCCGGCAAGGGCGGCCACTTCGCGGCCTGGGAGCAGCCGCAACTCTTTTCAGAAGAGGTTCGCGCGGCATTCCGGTCGCTTCGCTAGCGTCATCGAACGTCCGCACATGCTCTCGCCCGGCGTGGCGGCCGAGCTGCGCGGCCACGTCGTCCTCGCGGACTTCTGGGCGCTGACGTGCATCAGCTGGCCGCACACGGAGCCGTACCTCCGTGCGTGGTCGCGGTCCTACGATTCGGTTCGCCCTGTGTAGGCGGCGAGTAGGCGGCGAAACGAAACCCTCCTGCTGGTGCCCACGAAGATAGTGCGGTGCCCATCACGGCGAGTGACTTGAGCTTCCGGTCATGTTGTCAGTCTGCCGGGCTCTGTTCGGCGCTGACGGGCGTTGTTGCCACTGTAAGCTCCCGCGCGATAAAGGGTCGCGCACGGATACTTCTGCGCCTCGTCAGGGCTCAAGGTCGGTCACTCCCTTGCCGCTTGCAATATCGAACGGCACAGAAGCCTGGTCGTGCACGATCAGCCAATTGTGGTCGAGCTTCCGGAAGCAGAAGGTGCCCCGGACCCAGATCCCGCTCGTCGCCGTCCCGTCCTTCAGCGTGCCGCTGAGCCGGCCGAAAGCGTGCCCGAATGCCACATCATCACCCACGGTGACGGTCAGGTCGCGA
>Ga0306923_10001783_pt1 | contig 19273 bp, 18 predicted proteins | sample sta12Can44000108_FD_203841 | JGI IMG/M metagenome (GOLD analysis project Ga0306923, IMG submission 203841) | Lab enrichment of tropical soil microbial communities from Luquillo Experimental Forest, Puerto Rico - statanox.12C.anox.44.000.108 (v2)... | ecosystem: Environmental > Terrestrial >... | reverse complement strand
TGTTCGGGCCGGCCGCTCACGCGTACGTGTACTTCATCTACGGCTTCTGGAATTGCCTGAACGTCGTCACCGGCCGGCCGGGCGTGCCGCACGCGGTGCTGCTGCGTGCACTGGAGCCGCTCGGGAGCCTCACCGAAAGCACCTGGGGGCCGGGCCTGCTGTGCCGGGCACTGCACATCGACCGGCGGCTGAACGGTGCAGACCTGCTGGGAGAAGCGCTGTGGCTCGAGTACCCGCGGCGACGAGCGCCCACGGTGCGTATCGCGCGCGCGGCCCGCATCGGGGTCGACTACGCCGGCGAGTGGGCGCAGCGTCCGTGGCGATTCTTCGATCGCGACTCGCCGTTCGTCTCTACAGTCCCTGCGGGCCGCCGCCGGCGCGTGCGTGCTGCCGCGGAGTCATTGGGAAATAATGGGCTGCGCGCAAACGCTGCGCGCTGACACCTCCGACCCTGAAAGGAACACGCGATGCCGATGTGCAACCTGGCTCCCACGCGGACGATGCGTGCTCTCGTGTGGGCGCTGTGTGTCCTGACTGCGCTGCTGATTTCTCCCGCGCCGCGCGCCGCGCTCGAAGAGGGCAAGAATTTCAGCACCATCGTGCCTCCGCAGCCGACCAGCCAGCGCAACAAGATCGAGGTGGTCGAGTTCTTCTCCTACGGCTGTCCGCACTGCGCCCGCTTCTACCCGCTGCTGAGCGCCTGGCTCACCAAGCTCCCGCCGGATGTGCTGTTTCGGCGCGTCCCTGTGGGCTTCGGCCGCGATGCCTGGATGAACCTCCAGCGCGCGTACTACTCGCTGGAAACCACCGGCGATCTCGCCAGGCTCGATGGGCCGCTGTTTCGTGCCATTCACGAGGAGCGCAAGCCGCTGTTCGATGAGTCGAGCATCGCCGACTGGGTCGGCCGCAATGGAGGAGACGCAGCGAAGTTCACCGGCGCCTACATATCGCTCGATGTCAACAAGCAGTCCTTCCAGGCCGACCGCATGGCCGAGGACTTTCACATCGAGGGGATACCGGCACTCGCCATCGATGGGCGCTACGTGGCCCACACCGGGGGCTCGACCGATGAGGCGCAGGCGCTGCAGGAGTTGCTGGTGAGCACCGATGAGCTGATTGCACGGGTGCGGAGCGAGCGCGCCGCCGCGAAGCCGGCGCCGAAGGGGAAATGAGCTGGGAGCCGCCGGGCCGCTGCCTATACGGGCGTGATCTCGAGCAGCTCGCTCCCCTCGGGCACGCGATCACCGCGGGCGAAGTGGATCGACTTCACCGTCCCGGCGTGCGGGGCGCTGATGGTGTGCTCCATTTTCATGGCCTCGATCACCATGAGCACATCTCCGGCGCTCACTCTGGAGCCGACCGTCACTGCAATCGACACCACCACTCCCGGCAGCGGTGTGGTGAGCCCTCCGACCGCGGCGCTGGCGCTGAACTCGTGCGTGCGCGGATCATCGAGCACGAAGTCGTACTGCTCCTGTTCGAGCCACAGGTAGACATGCGCCGCGGCAATGAGGCAGCGGGCGTGATAGCGCCGCTCGTCGATACGCACTGCGACGCTCGCGTGCCCGGTCTCCGACCCCGCGAGTGCCTGGCGCGATTGCCCGGCGACCGTCGCCGCCGCGGGGCGGCCGCCGGCATATTCGAGCTCCACGGAGCAGTCCTGCCCGCGGCAGGAGAACTTGTACACGATGGGAGTGACAAGATTCGGGGTGAAGCCATCGTGCAGCTGCCAGGGGCTCACCGCCGTCGCTGGTCCGGCGGGTGCAGCCGTGCCGCCGTGGAGGGCAAGTGCCGCGAGGGTCACCGCCTCAGGTGGCGGTGTGCGCGGGCCCGCAAACTCCCCGAGGCTCTTGTCGAGGAGCGCGATGTTGTGCCGCACCTCGAGAAACACCGGTGAACGCAGAATCCGTGCGAGCCAACGCTCGTTGGTCGCGATGCCGGCGCTGTAGGTATGGTCGAGCGCGCTGGCGAGCCGAGCCGCTGCCTGCTCGCGAGTGCCCGCCCAGGCAATGACCTTGCCGAGCAGAGAATCGTAGTTGTCGGGCACGGTGTCGCCGCTGCCGAAGCCGGCATCGACACGCACCGACTCCATCGCCGGCCACTCGAGCAATGCGAGTTGCCCGGCGCTTGGCAGAAAGCCGCGCGCAGGGTCCTCGGCGCACACGCGTGCTTCAATGGCATGGCCGGTCAAGCGAACTTCGTGTTGCGCCAGCGGCAGCGGCTCGCCGGCAGCGATCCGTAGCTGCCACTCGACGAGGTCGAGCCCGGTCACCGCCTCGGTGACGGTGTGCTCGACCTGCAGGCGCGTGTTCATTTCCATGAAGTAGAACTCGCGCCCGTCGTAGAGAAACTCGACCGTTCCTGCACTGACGTAGCCGATCTCGCGCGCCACGACCAGGGCCGCCGCGCGCAGCCGCTCACGCACCTCCGCAGGCACTGCGGGCGCGGGGGCTTCCTCAATGAGTTTCTGGTGACGCCGCTGGGTCGAGCAGTCCCGGTCGCCGAGGTGCAGGAAATTGCCGTGCGTATCGGCGAACACCTGCACCTCGAGGTGACGCGGTGCGGGCAGATAGCGCTCGAGCAACAGCGCGCCATCGCCGAAAGCGCTCTCAGCGAGCCGCCGCGCAGCGGCGAGTGCTCCATGGAGCTGCCCGCGCTCGCGCACGATCTGCATGCCCTTGCCACCCCCGCCCGCCGCAGGCTTGATGATGAGCGGGAGTCCGAGTGAGCCCGCTTCGCGCTCGAGCTGTGCGAGCTCCTGCTGCTCCCCGGCATAGCCCGGCAGCACCGGCACGCCCGCGGCCTGCATGCGCGTCTTGGCGAGAATCTTCGAGCCCATGGCGCGGATCGCCTTGGGCGGTGGCCCGACGAAGACGAGGCCCGCCTCGATGCAGGCCTCGGCGAACTGGGCGTTCTCGGCGAGAAACCCGTAGCCCGGATGGATGGCATCGGCCCCGCTCAGGCGGGCAGCCTCGAGCAACGCCGGTATGTCCAGATAGCTCTCGCGTGCCGGAGCTGGCCCCAGGCGCACGGCGGCATCGGCGGCGCGGACGTGACGGGCCCCGGCGTCGGCGTCGGAATAGACCGCCACCGTGCGCAGGCTCATGCGCCGCGCCGTGCGGAAGATGCGGCAGGCGATCTCGCCGCGGTTGGCGACCATCAAAGTCTTGATCACTTGAATGCCTGCGGATCAGACCTACATGCGGAACACGCCGAAGGTCTGCGGCTCCTGCGGGGCATTGCGCACCACCGCAAGGGCGAGCGCCAGCACGCGCCGGGTATCGCCCGGGTCGATCACGCCGTCATCCCACAGCCGCGCGGAAGAATAGTAGGGATGGCCCTGGCGCTCGTACTGCTCGCGGATCGGCTGCTTGAAGCTCTCTTCCTCCGCCGCGGACCATGCGCTGCCTTTTGCTTTCAGCTGCTCGCCTTTCACGGTCGCGAGCACGCTCGCCGCCTGCTCTCCTCCCATGACCGAGATGCGCGCATTCGGCCATTGAAACAGAAATCGCGGTCCGTAAGCGCGCCCACACATGGCGTAATTGCCGGCGCCATAGCTGCCGCCGATGATGACGGTGATCTTGGGTACCATGGCGCAGGCTACGGCGGTCACGAGCTTGGCACCATCCTTGGCGATGCCACCGGCTTCCGCGCGCCTTCCGACCATGAAGCCGGTGATGTTCTGCAGGAAAAGCAGCGGAATCTGCTCGCGTGCACAGAGCTCGATGAAGTGCGTGCCCTTGAGGGCACTCTCGGAGAAGAGCACACCGTTATTGGCGAGGATGCCGACCGGATAGCCGCCGAGCTGGGCAAACCCACACACCAGCGTGGTGCCGTAGAGCTGCTTGAACTCATCGAGCTCGGAGCCGTCCACCAGCCGCGCGATCACTTCGCGCACATCGTAGGGTTTGCGCAGGTTGGCAGGCAGCACGCCATACAGCTCGTGCGCCGCGTAACGCGGCTCCTGCGGTGCATGTGGCGGCGCAGTGGGCGGTGCGGCTTTCAGCCGCGCAACGATGCGCCGCGCGATGGCGAGCGCGTGGGTATCGTTCTCGGCGTAGTGATCGCATACACCCGACTCGCGGCAATGCACATCCGCGCCACCGAGTGATTCGGCGTCGATGTCCTCCCCCGTGGCCGCCTTCACCAGCGGCGGACCGCCGAGAAACACCCGCCCCTGGTTGCGCACGATCACGTTCTCGTCCGACATCGCCGGCACATAGGCGCCGCCTGCGGTACAGGAGCCGTGCACCACGGAGATCTGCGCCACGCCCAGGCCCGAGAGCGTGGCCTGGTTGTAGAAGATGCGGCCGAAATTGTCGCGGTCCGGGAAGACTTCATCCTGCGCCGGGAGGAACGCGCCACCGCTTTCCACGAGATAAACACACGGCAGGCGATTGTCGCGGGCGATTTCCTGGGCGCGCAGGTGCTTTTTCACCGTGATGGGGTAATAGGTGCCACCTTTCACCGTGGGATCGTTCGCTACCACGACGCACTCGCGCCCGGCGATCCGTCCGATGCCGGTGATGATTCCCGCGCAGGCGATATCGGCGCCGTACATGCCGTGGGCAGCGAGCTGGGAGAGCTCGAGGAAGGCACTGCCGGTATCGAGCAGGACGCGGATGCGCTCGCGCGCGGGGAGCTTGCCCGCTGCCTTGTGCTTATCCGTGGCGGCGCGCGACCCGCCACGGGCGATGCGCGCGACCTCGGTGTGCAGGCCGCCGACGAGCGCCCGCATCGAACGCTCGTTCTCGCGGTATTCCTCGGAATGCAGATCGACCCGGGTGGTGAGTCGCGGCATGGGACGCTTGCCAAGGTTGCCGGTTTGTCGGACAATCATACGATCATGCCGGCAGGGAAGGCAAGACCATGAGCACACTCATGAGCACACTCGACTGCATCGACCAGGACTTTGGATTGCCAGCGGAGCTGGAAGAGATCCGCCAGCAGGTGCGGCGCTTTGCCGCCGAGCAGATCGCCCCGCGCGCGGCGGAAATCGACCGCAGCAACGAGTTCCCACGCGAGCTCTGGCCCGAGTTGGGCGCGCAGGGACTGCTCGGCATCACCATACCCGAGCGCTTCGGGGGTGCCGGCCTCGGCTATCTCGCGCACGTCATCGTGATGGAGGAGATCTCGCGCGTCTCGGGCGCGGTCGGGCTGTCCTACGGTGCGCACTCCAACCTGTGCATGAACCAGCTGCGTCTCAATGGCAGCGAGGCGCAGTGCGCGCGCTATCTGCCGAGACTCGCGAGCGGCGAGCACGTGGGCGCGCTTGCCATGTCCGAGCCCGGCTCGGGATCGGATGTGGTGTCCATGCAGCTGCGCGCCGAGAAGCGCGCCGACGGCTATCTGCTGAACGGCCGCAAGATGTGGATCACCAACGGGCCGGACGCGGATGTGGTGGTGGTGTATGCCAAAACCGATCCGGCCGCCGGAGCGCGCGGTATCAGCGCGTTCATCGTCGAGCGCGGCAGCCGTGGTTTCCGCAGCGCGCAGAAGCTCGACAAGATCGGCATGCGCGGCTCCTCCACCAGCGAGCTGTTGTTCGATGACTGCCTGGTCCCGGCCGAGAACCTGCTTGGCAGCGAGAACGGCGGCGTGCGGGTGCTCATGAGCGGGCTCGATTATGAGCGCGTGGTGCTCGCCGGCGGATCGCTGGGACTGCATGCGGCGGCGCTCGATCTCGTGTTGCCGTACGTGCGCGAGCGGCGCCAGTTCGGCCAGCCCATCGGTACCTTCGAGCTGATGCAGGGCAAGGTCGCCGACATGTACGCCGCGCTCAATGCCGCGCGTGCCTATGTGTACTCGGTGGCCCGTGCCTGCGATGCGCGCACCGCGCGGCGCCGCGACGCGGCGAGCTGCATCCTGTTCGCCGCCGGGGAGGCCACGCGGGCGGCGCTCGAAGCCATCCAGGCGCTCGGCGGCAATGGCTATATCAACGACTACCCCGCCGGGCGGCTGTTGCGCGACGCCAAGCTCTATGAGATCGGCGCCGGCACACAGGAGATTCGCCGCATGCTGATCGGGCGCGAGTTGTTCGAGGCGGCTGCATGAGTGTCGAGTTCGACCGGGTGCTGATCGAGCCCGCTTACCGCAAGGTAGCGGCGGCGATCGGCGAGCGGATTCTCAGCCGGACGCTGCGCGAGGGGGAGCGGCTACCCCCGGAGACCGAGCTCGCGCGGCAATTCGGCGTGAACCGCTCGACCGTACGCGAGGCGCTGCGCGAGCTCGAGAGCCGTGGACTCCTGCAGCGCCGGCCCGGCTCGAAGCTGATGTCGGTGAGCCGTCCGCAACACGCGGCGGTCGCCCAGGGAGTAAGCCACGCCCTGCTGCTGCACGATGTCACCGTGCAACACCTGTGGGAGGCGCTCACCATTCTCGAGCCGCCGCTCACCGCCGCGGCGGCGCGGGCGCGCACTTCTGCCGATCTGGAGGCGCTGAGCGCTGCGATCCGTGCCTTCGGCGAAGCGGCGACCGACACCGCCGCCACGGTGCAGCGCACCGTCGAGGTGTTCCGCTGCATCGCGCGGGCCAGCCACAATCCGGTGTTGGGGCTTGCGCAGGAGCCGCTGCTGCGGCTCCTCGAACCCTCGCTGCGCATCATGATCGACAAGGTGCCGCAGGCACGTGCACGCATCGCCACCGCCCACCGCCGGCTGCTCGAGGCGCTCGAGGCGCGGGATGAGGCGGCAGCGCACGACTGGATGGCGCGCCACATCCGTGATTTCCGCAAGGGCTACGAGCTGGCGGCCATCGACCTGTCCCTGCGGTTGACCCGCTCATAACAGCCGCCGGGACCCGCTTCGCAAAACCGGACGCAGGTACCGTCCGGCGGCCTGCTCGCGGCGTGATGGGAGTCTCTGATTACGCCGCTGGAACGAGCCCCGCAGCCCTGCCACCGCTATGCTTCGGCGCGGGCATCGCGCCCTGCCGGAGTCGCACCATGACGGGTCTGCTGGTTTTCGCCTTTCTTGCGCTCGCACTCGCGGGCTACCTGGTCGCCCTCTTCAATGGGCTGGTGCGCGTGCGTGCCGCCGTGAAGCTTGCCTGGTCGAACATCGATGTGTTGCTGGTCCAGCGGCACGATGAGCTGCCGAAGCTGGTCGAAGTGTGCCGGCAATACATGCAGTACGAGGCGGCAACTCTCGAGCGTGTCATGCGTGCGCGGGCGGGGGTCGATGCGGCACGCAGCGCGGGTAACCTGAGCTCACTCGGCCCGGCCGAGCGCGATCTGCGCAGCGGACTCGCCGGACTGTATGCCGTGGCCGAGAACTACCCCCAGCTCAAGGCGAGCGAGCCGTTCCGGCACCTGCAGGAGCGCATCAGTGGACTCGAGACCGCCATTGCCGACCGGCGCGAGCTCTACAACGAGGCCGCCAACATCAACAACGTGCGCATCGCCAGCTTCCCGGACGCGCTCATTGCGCAGCTCGGCGATTTCCCGCCGGCGCAGCTGCTGCACTTCGATGTGGATCAGAAGGCAGACGTCGATCTGAAGGCCGCATTCTCGCGCTAGCCGGGGCTCACGGTGCATCCTCTGCACGCGCAGCAGCCGCCGCCTTACGCACTGATCGCAGGGGTGGCCGCGGTACTGGCGCTGCTCGCACTGTGGCGCTTCCTGGCGCGGGTACGGCGCGACCGCCTGGTGGCCGACACCCCGGAAGCGCGTATCCGCTCGGCAGCCCAGGGCTACGTGAAGGTCAAGGGACGTACGCAGCCCGCCGGTCCCACGGCCACGTCGGCGCCTCTCAGTGCACGGCCGTGCGTGTGGTGGTCGTACGAGATCGCACACGAGGAGCGCGACTCCAAGGGCAATCGCCGCTGGGAGACAACCGACAGCCGCAGCAGCGTCGAAACTTTCGCGCTGGTGGATGAGGGCGACGGCCGTTGCCTCATCGGGCCGGTCAAGGCCGAGATTACTCCGACGGTGCGCAACGTCTGGTATGGCGCGACCTCCTGGCCCATGTCCGGGCCGCCCGATGGGGCGACGTTCCTGCGGCTTGGCAGCTGGCGTTACACGGAGCGGTTGCTTTCGGTGGGGGCCGAGGTGTGCGTGCTCGGCGAGTTCCGCTCACACTCCGAGGTCGGCGACCCCAACGCGGCCATCGCCGCCAAACTCCACGAGTGGAAGCAGGACCAACAGGGGCTGCTCGCACGCTTCGACCTCGACCACGATGGCAAGCTCAGCGAGGCTGAGTGGCAGGCGGCGCGTGAGGCGGCCGCGCGGGAGGCTCAGACCGAGACACTCCAGTCATCGATCTCTCGCGAGAGCATCATTTCCGAGCCGGAGAACGGCGAGCCCTTCCTGATCGCCCCGCTGAGCGAGGCCGCGCTCGAGCGGCGCGAGAAGCTGTTCGCCGGGCTGTATCTCGCGCTCGGACTCGTCGGCGTGATGGTCTGCGCCTGGGCGATCCGCCACAGCGCCTAGCGCTGGGCGGTCACGGCAGGTTTCAGCGCGACACCTGCAACGGCGCGAGCGCGAGGTCGGCCTGCTGTTTCAGCATGCCCGCGTAGAGCGGCTGCAACTCCCCGAGCTGCTGCTCGGAGAATGCCTTCAGATCCGGCGGGGCCCGGTATCCGGTCCAGCTCTTGCCGTCGCCTCCCCAGGCACGGCCAATGAGCTGCGCCTGTGGGGGACTCACTCCGATCAGCAGCAGCTCCGTCATGTCAAGCAGCACCGGTAGTGGATCGGCACCGCCGGTGACGAAACACCAGCCCCTGAGGTACTCCGGCAATTCCTTGTGGCGCGCGCCACCGGCATGGGCCGAGTCGTTGCGGCCGGGGCCGAGTGCGATGATGGCGCTCACACCCTGACTCGCTGCCAGTTGCGCGTACAGCGGACCGCACTCCTTGGGCAGACCTTTAGCGAGGGAGGCGTCGAGAAAGCAGTTCTCGCGTGCGCGCCGCAGGGCATCGCTCGGGGCGATGGGCACCGGCGCGAGTCCAAGCTGGCTCAGACGGTCCCGGACCGCGGTGAGCAACATCGCGCTCACCGGCCAGTTCACCGTGTAGGTCTTGAGGAAACTGTTCTCGATCTGGCGCGAGGCGTGGAAGTGGGTCACTTCCGGATCGAGCAGATTCACGATGCCGACGCGCGCCCCGGCAGGCAGCGCGAGGGTCGGCGGCGGATGTGCGGCGGGAAGCACTGCGGGAATGACGCCGAGCAGCGCAGCGCAGAGCCCGGCCCGGTACGAGGTCGGTGTCATTCGGCTCATGCCCTCCCCCCTGGCTGCCGAGTCTAACGCTCGCGCCGCGGTTGAGGGAAACACCTGTCGCGCGGCGCCGTCGCACGCCGTGGTCATAACGGACGCTTATGAGCCCATGACCCGAAACATCCAAGAGCCCGCGGGCCGCTCGTTACCATGCAGGCACGGAGGCGGTGAGGCATGACCAGTATCGGCACCGAACGGGTTCTCGCGGTCGAGCACTGGACCGACACCCAGTTCACCTTTCGCACGACGCGCGATCGGGGACTACGCTTCGAGAACGGTCAGTTCCTCATGCTGGGCCTGATGCTCGAGCGCCCCCTGCTGCGCGCCTACAGCATCGCCAGTGCCAACCATGACGAGCACCTGGAGTTTCTCAGCATCAAGGTGCCGGATGGGCCCCTCACCTCGCGGCTGCAACACGTGCAGCCCGGCGATGAGGTTCTCGTCAGCCGCAAGCCCACCGGTACGCTGCTGCTCGCGGACCTGAGGCCCGGCAGGCGCCTCTATCTGCTGTGCACGGGCACGGGCGCCGCGCCCTTCCTCAGCCTCATCCAGGATCCGGAGCTGTACGCGCGCTTTGGCGAGGTGATCCTCATTCACGGGGTCCGTTGGGCGCGGGAGACCGAAGTTGTGCGGCGGCGCATCGCCGCGCTCGAGCACCATGAGCTGCTCGGAGAAATGGTGCGCAATTCACTGCGCTACTACCCCACGGTCACCCGCGAGCCGTACCGGCACCGTGGGCGGCTCACGACACGGCTCGAGTCGGGCCGCCTGCTGCAGGACCTGGGGCTGCCGCCGCTCGACCCGGCTGCCGACCGGCTGATGGTCTGCGGGAGCCCGGCGCTTCTCAGCGATGTGTGTGCACTACTCGATACGCGTGGCTTTGCCATCTCGCCGCACAGCGGTGAGCCCGGCGATTACGTGATCGAGCGAGCCTTCGTGACGCGCACGCCCTCGAAGGCGTAAATCCTCAACGCCGCGGGCTGCCGGCGGCGAGCGCGCCACCGGCGGGCCAACTGCGCGTCATCAGTGCGGCGGCTCCTCCGGGTGTTTTCCGGGCTCCCGGGATTGCGATCGTGGCGCACTCTCGTGCTGCGGTGCCTCGTGCTGTGGTGCTTGTGCCTTCGACGGCGCACGTTCAGGAGGAGGCGGCGTGGCTGGAGGCGCCGGCCGCTGCACCTGAGCCTGTTCGTTCGGACCGAGCTCGGGCCGCGCCCGGGATTCCGGCGGCGGTGCCGTGCCCGCCGGAGCCTGCCCACTGTGCCCATTCGCCGCGGCACCGGGTCCTGCGCCGCGCGATGCCAGTCGGGCCGGCGTGGCCCCGGACCCGGAGAACTCGCCCGGTTTCGGCGTCGCCGCTATCGGCGGGTGGCCCTGGTTCACCGAAGCGAGCAACTCATGCTGATGACTCGCGGCGCTCACCTGCGCAACCTGTTCGCGGGAGGGAGCGTGCCGCGGTTGCCGCGCCGCGGCCGCTTCCTCCGCGGAGGGTCGTGCGCTCACCCCACCCGGTCCGTTGTAGCTGATGTTGTTGACGGTCACGTTGTTGACCGTCTTGTTGTAGACGTTGGTGACGCTGGTGTTGCCGATGTTGTTCACCGACCGGTTGTACCAGAAGTGGTGATCGCGCCAGTAGCCTCCCTCGTAGCCATGTCCGAAATACCCGTAGCCATAGACGATGCCGCCGTAGAACCCAACCTGGGGTGCCCAGTAGCCCGGGTACCAGACGTAGGCGTCATTTGCGAAACCCCAGTAACCGGGGGTCCACACCAGGTCCGGATCCGGCGGCAGCACCCAGGTCCCGGGCACCCAGAAGTAGCCGCTATCGGGTTGCCAGCTCCAGTAACCCGGCACCCACAGTTACCCGGGAGACGGCAGCGCTGGCTGCTCGTAGACCGGCAGTGGCGGTGGAGCGACGTTGACTGTCAGTGCAACCTCGGCGCCGGTGGCCGTGCGCGAGAGAAGCAACAGCGCCGCGGCGAGCAGCGCCAGCGCCAGTGTGACGATGTGGCGCGTCGCCGGCGCGCGGCGCGCAGTGGCGCGGCGGTGCATCGGGGCACGCGCCGGCCGATGAGTTCGCAGGATTGCCAACATGATGACCTTCCGCTTGTGACCGTCCTGCGCCGAATTTGACGCAGACACCGCCATGCCGGAATCAGGTCGTGCAGCAGTTAGTTGTCAGTGAGTTCCGACGAATGCTGTCGGCGTCGTTGAATCCCCACACGACGCCGCTAGTGGCCACCCTCGACCAGCACTCCGGCGTCGCGCAGCGCGTCCGCGAGCTGCGCTTCGATTCGCAACGCTTCCGGCCGTGCAATGCGTTGCAGATGCAACACCGGTCCGATGAGCACCTCGATGCCGCGCCGCAGAACGCTGCCGGCGGCGCGGATTCCCGCCTTGTGCTGGTCGAAGCGTTGCGCCGGTGTGTAGTGACTCATACCGACATACACACCGTGGGGGCCGCGGTTTCGATCGCCGAAGTCGAGCAGCACCAGGTAAAGGTTGCAGCGGCCGCGCCGGGCGGCCGAGAAGTTGAGCGCTATTTCGTAGAGCGTCGGCAGGCACTCGAAGTAACGCATCGGCAGCCACTCGGGGATGGAAGCTGCGGAGCTGCGCCATAACGCCGCCAGCGCCGCTTCGATGTTGGCGGCAAACTCCCCGCGCATCCACAGCTCGTGAATGCAGTGCGCACCCGCTGCGCCCTCCCCCGCCACGAGCGCGGCGCGCAGGTGTGCCTCGAGCCGCTCTCTGGGCAGCGTGGCGAGCGGCCGCGCCGCCGGCGGCAGCGATGCATCGAAGGTGCGAGCTTGCGCAGTCAAGCCGGTGCCGGTCAGCCCAGGCGACTTTCCGCCCTGGCAGCAAGCAGCCAGATCACCCCGCCGATGGCTAACGCCACGGGCACGATGAGTACCGCTCGTCCGAGCGAGCCGGCGCCGGCCAGGTGGCCGATCAGCGGCGGCGAAGGCACGTCCCCGAGCAGATGGATGGTGAAGATGCTGAGCGCCATCGCCGAGGCGCGCTCGAGCGGGGATACGATATTGGTGATCGCCGCGTTGATCGGACCGGTCGACATGAACAGCAACAGCTCCGCAACGATGATCGCGGGGTAGTAAATACTCGGCACCGGTGATACGAGGGCGACCACTGCCACCGGCGCGGCGGCAAGCGTGATCACCGCCGAGAACCACAGATACCCCTGGCGCGAGCGCCGCAGACAGTAGTCGCCGAGCCAGCCACCGGCGAGCGTGCCGAGAAAACCGGTAACGATGACGATGGCGCCGAAGCCCGTGGTGGCCTCGTCAGCCGAGATGCCGCGCACCTGTTGCAGGAAAGTCGGCATCCAGAAGCTCAGCCCGCCGAGCCCGAAGGTGTAGGCGGCATACCCGAGAACGAGCAGCACGTAGGGCGCGCGGCGCAGCAGGCTCAGGTAAACGTTCAGCGCTGCAGATGCGCCGCCGGTGGCCGCCGTGGATGGCGGTTCGCGCGAGCTTGCCGTCACCGGGGCATCCTGCTGCCCCCGCGGCGGATCGGGTAACGCCAGCGTCACTGCCGCGAGCAGCATCCCGGGTGCACCGCAGAGGAAGAACGCTGCGCGCCAGCCGTAATGATGCCCGATGAGACCGCCTAGCACGTACCCGAGCGCGGCGCCCACCGGGATCGCCATGTTGAGCACCGCGTACACCCGGCCCCGGGCGCTCACCGGGAAGAAATCCGCTAACAATGCCGGTGCTATCGCCGCATAGGCCGCCTCGCCGATACCGACGAGCGCGCGCGCGGCAAACAGCTGCGGGTAGCTGCGCGTGAACCCGGTCAGCACCGTCGCGAGGCTCCATATCGCCACTCCGATCGCGATCGGTCGGGTACGCGAGCCGCGGTCGCCCCACGCACCGAACACGGGAGCTGCGACCATGTACACGGCCATGAAGGCCGGCCACAGCCATCCGGCCTGCTCGTGCGAGAGGCCCATGGCCCGCTCGAGATCGGGCACGAGCGGCGGCACGAGGTAGCGATCGAGGTAATTCAGCAGATTGATCGTGGTCAACACGCCGAGCGCGATGAGCGCGCGGCGCGCTGCAGGTGCGGCAGCGGCCAATGGCGAATCCCCGTGCGGTGGGCCCGCGCCGCACTTTACCGCAGCGCAGCTGCCGCGGCGCGCGTGGGTCTACGCTGGTGCGAGTTTCAGCCGCTCGAGATAGTGGCGTACCGGCTCGCGATAGCCCTCGCTGCTCGTCACGGTGGTGCCGCCGGTCATCACCAGGATGAAATCCCCGCGCGGCGTGCGGCTGATCTCCCTCACGTGGCTCACGTTGATTAGGCAGGAGCGGCTGATGCGCAGCATCGGCTGGGTATGAAAGGACTTCTCCGCCTGTTGCAGCGTGCTGCGCGCGTGAAAGATGTCCCGGCCGATGGTGAGGCGCACATAGTTGCGGTCCGCCTCGACCACCTCGACCTGCGACACATCGAGCATGTGCATGCGACTGCCGGCTTCAGCCAGGACGCGCGGCTGCACATCGGCCTGCAGCCGCGCACCGCGCTCGAGCTGCTCGAGCAGCGCTGCGAGCGCGCCCTGGCGGTCGAAGCTTCCCTCGGCCTCGTGCCGGCGGCGCACGCGGTCCATAGTGGCGCGGAAGCGCGTGTCGTCGAACGGCTTGAGCAGGTAGTCGACGGCGCTCACCTCGAAGGCTTCCAGCGCGTAGTGATCGTAGGCGGTGACGAAGACGATGAGTGGCAGTTGCTCGGGCTCGAGCGCACGTGCGAGCGCCATGCCGGTCATCGAGTCCATCTGGATGTCGAGGAACAACACGTGCGGCCGCTGGTGGCGGATCGCCTCGAGCGCCGCGCGCGGGTCGCCGAATTCCCCGACTACACGCAGGTCCGGCTCACGCTCACAGCACTCGCGCACCGTGCGCCGCGCCGCCGGCTCGTCGTCGACGATCATGACGTCCATCATGGACGCGCGGCGCTTTCCTGGTGTGGCGGGGCACCGGGCCCGTCACGCAACAGCGGCATGTGGATCTCTGCGAGCCACAGGTTGTCATCCGCCGGGCCGGCGGTGAAGGTAGCCTCGGCGCCGAACTGCACTTCGAGCCGCTCGCGCACGTTAGTGAGTCCGATACCGGGAAGTCCGGCGGCCTTGCCCGGTGCGATGGTGTTGAGCACCCGCAGCACCAGCCGCTCACCGCTCACATAGGCCTCGAGCCGGATGGTGACCGGGCCCTCGTGGCCCGCAAGGCCGTGCACCACCGCGTTCTCCACCAGCGGTTGCAGGATCAGGCTCGGCACCCACGCGCGCGCCACATCCTCGCGCAGCGGCACGCGGATGGTCAGGCGATCGGCGAAGCGCTTCTGCTGCAGCTCGAGATACAGCGTCACGAACTGCAGCTCATCGGCGAGGCGCGAGAACTCGCGCTCCCCGGCACTCAGCAGCCGCCGCAGCAGGTCCCCCAGCTGCACAACCATGGCCTGCGCGGCGGGCGGGTCCCAGGTGATCTGACCGCGGATGGTATGCAGCAGATTAAAGAGCGTGTGGGGTGAGAGCTGCATACGCAGCGTCGCCAGGTGCGCCTGAGTGAGGGCGCGCTCGAGCGCGGCGGAGCGCAGCTGCGAGTCGCGCAGCCGCTGATAGAACGCGAAACCGGTCACGAGCGCGAGCCCGAAGCCATAGGTCACCAGGAAGCTGGTGATGCTCGCGAGCCAGATCGGCACCTCGTGGGTCACGAATCCGCTCCAGCTGCCCCACTCTTTCTGCATCGAGTCATGCATCATCGGATCGCCATGCATCATTCCGGTCAGGTACTCGCCGAGCACCAGTACCGGCCCTGCGACCACTGCGAAGCCGAGCGCACACAACAGCTGCAGCGGGAGCGCGCGCCACAGCGGTTGCCAGCCGGTGCGCAGCGCACCGCGCATGCTGAGGATGAAGAGCGGGTAGAGCACCACGTGCTGGATGATGCGCGCGTCCCACGCTGCGAACACGTGGTGAATGTTCATCACCGAGAGGCTGGCCTGCATGTTGTTGGCATACATGACGTTCGATAGCGCCACGTAAACCCAGAACGCCGTGAGCAGGCCGAGCAGCGGCCGGAAACTGCCGCGGGCACGCGTTCCTTCCGCGGCCGTGGCACTTGCCTGACGGCCGAGGACGATACTTGCGGGCGAGACCCGCTCCAGCGGCGATACGCTCATCCCCCGAGGAACTCCTTAGCGGCGGCCAGGTACGGCCGCTTTGTCACGTAGCGTACATCCAACTGCAATGCCGTGCGCGCGCGGCGGCGGAAATCAGGGACGAGACCGTTGCCAGCAGGGACGAGCCCGCGGTGAGCGGCGCAATCTTTGCGGATAGGCGGGCGCTGCACATCCGCAGCGGCGGTTGCGACTCTCACCGCGGACGCGCTGCCCTCCACGGCCACACGTTCCCGATGCGCATCGGCAGAGACGGCGCGGTACGAATCCGTTGGTGGCCGGGATCAACACGGGTACTGGGGACTTAGCGCTGCGCGCGTTGAGGAGTCTCATACACCACCAAGCAACGCGGTTCCGACTCAACACGATTCACGACCCAACAGCATTCACGACCCAACAGCATTCACGGCATGACACGTAACCACCAACATCACGGGAGAAGTTCCATGACCCAGCTCACTAGCAAGTTCAACGATCTCTGGCACGGCTCCATGCTCGCCGCGCTGACAGCCTGCATGGCCGTCGGCCTCGCAAGTGTGGCGCGCGCCGCGCCACCAGCCGATGCCGCACCGTCGGTCCGTGTTCCCTACGGCGATCTCAATCTGGCAAGCGCACAGGGTGTCAACACGCTCAATGCGCGCGTCAGCGCTGCGGCACGGCAGGTATGCTCGGCCGATGGCGTCGACCCCCGCGATTTGCAGACATCCGCAGCCGAGCGTTCCTGTGAAAGGCAGGCGATCGCGAACGCCGAGCACGAGGTGCAGGTGCAGGCGCCGCAGGTTGCGGCGCGCTAGGAGGACACTACTTGTCCGCACGATCCGCCGCAGCGGGTGACACCCCGGTCACCCGTGTGCGGCGCGGCGGCTGCGGACTAGCCGAGAAGTTTGAGCTCCGCGGGGCTCAGCTGCAGCCGGGCGGCCGCGAGATTTTCCTCGAGATGTGCAACCGAGGATGTTCCGGGTATCGGTAATATCACCGGTGACCTGGCGAGCAACCAGGCGATCGCGACCTGCATCGCGGTCGCTCCACGCGCCGCGGCTACCTGCTCGAGCGCGGCGCCACCTTCGAGCCTTGTGGACGAGCCACTCGAGAGCGGTGCCCAGGGTATGAAGGCGAGTCCGTCGCGCGCGCACACACCGAGAACGTCCTCCGAGCTGCGATCGGTGAGGTTGTAACGATTCTGCACCGAGACGATCGGCACGATGCGCCGCGCGCGCTGCAGCTCCTCGATAGTGAAGTTCGATACGCCGATGTGGCGTACCTTGCCTTCCTGCCTGAGCCTGGCGAGCTCGCCCATCGAATCCTCGAGCGGCACCTGGGGATCAGGGGCATGGAACTGATAGAGATCGATGCGCGCGAGCTTCAGTCGCTTGAGGCTTCCTTCGCATGCCTCGCGCAGATGCTCCGGTCGGCCGTCGCGTATCCACTGCGATGCCCCCGGGCGTACCAGCCCTCCCTTGGTCCCGATTACCAGGCCACGCGGATACGGTGAGAGGCTCTCGCCGATCAGACGCTCGCTCACCTCGGGCCCATAGGAATCAGCGGTATCGATGAAGTTGACGCCGAGCTCGACCGCACGGCGCAGCAGCTGACGTGCCTCGGCCGGGTCCCTCGGCTCACCCCAGATACCGGGACCGGTGACGCGCATGGCGCCGAATCCCATGCGATTTACGACGAGATCGCCACCGAGAATGAAAGTACCGGCAGCGCTCGAGGCTCCGCCGAGGCCGCCCGCTGCCGCGTTTGTGATCCCCAGGAGCCTGCCGGAGCCAGCCATTCCGAGAACACCACCCATCACGACCTGCCTTCAAGTGAGCTGTGACGCGCTCATCTAGCCAGATCGTACAACTGCGCACTGCAACCACACCATTGACCAGGCGTAGCGGATGAAAAAGGCCCAGAAGCACGAAGGCGGCCTCGTGGCCGCCTTCGTGGAGACTCAAAGTGCGTCAGCGATCGTCAGGCAGCCTTCCTGCCCGCGTGCGCACGGCCGTTGTTTCCGCGAGCCCGCTGATTGGCAACGGCGGCAAACGAGCCGACCGACTCCTGCACCTCGGCAGCCAGTGTGGAGAACTCCTCCGCACGCTCACGGATCTTCTCGGTGAGCTGCGTGCCGAGCTCTGCCTGCTTCTCGAGCATCTCCGCGATCGCCTGCGTTCCGAAGGCGGTTCGGACGCCGAGCGTTGCCTTCGCCTGGGCGAGGCTCGCCTCGAGGACGTCACCGGCCACCGCGTAGTGGAAGCGTGCGAAACGCTCCAGCGCGCGGAAGCCCTCATGCTGCGCCTTGCTGAAGGAAGCGAAAGTGTCCCGATAAGTGTCCAGCCAAACGTTCCAGTCGATCTGATTGCTGTCCCGCATGTCAGCTCCTGCGACAAAATTAGTTGGGGGGGTCCTGCAGAAGCGGAATTATACGCAGATTTGTATGCACTGCAAGATAAAAAGACCTCACAGAATATTAGTACCGTAATACTATGATTACACGTGAGTATTGTGGAATTTTTTCAGTATCTTATAGCACAGGTTTCTTGCATTGCGATGACACACGGCCAGCGTGTGCACCCGGGTCCCGACCGGAGCCAAACCCAGGCAGCTTGGTAAGATCCCCGCCCGGGTGCGCGGCGGCTGCGCACGGATGCGGCGATCCGAGGGTCAAGTGAGGAGTGCCATGGCGGACACAATCCCTTTGAGCGATCTGGGCAAGCACGTCGGTGAGGAGATGGGTGTCTCCTCCTGGATCATGCTCGACCAGGCGCGCATCACGGAGTTCGCGCATTGCACGGGCGATCACCAGTGGATCCACGTCGATGACGAGCGGGCGGCGCGCGAGAGCCGCTTCGGCGGCACGATCGCTCACGGGTTTCTGACGCTCGCCCTGATCGCGCCGACGACCTTTGAAGTGATGAGCGGGCGAATCACGCCGAAGTCGGTCGTGAACTACGGCGTCGAGAAGGTGCGCTTTCACGCCCCCGTGCGTTCGGGTAAACGGGTGCGCAATCGCATCCGGCTCTCAGCTGTCGAAGATCGCGGCAATGGCCGCTACCTCGTGACGACCGACAACACCATCGAGATCGAAGGCGAGGTAAGACCGGCGCTGCAGGCGAGCGCGCTTGCCATTTTCATGGCCTGAAGAACACCGGCGGCAGGGGGCTGGTTCGCAGGTGCTTTGAGCGATGGTTAACCGTTTGGTTAACTAACGCGAAAACACGTCACGCACGCATCCGGCTGCCCGCAGGATCGAGTGGTGGCGCACTCTCGCGCTTTGCCGCGCGCCGCTCGCCGATGAGCTCGATCTCGAAGCCGTCGGTGGCCGCAGCGAGGGCGACGGGAATGTAGCCGAGCGCCAGCGAGCGCTGCACGCGGTGACCATAGGCCCCGGAAGTCACCCAGCCGACCACTCGCCCCTCGTGCCAGATGGGCTCATCGCCTGCGGCATCGGCTTCCGCGGCATCGACGCTGAAGGTCATGAGACGCAGCGCGCCGCCACTCTCTTTCTCCTCGAGCGCCGCCGCGCGCCCGATGAATTCGCTCTTGCCGAAATCGACGAATCGCCCGAGGCCCGCTTCATGCGGTCCATAGATCGGGCGGTACTCGCGCGCCCAGGTACCGAAGCTCTTCTCGATACGCATGGCATTCAGTGCACGGCCGCCGAAGAGCTTCAGGCCCTGCGCGCGGCCCGCCGAGCTCAGAAGATCGTAGAGTGCGCGCTGGTACTCGCTCGTTACCCAGATCTCGTAGCCGAGCTCACCCGTGAAGCTGATCCGGCCGACGAGAGCGGGCACCATGCCGATATGCATCCGCCGGAACGACAGGAACGGAAAGGCCGCGCTCGCGAGATCGGTGCGCGTGAGGCCCTGCAGGAGCGTGCGCGAGTGCGGACCGGC
>Ga0306923_10001782_pt1 | contig 19276 bp, 19 predicted proteins | sample sta12Can44000108_FD_203841 | JGI IMG/M metagenome (GOLD analysis project Ga0306923, IMG submission 203841) | Lab enrichment of tropical soil microbial communities from Luquillo Experimental Forest, Puerto Rico - statanox.12C.anox.44.000.108 (v2)... | ecosystem: Environmental > Terrestrial >... | reverse complement strand
GTGATCAACCTCAGGACCGCCAAGGCACTTGGTCTCACTGTGCCACTAACACTGCTAGCCCGTGCCGACGAAGTAATCGGTGGTTGACGATCTAAGTTTGTAGTGATGTCCGCTATTGGCCCAAAGCGGACATCCCAAGTTGCACCGCACATGTCCGCTTTCGGGTGTAAAGCGGACATTTGCCGCTACTTCCTTCGTGGCGATCCGGCCCGTTACAATGCGCCATCCCGAGCCTTGGGGGAGGCAATGCGACGACGCGATTTCATCCGAGGATTTGCTGCTTCGGTAGTTAGCTGGCCGCTTGCGGTGCACGCGCAGCCAGCCAACAAAATATATCGGCTTGCATCCCTGACTTTGGTTGGCCCCCTTCGGGGAGTCTATGGGCCAACACTTTTGCGAGCACTTGGGGAGCGCGGCTACATCCAGGGTCAAAACTTCGAATTGCGGCCGTTCGGTGCGGTGGGCATGTCGCCGTCGCAGCTGACGCAGTTTGCCCAGGATATCGCGGCAAACATATTCGACGCGGCGATTGTCGCCGGTTATCCACCAGCTGCGGCGCTGAAGGGCACCGGGGTGCCGACCGTCGTTGGGTCCGGCGCGGGTGATCCAGTTGCAACTGGCCTGGTCACGAGTCTGGCTCGGCCCGGAGGCAATATCACCGGCATCTCGGACGACGTGGCGATGTTGACCACCAAGCGCATGGGGCTGCTAAAGGCAGTAAAGCCGGACCTTCGTCGCGTTGCGATGCTCTGGAATAAGAACGATCTCGGCATGTCGATGCGCTATGAAGCCTCAGCCGATGGGGCCAAGGGGCTCGGCCTAATAGTTCAGCCGCTGGGAGTTGGTGAACCCGACGATTTTAATGAAGCATTCGCGGCGATGGATCGTGAAGCGCCGGACGCAATCCTCATGGTGTCTGATGCGCTCACCGCGCTAAACCGCAAGCGGGTGTACGAGTATGCAACGGCACACCGTCTGCCCGCCATTTACGAAAGCGATAATTATGTTCGCGATGGCGGCTTGATGTCTTACGGCGTGGACGCAGTTGAATCTTACACGCGGGCCGCCTCTTTGATTGATCGAATTTTCAAGGGTGCAAAGCCGGCTGATTTGCCGTTTGAGCAGCCAACGCGCTACCTTTTTGTCATCAATCTGAAGACCGCAAAATCGATCGATCTTGCAATCCCGCCAACCACCCTTGCACTTGCCGACGAGGTAATCGAATAGCGGCAATGGCGGCTGCTACCTCAGGCGGAACTGGCAGCCCTACTTATTTTGTCGTAACCTCAGCTCTGCTCGAAGTTTGCGGGGGTTAGGCCGGAACCCAACAGCGTCTTCCCAGTTCCCTGCTTATGAGGGAACCCCTCGTGTTCTGACGGGAGGCTTTACGATGGCGCGGACGAAGCAAGTTTCCAAGCAAAAGCGTCGACGGGTAGGCTTACCGGCATTGGGCGCCGGGATGTCTTTGATGATAGCGGGCGGCGCTGCAGCAAACGCACCGACAGCGAATGTACCATCGTTGCAAGACACCTCATTGCGTCCTGCCATCACTCTCGATGAAGAGGAAATTGCCGACGTCAGCTTGGGGACGTATTACGTCTTCGACAAGGAAAACGAATCCCAGCTCGGCCAAGGTATAAGACTTGCGGCACGCGGCGGCGGAGGTTGCGGCAGGTGCGGCGGCGGTGCAGCCAGGTGCGGAGGCGGCGGCGGACGGTGTGCAGCAGCTAGGTGCGCAGCTCGCTGTGCAAGTGCCTGCGCAGTAGCTAGGTGCGCAGCTGGTCGCTGTGCAGCAGCTAGGTGCGCAGGTGGGTGCGGCTGTGGTGGTGGCTGCGGCGGCTGCGGTGGCTGGTGGATAGCCCCGGCTGTAGGCGTAGGCGTAGGCTTAGTAGGAGCAGGCTGTTGGCAGTGGACAAACCGTGGCTGGGTTTGGGTCTGCTACTAAGGGAATTAATGGGCGCTGTTTCGCTATCCACGCCTGTCGGCATTTGTGTTCCACATGGTTCGACTGTCCTGTGAGAAGTGCGGGCCCGGAAAAACAGCCGGGGGTGGGTCATGGATTTTTGGCAAGCGATTGTATCGGGCTTCAAGAACTACGTCGTTTTCGGCGGCCGCTCCAGCCGCTCGGAATACTGGTATTGGGTCCTGGCGCTCTGGATTGGCGGGATCATCACCGCGATCATCGATTATGCCGCGTTCGGCACTGGGTTCGGCGCTATCGATTACGGACCGGTCAATTCGATCTTTTCGGTCGCGACGATCCTGCCGACCCTTGCGGTCGGCATTCGTCGGCTGCACGACATCGACCGCACCGGCTGGTGGATGCTGATCTTGCTCACCCTCATTGGCACCTTAGTGCTGCTTTACTGGGCGTGTTTGAGAGGCACGCCCGGCGCGAACCGGTTCGGTCCCGATCCTTTGGCGGGACAGACCTGACGCCTCGCAGTATTTCGCCCCGAGTGAGCGTGGACAAATGTACGACGCCTGCATGGTGCGTTACGTTGATTTAATTCCGAAAGCCGAATTTGGTCGGTGAGTGCCAAAGAAAAGCCCGCAACGATGTGGAGGGCGTTACGGGCCAAGGGGTAGTATGGGTAGGATAAGTATGGGAGTTGACCGCTCTATACTGACGCGGATTAGTAATACTTTTATGACCGGCGTCAGTAAGGCGTCCCCTAGTACAAGCGTGTTTGAGTGATGAAGATCGCAGGCCTCCCCGTCATCGAAGTCGATGAGAGCGAAGAGATCACGGTCGCGGTCAGGGCCGATGATCTGCTTAAAGGTGACACGGCGAACCCGAAGCGGCACCCCATCGCCATCGCTTTGCGTCGGCAAGATGATGTCGATGACGCCCGCGTGACCAAGAATGAGACGCTGGTTCGTCGGGGCAAGAAGTGGTTTCGCTACGATGCCCCGGACAAGCGGTTATTCAAGCAACTGCAAAAGACACTGACGGCGGGTTAACATTTCCTTCTGGGGGTCCTATGCGCCATTTTCACCGACTGACACTTTGTGCGAGCCAAGTCGTAGCAGCCGCGCTGGTTAGCTCAACTCTTGCTGCCACCGACACCTCGTCGGCTAACTATGTGATGCCTGGTTGCCGCGATTTCATCTCATCTAATTCGTTGACACCCGCGTATCCGTTCGTACAGGGTTTCTGCGCGGGCGTAATCCAAGGCCTCATTTATGACAGCCACGATATTTGTCTTCCAAGTGGCGTGGAAAAAGGTCAGGCAGTACGCATTGTTGTCCAATACATCGACAGTCAACCGGCTCGGTTGCACGAAAACTTCAATGCGTTGGCGCTTGAAGCTTTGCGTAAGGCATGGCCATGCCAACGGTGAGACGAGTTGCCCGATAGTTCTTTGCTGATGACGCGCTCGAACAAACGGCTGTCTAAGGAGTTACAGAAGATACTGGCCATGCCTGAGTGATAGGTGAGCCGTGCCAACGTCTTTGCCCCCGAGACGCAATAGTAGCGGCAGCGTCCAAAGGAAGCCTCGCCCTGACTATTTCCCTGTTCATCGGCGCATTCATTTTCCTTTTTGCAGTTCTTTTGGCAGCACCCTTGGCGTTCCTTCTCGCACCTTAAGTCCGCGAGTTTTACTTGACCGAGCCCGTTGAGAACGGCAGCGGTGACCACACACACGCCGCCCTCAAGACTGGGGCTCATCTTCTTCCTGCTCTGGCGGCTGCGATTTTTGCTGCGGGGGCTTCTCAGGAGCGTTACTCAGAATAGTTTTCGGGCCGCCAGAGATCGCGCGGTAAAACTCCATCTCTTCTGGAGTGCTCTCGTAAGGGTACAGTCCACGTCGTCGTTTCATGCTCATTGTATATCACGAACCATGTCCGCTTTACCCCCGAAAGCGGACATGTGCGGTGCAACTAGGAATGTCCGCTATGGGCCAAAAGCGGACATATGCGGTGCACTTGTGCATGTCTGCTTTGGGCCAAAAGCGGAAGTTGGACCCGCTCGGCATTCTTTCCGTCGCCAATCTCGTAAGCTTTCGGGCAGTCGGGAAGCGCGCTACACTCCACCGCGGCTTCGAGAGCCTCGGGGGAACGCCGGTGTATAACACTCGAACATGTCATGGAGAGCGCAATGACCCGCAACTTGAGACGGCGTGATTTCCTCAGTGGCAGCGCGGCGCTGGCCGGAGGGGCGGCGGCCGGCGGATTTAGCTGCATCGAGTTCGCCTCGGCGGCGCCGATCGAGGTGCCGATGGTGGACAAGCTATCGATTCGGGTGCTCGTCGACTCTACCCACAACCTTTTCCTGCGCCCCGCAACCGTCAATGGCGTGAGCGTGCAGCCGACCCCCGTGTCAGCTGGTTTTCCCAACGTGATCCACACGCAATGGGGCCTGTCGCTGTGGCTCGAATCGCTGCGCCGGGACGAGCTCCGGACCTTGCTGCTCGACTTTGGCTACACTCCCGACGTGCTCATCAACAACTTGGGCATCATGGGTGTCGACGTGAAGAAGATCGACGCCCTAATCGTCAGCCACGGCCATTTCGACCACTACGGCGGCCTGATGGGGTTCCTCGACAAGTACCGCAGCGCGCTTCCGGCGGACGTGAAGCTCTACGCCGGGGGCGAGGACAATTTCTGCCATCGTCTGATCGGTCCGCCCGGCCAATTAACTGATTTCGGTACGCTCGACCGGCGAGCGCTTGCCGCGAACAAGGTCGCAACTGTGCTGTGCGAACACCCGACAGTGATTGGCGGCCACGCCTTCACCACCGGACAGATCAAGCGCTCCGGCATCGAAAGGGTGCTGCCCAACACCATGGTCGAATACGGCATCAAAGACGGGCTCGGGTGCGACGCCACTCAGTACACGCATTTCACTGCGGCGGAACTGCAGGGCAAAGTCGTCCCGGACGAGCATACCCACGAGCACGCGACTTGCTTCAACGTGAAGGATCGCGGCCTCGTCGTCATCACCTCATGCGGCCACGTCGGTATTCTCAACACCATCCGCCAAGCGCAGGAGGTGTCTGGCATCAAAAGGTTACATGCCCTGATCGGCGGCTTCCATCTCGGCCCGGCGACGCCAGACTATACTGATCAGGTCGTCACCGAACTGAAGACGTTCGCGCCGGATGCCATCGTGCCTATGCACTGCAGCGGCCAGACTTTCGTTGATTCCGTGCAGAAAATTATGCCGGACAAGCTGCTGATGGCCTCGGCGGCGGCGCGGCTCAATTTCGGCGCGTGATTGACAGGCGGCGCATTCTCAGCATCGCCGCCAGTCTCCTCCTGGCCGGCGCGGGATGGTCGCGGGCGCAATCGCCCGAGGAAACGTCGGCCGCACGTCTGATGGACGACCTGATGTGGAACCGCGGCCCCATCGGGGGCCCGTTCGCACTTGTCGACCAGACAGGCACGCCGCGCACGGACAAGGATTTCCGCGGCAAGCTATTGCTGATCTATTTTGGCTACAGTTACTGCCCCGACGTGTGTCCGACCGACCTGCAGCAGATCGGTCTCGCGGTTGACCAATTAGGCGCCGCCGGCGGAGCGGTCCAGCCTCTCTTCATCACGCTCGATCCCGAGCGTGACACTGTCACGCACTTGGCCGAATACGTGCCGCTATTCCACCCCCGGCTGATCGGCCTAACCGGCAGTGCGGAGCAGATTCGGCATGTCGCGCTAGCCTACAAGGTGTATTACGCCAAATACCCACCTGACGTCCCGGATTACGTGATCGACCATTCGTCGTTTATCTACTTGGTCGATGAAGCCGGCCAATACATCGGGTTTTTCCCGCCCGGTACAACGGCCGACCGCATGATCGAAATAATCAGGACCCATCTCTCGGCTCCGCCGAAAGAATGATGGTCTGATGTCCGCTTTGGGTCAAAAGCAGACATATGCGCTGCAAAACGTCATGTCCGCTTTACCCCCAATAGCGACATCGATTGCGTTTTTCGGCATGTCCGCTTTGGGCCAGAAGCGGACATCGAATTGTCTGCGTGCCTCTGTGGTTTTCAGACAAAAGCAGCCGCGCGTGGCAGGATAATCCTGATTTCGGTGAACTCGCCCGGTTGCGTATCGACCTCGATCGAGCCGCCATGCTGCTTCACGATGATGTCGTGGCTGATGGAAAGGCCAAGGCCGGTGCCTTCTCCGGTCGGCTTGGTCGTGAAGAATGGGTTGAATATCTTTTCTTTCACGTCCGGCATGATGCCGGTGCCGTTGTCGCGGATCGTGATTTCAACACGATCGCCAAGGTCTTTGGTCGAGGCCGTGAGGGTTGGCTCGTAGTCGCCGCCGTCTGTTTCGGCTCTGCGCTTGGTCGCAGCATAGAAGCCGTTTGAAATCATATTCAAGAGAGCGCGCCGGATGTCCTGCGGGAAAACGTCCGCCTCGCCGGCAGAGGGATCGAAGGATTGCTTGAGCTTGATTTCAAAACCCTGCGTCTCGGCCCGTGCTCCGTGCCAGGCGAGATTGAGGCTTTCCTCAACGAGCGCATTAATATCGATCACCCGATGCTCAGCTGAGCCTTCGCGTGAGTGCTGCAGCATGTTCTTGACGATGCTATCCGCGCGTCTGCCATGATGCACGACCTTGTCGAAATTGCTCTTCAGCGTATCGGTCAGTTCGTTGATTTCAGTTCGGGCTTTATTGTCCAATGATATGCCCTTCAGGGTATCCTGCAATTCGTCGATCAGTTCTGCAGAAATACCCGAGAAATTGTTGACGAAATTGAGCGGATTCTTGATCTCGTGGGCGATACCGGCAGTTAGCTGACCAAGTAAGGCGAGCTTCTGCGTCTGCACCAGCCGATCTTGCATAGTGCGCAATTCCTCTAGCGATTTGGCTAGTTCGCGCGTGCGGGTCTCCACGCCTTCAAATAACCGCACGTTCTCGATCGCGATTGCTGCCTGATCGGCAAAGGTCGTGGCTAGTTCAATCTGCTTGTCTGTGAACGGGCGTACTTCAGGACGGGTCAAAGCTAGAACACCAATTGCCATTCCCTCCCGCAACATCGGGACAGCTAGGACGGTTCGAAAACTGCTAAGCCCCCCGGCTTTTATCAACGTCAAGTCTGAATCGGCCTGCACATCGTGCACATGAACGGTCTTTCTCTCGAGCAGACTTCGGCCAACAACTGTTCCTCTCCCGGCATCAATCTCGATACCTTCCAAAAATTCTTTCGTCTTAACATTTTCATTGTAACTGGCCGCCAAACGGTAGCCAGACCCCCTCGGGTGCCAAATGTTTGCAGTTTCCGTTTCGCACAGCCGAGCAGCCGACTCCACGAGCGTGTTTAGCACCATCTGCAGGTCAAACGTCGAACGACTGATAACCTTGAGCACGTCGGCGGTTGCGGTCTGCTGCTGGAGTGACTCGCGGAGCTCGTTGAGCAGACGGGTGTTCTCGATGGCGATGACGGCCTGCGCCGCGAAGTTCTCTAACAGCGCGATCTGCTTGTCCGTAAACGGCTTCACCTCCTGTCGGTAGATGTTTATGGCGCCGATAAAATTGCCTTCCTTGAGCATCGGCACCGCTAGCATGGAGCGGGCGCGCGCGGCCGTAATCAAGGGCGATTTAGCGAAACCCGGTATGGTGGCCAGATCGAGAATGTGAAGCTTTTGCTTCGTTTCGACGAGGGTGGCGACCGCCGAGCCTTGCAATGGAACAATCGGATTTGCCTTCCGGATCTTCTCGAATTCGGCTGGTGCATTATGCATTGCCGACACCCGCAGATTGGTCCCATCGTACAGCACGAGGTTCGCGAAGGTCGCGCTGCAGATGCGCACGGCGTTGTCCAGAATCGAATTGAAAACGGAATCAAGTTCGCCAGGCGAGGAGCTGATGACTTCGAGCACTTTGGACGTCGCGGTCTGCTGTTCGAGCGCCTCCGACAGATCGTCGGTACGCTGGCGCAATTCCCTGAGCAACCGCGCGTTCTCGATGGCGATGACGGCCTGGGCGGCGAAGTTCTTAATGAGCTCTATTTGTTTGCCGCTGAACGGCAAAACCTCCTGACGATATATGCTGATCGCACCAATCAGTTGGTTTTCTTTGAGCATCGGCACGTTGAGTATGGTCCTCGCGCCAGCAAGTGTCGCCAGGCCCCCGCGCGCGTTTTCCGGCTCCGCCAGAATGTCTGCGACATGGATTGTTTGTTTTGTAGTGGCGAGGCGACCGAGTGGGTGTCCGGGGCCGGGTCGCAACACGGAATTACGACGCCTTTCGGCATAGGCGGGCGGAACGTCATGCAATGCAACCGCTCGAAACCCGTCGCCCTCGCATAATTGCAAAACGCCGAACTTCGCCTCGCAAATGCGGGTTGCTTTGTCGAGCATCGCATTGAAAACCGGCTCAAGCTCGCCAGGAGAGCTTGAGATGACTTTCAAGACTTCCGATGTCGCCGTCTGCTGCTCCAGCGCTTCGCTCAGATCACCCGTGCGTTGCCGCAGCTCATTGAGCAGGCGGGCGTTCTCGATTGCTATGGCGGCCTGAGAGGCGAAGTTCTGTACCAGCTCGATCTGCTTTTCCGCGAAGGGCCTCACCTCTTCGCGGTAAATCGTGATTGCGCCGACACAGTCCTTTTCTTTAACCATCGGCACCGCTATTAATGTGCGCATGCCAGCAAGATCGACTGCGCCCCGTGCCAATGGTTCACCTGCGCGGTAGCTCTTGTCCTCCTTTAGGTCTTCAACGATCACAAGCCTTCGCTCTCGGACAGAGCGAGCCACCGGAACACCCGCGTCTGCGCGAATGACCGATCCAGCATGCCATAATTCGTAGAAGGCTTCGGGCAATGTGCCATGAAAGGCAACATTACGCAGACCGTCATCTTCGCGTATCCACATTGCGCCGTGACTCGCTTCGCAAAGCTGCGTCGCGTTCGCGAGCACCGCGTCAAATACAGGCGTGAGCTCGCCCGGCGATGAGCTAATGACCTTCAGTACTTCCGCCGTCGCGGTCTGTCGATCGAGCGAATCGCGCAGTTCGTTGAGCAGCCGCGTGTTCTCGATGGCTATAACGGCTTGCGCGGCGAAGTTCTTGACCAACTCAAGCTGCCTGTCGGTGAAGGGACGTACCTCCGTGCGATAGATGAAAAGCGCGCCAACCAGCTCGCCTTCGTTGAGCATCGGGACGGCGATGGAAGATCGAGCGCCGCCATATCTGAACGAGGGACTGGAGTTTCGATCGGTCGCCCGGTCGACGACGTTTATCACCGCTTTTGACTCGCAAAGGCGGCCAAACAGCTGACCGGTTTTGGGAGCAAACGTGCCTTCCTTGACAATGAAATCATGAAAGGCAGGCGGCACATCAAGCCATGCCACCGGGTGAAACAGGCCACGTTCGTACCGAAATACAATTCCAAACTTGGCGTCGCAAACTCGCGTGGCCTGCTCAAGTGTTGCCCGGAACACTGGCTCCAGCTCGCCCGGCGAGTTGGAGATGACGCGCAGGACCTCTGAGGTTGCCGCCAGCTGCCCGAGCGCCTCGTCGCGCTCACGCTTTAGGCGATCAAACTGAGCTGGTGAGTGAGCCAATACGCGCGCAGTCGGCGCTTTGAGCACCTTAGGCCCAATCGCACGCCGTTTCTTCCCGCGTTTTCCGCTGCCACGGCGTCGTTTCATGTCGCCCCTTCCGGCGGTCCGCGACGATGGGAAATCCTATGCAAATGTTGGGTTTCGCGCCATGCCGAAAGGCATTGGCGCTAGTGCCCGAATGTCCGCTTTAGGTCAGAAGCAGACATGTGCAACGCACAAGCCCATGTCCGCTTTACCCCGAAAGCGGACATAGAAGCACGCCCGCGTTTTAGGCTCGTACAGTCAGCCAATTTAACTTATGTATTCCGCTGTGAACGCCTTCGATGCCGCGCTCTAATTAGACAGTCAGGTCATGAAACCTGCCGACCAACAAGCAATCGGCGGAAGTGCGCCCAAGCTCGCGATTACTTTATGGGCTTTCATCGTTCTCGGTACTGTTGCTTCGATTGCGCAGCCTGACAGTCTTGATGATGTCTACACGACGCGCGCGGTGGTAACAGGAAAAGATGAAAGAAACAGGCCTCTCGGATTCAAGCTATGTTTTGAAGACGTTTTGGTCAAAGCATCCGGCGATGCCAGCATCGTGAACGACAGCCGATTTGAGGCCCTCGCCGCCGGTGCAGAGCAATATGTCTCTTCATTTTCCTATCGTGATCGGCTTGAGGGAAAACCCGTTCATGACGAACAGGGTACATATGACCGGCCGCATTTTTTAACATGTCGGTTTGATCCGCAGAAGATTGATAGCGTTCTGAAAACGCTTGGCAGAAAGCCATGGTCGGCGCCCAGGCCGCGGCTTGTCACATTGGTCGCCGTGCACGGCCGCAACAACCGCAGCGGCATCCTTTCGAGCGACGGCGCATTCGATCCAGATATGCGCGAGGCGTTGGCCAACGCCGCGCGACGTTACGGCCTATCGATCAGTGTGCCGAGTGTCGCAACCCTCAGAAGCAATCAGATTGGTATTGATACAGCTGTGCTCACCCGGAGCGATCAATGGCCGCACCTCGCTGGGATGTCGGGCGGCGAGTTATTACTTATCGGCAACTTGCAATGGAACGATGGAGCACTCGGATGGGTCGCAACGTGGAGCCTCGAGGCGAGCGGGGACCGTCACCGCTGGTCAGTCAGTGGCGTCAACTATGACGAAGCGTTTCGGAACGCTGTCCGAGGTGCGGCACGGGTTCTATCCGGTAACGGTGAACCTCTATGAAGTTCGCTCATGTCTGCTTTACCCCCCAAAAGCGGACATGTGCGGTGCAAGAGCCAAGCTCCGCTGTGAGCCAATAACGACCGCATTAACTGGCGCCAATCTACCAGTTCGTCGGAAGTGGGCCCTCGAGGACCACGGAGCGGCTTTTGACGCTCGAGTGCCCGCCGAGCGCACTGACGGCCGAGGCGAAGAGGTCGCCCGCGGGAGGTCGCCTCGCTGCGTAGTGAGAGTCACGAGACGGGGTTTTTGCCCTTCGCCAGCGCCGCCAGCGCGTCGACAACCCAGGGAGCCCGCTGCAGGGCCTTCACGTAGGCGTGCTCGGTTCGGCCACCGCGCGCTTTGATGACGTCGAGCAAGCCGCGGCGCTGCGCGGGGCTCCAGCGCGACACGCCGGGAAGCGAGAGCACGATGGCGCTCCACTCGGTGAACGCGTTACGCTCGTGGCCGCGCAAGCCCTCGCGCACGTCGCGCTTGCCGCCGAGCAGAACGGCAGCTTCCTCGCTGGTGCGCGCGAGCCCCTCGCTGCGCAGGCCGCCGCCGCGCTCGCTCAAGCAATGGGACGCCTGCAGACCGACGGGCCCCACGCCACCGTAGGGAAAGCGTGGCCTGTCGTAAAGCTGCAGCACCATGGGGAAGGCAGCGAGCTTGCGCAAGGTGCTTCGGCTCGAGCGATAGGAGGCGCGCTTGGTCGCGCGCTCTTGCTCGCGCAACGCCAGCGCGCGCGTCTCCCGATCGCGCGGGCGAAAGCCGAGCTTGTAATAGAACCACCACGCGCCCGACTCGATGGCCTCCTCGTTGTCCGCGCCGAGCTGGTAGGGATCGACGATGAACGTGGACACGTGCTGAAACGCGTTGATGACGGCGAGGCTGCGCGCGTAGATCGCGGCGGCGTCGCGCCCGCGCCACGGCGGGAAGATGTTGTAGTTGATCTCGGCCCAGCCGCCGAGCCCGCTGCCCTGCAGGTAGCCTACGGGCATGCCGTTTTTGACCACGAGATAAACGTAGGTGGCCTCGAGCACGAAGCGGCGCTCGGGCACTTTGCCGAGGGCCACGAAACACAGCCCGTCTTCGTCCTCGATGATCCAGGCGTCACCTGGATAGGCGTAGGCGATCTGCTCGAGGTCGCGCTCGCGCGTGAGCATGGCCACGCGCGCGGCGTCCACCAGTTCGGCGCCGCGCTTGTGATTGACGTGGCGCATGCGCTTCGGTGGGTGCTCGATCTCACGCTTCAGATTGGGTCGCGCCGTGGAGCGCGCATGGGTTTGCCAGCACAGTGGCAGGCCCGCGATTAACGACGCCGTGCGCGAGGGCGTGCCGCGCGCTGGGGCAAGCACGAACGGCACTTCGAGCGAATCGAAGAGGTTCTCGCGCCAGCGCTCGTCCATACTCGCCTCGGCGAACCGACGCACGAGGAAGGTGCCGTCGCCCTCGTCGTCGCGCTTGAGGCGCTGCAACCATTGCCGCGCCGTTAGCGGCAGCTCCTCGAGGGCAGGTGACTCGGCGCGCGGCATGAGCAGCTGGAGCAACGACGCCACGCGGTCGGCGTCCTCCACGCTGTCCCAATCCACGTGCAGCGCGCCCGGCCAGCGTTCGGCCAACCACCGCGCCGTTGGCCAGAAGAAAGGATAGGCGTTGGCCACGCCCGCCATGCCAAGGCCCTGCAACGCTTTGCCCAGCGCGTGCACGTCCGCGCGGCGTTCCCAACGATCGAGCAGATTCTGGACGAGATCGAGCACCGCCTGGTTGTCGGGGTACGCGCGCGCAAAGCACAGCGTCTCGTGCAGCGAGCTGAGCTCCCTGCCGCTGCGACAGCGCGCGCCCCCGCAGGCGCGCAGGAGCCACTCGCGCTCGGAGGCGGCGTCGGGCCCGAAGGTCTCGCGCAGCTTGGCCAGCCGCCGAATGGCGCGCACGCGTTGGGAAACACGGCCTGTCTTGCTCACGCGCGCTTCACTTTTTGCGAGCGATGCTGTACTTCTTCGCAATCATGTAGCGCATCGTAGCGGAATGATCCCCTCGTTTGGAGTTGCCGAAGACGCGGCAGCCCAAAGGAAGGTTGACTTCAGCTTAGCCAGACATTTGCAGTGCAAAAGGAATGTCCGCTTTACCCCTGAAAGCAGACAGCGGCGTGCACAAGCGGATGTCGGCTTTGGGCCAATAGCGACATTTGCAGAGCAGCAAAAATGGATCGCTATTCAATCACCTCGTCGGTACGAGCGAGCAGCGTCGGTGGAACAATAATGCCAAGGGATTTGGCGGTTTGCAGGTTGATAACAAGCTCGAACGTTGACAACTGCAACACTGGGAGCGCCGAAGCTTTGGCACCCTTAAGGATTTGCCCTGTATAAATGCCGGCCTGGCGGTAGCCCTCATTAAGGTTTGTCCCGTAGCTCATTAGACCACCAACTTCTGGATAATCGCGCGACGAATAAGTCGCGGGAATCCCATACTTTGCCGCCAAGATAGCAAGCTGGACCCGACGTCTGGCGAAAAAAGCATCTGACGCCACAAAGATCGCGTCCGGTCGCTCGCGCCCAAACGCTGCAAACGCATCGTCAATGCCCTGGCTTGTAACGGCTTTGACAACATAGCTTTGCAGCCCCATAGCGCGAGCGGAGGTTTCCAACTCCTTTTCCGCCAACTGTGTCTCTCCAGGGTCCCCAGGATTGATGAGCGCAGCAACTCGCGTGGCACTTGGCAGCAGTTCGCGCAAGAGTCCGAGCCGCTTGGCTGTAAGCTCGGCCGTAAACATATTGATGCCTGTCGCATTCCCGCCGGGCCGGCTGAGGCTGACGACGAGACCGAGCGTCACCGGATCTTGGGCGACGGCGAATACGATCGGTACGGTTGTCGTCGCCGACTTAGCAGCGATTGCAATTGCCGGAGGTCCTGGTGCAGCAATGACCGCTACCTGATGGTGGACAAGATCAGCAGCAAGCTCAGCAAATCGATCATAATGGCCACCTGCCCAGCGGTACTCAATCGACAGATTCTTTCCCTCAATAAAACCCTCTTCATTGAGCCCTCGCCGGAATGACACTAGGCGCTCAGGCAGCGAGCTAGGGTCGGTAACGCCGAGAAACCCAATCACCGGCATCGCCGCTTGTTGCGCGCGTGCCGCGAGCGGCCAACCGACTGCCGAACCAGCAATGGCTTTGATGAAATCTCGCCGGCGCACGCGACCATTCCCTGTGAGGTTTAGGACGACGCCAGTTCTGAGAGCCTACCAGAACTCGGACGAACACTCGGACCTAGTTGAATAACCACGCCGTAAAAAAGAAGGTTCATTTTTGCCGCGCGTAACCAATCCAAAGTCCGCTTTGGGCCGAAAGCAGACATGTGCAGCGCAACTAGGGATGTCCGCTTTGGGCCAAAAGCGGACTCATGCATCGCAGCAAAAAAGATTGTTATTCGATCACCTCGTCGGCGCGTCCAATGAGTGTGTTGGGGACGGTGAGGCCGAGCGTCTTCGCGGTCTTGAGGTTTAGTATCAGCTCGACTCTGGTTGCCTGCTGAACCGGCAGATCGCCCGGCTTCTCGCCCTTGAGAATTCGGCCAGCGTAGACTCCGAGCGGACGGTAAACGTCCGCAACAGGCGCTCCCAAACTCGCTAGGCCGCCAGACAATACAAACTCACGAAATTGGTAGATTGCGGGCATCGCGTTACGGAGCGTCAGAGCGGCTAGCTGTTCGCTCCGACTATTAAAATATGCGTCAGGCGCGATCACCAGCGCACCTGCGCGCAGTTGAACCAAGCTCATGAAGGCCGTGTCAATTTCCTGTTCGCTGCTGGCATGCAGGACATGGAGCGTAAGGCCCAATGTGCGGGCCGCTGCTTGCAGATCTCTCGTTTCGGGCTCGGCAACAGGAGGATTGGTCGGGTTGACGAGCGCGGCGATTATGGTCGCCTTAGGGACCAATTCGTGCAGCAGCTCCAATCGCTTTGCCGCTAACTCGACAGTCAAGCTGGCCACGCCTGTGACGTTGCCTGCCGGTCGGCTGAGGCTTGGGACGAGACCCAACGAGACCGGATCGGATCCTACGTAAAAGACGATGGGGACCGTGGTACTAGCCGCCTTTGCGGCCATCGATGCTAGGGTGCTCCCAAAGCAGACAATCACCGGAAGACGGACCAGTTCGGCTGCCAGTGCTGGCAATCGATCAAACCGGCCTTCCGCCCAGCGATATTCGATCATTACGTTCCGGCCCTCGAAGTAGCCAGTGTCGTTCAGTCCTTGGCGAAACGCACGCGAGCGGTCTGCCGTAACGGCATTGGGCCATTCCGCGCTGAGAACCCCGACCACCGGCATCGACGGCTGCTGGGCACGCGCCGCAACTGGCCATGTCGCCGCCGCGCTGCCTACCAGCCTGATGAAATCGCGCCGCCTCATTGCCTCCCCGGGGGATCGCCCTCATGAGAGTCTTACCCAGTCTTCCGGCTAGTGACGCGTAAATTTGGTCTCAATAACAGCCGGATCGAATGCCCGCAGAAGCTGACATGTGCGGTGATGTCCGCTAAGGGCCAGAAGCGGACATCGCGACAAGACAGTGCATTTTGTATTCGATATAGTTCGATTTCTATTAGTGGGAGGCCGGTGATGTTCGGAAAGATCTTGATTTGCTCTGCTTTCACCGCGTTTGCGCTAGTGAACGTCGCGACTGCTCAGCAGCAACTTCCATCGATGACGCAGCAGACAGCAACCATCAAGCGGACGCCGTTGCAGAAGTTTGATGTTCGGGCACCAACTACGAGACGGTCATCGGAATGGCTGAGATCGTGCCGAACGTGAACGTTGGCCGTCACACACATTCTGGCCCGGAATCGGGCTACATGGTGGAAGGCGAGATGGTTCTGTATGTCGAAGGCCAACCGGAGAAAACCGTCAAGGCGGGTCAAAGCTACCAAGTGCCGCCCGGAGTCATTCACGATGCGAAGAGCGGCCCGAATGGGGCCAAAGTTGTCGCAACGTATGTGGTCGAAAAAGGCAAGCCGCTTGCCTCTCCGGCACCTTAACGGGAGCGACGCCCACCTCGGTCGTACGTATATGACCTGTCCGCTTTACCCCCGAAAGCGGACATGCGCGGTGCAGGAAGCAATGTCCGCTTTGGGCCAAAAGCAGACTCATGCAGTGCAGCAAATAGTATCGCTATTCGATCACCTCGTCGGCGCGGACCAGCAGCGTAGGCGGCACAGTTAGGCCGAGCGCCGTGGCGGTCTTGAGGTTGATCACCATCTCGAATTTGGTGGGCGCCTGAACCGGCAGCTCACTTGGTTTTGCGCCCTTAAGGATGCGATCGACATACGACGCCGCACGTTGGTACTCATCGGGAATATTAGGGCCGTAAGAGATCAGGCCGCCAATTTCCGTGAAAGAACGAGACCAATAGATTGCGGGGACACGCCAGCGAGCAGCTAGCCCAATAATTTCTGCACCATGACTAATTGTGAAGACGTCCGGTATAACGATGAAGCCACTATTTGGCTCGCGTGCCTGTGCCGTAAAAAGCGATTCGAGCTCGGACATGTCGTTAACAGGGCCGACAATCGCGTCCACACCGTGGGACGCGGCGGCAGTTCTGAACGGATTCAGATAATCTTTGACAAACGGCGCTGTTGGCGGGTTAAACACTAACGTGACCCTGCTAACGCGCGGCGCAATATCTCTGAGTACCTCCAGCCACTTGCCGCCCAGCGACCCCACGATAGGAGTGAAACCAGTCACATTGCCGCCAGGCTGCGCTAGGCTCGTGACGAAACCGCTACCGATGGGATCCCCAACCTCGACGAAAATCACCGGGATAGTACGCGTCTGCTGAAGCATCGCCGCAGTAGCGGGTGTGGAACTCGTAACAATGAGGTCCGGTTGCAGCGCGACGAGTTCCTTCGCGAATCGCTTGATTGACCCGACATCACCTCCAGCCGCGTGAATCTCCATCTCGATGTTGCGGCCCTCCGTCCAGCCGAGTTTTCGAAGCTCCTCCCGGAACAGCGCGAGCCCGGATTGCGCGTCCCGGTCGCTCTCGGCAAAGCCCAACAACACGCCGATGCGCCGCACCTGCTGCGCGTTGGCCGCAAGCGACCAAGTTGCCGCCGCGCCACCCAAAAGGGCGATGAAATTGCGCCTTTTCATCACGCCCCCGATGTGAGTCCAACAGCAGCGTACCAGCCAGCATCCATAGTCTGGAAGGGGTCTGGAACGAGGTAAGCCCGATGTCCGCTTGGACCAAAAGCGGACTCATGCGGTGCAACAAGATGGATTGTTATTCGATCACCTCGTCGGCGCGCGCGAGCAGTGAAGCAGGCACGGTAATGCCTAGTGCTTTCGCGGTGGTCGTATTGATTACAAGTTCGAACTTGGTCGGCTGTTCGACCGGTATATCGGCGGGCTTCGTTCCGCGCAGAATTCTGTCCACGTAATCCGCCGAGTGTCGGAACAACTCCGAGTAACTTGGTCCGTAGGACATGAGCGCCCCGGCTTTAGCAAAATCGCGTTCACTAAATACTGTGGGCAATCGCTCGGCCACTGCAAGGCTGAGAATGCGCGGGCGGTTAGCTACGATCAGTTGATCAACTGCAACGTATACTGCGTCGACTTTGGTTTTGAGGTCTTGGAACGCGGGCCCGATGTCTTCGGTTCGCCGGATAGCGAGGGGAATGATTTCGAGACCGAGCCTGCGCGCCTCAGCCTGTGCTTCACCCATTTCCAGTACGGGCTGAGTGTTGTCAGCATTAAACAAGATGGCCAGTCGGCGGAATTGAGGCAAAACCTCACGCAAGAGTTCAATCCGCTTTCCCGCAAGCTCGTTCGCTTGAATAGACAGTCCCGTTACGTTGCCTCCAGGTTTCGCGAGGCTTGCGACGAGACCGCTTCCCACAGGATCGATTGCCACAGCAAATACGATGGGAGTAGCCGTTGCCGTCTGTCTGACAATGGGGACAGCGCTTCCCACGGTGAGAATGACATCGACCTTTAGACGGACAAACTCAGCCGCTATTTCGGCATAACGCTCCGGACGGCCTTCTGACCAGCGATGCTCGATAGCAACGGTTTGGCCTTCGACCCAGCCGAGATCGCGCAAGCGAGCGGCAAAAGCAGCGGCCCATGGAGCAAAGCCGGCAGCGCTTGCGCCCAAAAATCCAACGGTTGGAAGCTTCCCCGTCTGTTGCGCGTACGTCGTGGCGGGCCACGTCGCCGATGCACCAACAATAAGCGCGATGAAGTCGCGTCGCCGCATGGCGCCCCCGAGGCTCAGAACGCTACATCGTAGCGGTTCGAATTAGGCTCGTTAAGGGGCGCCGCGGCTTTCCGCTTTGGGTCAAAAGCGGACACGGCCTCACTCGACCACTTCGTCCGCGCGGGTCAGTACGGACGATGGGATTGTGAGACAGTGCCGGTTGTGAGATCGAACACTTCTTCGCGGCACGCCCAAAAAGTGCAAACTCTGAACGAGGGCATCAAAGTAGCGCAGTTGACGTAGCGTCACATTGATGTCTTGGGCTGCGGAAGTGCTCCTAAACTCGCCACCACTGCGGTCGAGAGGAGCCTTCCGGCGAGGGCGCACTGTCTACTTCAATCTTTTTTGTAGCCAATGGCTGATCACGCCTCCGATTACGCCACCGGCGATCTGAGCCAGCGACATGGCCGCTTGCTACTCCTGATGGAGCCAGCGACCGATAATGCCGCCCACCACGCCGCCAAAGATCGGGGCTACCCAGAATAACCAAAGAGAGCCGAGTGCTTCGGAGCCGCCAAACAATGCTGTCGCAGTCGAGCGGGCAGGATTCAGTGAAGCATTGGAGATCGGAATTGCGATCAAGTGAAACAGCGTCAGCGAAAGGCCGATTGCTATCGGCGCAAATCCCGCCGGGCAATTCCTCGTGGTCACGCAGACGATCACAAACAGAAACAAAGCGGTGATCACCGCTTCGGTCAAAAATACCGCACCTAGTGAGAAGCCAGTGCCACCATAAAGGTTGGATGCTGCGGTGAAGGTATTCCACTTACCATCGGCTGGCGCACCCTTTAGGACCAGATAGAATACAAAAGACGCCAGGGCCCCACCGATGACTTGCGTGATGATGTAGGGCAGCGCGCGATCCACTGGGAAACGCCGCGCCGCCACCATCCCGCAGGTGACCGCCGGATTGAAATGTCCACCAGAGATTGGCCCCACCGCGAAAGCCATGGCAAGCACTGAAAGGCCGACTGCAAAAGCGACGGCCATCAGCCCAGCTGATGGAGCAGAAAACAGTGCAGCGCCGCAAACGGCGCTAACCAACGTAAAAGTGCCGATGAATTCAGCCGCTAACTCGCGTTGCATGAAACGTTCCCTCGATTGACTTCGCACGGGTGATCACGGCTCGCGCGAATATGGTGGTTGGATGGATTGCTGAATGATCCCGGTATCAACTGAACAAAGTTCCCGAGCCGACTTGTGTCAGCGAGGAGCAGTTCGCGTCAAGAGTAGCTAAGTTTGCTTTGGGTCAAAAGCGGACGTCACGCACAATTCACGAATGACCGCCTACCTGTTTAGCAACGCAACGGTA
>Ga0306923_10001781_pt1 | contig 19277 bp, 20 predicted proteins | sample sta12Can44000108_FD_203841 | JGI IMG/M metagenome (GOLD analysis project Ga0306923, IMG submission 203841) | Lab enrichment of tropical soil microbial communities from Luquillo Experimental Forest, Puerto Rico - statanox.12C.anox.44.000.108 (v2)... | ecosystem: Environmental > Terrestrial >... | reverse complement strand
CTTTCGGGTAGTACGTGCCGCAGAAGAATGGTCGGCCGTCGGGCGTGAGGAAACACGTCATCGGCCAGCCGCCCTGTCCGGTGAGCGCAACGGTGGCGTTCATGTAGACCGCGTCGATGTCCGGCCGTTCCTCGCGGTCGACCTTGATGCACACGAATCCCGCGTTCATCACGGCGGCCACCTGATCGTCCTCGAACGATTCGTGGGCCATGACGTGACACCAGTGGCAGGCGGCGTACCCAACGGAGAGCAGGATCGGCACATCGCGCGCGGCCGCGTCCGCCAGTGCCTGCGGCGTCCACTGCTGCCAATGCACCGGGTTGTCGGCATGCTGGCGCAAATACGGGCTAGTGGCCAGCCCTAGCGTGTTCGTCCCGGCAGATTCAGCAGAGCTCATCACCGGGTCCCGGTGCTGGCTTCGATCCGTCTGCGCGCCCGGGGGGTTGCTCGGGGTGCTCGCCAACCGTGTCGGTGCCTTCGTCGGCGGCCTGATCCGGCTCGGGGTCGAAAGATTTCGGCACCTTCCTCAGTTGCCGGTTCATCGATCGCAAGAGCAGCAGTGTGGCGATCACCAGCAGCACGATGATCAGCAGCCCCACCGGGCTGGCCTTGCCAAAATCTGGCCCGTGGTTGTGCGGGGCGTCGGCGATCACCGCGACAAGATAGTGATTCACTCGTTGCTCTCGATTCCGACGAACAGGTCGTCCTCGGGCAGTTTGGCGGGGACCCGCGACCGGGCCAGCTCGAATTCCTCGGTCGGCCATAGTCGCTGCTGCCATGAGATCGGAACCGCAAAGAAGTCGTGGTTCGGGTCGATCTGGGTGGCGTGCGCCATCAGCGCATCATCGCGCTGGCTGAAGTAGGCCGAGCACTCGACGCGGGTGGTCACCCGGGACTCGAACGGGTCGTGCTCGGGATCCCAGTGCTCGAGCCAGTTTTGAAACGGGCCCTCCTGGCCGTGCTTGACGCATTCGTCGTGGAACAACTGCATCCGCGCACGCAGGAAGCCGTGGTTGTAGTACAGCTTGGCCACCGTCCACGGCTCGCCGGCGTCCGGGAAGCGAGCAGGGTCGCCGGCGGCCTCGAACGCGCCGACCGAAACCTGGTGGCAGCGAATGTGATCGGGATGGGGGTAGCCGCCATTCTCGTCGTAGGTGGTCATCACGTGCGGCCGAAAGTCGCGGACCACCCGCACCAGCGCCTCGATGGACTCATCCAGCGGCGCCAGCGCGAAGCAGCCCTCGGGCAGCGGTGGTGGCGGGTCGCCCATCGGCAAGCCGGAGTCGACGAAACCGAGCCAGGTGTGCTCCACACCGAGGATCTCCGCCGCCTTCGCCATCTCGTCGCGCCGGATTTCGGCAATGTGTTCCAGCACGTCGGGCAGGTCCATCGCCGGGTTGAGAATCTCGCCACGCTCGCCCCCGGTCAACGTCACCACCAGGATCCGGTGGCCCTCGTCGGCGTAGCGGGCGAGGGTGGCCGCGCCCTTGCTGGACTCGTCGTCGGGGTGGGCGTGCACCGCCATCAACCGCAGTTTGCTCACATGCCCCCTTGTCGGTTCGCTGGTCGCCCCAAGGGCTAGAAGCGACCTTATAATTCCAGTTCCGATCGTTGCATCCTGTCGGCCCACGTCCGGCAGCCACCGTCCAGACACAACCAACATGACCGAGACTCCCATTCCGCGTCCCGAGGCCCGCTACGGGCACTCGCGGCTGTCGCGCGTATCGCGGCGCCGCGTGGTTATCGGCCTGGCCGTGCTGGTCGTTGCGGTCGGCGTCGTCGTCGCCGTCGTCGGCTACCAACGGCTCGGCAGAAGCAACATCAGCGGCTCGCTGGCCGGCTACCAGGTGATCGACAACGAGACCGTGTCGGTAACGATCAGTGTGACGCGATCGGACCCGTCGCGGCCGGCGGACTGCATCGTGCGGGTCCGGACCAAAGACGGCAGCGAAACAGGCAGGCGAGAGGTGCTGGTACCGCCGTCCGATCAGACCACGGTGCAGGTGACGACGACGGTGAAATCCTCCCAGCCGCCGGTGATGGCCGACATCTACGGGTGCGGCACCGACGTGCCCGGCTATCTGCGACCGTCCTGACCGCGCGACGAAGGCCGAACTGCGAATATTGGAGTCATTAACTGTTTGCGTGGTGGTAACATGGATGAATGCACGGTTCCTGCTGGGACCGTGTATTGCTGCATTAATGGCTGTGAGCAGAACGATCAGCGGGTCGGGCCCGGACACTCGCGGCGGCGGCGTTCAGAGGCTTACGCGGATACGCGGAACGACAAAAAGAGGAGCACGACGAGATGACGGACACTCAGGTGACCTGGCTGACCCAGGAGTCACATGACAGGCTCAAGACCGAGCTCGATCAGCTGATCGCGAATCGTCCGGTCATCGCCGCGGAAATCAACGACCGCCGCGAGGAGGGAGACCTCCGGGAGAACGGCGGCTACCACGCCGCCCGCGAAGAGCAGGGCCAGCAGGAGGCGCGCATCCGCCAATTGCAGGACCTGCTCAACAACGCCAAGGTCGGCGAGGCGCCCAAGCAGTCCGGCGTCGCGCTGCCCGGTTCGGTGGTGAAGGTCTACTACAACGACGACAAGTCCGACCATGAGACGTTTCTGATCGCCACCCGCCAGGAGGGCGTCAACGAAGGCAAGCTCGAGGTGTACTCGCCGAACTCACCGCTCGGTGGCGCCCTGATCGATGCCAAGGTGGGTGAGACCCGCAGCTACACGGTGCCCAACGGCAACACCGTCAAGGTGACGTTGGTCAGCGCGGAGCCGTACCACTCCTAAACCTCTGCCGTGAGCCTCGACTGTGAATCCGCCGACGGCTGACCGGCGTGTCGCGTCGTCAGATTCACGCTCGGCGCGGGAGGAATCAGCCCAGGGCCTGTTGGAGATCGGCCAGCAGGTCGGCGACATCCTCGATGCCCACCGAGAGCCGCACCAGGTCGTCGGGCACTTCCAATTGCGAACCGAACGTCGACGCGTGCGTCATGGCGCTGGGATGCTCGATCAGCGACTCAACGCCACCCAGCGATTCGGCCAGGATGAACACCCTGGTGCGAGCGCACAGATCCTCCGCGGCTGCGCGGCCGCCGCGCATGCGCACCGAAACCATGCCGCCGAAGCCGGCCATCTGCCGCGCGGCGATCTCATGTCCGGGATGGGTGGGCAGACCCGGATATAGCACCGTGCTCACCGAGGGATGTCCGGCCAGGAATTCGGCTACGGCCGAGGCGTTTTCGTTGTGTCGCTCCATGCGCAGCACCAAAGTCTTCAGGCCGCGGATAGTCAGGTAGGCATCGAACGGGCCCGGCACCGCGCCGGCCCCGTTCTGCAGGAACGCGAAGGCGTCGTCGAGCTCGTTGTCGTTGGTGACCAATGCGCCGCCTACAACGTCGGAGTGGCCGCCGATGTACTTGGTCGTCGAGTGCAGCACGACATCGGCGCCCAGCGTCAACGGCCGCTGCAGTGCCGGCGACGCAAAGGTGTTGTCCACCAACACTTTTGCCGAATTCTGCTTGCCGACTTCAGCAATGGCCGCGATGTCGACGATGGACAGCAACGGATTGGTCGGCGTTTCAACCCAAATAAGCCGGGTCTGTGGCGTGATCGCGGCACGAACAGCGTCGAGATCGGACAACGCCACCGGCGTGTAAGTGATGTTCCACTGCGTGAATACCTTGTCGATCAGCCGAAAGGTGCCGCCGTAGGCGTCGGTCGGAATGACCACATGATCGCCGGGGCGCAGCACCGCCCGCAGGGCACAGTCGGTGGCGGCCATCCCCGAACTGAACGCCCGCCCGAAGGCACCCTCCTCGACGGCCGCTAAGGAGGCCTCCAGCGCGGCCCGGGTCGGGTTGCCAGTCCGTGCGTAGTCGAATCCGCCGCGCAGGCCACCGACGCCGTCCTGGGCGAACGTGCTGCTGGCGTAGATCGGGGCGTTAACCGCCCCGGTCGCCGGATCCGGACGGTAGCCGGAGTGAATGGCTTTGGTGGCTAGACCGGTAAACGCGGGATGTCCCTTTGGTTTTTCGCTCATCGGCGATCAGCCTAGCGACACCCGCGCCGTCCTCCTGTCAAAGAAGTCAGTCGCCGCTCAGGATTGTCAGACAGGAACGCACACCGTCGTCATGATCTTGTCGGCCAAAGTTTGCCGCTTGGAGTCCCACAGCGGAAACAGATAACCGACGTAGCACGGGATGGCGTCAACGATGTGCGCGAACATGCGCCCGACGGACATGCCGAAACCGATTGGCTGCCCGGTCTTCTCGCTGATCACCTTGAACTTCATTACCCCTTTGCCGATGCTCTGGCCGGTAGTGCCCTGGCGGTACCCGTTGTTCCAGAACGCGAAGACCACCGCAACCAGCCACAACACGTAGTAGGCCGCATTGCCGATCGCGCTCGGCTGGCTGACGCAGTACTGGCCGTATCCGTACGCGCCGTTGACGCACGTCTGTTCCATGGTGAGCATCTGGATCAGGTAACCAATGCCGACCAGGATGGCGACTGGGATGTTGTCGATGAGGGCCGCGATCACCCTCGTGGCCCAAGGGGTGTAGGAATCGGTCGGGAGAGCACGCCCGGGTGGTGGCGGCGCGGACCCACCGGCTGACGGAGGGGGCGGCGGGTAGGAACCGCCGGGCGGAGGGGGCGCAGGTTGATCGGTCATGCTCATCCTTTCAACTCAGGATTTGCTGAACTAGGCCGCATTACAGTACCTGGTAGGCGGCCTTCGTGCGAGAGTTTCGCCACATTCCGATCGGCGGTCCCAGCTAGCGTCGCCGCGGCCCCTCCGACAGGAAACCCAACAAGTCATACCGGGTGATGACCCCGACGGGTTTGCCCTCTTCCACAACCATCAACGCGTCCCAGTCGCGCAACGCCTTGCCGGCGGCGCTGACCAACTCCCCCGCGCCGATCATCGGTAGCGGCGGACTCATGTGCTCCGAGACGGCGTCGGCCAATTTGGCCCGGCCCTCGAAGACGGCCGAGAGCAGTTCGCGTTCGGAGACGCTGCCCGCGACCTCGCCGGCCATCACGGGCGGCTCGGCGCCGACCACGGGCATCTGGGACACCCCATACTCCCGCAGGATGCCGATGGCGTCGCGCACCGTCTCGGACGGATGGGTGTGCACGAGATCGGGCAGCGCACCGGATTTGCGGCGCAACACATCTCCGACCGTGGACTGCTCGGTCGACCCGTCGAGGCGACTGCGCAAGAACCCGTACGACGACATCCAGGCGTCGTTGAAGATCTTCGACATGTAGCCACGGCCGCCGTCGGGAAGCAAGACCACAACCAGCGCGTCCGGGCCGGCTTCCTCGGCGACCTTCACCGCGGCCACCACCGCCATCCCGCACGAGCCGCCGACCAGCATCGCTTCTTCGCGGGCCAGCCGCCTGGTCATGTTGAACGAGTCCGAGTCGGAAACCGCGATGATCTGGTCGGGCACGGTGCGGTCGTACGCGTCCGGCCAGAAGTCCTCGCCGACTCCCTCCACCAGGTAGGGCCGGCCGCTGCCGCCCGAATAGACCGAACCTTCGGGGTCGGCGCCGATGACGCGCACCCTCCCGTCGGATACCTCCTTGAGGTAGCGGCCCGCGCCGGTGATCGTTCCGCCGGTGCCGATGCCGGCGACGAAATGCGTCACCTTCCCGTCGGTATCCGCCCAGATTTCCGGCCCGGTCGTTGCGTAGTGGCTGGCCGGTCCTTCGGGGTTGGCGTATTGGTCGGGCTTCCAGGCACCGTCGATCTCTCTGACGAGCCTGTCGGAGACGCTGTAGTAACTGTCCGGATGGTCCGGCGGCACCGCCGTCGGGCACACGACGACTTCCGCGCCGTAGGCGAGCAGCACGTTGCGCTTGTCCTCGCTGACCTTGTCGGGACAAACGAACACGCACTTGTAACCGCGGTGCTGCGCAACCAGGGCGAGGCCGACGCCGGTGTTGCCCGAGGTGGGTTCGACGATGGTGCCACCGGGCTTGAGCAGGCCGCTGGCCTCGGCGGCGTCGATCATCCTCACCGCGATCCGGTCCTTGGCGCTGCCACCGGGGTTCAGGTATTCGACCTTCGCCGCTACGGTGCCGGCGCCGTCGGGGACAACGGAGTTCAGCCGAACCAGCGGCGTGCCGCCGATGAGGTCACTGATGTGAGGCGCGATCCGCATGCGTTCATCGTCGCAGGCGGTTTCGGGCCGCTAGCCGGTGGCCTCGCGGATGTATTCGCCGATCTGGCGCAGGGAGCGCATCGCCTCCGGCAACAGCGGGGCGGCCACCTGGAAGTCGTGAACCTGGCCGGGCCAGACCCGGACCTCGGCCGGCACGCCGACCGCCGCCAGCCTGGTTGCCGCCAGCTGCGCGTCGTGCAGCAACACCTCGGATCCGGAGACGTGGATCAGCGTCCGCGGCAGGCCGGGTTTGATGTGCTCCAAGGGCTCGTAAATCTCTTCAGGCCTACCGGCGATTGTGTTCTTTTCGGCGGCTCTAGCAACTAGCTCGACGAGCGCGTCGAACGCCTTGGCGGGGAACATCGCGTCGGTCTTGATGTTGGGGTGGGCCTGCTTGGATTCCTTTGCTAGTTGCAGCAGTGGCGAGATCGCTACCAGCGCTGCTGGCTCCTCACCCTCCTCCTGCAGGTGTTGCGCCAAGGCGAGCGCGAGATAACCGCCCGCGGAGTCACCGGCCAGCACGATCTGGTCCGGCTCGTAACCGCGCACGCGCAGCCACTGGTACGCGTCGTGACAGTCGTTGAGCGCCATCCCGACCGAGTGTTTGGGCAACAGCCGATAATTGACGACGAAAACGGGCGAGTCAGCAAACTTCGACAGGGCTTCGACGAGCCGACCGTGGGAGTTTGCTCCACAGGTCAAAAATGCGCCGCCGTGCAAGTAGACAATGACTCGGCGAGTGCCGTCGGCGGGCAGCACTCCGGGCGCCCGTACCAATTGCGCTGAGGCATTGGGCAAGCTCACCGTCTCGCGGACGGTGGCCGACACCGGGAGTAAGACCCGGGAAGCACGGTCGATGAGACCCCAGGGCCATGGCAGGTTAGGTGCGTAGCTACCGACAGCCAAAACCGGCCGGATCGTCAGTCGTGACGCCAGGTTGGCTACTCGCGCAGCTACACTGGGCCCGGATTCGAGGACCTCGACCGGTGCGCCGTCGCTGATGGCAAATCTGCGTGCCCCAACTCTACGTGCTTTGAGGACCTCGTGTACGCGAATGGCATTCCGGGGGGAACCGGATACCTTGCTCGGTGCCGTCATGCTCAACACTTCCTACGCCTTTGTAGTGCGGTACAGCATGTCACGAGGCAGCTGAGCGTCCGGTTCAGCCCGATCCTCAGGGCGCTCAGCCAACCCCGTGAACTTAGCTTGACAGGTGTTGCTGAGTAGAACGTTTGAAATGTCTGATTCGATACCACAATTGATTCACAACGTGATCACTTTGTTTATCAGCCCTCCGCGCAAACACCGAAGCCGATCTAAACTGACCTCATGACCATACGGGTGCCGCGTCGTTCGACGATCGCCCTGGCCACGGCGGGCGCACTTGCCTCGACAGGCACGGCCTATCTCGGCGCACGCAACCTGCTGGTCGGCCAGGCGTCGCACGCGCGCACGGTCATCCCGAAGTCCTGGGACATTCCGCCGCGCGCCGACGGCGTGTACACCCCGGGCGGTGGACCGGTGCAGCGATGGCACCGCGCCACGCCCGTGGATCTGTACCTGATGATCTTCGGGGACTCGACGGCCACCGGTTACGGCTGCATGACCGCCGAAGAAGTGCCGGGCGTGCAGATCGCACGCGGACTGGCCGAACGGCTCGGCAAGGCCATCCGGCTGAGCACCAAGGCCATCGTCGGCGCCACGTCCAAAGGCGTATGCGGCCAAGTCGATGCGATGTTCGTGGCCGGGCCGCCGCCGGACGTGGCCGTGATGATGCTGGGCGCCAACGACGTGACGGCGCTCAACGGCATCAGCCAGTCCGCGCAACGGCTGGCCCTGGCCGTTCGCAAGTTACGTGCCCGCGGCGCCATCGTCGTGGTCGGCACCTGTCCTGATCTGGGTGTGATCAGCGCCATCCCGCAGCCGCTTCGCTCGTTGGCACATGCGCGGACTTCGCGACTTGCCCGCGCCCAGGCCGCTGCCGTCCGGTCCGCCGGCGGCGTGCCGGTCCCACTGGCGCAGCTGCTGGCACCCAAATTCCGGGCCGCGCCCGCGCTCATGTTCTCCGCCGACGGTTTCCATCCATCGGCGGCCGCATATGCGCTGGCCGCCGAAGCGCTGCTGCGCACGCTGTGCGATGCGCTGGGCGAAGACGTCGAGACCACGGTGCCCGACGTGCCGGCGCCCGCCGACCCGCCCGCGCCCGGCCAGGGCCACACACGCCTGTCGGTGATGTCGCGGCTGTGGCGACACCCGGAACCCGGGTTGGCTGGCCCGTCTTCATCGCCACCGGTTGGCGCCGACTAGATTTGTGCTAGCCCGTCGGGGTGGACATACACCCGTCATTGAAGCGAGCGCGCATCCGATCGAAGGGATCCTCATGCCTGAAGCCGTCATCGTCTCAACCGCTCGCTCGCCGATCGGCCGGGCCATGAAAGGCTCGCTGGTCAGCATGCGCCCCGACGACCTGGCCGTCCAGATGGTGCGCGCTGCGCTCGACAAGGTCCCCGCGCTGAACCCGCACCAGATCGACGACCTCATCCTGGGCTGCGGCCTGCCGGGGGGCGAGCAGGGCTTCAACATAGCGCGCGTGGTCGCCGTCGCGCTCGGGTACGACTTCCTGCCCGGCACCACCGTCAACCGGTACTGCTCGTCGTCGCTGCAAACCACGCGGATGGCCTTTCACGCGATCAAGGCGGGCGAGGGCGACGCGTTCATCTCCGCGGGCGTCGAAACCGTGTCCCGGTTCGCCAAAGGCAACTCCGACTCCTGGCCGGACACCAAGAACCCGGTTTTCGACCAGGCCCAGGAACGTTCGGCGGCCGCCGCCGCGGGCGCCGACGAATGGCACGATCCTCGCGCCGACGGGAGCGTGCCCGACGTCTACATCGCGATGGGCCAGACCGCCGAAAACGTCGCCATCCTGACCGGAATCAGCCGCGAAGACCAGGACCACTGGGGGGTCCGCAGCCAGAACCGTGCCGAGGAGGCGATCAAGAGCGGGTTCTTCGAACGCGAGATCACTCCGGTGACCCTGCCCGACGGCACCACCGTGAGCACCGACGACGGGCCCCGTCCGGGCACCACCTACGAGAAGATTGCCGAGCTCAAACCCGTGTTTCGGCCGAACGGCACCGTGACGGCGGGGAACGCCTGCCCGCTCAACGACGGCGCAGCCGCACTGGTGATCACCAGTGACAGGAAGGCCAAAGAGCTCGGCCTGACACCGCTGGCCCGCATCGTGTCGACCGGGGTCAGTGGCCTGTCGCCGGAGATCATGGGGCTGGGTCCGATCGAGGCGTCCAAGAGGGCGCTGGAGAGGGCCGGCATGTCGATCACCGACATCGACCTGGTCGAGATCAACGAGGCGTTCGCGGTGCAGGTGCTGGGCTCGGCCCGGGAGTTGGGCATAGACGAGGACAAGCTGAACGTGTCGGGTGGAGCGATCGCGCTGGGCCACCCGTTCGGCATGACCGGCGCCCGCATCGCCACCACGCTGCTGAACAACCTTCAGACGCACGACAAGACGATCGGCCTGGAGACCATGTGCGTCGGCGGCGGCCAGGGCATGGCGATGGTGCTCGAGCGGCTCAACTAAGACCCGCTAGCCGTTTGAGTGCGCCTCCACGCGCAAAAAACCGGCACGCCAATCGGCGTGCCGGTTTTTCCGTCGAGCGAGCTACCTCTCCTGGAAGTAACTGAGCAGCCGCAGGATCTCGAGGTACAGCCATACCAGCGTCACGGTAAGGCCCAGCGCGATGCCCCACGCCGCCTTCTCCGGCGCTCCAGCGCGGATCATCTGGTCGGCCGCATCGAAGTCGATCAGGAAGCTGAACGCGGCGACGCCGATGCATACCAGCGAGAAAATGATCGCGATCGGTCCGCCGCTGCGCAGACCCAGGCCCGTACCGCCACCGACACCGAACATCGCCAGCAAGAAATTGCCCAGCATCAGGGCCAGCACGCCGAACATCGCGGCCACCAGCATCCGCGTGAACTTGGGCGTGACCCGGATGGCCCCGGTCTTGTAGACGACGAGCATGCCGAAGAAGACGCCGAAGGTGCCCAGGATGGCCTCGCCGATCAGCGCACCAGCATTGGCGTGCGACACCTGGAAATTGGCGAAGACGAACGAGATGGCGCCGAGGGCCATTCCCTCGAGCACGGCGTAGCTGAGCACGATCGCGGGGTTGTCCTGCTTGCGGGCGAAGGTCGCCAGCATCACCAACCCGAAGCCGCCGAGCGCCCCGATCAGTGTCAGCGGCAACGCCAGGGCGAGGTTGGACGTCACCAGGTAGAAGGAGACGACCGCCGCGGCCGTCAACACGCCCAGCGTGATCCCGGTCTTGGTGACGACGTCGTCGATGGTGACCGGACGGGAGACCTTGGCCTCCCGGTAGGGGGCCTCCTGGTAGGGAGCCATGTAGGGGTCGGCTTGGTAATACCCCTGCTGCGTCTGGGCCGCGCCAGTGCCGAATTGCGCGTATCCGCCCCTCTGCTTAGGCAGCGAACGAAATACCGGGTTACTTGTCTCCCGCACCGTCGGATCCTCTCTTATGACTGTGGCTTCGAGCCGTGCGAACACCTGCTCAACGATCAGCGGCCCGCCCGGGTTCCCAACGGAGCTGCTGTTTTCCTGGTCTTTCCGGCCCTTTGACGAACTCGGACATTGTCGTCCGGTCAAAGATAAACCTTACCCGCGAGTGCCGCCTGGAAGGTAACGATCTAGATTGCTGGTCGAGGCCCAACGGCCTTCTGGGCAGTATTTTCTGGGACACGAATTCCGGCGATGGGAGGCCAGGGGCGTGAGTGCGGAATCCGACGAGGTCCTGACCCGCGTCGACAGCGGCATCGGCTTGATCACCCTCAACCGCCCCAAGGCCATCAACTCACTGAACCACAACATGGTGGACCTGCTCAGCGCCGTGCTGATCCGTTGGTTACGCGACGACGCGGTGCGCGCGGTGGTGCTCTCGGGGGCCGGGGAGCGCGGCCTGTGCGCCGGCGGCGACCTGGTGCCGCTCTACCACAGCATGCGCAAAGACGGGGTCGAGGCGCGGCGGTTCTGGCGCGACGAGTATCTGCTCAATGGGCAGATCGGCCGGTTTGCAAAGCCTTACGTGGCGTTGATGGACGGCATCGTGATGGGCGGCGGCGTCGGCGTCAGCGCGCACGGAAGCGTCCGGGTGGTAACCGACACCTCGAAGGTGGCGATGCCCGAAGTGGGCATCGGCTTCATCCCCGAAGTCGGCCAGATGTATTTGCTGTCGCGGGCGCCCGGCGCCCTGGGCATGCACGCCGCGCTGACAGGGGCGCCGTTCACCGGCGCCGACGCCATCGCTTTGGGTTTCGCCGACCACTACGTGCCACACACCGAGCTCGACGCGTTCACCCAAGCGATCGTCGCCGACGGTGTCGACAGCGCGCTGGCCCACCACGCGATCGAACCTCCGCCGAGTGAGCTTGCCGCACAACGGGAATGGATCGACGAGTGCTATTCCAAGGACACCGTGATCGACATCGTCGCCGCGCTTGGTGGGCATGACGCGGGACCGGCTAATGAAGCCGCGAACCTGATCGCCGGCCGCTCGCCCACCTCGGTGTCGGTGGCGTTCGAGGGGGTGCGTCGCGCCGCCAAGATGGAAACGCTGGAAGATGTTCTGACCCAGGACTATCGGATGGCGTCGGCATCGTCGCGTTCACACGATTTCGTGGAAGGGATCCGCGCGCAGATCATCGACAAAGATCGCAATCCGAAGTGGTCGCCGGCGACGCTGGCGACGGTCACCGCGGCCGACGTCGAGGCGTATTTCGAGCCGGTCGACGACGACTTGAGTTTCTAGAAAGGCAGCCCATGACCTACGAAACGATTCTGGTCGAGCGCGAGGCGCGAGTCGGCATCATCACGCTGAACCGGCCCCAGGCGCTGAACGCACTCAACAGCCAGGTGATGAACGAAGTAACCAGCGCCGCAACCGAATTGGACAACGACTCCGGTATCGGCGCGATCATCATCACTGGTTCGGGTGGTAAGGCCTTCGCGGCGGGCGCCGACATCAAGGAAATGGCCGGGCTGAGCTTCGCCGACGCGTTCCGCGCCGACTTCTTCGCCCAGTGGGGCAAGCTGGCCGCCGTTCGCACCCCGACGATCGCCGCGGTGGCCGGATACGCGCTGGGCGGCGGCTGCGAGCTGGCGATGATGTGCGACCTGCTGATCGCCGCCGACACAGCGAAATTCGGCCAGCCGGAGATCAAACTCGGTGTGCTGCCGGGGATGGGCGGTTCGCAGCGCCTGACCCGGGCCATCGGCAAGGCCAAGGCCATGGACCTCATCCTGACCGGCCGTACCATCGACGCCGCCGAAGCCGAACGCAGCGGCCTGGTTTCGCGGGTGGTACCGGCCGACGACTTGCTGACCGAGGCCAAGGCCGTCGCCACCACCATTTCGCAAATGTCGCTGTCGGCGGCCCGGATGGCCAAAGAAGCCGTCAACCGCGCTTTCGAATCCACGCTGGCCGAAGGACTTCTTTACGAACGCCGGCTTTTCCATTCGGCCTTCGCGACCGAAGACCAGTCCGAAGGAATGGCGGCATTCATCGAGAAGCGCGTCCCCAACTTCACACACCGGTAGTGAGCCTCGATGAGCGAGCCCGGGTCTGTGACGAACACGAACGTCGGCGACGAATCAGCCGCACACACCGAAGAGTCTGCCGGCCCAGAAGCCAGTCCCGAAGCCACCCCCGCCCCCGCCCCCGAGCCCCCACCGGCCCGTCGGCCGTGGTGGATTCGCCGCTACACCTTCACCGGCACCGCGGTCGGCTTGCTGTTCATCTTTTTCTCCATGACGCCGTCGCTGCTGCCCCGCACCGCGTTATTCCAGGGACTGGTCAGCGGGGTCTCGGGCGCCATTGGTTATGGGCTCGGCGTCTTCGCCGTCTGGCTGGTCCGCTATATGCGCACGCGGAATTACAGCCCGCCGCCGCCGGACTGGGCTTGGAAGGTGCTGATCCCGGTCGGCGCGATCGGCATGGTGGTGATGGCTATCCGATTCCACGTCTGGCAAGACGACGTGCGCGACCTGATGGGCGTGAAGCACCTGGAATGGTACGACTATCCCGAGGCCGCGATCCTGTCGCTGGTTGTGCTGTTCACGCTGGTCGAAATCGGCCAGTTGATCCGGCGGCTGATCATTTTCCTGGTGGGGCAGCTCGATCGGATCGTACCGTTCCGCCTCTCGGTGACCATCGTCGTAATCCTGCTCGTGACGCTGACGATCACGCTGCTCAACGGCGTCGTCATCAAGTTCACGATGAACAAGTTGAACAGCACCTTCAACGCGGTGAACGAGGAGGGGAAGGCCGAAACCGAGGCGCCGAAATCCAGGCTGCGATCGGGTGGCCCGGAGTCGCTGGTGAAATGGGACACACTGGGCCATCAGGGGCGCATCTTCGTCCAGGCCGGTCCGACCGTCGACAAACTCACCGCCTTCAACGACGCCCCGGCCACCGAACCGATCCGGGCTTACGCTGGACTGAATTCCGCGGACGGGATCGACGCGACCGCCGAACTGGCAGCGGCTGAACTGGAGCGCACCGGCGGATTGCAACGCGCCGTCGTCGCGGTCGCCACCACCACCGGCACCGGGTGGATCAATGAGGCCGAGGCGGACGCGCTGGAATACATGTACAACGGCAACACCGCCATCGTGAGCATGCAGTACTCGTTCTTGCCCAGCTGGCTGTCCTTTTTGGTGGACAAGGAAAACGCCCGGCGCGCCGGCCAGGCGCTGTTCGAGGCGGTCGACAAACGGGTCCGGCACCTGCCGGAAGGTCAGCGCCCGAAGCTCGTCGTTTTCGGCGAGAGCCTGGGATCGTTCGGGGGTGAGGCGCCGTTCATGAGCCTCAACAACATCCTGGCGCGCACCGACGGCGCGCTGTTCAGCGGGCCTACGTTCAACAACACCGTTTGGCTGCAGCTGACCGCGACCCGCGATGCCGGTTCGCCGGAGTGGCTACCCATCTATAACGATGGCCACAACGTCCGGTTCGTAGCTCGCCCAAGCGATCTGGGGCGCCCGCCCGCACCGTGGGGCACACCGAAGGTGGTGTATTTGCAGCACGCCTCCGACCCGATCGCCTGGTGGACTCCCGACCTGCTGTTCAAGAGTCCGGACTGGCTGCGGGAGAAGCGGGGCTATGACGTGCTGCCGCAGACGCAGTGGGTCCCGGTGGTGACGTTCCTGCAAGTCTCGGCCGACATGGCGGTAGCCGTCAACGTGCCGGACGGGCACGGCCACCACTACGTCGCCGACGTCGCCAACGGCTGGGCCGAAGTGCTGTCGCCGCCCGGCTGGACGCCGGAGAAGACCGCCAAGCTGCGGCCACTGCTGCACTCCGACGCGATCATCAGCAGCTCGGCGGGCTGAAGCGGATAGCTAGATCCAGCGGCGCCCGGTCATCGCGAGGTCCGCGGGCAGCACGTCCGGCTTCGCCTGGCGCCGGCCGCCGGCAACACCCAGCCGATCCAGCACGCCGGCAGTCGCCAGCGCCTGGTAGCCGCCGATGACGTCGGTGGCGCGGTGCAGGCCGATGTCGAGCAGCGCAGCCGCCGCGAGGCTGGACGTATAGCCCTCCGAGCACACGATCACCCATTCGACGTCGTCGCCAACGGCCTGGGGCAGCTTGGCGTCGCTGGTCGGGTCGCAGCGCCATTCCAGGACGTTGCGTTCGATCACGAGTGCGCCTGGCAAATCGCCCTCGCGTAACCGCTGGGCTTGCGGCCGGATGTCGATGACCACGGCCCCGCGGCTCAGCGCGGCCGGCACCTCGGCGGCGGGCAGGCGCCGAAACCGGCGCCGGGCGGCTCTCAAGACAAGGTCGATGCGGCTCATTGCGGTCCTTCCGGTCCGTCGGTCAATTCGGTGCGCTGGCGGCGCAACCTGTTGCGGTCGCTGACCTCGTAGTACGACATCGCTGTCAGCGGTGGCGAGTAGGCGTGCACGCTCAATGTCGGCCCCATCGGCCGCCGGTCGGTGCTCGCCGGCCCCGGCACGGGTCTGGGCGCCCAGACCACGTCGTGCACCCAACCCAGCGGGAAGCCGGCCTGATCGCCTGCGTCCAGCCGACGGCGCCGCAAACCCCTTCCATCCCAACGGAATTCGTTGAGCGATCCGGATAGCACGGTCAGCGCCCCCAGTGACCCGCCGTGGTCGTGCAGTTCGGTGGAATGACCGGGAACCCAGCTGATCAGCCAGATTTCGAGTTCATCGTCGCCATCGATGCGGGCGAACCACCGCTGCGACTCGGGTATACCGCCCGCGGGCAGCAGGTGGTCGCAGCGTCCGCTGAGCACATCGTCGGCGGCTCGGTCGGTGGCGCATAGGAGGTCGGGCACCCGCAGCCGGGTGGGTCCCGAAGAGGGTGACGAGGGGGTCAGTTTGCTCAGCGGAACGGGCGCGGCAGCACGCGTCGCGACGGGAAGGGACATCGGGAGCTCCAGGGTGTGCGGATCGGGCAAGCGGGCGGCGTGTTACGGCCGACAACACTCGCAAAATCCGAAGCGCTCCGTCACGGCAGCCAGTGTTGCATAGATTGAGATCGTGCGCTGGTGCGGTCGTCGGCCCCTGCTGTGGAGCGCGGTCGTCATTGCGACCGGTTCGGCCGGTCTGTCCGGGGTCACCGGCTGCTCCCATGGCGCCCTCACGGGCGGGACCGCGCCCTCCTCGGCGCGGCCGTCGGGGATCCCCAGGGGCCCGACTTCGGCACCACCGGGCGCCGTCGGACTCTCCCCCGCCGGGGTGACGACCAGGATCGATATCCCCGCGGATTCGACCGAGGAGGAGTATTTCCAGGCCTGTCACGCCGCAAAAATGTGGATGGAAGCGCAGCCCAGGACCGGTACGCCGCTGTTCGAGCCGTACCTGGCGATGGTTCAGGCCTCGCCGTCTGGCACGGCCGGCAGCTGGAACGCCCCATGGTCGGACCTGACGCTGGCGCGCCAGGCGGCCCTGATCACCGCCGCGCGCGCGGCCGCCAACGACGAATGCTCGTAGGCCGCGCCGGCGATTCGAACGCCTGCGCAATTGTGATCACGGGTGAAAAAAGTGCCGACCCGGCCCGGTGAAAGTCCGTGCTGCCGCGCAAAATGAACACATGCCCGGCCGACCTGGCGCAGTAGCGGCGCGCTCGCGCGGGTCGGCACCGACTCGGGTGGCGCTGGCGCTCGGCAGCGGCGGTGCCCGCGGGTACGCCCACATCGGGGTGATCGAGGCGCTGCGGACGCGCGGCTACGACATCGTGGGCATCGCCGGCTCGTCGATGGGTGCGCTCGTCGGCGGCCTGCAAGCGGCCGGACGCCTCGACGAGTTCGCCGACTGGGCGAAGTCGCTGACGCAGCGGACCATCCTGCGCCTGCTGGACCCTTCCATCAGCGCGGCGGGAGTGATGCGGGCCGAGAAGATCCTGGACGCGGTGCGCGACATCCTCGGTCCGGTGTCGATCGAGCAACTGCCCATCCCCTACACCGCGGTCGCGACCGATCTGTTGGCCGGCAAGTCCGTGTGGTTCCAGCGCGGCCCGGTCGACGAGGCGATCCGGGCGTCCATCGCGATTCCGGGGGTGATCGCCCCACACGAAGTCGGCGGACGCCTGCTCGCCGATGGCGGCATCCTGGATCCGCTGCCGATCGCCCCTATCGCCGCGGTCAACGCCGACCTGACTATCGCGGTGAGCCTCAGCGGCAGCGAGGTCGGTCGCATTGGAGACGACCGCGACCCGGAGTCGGGTGCCACCGTCGAGTGGTTGAACCGCATGGTGCGCAGCACCTCCGCGCTGCTGGACACCGCCGCCGCCCGGTCGCTGTTGGACCGGCCGACCGCGCGGGCCGTGTTGAGCCGGTTCGGCGCGGATACCTGGTCCGAAGAATTGGACCCATCCGACCCCGAACGGCCGGAGCCTGAACAAGATGACACGCCTCAAGTTCCGAGACTGGGCGGCTTCGAGGTGATGAATCGAACCATCGACATCGCCCAATCCGCGCTGGCGCGGCACGCGCTGGCGGCCCACCCGCCCGACGTGCTGATCGAGGTGCCGCGTTCGACGTGCCGGACCCTGGAATTTCACCGGGCTGTGGAGGTGATCGCCGCGGGCCGAGCGCTGGCCAACCGGGCCCTGGACGCGCTGGAGGCCGACGAGGGCCGGACCGCTGCGCCCGCGATCGAAGACTGACGCGATCAGCTTCCCAGGAAGCGCGCGAGGGCCTCGGCTTCGCGACGGCCTTGTTCGCGCCCGGCCACGGCCGACGCGATGCGGCAGGCCGGGTCCAGTGGATTGGATCCGAATGCCGCCAAGGAGTTCTCGTCGGCAAACACCGCGCACGTCGTTCCGGCGAATGACGCGATTTCCGCGGCCGGCGCCGCTCCGAACGGCGATGGCGCGTCGACACCCGAGGGCACCAGCACCACGGCCACGTCGCAATCGTCGGCCACCGCGAGGTTGACGGGGCTGGCGACCCCGCCGTCCATGTAGCGTCGGCCCGCGATCGTCACCGGTGGCCACGCCCCCGGCACCGCGCAACTGGCCGCGACGGCATCGACGAGTTCGACACCCGACTCCCGATCGAAAACGACCAGTTGCCCGGCGGCGACGTCGATCGCGGTCAGCCGCAGCACCCGATCGGGCCAGTCATGGGAGGGCAGGCGGTGCTCGATCACCCGGCGTCGGACGGGCTCCGGAACCGTCTTGGTCGCCAGCGCGACGGCGCCGATCCGCAGCATCTGCTGTCGGGTCTTGTCGGTCTTGTTCAGGGCCTTGTCGTGCGGTTCGCTCAAGGCGGTCAGGAAGATTCCGGCGATGTCGTCGACGTCGACGCCGGAATCGATTTCGGCCGATGACTCGGCGGTCTGCCGGTCGAACAGCGCCTCGAGCGTGCTACCGCTAGCGATCTGCGCGGCGACCGCCGAACCCGCCGACGTCCCCACCAGCACATCGGATTCCAGCAGCTGTCGGGCCGCTGCCGGCGACTCGTCGGCGATACCGCGCAGAACACCTGTCTCCCAGGCGATTCCGGCTATTCCGCCACCGGCCAGCACCAGCGCGCGTCTGATTCCCACATCCACCTACTCTGCCAGCCCCAAGCGGGGCCGCCACGACAGCCCCTAGACCGACGTGTGCTGCGCCTGTTCGACCGGTGCGCTCAGGTCGGCCCGACGGAGCAGACGCGTGGGCGGATCGGGTAGCACTACAGTGCTGCTGATATGCAGCCCCGCATTGACGTGGATCAGCTCGCCCGGTTCAAGCAGGCGCCAGCGCGGGTCGTCGTCCATCGGTTCGCTGGCGAACACCACTGACGAGCGAGCGCATAGATGCTCGGACTGCGCGCGAATGCGCGTGGTGCGCAAGTCGAATTCGGGATCGGACGCAGCTGTCTTGCGTTCGTAATGCCGATCCAAGACATAAAGCTCATGGGCCTCCGGATATCGCAGCGCCCACATTCCGGTGGCTGTGCTCAGCAGGAGATTGACCGCGTAAATGGGCACATTCGCCGCAAGCCACCTCAAGGCGTCGACCAGACCGGCCGTCTCGTCGCCGTCCCGGGCGCGGATCGAACCGGTGATTAAGGCGAATACTCGCTCGGAATCGGTCTGGCCCAAGACCAGGTCGCCGGTGCCGAGCTCGCGCAGCCGTTCATCGATATCGTCCAGGCCCTGGACCACGCCGTTGTGCGCGAAGATTCGGCCGTCCTGCAAAAACGGGTGGGTGTTGCGGACATCGAGCGACCCGGTCGTCGCATACCGAACATGGGCGATGAAGGTCGTGCCGGTCAGCCGGTGCGCTTCACCGGCGAATTCGGTGTCCTGCCAAGCCGCGATCGGCTCCTTGTGCACTTCCGGCCGGCCGTGCTCGTCGAAGACGCCCAGGCCCGTGCCGTCCGGGTTTTTCCGGCTTTGCTCGGCCAGGCTGTCTGGAGCATTCAGCAGCCAAAACGTCGCGGTGCAAACGTGTGTCCCGGCGTGCAAACCAAAAAGTCGGCACATGAGTTCGACGGTACCGAAACGGAGGCCACGTCAGTCAGTCAGTATCACCGACAGATCC
>Ga0306923_10001779_pt1 | contig 19279 bp, 16 predicted proteins | sample sta12Can44000108_FD_203841 | JGI IMG/M metagenome (GOLD analysis project Ga0306923, IMG submission 203841) | Lab enrichment of tropical soil microbial communities from Luquillo Experimental Forest, Puerto Rico - statanox.12C.anox.44.000.108 (v2)... | ecosystem: Environmental > Terrestrial >... | reverse complement strand
CCTTGAACAGCGGGTCGGAGCCGAGGTCCCCGCGATGCAGGAAGGAGACGTGGCTCGAATCGATGCCGCCTTCCATGGCTTGCAGCCAGTTGCACTCCTGCAGGCGCTTGGAGATGAAGGTCTGCTCGGCCGGAACGGTGGCGAATTCCCATTCCGGCAGCGGCGGCCGCTTGTCGCGGGGACCAAGGTAAGCCCATAGCACGGGCCCGCGTTCGATCAGCGGGTAGGACTTGAGCTTGATCCGCTGGCAGAAGCCGCTCTCGTGGGGCTCCGACGGCACGTCGATGCACTGCCCGTTCACGTCGTATTTCCAGCCGTGATAGGGGCAGCGCAAGCCCGACTCCTCATTGCGCCCAAACCAGAGCGACACGCCGCGGTGAGCGCAGAACTCGTCGATCAATCCGTATCTGCCGCCGGTATCGCGAAAAGCGAGCAGCCGCTCGGAGAGAAGCTTCACACGCACCGGCGGGCATTCGTTCTCAGGCAGCTCGTCTGCGAGCAGCGCCGGTATCCAGTAGCTGCGAAACAGCCGGCCCATGGGAGTGCCGGGGCCGGTCTGCGTCAACAGGTCGTTCTGATCCTTCCTGAGCATGCAATTGCTCCATCCCCGCCTGAGGCGAGAGTAGGCATTGCGTCGCGCGTCGGCAAGCTTATGCCGCCGTTGCTCAAGCTGTTGGGTTATGCGCGGATCGGCTTATTCGTCGTCACCTCGACACCCGGACCGCGCTAACCCAACCTGCGACAGCACGGCGCGGGGTTCAGCAGCAGCCGCACTCGATGACGTCGACGGCAAGGAGCGCACCCTTGAGCCAGGCGGGAGGAATGTCTTCAGTAACGACGTCCGCCACCGGCTTGAACACCTTGAACTGGTGGCGCGTGTCGCCCTGCGTCCAGAACGCGACGACCGTTTCAAGCGGAGGGCAGCCCGGCAGGCCACAGGCAATCTCCGAGACGAGAACCACCGCATCATCCGCCAGCTTGAAACGCAAACGCGTCCATGCCTGCACCCGCTCAAGCGCGGCAGCATGGTCGGCAAGCTTGTGACGGGAGCGCAGCATCGCTTAAGTCTCGCAAAGGGGTCGAACCCAACCTACAGTAGGTTGAGGTGGCCATTAATGGAGGTTTTTGTCAGTGGTGGAGAAAGTGCTGGCCGCGGTGCGAACCGGCCCGAGCAAGACCGAGATCCGCGAATTTCCCATGCCGGACGTCCCGGAGGATGCTGCCTTGATGAAGATGGAGGTCGCGGGCATCTGCGGCACCGACGTCAAGCTCTACAAAACCCCGCCCACCAAAAGCCCCGTCATCATGGGCCATGAGAACATCGGCACCATTGCCAGGGCCGGTCGCGAATTCACCAGGCGCAAGGGATTCAAGGAGGGCGACCTCGTCTTCGTGGAGCACTACGTCGCATGCGGCAAGTGCGAGTGGTGCCATCTCGGCCAATACCGGCACTGCGAGAACACCGACTGGCGCTACAACCCCGATGCCATCCGTTACGGCTACACGTCAGCAGAGAAGGCGCCCCACCTGTGGGGCGGTTTTGCGCACTATGTGTACCTGCCCTGGAACGCGGTGCTGCACCATGTGCCCAAGGGGGTGAGCCCGGAGCTTGCCGGGCTGGTGACCCCGATGGCGAACGGCGTCGAATGGTCGCTGTTCGACGGCGGCGTGGGGTACAATTCGACGGTCCTGATCCAGGGACCGGGCCAGCAGGGACTTTCGCAGACGGTGATCTGCAAGCAGGCGGGTGCCGCCCTCATCATTGTCACCGGCACCTCCAAGGACGGCGCGCGCATGGGGGTCGCCAAGGCGCTGGGCGCCGACCACGTGATCGACGTCGAGAAGGAGGACCCGCTGGCGCGCATCATGCAGATTACCGGCGGCAAAGGCGTCGATGTGGCGCTGGACTGCACCGCGGGCGCCGGCACCATCCCGATCCTGCTCGGCGTGGAAGCGCTCAAGCGCAAGGGCGGCACCATCGTGATCCAGGGCGAGATGGCGGAGTTTCCGAACTTTCCGGTGGGAAAGGTCACCGTGAAATTCATTACCATCAAGAGCGCCCGCGGTCACAGCTATCGCGCCTGCGAGCTCGCCCTGGCGCAACTTGCCTCGCATCGGTTCCCTCTGGAAAAGGTGACCACCCACACCTTCGGGCTCAAGGACGTCGACCTTGCCATCCGCTCGGTCGGCGGCCAGGGCGTGCCCGACGTGATCCATGCATCGCTGATGCCGTGGCAATGACGACCATTGAAAGCAGCCCGGCGACGCCGGTGCGGGAAGCTTCCCTGGAAGATCCGAACGCGCGCATTGTCGTGATCGGCCAGGTGCTGTGCGTGATCGTTCCCCTCGTCGTCTGGTTTGCGCCGTTTGCGATCGAGCCGGTCACCAAGCACGCCTTTGCCATTGTCGGCTTCATGGTGACCGCCTGGATTACGCGTGCCATGGATTATGCGCTCGCGGGGTTGATCGGATGCTTCCTGTTCTGGGCATTGCACGTGGTGCGCTTCCCGGTGGCGTTCAGCGGCTTTGCCAACGACACGGCGTGGTTCCTGTTCGGCGCGCTTCTGCTTGGCGTGATTGCCACGCGCTCGGGCATCGCGCGCAGGCTTGCCTATTTCATCATGCTCAAGGTCGGCGTCACCTATCCGCGCATCCTGCTCGGGCTGATCGTGACCGATTTCCTGCTGACTTTCATCGTGCCGTCGGGGATCGCACGCGTCGTCATCATGGCCTCGATTGCGCTGGGGCTCGCCGAGGCATTCAAGTCGCCCCCGGGAAGCAACGTCTCGCGCGGCATGTTCCTCATCCTCAGCTATACCGCCAACATCTTCGACAAGATGATCATTGCGGGAGCCGGCTCCATCACCGCGCGCGGGCTGATCGAGAAGGTGGGCGGCGTCGAGGTGCTGTGGAGTTATTGGTTCATCGCGTTCCTCCCCTGCAGCATCATCACCGTTCTCGCCGCCTGGTGGCTCACGCTCTGGCTCTATCCGCCCGAGACGGTTGCGCTGGAAGGCGGCAAGCAGATGCTGCGGGACGAGCTTGCGAAAATGGGGGCCTGGTCGCCCATGGAAAAGCGGGCCGGGGCGCTGCTTGCCGTCGCGGTCGTCCTGTGGCTGACCGATTTCATTCATCATATTCCCTCGCCCGTCATCGGCATGGGGGTAGCCCTGTTTGCCCTGCTTCCGCGGGTGGGGGTGCTGGATATCGAAGACATGCGGCGGTTGAACTATCTGCCGGTGTTCTTCGTGGCCGCCGCCGTGAGCATGGGCACGGTATTGCAAGCCACCAAGGGGCTCGAGCTGCTCACCGCTCATGTATTCGCCTGGATGACGCCCTACATGACGAATATCGTGTCCGCGACGATCGTCATGTACTGGACGGCATTCGTCTATCATTTCCTGCTGGCCAGCGAGATTTCAATGCTCGGCACCTCCATCCCGCTGGTGATGGAGTTCGCCAAGTCGCAGGGGATGAATCTGCTGCAGCTCGGCATGATCTGGACCTTCGCCGCGGGCGGCAAGCTGTTCGCCTACCAGTCCGGCGTGCTGATCGTGGGATACTCGTATGGATATTTCGCCGCGCGCGATCTCCTGCGCATGGGGGCATGGCTCACGCTGGTCGAGTTCGTCGTGCTCATTCTGCTGGTCCCGTTCTACTGGCCATTGATCGGGCTGTACTGATGTCGGAGCGACCCATGTCGGGATCCATGGCCGGCAAGATCGAGCTGTGCAGCGTCGGCGAGGTAGCGCCCGGAGCCGCGCTGAAGGTCGAGCGCGGCGATCTCACGCTGGCGGTATTCAACGTCGAAGGCGCGTTTTACGTCACCGACGACACCTGCACGCATGGTCCCGGCTCGCTGTCGGAAGGCTATATCGAGGGCGACGTCGTCGAATGCAATTTTCACAACGGCCAGTTCAACATCAAGACCGGAGAGGTTGTCGCGCCGCCGTGCATGATCCCGATCAAGACCTACCGCACCGTGGTCGAGGACGAAAAGGTATTCATCGTGCTATGACCGACACGGCCAGCGGGTAGAGCCGATGCTGTTCGTGATACACGCCCTCGATCGCAGTGGCGGACTATCGACCCGCGCCAAGTTCTACCGCGCACACCGCATCCATCTCGACCGGGCCGAGCAGTACGACGTCGACGTGGTCACCGCCGGCACGCTCGTCGCAGATGACGGCGAGACGCCGGTGGGCAGCGTGTTCGTCATCGATGCCAAGGACCGCGCCGCGGTCGATGCGTTCACGCGCAGCGACCCCTACCACGTGAATGCGGTATGGGAGACGGTGCAAATCCACGCCTACAACAAGAAGCGCGGCACACCGATCCAGTCGCGGCGCAACCCGTGAGCTGTAATGCCAGCGACAACAAACTCCGACCTCGTCATGCCCGCGAAAGCGGGCATCCAGTAAACCACGGCCGCTGAAGTGAATCGACAGCCGGAGGTTTACTGAATCGTCCGCTTTCGCGGACGATGACAACTGAGAGTCATTGTCCGACACCGCATCGATGTAAGCTCCTCACCGTATTCCCGCCCGCATGAAGCTCTGCACGAACCGGCGCTGGAACAGGAGGAACGCGAGCAGCAGTGGAGCGGAGGTCATCAGCGTTGCCGCGCAGATCACCGACCAGTCGATGCCCTGATCGGAGGAGGCGAACACCTGCAGGCCGACCGTGAGCGGGCGCGCCTCGACCGAGTTGGTGACGATCAGGGGCCAGAGAAAATTGTTCCAGTGATAGCTTACGGAGACGAGGGCGTAGGCAAGGTAAACCGGCTTTGCCAGCGGAACGTAGAGGCGCCAGAGCACCTGGATGGTGCCGGCGCCTTCGACGCGCGCTGCGTCGTCGAGCTCGCGCGGCACGCTCTTGAAGGCCTGACGCAGCAGAAAAATGCCGAATGCGGAGGCAATGTACGGCAGCGCAATCGCCGGGATGGTATCGACCAGACCGAGCCTCGCCATGGTCCGGTAATTCTCGACGATCAGCACGTCCGGCATGATCATCAGCTGCATCAGAACGAGCGCGAAGGCAATTTGCGCCCCGGCGAACCGGAAACGCGCGAAGGCATAGGCCGCGAGCGTGCACAGCACCAGCTGGCAGCCGAGGATCAGCGTCACCAGCAGGAACGTATTGACGAAGTAGCGCGCGAACGGCGCCGCGTTCCATGCCCGCACGAAGTTCTCCAGCGAGAGCGGCGCCAGCGGCACAAACCGGGTCGAGAACTCGGGCGCATGAAAGGCCGTCCAGACTGCATAGAGAAGCGGCAGCAGCCACAGGAGGGCGAACAGCCAGGCGGCGGCGGATTCCAGCGCGCGGGAGGCGCCCAATGGCGCGTACGGACCGCCGTCGCCGCGGACGCTCATCGGTAATGGATCCGCCGCTCGATGAGGACATATTGGCAAAGCGACACGGCTGCGAGCAGCGCCAGCAGCACCATGGTCAAGGCGGCCGCATAGCTCGTGTCCCAGAATCCGAAGCCGACCTGGTAGACGTAATAGAGGAGCAGCGTGGTGGCATTATCCGGCCCGCCGTGGGTCATCACGATGATCTGATCGACGGTGCGAAACGCGTTGATCACCGCATTGACCAGAACGAACAGCGTGGTCGGCATCAGCAGCGGAAACTGCACGCGGCGGAAGAAGGTCCAGCGCGACGCCCCCTCCAGCGCCGCTGCCTCGGCCAGGACCGGCGCAATCTGCTGCAGCGCCGCGAGGTAGAATATCATGAAGAATCCGGCTTCCTTCCAGATCGCCACCACGATGACGCAGGCGAGCGCGGTCGCCGGCGTGCCGAGCCAGTTGTGGGTGGCCACGCCGAAATGGGAGAGCACCTGCTCGAGCAGGCCGTATTGCGGGGTGTAGAAGAACAGCCAGATGTTGGCGACCGCGATCATCGGCAGCATGGTGGGCGTGAAATAGGCCATCCGCACCAGCGCGCGGCCCGCGATGCGATCGTTCACCCAGACCGCCATCAAAAGCGCGAGCGCGATCGAGACCGGAATGGTGCCGAGCGCAAACCACAGGTTGTTGACGACCGATTGCCAGAACACCGGGTCGGCCAGCATGGCGCGGTACTGATCGAGGCCGACGAAAGCGGCAGGGCGGCGCGGCCTCGGCGTCGACCAGAAACTGTCAATGAAGGTGGCAAGCGCCGGCCAATGGGTAAACAGCGCGAGCAGCGCCATCGCCGGCAGCAGCAGCAGCCAGCCGTGGATGGCATGATGCGCGCGCTGGATCATCGATAGGGCTTGAGCAGCCGCTCGGCCTCGCTCTGGGCGTCCTTCATGGCCTGCTCGGGGCTTTTCGATCCGGTCAGCGCGGCCTGCAATCCGTCATTGAGCGCCTTGGTCACACGCTGGTTCTCGTGCGTGGACAATTCCGCCACCGCATATTGCAGCTGGTCGCGCGCAACCGCGGCCGCCGGAAAGCCCTCGACATATTTCTTCATGGCCGTCGTCGACCAGGCATCCGGGCGCACTGCCACGTAGCCGGTGTCGATGCCCCACTGCGCCGCCCGCTCCGGCGAGGTCATCCAGCGCGCGAATTTCAACGCCGCCTCCTGCTGGGCGCGGCTGACCTTCTTGAAAATGTAGAAATTACCGCCGCCGGTCGGCGTGCCGCGGCGCTTGCCTGCCGGCAGCATGGCGACGCCGAACGGAAATTTGGCGTTGTTGCGGACATTGGTGAGGTTTCCGGTCGTGGTCCACATCATTGCCGTCTTGCGCTCGAAGAAATCCTTCGGCGTAGTGCCCCACTCGATCACGCCCGGCGCCATGACCTTGAGCTTGCGGCCGAGATCGAGCCAGCGTTGCAACGCCTCGATGACTGCGGGCTTGTCAAAGAACGTGCGGTCGCCCGCCTGGTTCATGAGGACGACGTCGTTCTGCGTGGTGAGAGCCTGGAACAGCCAATAGGGAAACCCCGATGACGGGATCTGCATGCCCCATTGCACGGCATTTCCGCTCGCATCGCGCCGGGTAAGCTTTTGCGCAAATGCCGTCTCCTCCTGCCAGCCGGCCGGCGGCTTTTCCGGATCGAGACCCGCCTCGCCAAATGCCTGCTTGTCCCAATACAGAACGATGGTGGAGCGCTGAAACGGAATGCCCCAGGTGTTGCCGCCGGTGCGGCTGTTTTCCATGAAGGCCGGAAAGAAGCTGCCGATCCAGCTCTTTTCCGGTTCGCCTTTTTCATCGAACGGGATGATCGCGTCCTCGTCGATCAACGAGAACATGTCGGTCGACAGCAGCACGCAGATCACCGGCGGATTGCCGGACTTGTGCGCGGTGAGCGCCTTGACCATGGTTTCCTGGTAGGTGCCTGCATAGATCGGCTTGACACTGATGCCGGGATTTTCCTTCTCGAAATCGGCCGCATAGCCGTCGATGATTTTCGGGATCGGACCTCCGACCGCGATCGGGAAGTAGAACGAGATCTCGGTTGCCGCGCGCACGATTGCCGATGACGCGAGCGCGCCGGCGGCGAGCGCCGCCGAGCTGGTCACAAATTGCCGTCTGTCCATGGTCCACTCCTCCCTCGCGCGCGGCGATCGCTCATCAAAGCATGCTCACGCGATACGACACTGCGATGACGCGTCGAACCAGTGCGCGTCGGCTGCCTCCCATGCAAGGCGGATGGGCTCGCCCGGAGCAACGGCAAGCGCCCCCGGCATTCGCAGTATCACGTTTTGCTCTCCTACGCGCGCCTCGATCTGGCTGTCGGCGCCGAGATACTCGACCGCAACGACTCGGGCAGGCAAGCCGGTGGCGGCAAGCCGCATCGTTTCAGGACGCACGCCCACGAGCATGGTTGCAAGCTCGCGTGGGGCGGGCGCCCCGGCTGCGAGCGGGCCGCATGCGGACAGCATCGCCGCCGGCAGCACGTTCATCGCCGGCGATCCTACAAAGCGGGCGGCGAAGACTGTTTGCGGACGCTCGTACAGCGCAGACGGCGGCCCGTTCTGCTCGATCCTGCCGGAGCGCATCAGGATCACGCGGTCGGCCATGGTCATGGCCTCCACCTGGTCGTGGGTGACGTAGACCATGGTAATGCCGAGACGGCGCTGCAGGCTGCGGATTTCGCGCCGCATCTCGCCGCGCAGCTGCGCATCGAGGTTGGACAGCGGCTCGTCCATCAGGCACACCGGCGTCTGCGCGACGAGCGCGCGGCCAAGCGCAACGCGCTGCTGCTGCCCGCCGGAGAGCTGCGCGGGCTTGCGGTCGAGCAGGCGCTCGAGCCCAAGCAGCTGCGCCGCACGTTGCAGCCGAGCCAGGCGTTCCGCGCGCGCAACGCGCCGGACTTTCAGACCGAACACGATGTTTTCAGCCACCGACAGATGCGGAAACAGTGCATACGACTGAAACACCATCGCGACGCCGCGCCGCGCCGGCGGTGCGCGCGTCACGTCGCGGCCGCCGATCTCGATTGTGCCCGCATCCGGCAGGTCGAGCCCGGCGATCAATCGCAGCGTGGTCGATTTTCCGCAGCCCGAGGGCCCGAGCAGGACGAGAAGGCTTCCCGGCTCGGCCGCAAAGCTCACATGATCGACTGCCGGCTCGGCGCCCCAAATCTTGGTGACACCATCGAGCCGAATTTCTGCCGTCCTGCTGTCCTTCGTCGCCTGGTCCTGGACGTTCACGGTCATTCGGACACCTTAGGGTGTCAACCGGTTTTTCAACAAGCCGCCCGACATGCCGCCCGACTGCACTTGCCAAAGTCCTGCTCTCGACTAGGATCGGGATGACGGGGAAGGGGTCCCCCAAAACCGCCGATGAGGCTGATGACTCCTGCCGCGCAACCAAGGCGAGCGGGAGCTTATCGTGTGCCGACCTGTCAAAACGGGCGCAAGCAGACCTTCAATAACGTTACTGCCGGCAAAGCCTGCTGTCGCGCTCGCAGCGAGGATGCGCCTGTCGCTGCCTGACTGCGACGCTCGCGCGCACTCCGTCATCCCTCCGCCGGCCGTCCAGTTTGCGCAGAGCCGATCATGACCGATGTCTGGACACTGGCCGCACTCTGGCTTGCGCTTGCGCTCATTGCCACGCTGTTCGCGATCTGGTTTAGGGTCTCGACGGCGTTGACGGAGATCATCGTCGGAACGGTCGCCCAGTTCGTCCTCGTCAGCCTTCTGGGGGCCGACGTGCTCGGAACAAACGAGCCCTGGGTCAAATTCCTGGCCGGGCTTGGCGCCATCGTGCTGACATTCCTCGCGGGGGCCGAGCTTGATCCTGTCGTCTTCAGAAGAAACTGGAAGGAGGCGACCGCCGTTGGCCTGATCGGCTTCTTTGCGCCGTTCTTCGGCTGCGCCGCTGCCGCGTACTGGATCCTGGGATGGGGACCGCAGCAAAGCTGGCTTGCAGGCGTTGCCCTGTCGACCACCTCGGTTGCCGTCGTCTATGCGGTGATGCTGGAATACGGATTCAACAAGACCGATTACGGCAAGATCGTGCTCGCCGCCTGCTTCATCAATGACCTCGGCACCGTGCTTGCGCTCGGCTTCATATTTGCACCGTTCACGGTCAAGACGCTCATCTTTGCTGCCGTTGCAATTGCTGTTTTTGTGGTTCTCCCGTGGGTAACGCCCTGGGTGTTCCGGCGCTATGGCAATCGGCCGTCCGAGCTCGAGGCGAAATATCTGCTCCTGCTTCTGTTCGGGCTCGGTGCGCTCGCGGCATGGGCGGACAGCGAGGCGGTGCTGCCGGCCTATATCGTGGGGATGGTGCTCGCCGGCACGGTGGGGAAGGATCACGCGCTGATCCGCCGCCTGCGCACGCTCGCGCTCGGGCTGCTCACGCCGTTCTACTTCCTTCGCGCCGGATCCTTCGTCTCCATTCCGGCGCTGATCGCTGCGCCGATCGGCTTCATTGTGCTGCTCGCCGGCAAGATGGTGACGAAATTTGTCGGCATCTACCCGGTCACCAAGGTGTTCGGCTCCCCGCAAAAGGAAGCCATGTACACGACGCTGCTCATGTCCACCGGGCTTACTTTCGGCACCATCTCGGCCCTGTTCGGGCTTTCGCACGGCATCATCGATCAGACACAGTACACGGTGGTCGTTGCGGGCGTCGTCGCCAGCGCCGTGGTTCCAACGCTCATTGCCAATGCGTTCTTTTTGCCGCACCATCTGTTACCGCAGGAAGAAACAGATCCGATCCGGCATTCGCGTACAGCGAGCGCGCCGACGGCGCCGGAGAAGGCGCCCTAGCGGGGAAGGGTGCGATGTTCACCAGGATCCTGCATGCCAACGACGGGTCTGAGCATGCTTTCAACGCGCTGGCGCTGGCATTGAAGATTGCCAGGCAGAGCGGGGCCGAGCTGCACATGATCTCGGTCGAGGAGATCGACTATCTTCCGGAGACCATGGGAGACGTGAGGGAGGAAGCCGGCGTCGCGGCGCGCCGCTTCCACACGGTCGTCAATCGATCACGCGCAATGGCGCAGGAGTGTCAGGTTGCGCTCAAGACCCACGTCGTCGCCGGTCATCCGGTCCGCGACATTGTCGACCTCGCCCGTGATCTCAAGGCCGATCTGCTCGTGGTCGGGGCGAGCGGTCATTCGGCGCTCTACGATCGCATGGTGGGCAGTCGCGCGGACCGTATCGTGCATCTCGCCCCCTGCCCGGTGCTGGTGGTGAGGTAGGCGGCAGCTCGGTAGGTTGGGTCGGCCACTTTTTTGCGAGACCCAGCATCTCTGCGAGCCTCGCAATGTTGGGTCTCGTTAAGGACTCGACCCCACCTGCACAATCCTTGCGAGTCAAAGCCCGGCGGCCGCCGGTAGCGGGCGCAGCCTGGCGGTTCGCTCCGCCTTGAGCAGGTCCGCCAGCAGGAAAGCGAGATCGATCGACTGCTCGGCATTGAGCCGTGGGTCGCAGACCGTATGGTAGCGGTCCTTGAAGTCCGCATCCGTGATCATGCGCGCTCCTCCGGTGCATTCGGCGACGTTCTGGCCCGTCATTTCCAGATGCACGCCGCCGGCATGCGTCCCTTCGGCGCGATGAACGGCAAAGAACGTCTTGACCTCGGAGAGGATGCGATCGAACGGGCGCGTCTTGTAGCCGGTCTCGGAGGTGATGGTGTTGCCGTGCATGGGATCGCACGACCACAGCACCACCTTGCCCTCGCGCTGCACGGCGCGGATCATCCCCGGCAACTGGTCGGCGACCTTGTCCGCGCCGAGGCGCACGATCAGCGTGAGCCGGCCCGGCTTGTTCTCCGGATTGAGGATGTCGATCAATCGCAGCATCTCGTCGACCTTGCTCGACGGACCGCATTTCAAGCCGAGCGGGTTGCTGATGCCGCGGCAGAACTCGACATGGGCGTGATCGGGCTGCCGCGTGCGGTCGCCGATCCACAGCATGTGCGCCGAGGTGCAGCAGAAGGTGCCAGGGCGCGTGGAATCCTCCCGCGTCATCGCCTGCTCGTAGCCCAGCAGGAGCGCCTCATGGCTGGTGTAGAAATCGGTGCTCTTGAGCTCGGGATGGCTCTCGAGATCGAGCCCGCAGGCCTGCATGAAGTTGAGCGCCTCCGATATGCGGTCGGCGAGCTCCTCGTAATGGTGCGACTGCGGAGAGTCCTTGACAAAGCCGAGCGTCCACTGGCGGACATTGGCCAGATTGGCGTAGCCGCCGTGCACGAAGGCGCGCAGCAGATTGAGCGTGGCAGCCGAATGCCGGTAGGCCTCGATCTGCCGGACCGGGTCGGGCCGGCGCGCTTCTTCGTTGAACTCGGCGCCGTTGATGATGTCGCCACGGTAGCTCGGCAACTCTACCCCGTTCCTCTTCTCGGTTGGGGCAGAGCGCGGCTTGGCGAACTCGCCGGCGATGCGCCCAACCTTCACCACCGGCAATGCGGCGCCATAGGTAAGCACCACCGCCATCTGCAGGAAGACGCGCAGGAAGTCGCGGATATTGTTGGCGCTGACGTTATTGGCGCTGGGCTCGGAGAAGCTCTCGGCACAGTCGCCGCCCTGGAGCAGGAAACCCTCGCCCAGCGCGACGCGGCCGAGCGCCGCTTCGAGGTTGCGCGCCTCGCCGGCAAACACCAGCGGCGGGAAGGTCGCAATCTGCCGCTCCACGGCGTCAAGCGCCGCCCGGTCCGGGTATTGCGGCACTTGCAGGACCGGCTTCCTGCGCCAACTCTCGCGCGTCCAACGCTCGGGCATCACCGCCCTCCTACGTTGCGCCATGCCCCGCTGCGGGGCGGCGAGACCCTCCGAACGAGCGGCTTATACACGAGGCGGCTTGAGGCTTGCCAGCAGGATATGAGGATGGCAAGGCTTCGGCTTGGCCCCCAAACGTTTGCGCCCGGATGCCAGCTGTTGCAGGCAGATCAAATGACAAAAGGTCTCTTAAGCCGCAACGAGGTCGTCCGACGCATCCGAAATCATGCCCATGCCATTCGCGCGCAAGGCGCGACCGCGCTCTACCTTTTCGGCTCGGTGGCTCGTGACCAGGCACAGGCAATGAGCGACATCGACATTTTCGTCGACTATGACCCGAACGGCTCGTTTTCCCTGCTTAATCTGTCCGGCATACGCCTTATCATCATGGATGAAATCGGACGAAACGTTGACATCACCACAAGCAGCTCTCTGCACCCCCGCCTCAGGGATCGAATCCTGTCTGAAGCAGTCCGCATCTTATGGCCCCTGCTCGCGACATGGTCATTGTGCTTGATGAGATGATTGATCACATCGATTACGTGCTTGCGAAAGCGCAGAATCAGTCCGTGTCCGAGTTTCGGGCAAATGAGACTTCCGGCAAAGCGCGGAGCGATCGCTCGAAATTATCTCGGAGGCGAGCCGACACCTTTCAACAGAGCTCAAGGACGCCAAGCCTGAAAGTCCGTGGCATCAAGTGGCCGATTTCGGCAATGTGCTCAGGCATAGCTATTTCGCAATCGATGCCAACGTCGTCTGGAAGATTATCAAGGAAAGCTTGCCACCCTTACGCACTGCTTTACAGGCATTGCGCCAAAGCATTTCCTGAAAGGCAGCGCTATTCCGCTGCCTCGCGCTGGTAGCTCACGGCTTTCTCGCGCAACGTCACGAGCTCCTCCGCGGCTGTGGGATGCACGGCCATGACTGCGTCGAAATCGGATTTGGTCGCTTTCATCTTGATCGCGACGCCGACGAGCTGGATCATCTCAGCGGCATCGGCGCCCACGATGTGGCAGCCGACGACCCGGTCGGTCTCGCCATCGACAACGAGCTTGAAGAACGCGCGCGTATCGCGGCCGGCGAGCGACATCTTCATCGGGCGGAACGAAGTCTTGTAAATATCGACCCTGGCAAGCCGCTCGCGCGCCACGGCTTCGGTCATGCCGATCGCGCCGACCTCGGGCTCGGAGAACACGGCGGTCGGCACATTGCCGTGATCGACGGCGGTGGGTTTGCCGCCGAATACGGTATCGGCGAAAGCGTGACCTTCCCGGATCGCAACCGGCGTAAGGTTGACCCGATTGGTCACGTCGCCGACAGCGTAGATGCCGGGAACGGAGCTGTACGAGAACTCGTCGACCGCGATGCCGCCGTTCTTCGCAATCCGCACGCCGGCCGCTTCCAGCCCGAGGCCGGTCACGTTCGGCCGCCGCCCGGTGGCAAACATGACGCGATCGACGACGAACGACCTGCGATTGGAAAGCTCGACGCAGAACCCGTGCTCCACGCGCTCGACGGCATCAACCGTCTGCCTGGTGATGACGGTGATGCCGCGGCGCTCCATCTCCGAGCGCAGATGCTCGCGCACGTCGTCATCAAATCCGCGCAGGATATTGTCTCCACGATAGACCAGCGTGACCTGTGCACCCAGTCCGCGGAAAATGCCGGCAAACTCGACCGCGATGTAGCCGCCGCCCTGGATGAGGATGTGTCGGGGCAGCGCCTCGAGATGAAATGCCTCGTTGGACGAGATCACGTGCTGGAGGCCCGCAATCTCGGCCCCCGGATAGGGCGCAGCCCCGGTCGCAATGAGAATGGTCGCGGCGCGCACTGTCTCGCCGCTCGCCAGAAGACGCACCGTGTTCGCATCCTCGATCACGGCGCGGCTTCTTACCAGGGCGACCTTGGCGCGCTCCAAGGTCGCGACGTAGGCGGCCTCGAGCCGCGCGATTTCGCGGTCCTTGTTGGCAATGAGCCTCGCCCAGTCGAACACCGGCTCGTCCAGGGACCAGCCGTATCCGGCGGCATCCTCGAACTCGTCATGGAAACGCGAGGCGTAGACGAGAAGCTTCTTGGGAACGCAGCCGCGGATCACGCAAGTCCCGCCGACCCGGTATTCCTCGGCGACCATGACGCGCGCGCCATAGCCGGCGGCGATCCGTGCAGCGCGCACGCCGCCCGAGCCCGCTCCGATGACAAACAGATCGACGTCAGCCATTTGCCGGAGCCCGGGACCTCCCCCCAGAAGGGCGTCTAAATATCATGGCCGCGCTTCTTCATCTCGGTGCGCATCTTGCCGACGATCTCTTCCGAGAGCTTATCCGCCCAGCCGGTTGCGAATCGCAAGCTCTGATCGGCGATCAGGGGCTCCTCCGTGAGCAGCTTGTGGCCGAGCGGCGATTTGTAGAAAGCGATCGCGTCCTTGAGCTCCTGCTCACTAAAGCGAGTCGCATAGAGTCGCGCGGTCTCGGCCACGGCTTCCGCGCTGCGCGGAACATAATCGAGGCGCAATTTGGCAGCCACCTCGTTGAGATCCTTTCCCAGCATCGGGTTGGTCTGCAGAAACATTCCCTTGGCCTTCTCGACCATGCCTACCACCATCGGCTCAAACATCGCCTTTACGCCTTTGAGCGTGGCGAGCTCGGTGGCGTTCGCGATCGCTGACGGCGAGGGTGGCTTCGCTGGCGGCGAGGGTTGCTGCGCACCCGCCGTATCCGTGCACAAAGCGAGGCCGAGCCCTAGCAACGCGCCAAAAAGTGCGCCGGCAGTCGAGTGAATCAACATGAGAACTCCTCCTCTCGGTGATCGCTCTTTATGACGGGCTCAAGACCGTTCGACCACGCGCACCCCGCTCGATCCGGCAAGAACGGCCGTGTGCGCAAGCCCGATGAACAAGCCGTGCTCGATCACCCCTGCGGTTGCGTCCAGTCGATCCGCGAGCGATTTCGGATCCGGGATGCGCTCGCATGACGCGTCCAGAATCCAGTGCCCGCCATCCGTGACGAAAGCGTGGCCATCGCGGCCGCGGCGCAGCAGTGCCGGTCCCGGACAGCCGGCCGCTGCTGCGGCCGCTTCCACTTTGCGCCGCGTCGCGGCAAGCCCGAACGGCGCGACTTCAACCGGCAGGGGAAAACGGCCCAATGTGGGCACCCATTTCGATTCATCCGCAATGACGATCAGGCGCGAGGAGGCCGAGGCCACGATCTTCTCGCGCAGCAGCGCTCCGCCGCCTCCCTTGATGAGGCTGAGATCGGGCGCGATCTCGTCGGCACCGTCGACGGTGAGATCAAGCTGCGGCGTCTCGTCGAGCGTCGTGAGCGGCACGCCCAGCCGCTGTGCATCGCTCCTCGTAGCCTCGGACGTGGCGACCGCGATGACGCGCAGCCCGGCACGCACCCGCTCGGCGAGAAGCTCAACGAAGTGGCGCGCGGTAGAGCCGCTGCCGAGGCCAAGGCGCATACCGGGTTGCACGAACTCCACCGCCCGGGCGGCGGCGGCGCGCTTTTGGGCTTCGATCTCGACAGGCATCGCGACGGGTTGCTCGCTTATGAGGGGGAAGCAGGGCGAGGCATGGAGACACGCCTGCTCGCCCTGCGTCTTTCCATGTTTCTGTGTTGCCGCACGATCTCGCGCGCCTGATGCATTAGCGCGAGCCGAGCCGCGGAGCAAAGTCCCCTCCCCCGCGCAAAACTTGCCATCGCGTCGAGCCACGGGTAGCGATCGCGGATGCTGCGCTCTCCCCTTGTCGTTTTCGATCTGGACGGGACACTGGTCGACAGCGCGCCAGATCTCGCTGACGCGCTCAACCTCGTGCTCGCGCGCATCGGCCTGCGAAGCATCGCCTACAGCGACGCCCGCAACATGGTAGGCGGCGGAGCACGGAAGATGATCGAACGCGGTCTCGCGGCGCAAGGGCGCTGCGTCGCTCAGGCGGAACTCGACCGGCTCGTGCGAGACTTCATCGGCCATTACGCCCTCCATATCGCAGATCGCTCGCGGCCCGTTGCGGGGGCCGCAGGCGCCCTCGACCGCCTTGCCCAGGGTGGCTGCCGGCTGGCGGTCTGTACAAACAAGCTGGAATGGCTCGCCCGGCGACTTCTCGATGCGCTGGCATTCTCGCAGCTTTTCGTTGCTGTATGTGGACCAGACACCTTTGGATTGCAAAAACCCGACCCTGACTTCTTGCGAAGCACTATCCTGCGTGCCGGCGGGGCGCCGGAGCAGGCCGTAATGGTGGGCGATTCCATCAGCGATGTTTCCATGGGAAGGGCAGCCGGGATTCCCGTAGTCGCCGTTGACTACGGTTATACCGACACGCCGGCGGCCGAATTGGGGGCCGATCGGGTCATTTCCCGCCTGGCCGATCTCCCGCCGGCCGTTTTCGAGCTTCTGGCGGTCGCCCAAGCCCCCCGAACGAACGCGAGTTGATCATTTCATTCACATCTTACCTTATCCCCGCCATACTTCGGGCGGAGCCTAGGCTCGCATCCATCGGCGGCGGTACCGGGTCACAAGGCCCTCGTCGTGTTTGCCGGAATGGTCCTCGAGGGGTAGGCGGCGGCAGGCCGTCCTAGTGGTGGGGTCGGATATGAGTCGTGTCATTGCCGTGATTGCATGCGGCTTCACCGTTGCCGCGTGCTCTGCATCGATACCAAGCTTGAACTTTTTCAGCTCGTCGCCGTCGACGGAGACCGTCCGGTTCGAATCGGAGCCTCCGGGAGCCGAGGTCAAGACCTCGGCCGGGACCTGTCGGACGCCGTGCGAGCTCAGCGTCCAGGTGGCGCCTGAGATCTCGGCGACGTTTGCGCTCGACGGTTATCAGCCGCAGACCATCTCCGTGCGTCAGGAGCCAAAAACGGGATTCGGCTCGCCCAAGTTGGCGCCGAACCCGGTCTTCGTGGAGCTGCGCGCAGCTCCAGCGGGCGCGGCGAAGAAGCATCTCAAGAAGAAACCTCCCGCGGTGGCATCCCGGGCAAATTCGCCCGTCGCATCGGCGGCCCCGGCCACGCCGCCTGCCACGTCTGCGGCCGCTCCGGCATCGTCGCCTGCGCCTGAAGCAGCCCCCTCCGCGACCAACTATCCCTGGCCGGATCCACCCTCGGCCAAGTAAGCCGGACTACAGGCTCGGGTCTTCGGAATTGCGGCAAGAGCTTTACCGTCTGGCCGAGATCCGTCAGAATTCCTATATGAAAGCATCCCCTCCTTGAGGGGAAGACCGGTTGCGCACGCTGCTGCCTGTCCTGCCGGGTCGCAATTCCGGCAGGGCGGGGCTTCGGGCGTGCCAGCAATGCAAGCAGAGCGCCCAAAGGCCATGAACCTCAGAGGCGAGCATAGGGCCGGATTGATGCAAGGCGCTGAAACTCTCGGACTGCAGCCGCAAGCATTGGGCCTGGTCGATCCATTCGGGCGAGCGATCACGTATCTGCGCGTCTCGGTGACCGATCGGTGCGACTTCCGCTGCGTCTATTGCATGTCGGAGAACATGGCATTTCTTCCGAAGGCCGATCTGCTGAGCCTTGAAGAGCTCGACCGGCTGTGCAGCGCGTTCATTGCGCGCGGCGTGAGGAAGCTGCGCCTCACCGGCGGAGAACCGCTGGTTCGGCGTGGGATAATGACGCTTGTTGCGGCGCTTGCGCGCCAGCTTTCCTGCGGCGCGCTGGACGAGCTCACGCTCACCACCAATGGCTCCCAGCTGCCGAAGTATGCCCGCGATCTCGCAGACCATGGTGTGCGTCGGATCAACATTTCGCTGGATACGCTCGACCCCGACAAGTTCCGCGCCATCACGCGCTGGGGCGAGCTTTCCAAGGTGCTCGACGGGATTGACGCCGCCCAGGCGGCCGGGCTCAAGGTCAAGATCAACACCGTCGCGCTCAAGGGCGTCAATGAGGACGAGTTCCCCGACCTCCTGCAATGGGCGCACGGGCGCGGCATGGAGCTCACCCTCATCGAAGTGATGCCGCTCGGCGATGTCGGCGAGGGCCGGCTCGACCAGTATCTTCCGCTCTCGATGGTGCGGGCACGGCTCGCCGAGCGCTTCTCGCTCAACGACGTCGACTATCGCACCGGCGGGCCCGCCCGCTATGTCAACGTTGCAGAGACCGGCGGCCGGCTGGGATTCATAACGCCGCTCACGCATAATTTCTGCGAGTCCTGCAACCGCGTTCGCGTCACCTGCACGGGGACGCTGTATATGTGCCTGGGCCAGGAAGATGCAGCCGACTTGCGGACGCCGCTGCGCGCATCGGAAGGGAACGATCTCCTGCATGCGGCGATCGAGGAAGCGATCTCGCGCAAGCCCAAGGGACACGATTTCGTCATTGATCGGCGCCATCAGCGTCCCGCCCTGTCGCGCCACATGAGCGTGACCGGCGGCTGAGCCGGAGCAAACCGCGCCGGCAGACCGCCGCTCGCGCGTCCGATGCGCGGCGATTTTAGATCACCAGCCAAACTGACTGGTAACCGGGCGCGATCTCCCTTCACCGATTCCAACGTCTTCAATAGCTTAGCTTGGGGGTCGCTTCCCAATCCGTCACTGGGAAGCACATGGGAAGCGCCAGGCGCGGCGCCTGGTGCGAGATTCAAGCTCGGGGGATAGCGGGGCCCGGTCGGGCCCGAATCCCGCACCAGCGAGCTCCCTACGGGCTCGGACCCAGGCCGATGCAAATGACCCTTCCCTGGGGACAACAAAACGCCAGTAGAGGACGATTCCGGATGATCCTCGCAGGGAGGGACCAATGCAGCGCGTCATCCGGCTTACCGACCCCGTTGCTCGGCGTCTGCACCAACTCGGCTGTACTGATGCGCAGGTCGTTCGGTACATGGCGCGAGGGAGACTCCCACCGACCACTGTGCCCATACGCCCGCGGCCGCTAGCGTGGTGCTCCTGGGCCGCTCGCATTCGGGATGCCGACCTGTGGCCCGCGCGGCCCAAGCCACACGGTGAGCCCAAATAGCTCGCCAGCAGCCGTTTGCGGGGCTCGCTATGAACCAGCGCGCCCCGTCGCGTGACTAGGGCCTGTCTTCAGTTAGGCGGAGCTTTACGCGAGAACGGAACAGAATCAAACGCAGAACAGCCTGCGTGGCCGTAAGATTGGGGATTCCCAAATCAGCAATTG
>Ga0306923_10001778_pt1 | contig 19295 bp, 17 predicted proteins | sample sta12Can44000108_FD_203841 | JGI IMG/M metagenome (GOLD analysis project Ga0306923, IMG submission 203841) | Lab enrichment of tropical soil microbial communities from Luquillo Experimental Forest, Puerto Rico - statanox.12C.anox.44.000.108 (v2)... | ecosystem: Environmental > Terrestrial >... | reverse complement strand
AACATCATCGAGACCGTGGATGCCGTCAAGCAGCTGCTGCCGGCACTGCGCGCCTCGCTCCCCACCGACATCGACATCAGCGTGGCGATGGACCGGACCACTACCATCCGCGCCTCGCTGCGGGCCGTCGAGACCACACTCGCCATCGCGGTCGCCCTGGTGATCCTGGTGGTGTTCATTTTCCTGCGCGATGGGCGCGCGACGCTCATACCCGCGGTCGCGGTGCCCATCTCGCTGCTTGGCACTATCGGGGCGATGTACCTGCTTAACTACAGTCTCGACAACATCTCGCTCATGGCGCTCATCGTCGCCACCGGCTTCGTGGTGGATGACGCCATCGTGGTACTCGAGAACATCACGCGCCACGTGGAAGCCGGGATGCCGCGCTTCGCGGCCGCCATCGAGGGGGCACGCGAGGTCGGCTTCACCGTGCTGTCGATGAGCCTGTCGCTGGTCGCGGTGTTCATCCCCATCCTGCTGATGGGCGGCATCGTCGGGCGGCTGTTCCGCGAGTTCTCGGTCACGCTCTCGATAGCGGTGCTCATCTCGCTGCTGGTGTCACTCACCACGACGCCGATGATGTGCTCGCGGCTGCTGCGTCGGCGCGTGCCGGAGCGGGAAGGAAGGTTTTTTCACGCCAGTGAACGGGCATTCGAGGGCCTGCTCCATGCCTACGGCCGCTCGCTGCACTGGGCGCTTGCGAACCGCGGCCTGGTGATGCTGCTGCTCGCGATGACCGTAATATTCAACGCCTACCTCTACGTCGTGATCCCCAAGGGGTTCTTCCCGCAACAGGACACCGGCCGCATCGTCGGCGGTATCCAGGCCGATCAGGCGATCTCGTTCCAGTCGATGTCAGGGAAGCTCAAGCAGTTCGTCGATATCGTGAAGGCGGATCCGGCGATCCAGTCGGTGGTCGGCTTCACGGGCGGCGGCTCGCAGGGCGGCGGACAGACCAACAGCGGCTTCGTGTTCGCGTCCCTCAAACCGCGCGCGGAGCGCCGGGTCAGCGCCGATCAGGTGATCGGACGCCTGCGGCCCAAGCTCGGACAGGTAGCGGGCGCACGGCTCTTCCTGCAGGCGGCGCAGGACATCTTCTCGGGTGGCCGGCAGAGTCTCGCGCAGTTCCAGTACACGCTGCAGGCTGACAGCGTCGCCGAGCTCTACAAGTGGGCGCCGAAGCTCACCGAAACACTGCAGCACGAGCCGGCACTTACGGATGTCAACTCCGATCAGCAGCAGAACGGCCAGGAGATCGAGCTCGTCATCGATCGCGACACCGCCGCGCGGCTGAAACTCAATCTCGCGCAGATCGACAACACGCTCTACGACGCCTTCGGGCAGCGCTCCGTGTCGACCATCTACAAGGCGCTCAACCAGTATCACGTGATCATGGAGGTGGCACCCGAGTACTGGCAGAGCCCCGAGACCCTGCACAACCTGTGGGTCAGCACCGCGGGCGGCACCGTGAGCGGCACCCAGGGGACCAACGCGGTTGCCGGCACGGTGACCTCCGTTCACACGGCCGCTAACAGTACGGCCGCGGCGATCGCGGCCGACACGGCACGCAACCTGGCGACCAACAGTCTCGCCAACACCGGGCACGGTACAGTTTCGACCGGCGCGGCGGTCAGCACGGCCGCCGAGGAGGTGGTGCCGCTGGCGGCCTTCAGCCACTACGCCCCCGGCAACACACCGCTCGCGGTCAACCATCATGGCCCCTTCGTTGCGACCACGATCTCCTTCAACCTGGCGCCCAATCGCTCCCTCAGCGACGCGCAGGCGGCGATCGCGCGCGCGGTGAACGAGGTCGGCATCCCCGCGACCGTGCACGGCAGCTTTCAGGGCACCGGCCGCAGCTTCCAGGAATCACTCGACAACGAGCTGATACTGATCCTGACGGCGATCGCCGCGATCTACATCGTGCTGGGAGTGCTCTACGAGAGCTACATTCACCCCATCACCATCCTCTCGACGCTCCCCTCGGCGGGCGCCGGCGCGGTGCTCGCGCTGCGTGTCTTCAACACCGAGTTCAGCATCATGGCGTTGATCGGTGTCATCCTCCTCATCGGCATCGTGAAGAAGAACGCGATCATGATGATCGACTTCGCGCTCGATGCGCAGCGACATGGACACTCCTCGCCCGAGGAAGCGATCTACACCGCATCGCTGCTGCGCTTCCGTCCCATCATGATGACCACGATGGCGGCCATGCTGGGCGCGCTGCCGCTCGCGTTCGGCGTCGGCGATGGCGCCGAAATACGCCAGCCGCTCGGCATCTCGATCGTCGGTGGGCTGATCGTGAGCCAGGTGCTCACTCTCTACACCACCCCCGTCATGTACCTGTACCTCGATGGCTTCGGTCGCTGGTGCAGCCGGCTGTGGGCACGACTGCATCCCGAGCGGCCGCCCGCCGCGCCGGCTGAGGTTCCATTATGAGACACGTCCTGCCACCCCCTGCAGTGGCCGCGCGGCGATCGTTCGCGGTCGCGCTGTTCACCAGCGTGGCGCTCGCAGCCTGCGCCGTCGGACCGAACTACCACCGTCCCCCGGCAGCCAATCCACAGCGTTTCAAGGAGGCCGAGGGCTGGAAGCCCGCCGAACCGCGCGAGGCGGCGAGCGGCACCGCCTGGTGGTCGATCTACGGCGATGCGACGCTCGATGAGCTCGAAAGCCAGATCGACATCTCGAACCAGACACTCAAGGCCTCCGAGGCCGCCTGGCGTCAGGCCACGGCACTCGCCAGCCAGGCGCGTGCCGGACTCTTCCCCACGATCGGTGTGAGCGCCACGGCGACGCGCTCCGGCGGTCCCGGTGGCCGCGCGACCGGTGCCACGACGGGCGGAACGGTTACGCCGCTCGCCCACCCGACGAACGAGTTCGAGCTGTTCGGCACGGCGACCTGGGATATCGATATCTGGGGCAAGATCCGCCGCACCATCGAGAGCGACGTGGCGAGCGCTCAGGCGAGTGAAGCTGATCTGGCGGCGGCGCGGTTGTCCGCCCAGGCGGCGCTCGCCACCGACTACATCGAGCTGCGCATCGCCGACGAGCAGAAACAGCTGCTCGACAGGACGGTTGAGGGATACAAGCGCTCGCTCGAGATCACCGAGAATCAGTATCACGTCGGTGTGGTCGCAAAGGCAGACGTGATCACCGCGCAAACACAGCTGGGCGGAGCGCAATCACAGCAGATCGCCATCGGTGTGACGCGCGCGACGCTCGAGCACGCCATCGCGGTGCTCATCGGCAAGGCGCCGGCGGATTTCTCGCTGCCGCCGGCAACGCTCGGCACGACCGTACCGGTCATGCCCACCGGCGTGCCCTCGGCTCTGCTCGAGCGCCGACCCGACATCGCCGGAGCGGAGCGCCGCATGGCGGCGGCGAACGCCCAGATCGGTGTAGCGATCGCGGCTTACTTTCCCGACCTGACGCTGACCGGCACTTACGGCTTTGCCAGCAACGTCTTCTCCGGGCTCGTGAGCGCGCCGAACAACTTCTGGTCCGTTGGCGCCGCCGCCAGCGAGACGCTGCTGGATTTCGGCGCGCGGCCGGCGCAGGTGCGGCAGGCGCGCGCCGCCTACGACGCGACCGTCGCCAATTACCGCCAGACGGTGCTCACGGCTTTCCAGCAGGTCGAAGACGAGCTCGCCGCGCTCCGTATCCTCGAGCAGCAGGTCGAAGTCCAGGAGCAGACGGTCAAGTCCGCCGATCTCTCGGTACAACTCACACTCAACCAGTACCGCGCGGGTACGGTCGCATACACCTCGGTCGTCACCGCCCAGGCCATCGCACTCGGCGATGCACAGACGCTGCTCACCATCCGCCAGAGCCGCCTGGTCGCGAGCGTCGCGCTGATCCAGGCGCTCGGCGGGGGCTGGAATGCGGCCTCGATCGGCACCCGGCAAGGTACCGCTGCCACGCTTGCCAACGAGGCTGCGCCTGCGCATTGAGCGCTGCCAACCGCCTTGCCGCCGTACCACTCTTCGGACGCCGTTCCATAGTCTTCGTTACAGGCGACGGGCGCGGCAGTGCCTGGTTCCGTTTGGCTCGTCATGTATGATGCCAAACAGGCATGGCCCGCTCGGCCGCGACTCGCTTCGTGTCGAGCATGAGATGAAACGCTACAATCGTTCGCGTGCTGCAGGAGTTTTGATCAGCGCGTGAGTGAGGTGAGGCTTGGCAGATCGGTTTGCATTCGGCGAGAACTGGGCACGCTTCCTCACTTCGCTGTCCGATAGGCAGATCGAGCATGCGACGCGCGCTGTGAGCGCGCTGATCGGCCGTGATCTGCGGGACAAGACATTTCTGGACATCGGGTCGGGGAGCGGCTTGTCGTCGTTGGCGGCTCGGCGGCTCGGCGCCCGTGTCTACTCATTCGACTACGATCCCAAATCGGTCGCCTGCACGCAGGAGCTGCGACGGCGCTTCTTTCCGGACGATGAAGCCTGGACCGTGGCTGAGGGATCGGTACTCGACCAAGCGTACCTGGCCACGCTCGGACAGTTCGACGTCGTGTACTCCTGGGGTGTGCTGCACCATACGGGGCAGATGTGGAACGCCATCGAGAACGCCGCCCGACTGGTTCGTCCCGGAGGCCTGTTCGCCATCGGGATCTACAACTTCCGCCGCGGCAGGCGTGGCACCGCAACGTGGGCCAAGCTGAAACGCTGGTACTGTACGGCGCCGCGCTGGCAGCAAGTCGCCTGGGAATCCGTGTACATGACATCGAACCTGGTCTCCGTGCTGGCAGTCGGCCGAAATCCGTTCAGAAAGATCCGGGACTATCATTCGAACCGGGGCATGTCCTGGCGTCGCGACGTGACCGACTGGCTCGGTGGCTACCCGTACGAAGCCGCGACACCCGGCGAGATCCTGGAATTCGTGAGGCGAAAGTGCAGCTTCGTACTGATAAAACAGCATATCGACCTGCAACTGGGCGTCAATGAGTTCGTGTTCGACTCCGGGACGCCGCAACCAGCTCCCGAGGCCAAGTCGGATAACACGCAAACTCTTCCATGACGCCCGGATTCGACGGGTAAACAGAGGAGCCCGCGGCTGAAGAGGTCCTCGCTCTGGCAGATCTGTGGGATTCGTGGCTCCAATAACGCCTGGTCCATCTCACGTCAGGTCGCGAGCCGGGCGCGAAATTTCCTGCGCGAGCCCTCGACGTTGCGCTTGAGATCACCCTTGGGGACCACCTTGCGAGGCACTGGCTGCGGAGCAGCGCGGGCGCACTGAGTACGGGCCGCCGCCTGCCCGCCGGCGTACATCGGCGCTATCCTGCCGTTACCTGAGGCGCACCCCGATTTAACTGTTGAGAACCTCTGACGGAACGGTCCGCCCTGTATAATCAGTCAGATGCTGGAAAAATCCGCTCCTGCCTTTGCGTTTGGCGAGAACCGGGCGCGCTCCCTGACTTCACTGTCCGACCCGCAGATCGAGCAGGCGGCGCGCGCCGTAAGTGCCCTGATGGGTCGTGACCTGCGGGATGCGACATTCGTGGACATCGGGCCGGGTAGCGGTGTGTCGTCGTTGGCGGCACGCCGGCTCGGCGCGCGTGTGTGCTCATTCGACTACGAGACGACGGGCATCCGATGATTCCTCCGGACGGCAACTGGCGCTCCAATTCGCCCTGCGGATCTTCATGAGACAAGCGATCTCCTACTCGAACCGCGCCGACAGGGACGACCTTCCTTTAGTGAGCGTCATCATTCCAGCGTATAACTCTGCGGCTCACATACGTGAAACACTGGAGTCGGTGCTGTCCCAGACTTACCACAACTTCGAGGTAATTCTAATAAACGATGGCTCACCGGACACGGAGGAATTCGAACGCGCGATTGCGCGCTATCGAGATCGAATCGTCTATATCAGACAGGAAAACGGTGGTCCGAGTGCGGCTCGCAACGCGGGCATACGTCGAGCACGAGGCGAGTACCTGGCGTTTCTTGATAGCGACGACGTCTGGTTCCCAGGCTGCCTGGCGGCCCAGGTTGAACTGGCGCTCAGCCGGCAGCCATCATGCGATCTGGTTTATTCCGACTTATTGGTCGTCCCCGACCCACAAGAGCAACCCCACCGTATTTCGCCGATGGCCGGATCACGCGACTCTTTAAATGCGGCGGTTCGTCGTGCGGCAAAGTTACGCGGCGGTGCGATCCGATACTCAGAGATCTGCCCGTCCAACGGCGCCGTGACATTCGAGAGCCTGCTGCGAGAGGATTGTCAGGCGCCGACGTCGTGCACCATGGTGCGCCGGCAGGCGGCCATATCAGCCGGACTGTTTGACGAGAACCTCCGCCGCGCCGAGGACTACGATCTGTGGCTCCGAATCGCTCATCGCGCCTCGAATATGGCCTATGGGCGCGAGGTTTTGGGCAAGAATCGAATCGTTGCCGGTTCCCTCAGCAACGACAACATGAAGATGCTCGAGGCCCTGGTCGACGTCCTCAGGAAACTGCCGACGAATCTCGACCTTTCGGCGAGTGAACGGTCAGCGCTTCAGACCAAGCTCGCCGACGCTAAAGCGCAACTTGGCTTGGAGCGCGGTAAAGCATTTCTCCTGGATGGTAAGTACGACCAAGCCCTCTCGTCCTTACGCGAAGCCTTATCTCCTCTGTCCAGTACCAGATTGCGCTTCGCTCTATTAGGGTTGAAGGTTGCGCCACGTCTGACGCGCGCGGTAGTCGGCGCATGGCTCGCGAAGAAACGACTAGAGTCCCAGTGTTGGTGATGAGCTGCTAATGCAATCTTTGCGGGCGAGTTTCCGGAAGACTGAGCCGCTGACGGAGAAGGAATCGGGGCCAGTGGGTAGATGCGAAGCCCACGAACCTTGGCGTCTCTACCGGTTAGTCCGTGCCGTTTGGCGCACATGGCAATCGTGTCAGGAGTGTGGCCGTAAAGGCTCAGCGGGCGCAGGCGCGTTTGCCATTGCAAGTCAGGAACTCTAGCGGTGTCCTTGCTTCGATCAGTCCGTCGTCTATTGCTGCATGCCGCCGCGCACTCCGGTCTTAATGGCGTTGTTTTGAGCTCCGAGTGGCGCAGCCAGCGACTTCTGATAATTTGTTGGCATAACGTATCACTCGACGATGAGCACCAATGGGATCCCAGGCAGTGTATGTCGCCAGCGACATTTCGTTCTCGACTCGAGCTTCTGCGATCGGCTCGCTCCAACGTGATGCCCCTGGACGAGGCGCTGCTTGCCGTGAGGTCTGGCCGACTACCCAAACGTGCGGTGGCCCTGACGTTGGATGACGGAGAGAGCAGTATTTTCCTGCGAGCCTGGCCGATGCTGCGCGAATTTGGTTTCCCCGCGACGCTCTACTGGACAACCTATTATTCCCTGCGGCCATATGCGGTATTTGACCCCATGGTCTCGTACTTACTGTGGAAAGGCAGAGGAAAACGTCTGCAATTGGATGACCCTCCTCTGAATGTGAGGCTCGAATCGGAACGTGATCGCTCCGGTGCGTCTCGCAGCATCGATCAGACGGCCAAGGCGCGCGGATGGACAGCGGCAGCAAAGGAGGAATTCCTCGTGCACCTCAGCGATCGACTGGGCGTCGATTATGGCAAAATCAAGGAAAAGAGGATTCTGCACATGATCAGTCCTGACGAGGCTGCAAAAATGCACGCCGAGGGGCTCGATCTGCAACTTCACACTCATCGACACCGCGTGCCGCACGACGCCAATCAGCCAGCGACCGAGATCCGAGACAACATGAGGATCATCGAGAGCGTCGGAGCGCGCCGCCCGGTGCATTTTTGCTACCCCAGTGGCTCTTATGTTCCGGAACTCGAGGGCTGGCTTCGCGAGAACGGCGTAGTGTCCGCAGCGACGTGTGAGCCGGGCCTGGTGCGGCGCGGTACCAATCAATACTTCCTTCCGCGGATGGTTGATAAGGAGAATCTTGCACCTGTTGAGTTCCAGAGCGCGCTCAGCGGCCTGCTGACCTCGATAACGAAGAAGCCGGTCATGGATGATTCCGGTTTTCAATGAGGGGTGTTACAGGGCCCAGGCCGCACTAGGGCCTTGCCCGAAGAGGAAAGAGCAAGAGCTACCGCAACCCCAATCAGATTTCAAGAGCTGCTCAATTTGTAGCCGATGTCCCGCATCAGTCCACCCCATGCCGATTCAATTTCCGCGACGCTCGCTTCGGACAGTTCCGCCTCCCAGCCCCCCGACTTTGCGGAACGCACAAAGGGCTTGTCCTTTCGAGTCTCGCGGGTTGCGCCCCACAAGTGCGCTTGCTCTTGTTCGAGCCCGCGCATCCGGTCCGCGGAACTCTGCTCGATGGCAAAAGCGAGCCTTTCCCGGGCCGCGGCCAGTCCCAGAAAGCCCGCAATCCTCTCCATTTCTTCCATCGCGCGGGATTGCAGCGCCTCGTATTGCACCAGCAAGAATCGCGGATCGCCGCGGCGCGTATAAAACCACGATCCGACGTTTTCGAACCAAGTGCCGTAGCTGTGATTCAGTTCACCGCGTACAAAGCACGAAACAAACTGCGGCAGCGGGAAATCGTCGGCGATGGCCCGGCGTTTGATGCGGAAGTAATACGTCGAGACTGCCACGTCGCGCGGATCGCGAACGATATAGATCACCTTCGGATAACGGGGATCGAAATACTGATGGCTTTTGAGCAGGCGCGGGCGAGGCGCATGCTTCAGATCCCGTATCGCCATGGCCTCGAGGTCGGGCAGCAGGTCGTTGATGTTGGAAAAATCGGGACTCTTTTCCGGATAAACGACGTTGGCGATCAGGAACCGTATCCAGGTGTTGCCGGACTTGGGGTAGGAGACCAGAAAAACATCGTCTGGTAAGACGTGCACCTTGCGGCCGGGTGGAACCAGGCCAAAAAAATATTTCCCTCCCGCGATCAGACGCCTAATCACCGGCCTTCTTTGAGTTCAGATTCCGGCGCCCAAGCCTTCGTTACGCTGCGAACCCAATTCCGGAAAGCTATCAGTTTCGTAGTGGCGCCAGGCGCAATACCCAGGCCCAACAGCGCCAGACTCAGCTTGGAACTGTGCAGGTAGCCGTTCGCCTCGGCAAGCAGCTCCCGCGCTTTGTCAAACTGGCGTTCTTCCAGCTTGCATTTGCCCTCTTCCACCAGGTATTGGGCTCGAATCTCGGCAGCGCGCTGCTCAACCACCGCGCGATCGGAATTCCGCAGGGGCAAGGTGCGCTTACATTTCTCTAAAATACACCAGTAGGCTTCCAGCATTCTGACCTCAGACGCGCTCAGTGAGCCAGGACGGTCGCTAAATAACCGGGCCTGCACTATGCGGCTGTAGCCGATCTTGGCCCCGCTGAAGGCGGTGCGAAGCCACATATCGTAGTCGTCGCAGCGCGCGAGTCCCTCATCGAACAATCCCGCATCCATCAGCGTCCGCTTGCGGGCTACCACGGTTGAAATCGGAATCTGGCAGCGTTCCACGATCAAGGCGTCGAAGGTCGCCGGTCCGTGGGACGGACATCTCGACATGAACGGCTGCTCGTGCGCCGGGTCGCTGGCGTTCGCGTATACCAGATCGAGCGACGGATCGTCGGCAATCAATTGCATCTGCGCGCCCAGGTGGTGCGGATACCAGGTGTCATCACTGTCCAGGAACGCGACGAACTCACCGCGCGCGTGTCGAATGGCGTTATTTCGCGCGCCCGCAGCTCGCTTGTTTTCCTGCTTGAGGTAGACGATCCGATCGTTGTTTTGCTCATTGTTATACCGATTCAGATACGGCTGCAACACTCCTTCGAGCTCGGGCGTATCCGGAGAACCGTCGTTGACCACGACCACCTCGAAATCCGAATAGGTCTGCGCGAAGACAGAATCCAGGCACGACGCGATCAGATCGGCGGTCCTGTAAGTCGGAATGATCACGCTGACCCTAGGGGTCGGATTGATCCTGGTTGCTGGCCTGTTCATGCAACTGCGCTGAGAACCACGTTAGAACTCTGCTCAGGAACTGTGAAACACAAGTTCCTTCTCCCCGGCGACGATGTGATTGACCGCTTCGACTCCCATCAACACCGAGTGGTCCATGTTGCCGATTTCATACCGCCAGGCGCCAAAACGGCCGCGCGAATAGATCCCGTTTTCGAGCAATGCCGGCTGAAGCACCGCCAGTGCCCGGTCGCGGCCAAGCGTCGGAATGGGATACGAGTAACCGACAGTGCGGTGATAGCGCGAGACCACGCGGTCCCGGTCCAACTCTTCCAGGATCTTGATTCGGATCAGCTGCGTGGTTACCTGATCGAGAACTTTTTGCGGGTCGGGCGATTCTCCCACCCGGAATGACATCTCGCACATCAGGGAACTATAACGCTCGGTATCGCCGTTCGGAACATTGAAGGGCGAGTAGTTGGAAAAATGGGTGGCGCGATAGCAGGGCATTTCCGGATCGGTGAAATAAATCCAGCATTTACTGGTCTCGACCTTCTTCTTCAGGCCGAGGCCGACTACCAGCAGATTGTTGTGCTCCAAACCCTGGGAGGCATCAACGAGCCGGTTATCCGCCGGCCTCAGCATCGTGGTGAGCAGATCGAGAGGGGCGGTCGAGATCAACACGTCGTAGCTGTCACCCGTGCCATCGGCGAACGAAACCCGGCGGCGCTCGACGTCGACTTCCACCAGCTGTTTTCCGGTGTGAATTTTCCTGGTGAAATAGGCGGCGATGCGGCGGTAAATCTCGCCCGTTCCGCCGTGCAGCGGGAACTTGAATTTGCTGTTCGGACCCCAGCCAACATCGTCACGCTCGTATAGAACGTTTTCCAGGAGTCGCTTGAAATCCAGCACCGCAACGCGGTCGGCGATCCAGGATTTGGACATTTGTTCGAGCGGTGTCGTCCAGACCTTATAGTTGTAGGGAAACATGAAGGCCTCCGCAATGCCCTCCCCGAACGTACCGAGGATCCAGTCGCGAAGGTTGCCGGCTGCCCGGGCGTTGCCATTGGCGGCAGCTTTGGCCGCGCCGACCAGGCAACTGACTTGAACATCTTTCGGCAGGTAGCGCAGATTGCTCTGAAACGGATAGGGCACCCAGGATTCGCCTTTGACAATCCAGCTCTCGCGGACGCGCTTGTGTACCTCGTCGCCCAGAACCTGGTCGATCAATCTGTCGAAGTAAGAGTAGTGCGAAAAAATGACGTGACCGCCCTCATCCCAGACGAATCCGTGCTCATCCAGGTGGGAAGTGGCGTGGCCGCCGACATAGTCGGACTTCTCGTAGAGGACCCAATTGTCGTACCCCAGCTCGTGAAGCCGGTAAGCCGCGCCGAGTCCGGTCGCTCCCGCTCCTATGATGACAACTTTCTTACTCGTCACGTGAAATCCAGATTGGACGAGAACTTGAGCTGCTCCATCTTGGCTCGGGCCCGAGCGATTTTCTCGATGATGTCCTCCACCGTGGCCGTCCAGATGAAAGGCTTGGGGTCTTCGTTCCCGGCTGTCAGAAATGCATCGATCGCCCGTTTCAAGTCCGGCACGCTTACGAAGCTGCCGCCTCGGATGGCTTTATCCGTCAATTCCCTAAACCAACGTTCAATTAAGTTCAACCAGCTCGAACTGCTCGGAACGAAGTGGCAAATAAAGCGTGGATGCTTCTTCAGCCATCGCTGCACGTGCGGTTCGGCGATAGCTTGTAAGTCCGATTCAAGTGCGACTTGAGATTGTGCAGTTGCCACAGCCGGTTCACGGTGCTCCTGCTGACCCGCTGCGCCCGAGCCATCAGCCGGCAGCTCCAATGGGTCATGCCTTCCGGCTTGCTGTGCAGGGTCGCGCGGATGATCTGGTCCCGTTTGGTTTGGTCGTACGTGGGTTTGCGCCCCCGACCGGGCGCAATCTTCCACACCTCGCCGATGCCACCCGCGTGCACTTGCTTGCGCCAGAGTTGAACTGTGGGCCGACTCACTCCCTGTTGCTGGGCAATCGTGACATTGTCCCCGCCCACCAACGCTGCCAACACAATCCGGCAGCGCAGCGCCACCTGTTGCGGGGTGCCCTGTGCCGATGCCCTCCGCTCCAGTTGAGCTTGCTCTACCGGCTGCAACTGGATCTTCAAGCCCTCATTCGGCATGAGGTTGATCATAGCAATGCCCGGAAATACTGTAACTCTGTTTACGAGACACTGCACTAGCATATGGTTTTTGACTGCGGCTTTTCCCGTATGAGGCAGGTGACTGCCAAGCGCACCCACTGTATTGCGCGCTGGGCCAGCGTCTGGCAGAAGCGACACGTGGACGCAGCGGCCTGACCCTGCTGCTGAAAAAACTGCCTCGTTTTGAGGGTAACGTCGCCAGGTAAGAGCGGGGGAAGGCGCGGCATCAAGCGTAGGCAGGAACGCTGCGCCGGGGTTGCCCGGCAGGCGTTGCTGCAAGTGTCGCGGGATGTATTCCTGGTGGCGAGCTCGGGAGCTCAGGTGCCCAACATCAGCAATATCTTACCTTTTTCACCGGCGCTGTGAGCTACACTACCCACCGGCGTACGTTCGCAATTTGCGGTCGAGGGAAGACTGCTGGGTGCGGCGTAAGGGATCCAGTGTTATACGGCATCAAATTCGTCGCTGGCTATCTCCTGGGAACTGACATCGCTGGTCGCAACCTGAGGGTGTTCCCGGATGATACCTTCATCGCGTCCTACCCACGCTCCGGCAACACCTGGACGCGCTTCCTGATAGCCAACCTAGTGCATCCCGAGCCGCCGGTGACGTTTGCAAACCTCGAGACGATCATCCCCGATGCCTCCGCGCTCTCCAGCAGGCAATTCAAGCGGGTGCCGCGCCCGCGCCTGATCAAGACTCACGAATACTTCGAACCACGCTACCGCAAAGTCATCTATCTGGTGCGTGACCCTCGAGATGTTGTCCTGTCCTTATATAGTTTCCGTCGCAAATATCGTGCCGTCGATGATTCATACCCAATTGAGCGCTACGTTGCGGACCGGTTCCTACCGGGAGATCTGGACGTTTCCTGGGGCGAACATGTGGGCAGTTGGTTGGGAACCCGCATGAACCAGCCCGGATTCCTGCTTGTGCGCTATGAGGACCTGTTGCAGGATCCGTCTCACGAGCTATGCCGGATGGCAGGCTTTCTCGGCATTGCAGCGAGCACCGAAGCGCTGTCGCAGGCAATCGAGCGGAGCTCCGCGAATCGCCTGCGACAGCTCGAGAAGGTCGAGCATGAAGTGTGGGTCACCACCAAGGGAAAGCGCGCCGATGTCCCTTTTATCGCCGAAGCAGTCGCGGGTACATGGAAGCAGAAGCTACCCGAACCGTCGGTGGCGCTGATCGAGTCGGCGTGGGGACACCTGATGAATTCTCTCGGCTACGAGACGAGTGCGCCGCGCAGCTCCAGCGTTCGTGCGATCGTGGCCTGACGCCGCTGTACCCTGAGATTAATGCCGCGCCGCAAGGGCGCCCAGCTCTGGCGCCGACGCGCTGGCTCGGCAGTATTGCGACATGAGCGGGCCGTCACTCAAGCGGCAGGCGCTGTCCGGCGTACGCTGGATGGTGTCCGCGCGCTTACTGGTTCAGCTCGTCACCTGGCCCTCGACCATCATCATCATGCGGCTGCTCAATCCGCGTGATTACGGCCTGGTGGCGGTCGCGACGGTATTCACCGAATTTGTCACCGTGTTCAGTGACCCGGGTCTGGCTGCGGGCCTGGTGCAGACCCACGTGCTGTCCGATGAGACCAGCCGCGCGGCGAGCGCTCTGATTGCGGTGCTCAACCTGGTCCTTGTGGGCGTGCTGCTGCTCGCAGCTCCGAGTATTGCAGCGTGGTATCACGAGCCGGAGCTCGCGCAGATAATACCTGTCGCGTCACTGTCGCTGCTGATGACGGCGATCGCCACAGTTCCCCAGGCACAGCTCGTGCGTAACATGCGTTTCAGGGAGATAGCGCTTGCGATGATCGCAGGCAGCGTGGCAGCGAGCCTGACGACCATCCTCTGCGCCATTCTGGGTCTGGGAGTCTGGTCACTCGTCGCGGGGTCGCTCGTACTGTCGGGACTACGCTCGACCGTCATCATCGGCTATAACCGCTCCGCGGTGTGGCCGGACTACTCCAGAGGCTTCGAGCCGGTTCGTCACTTGATGCACTTCAGCCTGCACATGCTCGGCAACCGTATCCTCTATTACTGGTCGGGGAACCTGGATCTGATGATCCTGGGGCGCCTCGTGCACTCGACCGAGCTTGGCAGTTACAGTGTAGGTGCCAACCTCGCCGCGATCCCCGGCGACAAAGCAATGGAGGCAGTAAACAGAGTGTCCTTCCCAACCCTCAGCCGCCTGCGCCAGCAGCGGGCGCAGTTCAACTACACCTACGAGCGCATATTGCGCATGCTGGCCTTGTACGGGTTCCTGGTCGCCTGGGGGCTCGCCGCCGTCGCCCCGGAATTCGTGCACGTCGTGCTGTCGGACAAGTGGCACTTAGCGGTGATTCCACTTGTGCTGCTGTCGATTGCGGCACCTTTTCGCATGCTTACGGTATTCCAGAATATCGTAAACAGTGCGGCGGGGGTTCCCCAGGCCAGCACCAGGGTCCTTGGGTTGACCTGCTTGCTGCTGTCAGTCGCTATCCTCATCGGCGCGCGTGTTTCTGGCATCAACGGCGCGGCGGTCAGCTGCCTGGTCGTGTACGCGATCGTGTTCCTTGTGTCGACGCTCTACACGTGCCGGGTGACAGACCGAACCATGCGCGACAATCTACGGCTGATTCTCGTCCCGTTGATTGCCGGTCTCTCGATGCTCATCGTCACCTGGGCAGTGCGCGCGCTGTTGTTCGTCCACCTGCCGATCCCGGTACTCCTGTGTGTCGAGATCGTCGCAGCCGCAGGTGCGTTCATCGGCACGGTGCAGGCTCTGGGCCCAGCGGTTCTCAGCGACGCACGTGCACTGCTAAGCGAGCTGCTGCGACCCGAAAAGGCGGCGGACACAGGCATTGCCTCTTGAGCGTTCATCAAGCTCTCGTGCAAGCCCAGCCGCTGCCCTTCCCAAAACCGTGCGTGAGCAGCAGGAAGTGCTAATGAAAAGCCCGCGACCAAACTTGTTCCTGATCGGCGCAATGAAGTCGGGTACCAGTTATCTGAGCGATCTACTTGGAGCGCACCCTGCGATCTTCATGAGTTCCGAGAAGGAGCCCACTTATTTCGTTGATCCGAAGGTGTTACGACAGAGATGGCGCCAGATGTGGGCACAGGGCTACTGGAGGAGCGAGGACCGCTACCTGAACCTGTTTGCCGCAGCAGGCGATGCCGCGATAATTGGTGAGGCGAGCGTTGGCTACTCCATGCTGCCCATGTACACGCGCGTCCCCGAGCGGATCTTGAATTTCAATCCGCAAGCGCGATTCATCTACATCATGCGCGATCCGGTAGAACGCACAATCAGCCACTATTGGCATTTTGCACAGAGTTCGAAGGAGCGTCGGGCGATGCCGTCAGCGATCCAATCGAATCCTGAGTACACCGACGTGAGCTACTACGCCCGGCAACTAAGGGGGTACCTGCAACACGTCGCCCGCGACCGCATCTTCGTGGTGACGTTCGAAGAGCTCACTGCAAATCCGGCTGAGCAGATGAGCCGCATGTACGCATGGCTCGGCGTCGACTCATCATTTCGCCCCCCTGACATACCTGCGCGCCATGTGACGCCGGCGGTGGTCGACCAGGCCCGCACTGGCCTCACCTTCCTGCATCGTCTCAGAAGCAGCTCTTCCTACGGTAAGATCGCGCTTCACATTCCGCGAGCGGCACGCAGGCTCGGGTCCCAGCTCGCGGTCCGAAGAGTAAGGCGTGCAGAGGTCAGTACCCAGGAAGTCAGGGCGTATCTGCGACCCCTGCAACTGCGGCAGACCGAGGAGCTCGCTCGCCTCCTTGATCGCGCGTTTCCGGAGTGGAAGACACTTTACGCGGAGGCGGGTCGGGAGGAACCCGCTAACCATTCGTCTGAAAGCGGTAACCAGTATTCACAGCATCCTGACTCCGGCCAATCTTGAGCCAATGCTGTCCGTTAAGGGCCAGATCCGGTAGTTGCCTGACCGACATCCCTCGGCCCTCAACCTGCTCTTTTTGATCCATGCGAAGGAGTGGTACACCGCGGCAGGTTCCGCAGGATGCCACGATCTCGCCCCAATAAAGACTTCTTGTGGTGCCGGTGACTGGCGACTTCATGCCCGGAGCTCGACCCGGACGGGCCGCGGAGTGTGGTTGGCCATATGGTTGCCGAAAAGCCTATCATTTGCTCGTTGCCTGGATCTGGCAACCGCGGCGGAGTCAGGCGGCCCTCGACAGCCGCGTTTGTTGGCTGGGCTGTCGGAAGGGAAGTGATCCAGTATGACTGCTGCCGATTTCAAGCCGGTTCGGTTGGCTATTGTGGGGTGCGGAGCACACACGGAGTATGCGCACCTTCCCGCTGCGATTCGTTCGCACCTGATAGAACTCACGGCACTCGTAGACCGCGACCTGGAGCGAGCCGCGCTATTGAAGCGAAAATATGGCTGTTCCGCTGTAACCGCGAACCGTCTGGAAGCAGTCGTGGATTTTGCGGACGCCGTGGTTATCGTGACGCCGAATCACACCCATAAACCTCTGGCCGAAGTTGCTTTGCGGCATGGCATTCACGTATTCGTTCAGAAGCCTATGAGTACGAATTACTCCGATGCCCTCGCGCTGTGCGAGCTTGCTCGTGCCAAAGGCTTGATTATTGCAGTCGGCTTTCAGGGCCGCCATTTCGCCTGCGTGAAATTGATGAAGCGTTTAATCGAAGAAGGTTTCTTCGGCAAGATAACCGGGTTTGACTGTGAATTTGGCGTGCGCGGTGGATATTCATCCGTCTCCGGCTACAACTTGAGCCGTGATCAGGCGGGCGGCGGAATATTAGTAACCGCGGGAACGCATTATCTCGATCGAATGCTTTATTGGTTTGGAGAGCCCACCAAAGTCGAGTTCGCCGATGATAGCTACGGAGGCGTGGAAGGTAGCTGCAAGGGCCGCATGCAGTTTGTTGGTGGCCTGGAGGGCAGTTTCTTTTTCTCGAAGTCCATAGCTTTAAAGAACAAGTTTCTAATTCAAACGGAACGCTATGTTGTCGAATTACCGGCTTCCGAGACGGAACGGCTCACCCTCTTTCCAAGAGGAAGCCCTGGGATCAGGATGGAAATCGGCGGCTGCGCAGGCAACGCCGGAATTGATTACTCGCAGCATTATCACCAGGTCGAGTTGGAAGATTTCGCCCGCTGCATACGCACGGGAAGCCGCCCCGTGGTCGACGGAATGGAAGGGTCACGTTCCGTAAGACTTTCCGATGCGCTTTATGCTTGCCGGACGCAGTTGCCAGAGCCGTGGGTCTGGTATCGCCAGCCGACCCAGCGGGCGGCGGTAGCGTGATGACAAGAATAGCTGTTGTAGGTGCTTCTGGATTCGTCGGCTCTGCATTGTGCGAGCGGTTGTTCTTTGAGGGCATGGCGTTCACGCCTCTGGCACGCGGGACAAACAATGCGGCGCGCATTAGCCGGCTCGGTATTCCAATCCAAAGACTCGATCTCGTGCAGCGGGAGACAATAGCGGACAAGCTTGCAGGCCATGATGTGGTGGTCAATTGTGCATACGACTTCGCCGGGCTGGGCGACGGGTTCGACAATCTGCTGCACACCGTCAAGCGGCTGAGGACAATTAAATTCATTCATTTGAGCAGTACTTCGATCTACGGACTGGAACCGAAGCCGGACTGCATTACGGAGAAGGGCCAGCCTGATCCGCAGGGATGGGATTACGCGGCGGCAAAACTCCGCCAGGACGAGGCGGCCTTCCGCCTCCACCGCAATGGCATACCCACTTACATCCTGTGTCCGGGCAATATTGTGGGGCCGTACTCTGTGTTCACAATCGGATTGGCGGAGATGTTGCGAGCCGGACCGATGCCGCTCGTCGATGGTGGCGGGAATCCCAGCAACCTGACTCACGTTGACAATCTGGTCGAAGCGATTCTTGCCGCCATCCATTGCAACGGCGGCGCGGGTGAACGCTACTTTGTCACTGAGACGAGACCTGTGGCCTGGCGGAAGGTCTTCGAGGACCATGCGCGAGTGCTCGGCATCCGTCCCGAATTTGTGGACGTCACTTCGGCACAGGTGCGTCCCTTCCTGGCCGCAAAGCGACGCGTGCAATTCAAGCACCGTGCGAAAGTGCTGATTTCACCCGACTTCCGACGTCTGGCTCGCCAACTGCCGGTCGTTGGAGCGCTGTATGGACTGGCCGGCTCAACTTTCCATCGATTGTCTGAAAAGTCTCAGAACCGTATCCGCGAGCGCTTGCAATGGCCAATTTCCTTGAGGCAGAGCGGAGAAGCTCTTCCTATGAACAGCCGCTTTGTGACCGCTCAGATCCGGGCACATTACCATTCGCCAAACAAGCTGGCGACGCAGTTGGGTTGGAAGCCGCCTCTAAACCATGAAGCCGGTATGGAAACCATTGCCGAGTGGTTCAAATTCGCCGGCCTGACTAGCGGTTAGGGCAAATTCCGCGATCACCTGCACGTCGGCGAGCCGCTCGACGTTGCGCTCGAGGTGATACTTGGCAAGCACCTTGCGGCGCGCCGCGGCACCGCGCTCGATGAACTTACGCGTTGGATTGGAGTCATGGTGGTCCGCGGCTGTCTGCAATCCGAGCCTGATACGACGGCTCGTCTGCTGCAGTACAGCGGGGACATTGGGACAGGAAGCGCTCCGCGACCGCATCCCAGCTGCAGTGCTCCTGCACGTGGCGGCGAGCAGCGGCAGCCAGCCGGGCGCCCCGTCCCCGATCCGTGAGGAGCGCGCAGATCGCGCTGACCTGCTCATCGGCCGTGTCGGCGATCAGCAGGTGTTCGTCATTGCGCAGCGGCAGGCCCTCGGCACCGATGGCCGTAGAAACCACCGGCACGCCCATGGCCATCGCCTCGTAGATCTTGAGCCGCGTTCCGCCCCCGACGCGCAGCGGCACCACGCAGATGGCGGCGCGCTCCAGATAGGGGCGCACGTCCGCAACGGTGCCCGTCACCTCGATAGCGGAATCGCGCGCCGCAAGGGCACGCAGGCCCGGCGAAGGCGACCGGCCGACCACCACGAGTCGTGCGCCGGGTATGCGTTGCTGGATACGGCCGAATATATCGGTCGCGAACCAACGAATACCGTCCTCGTTCGGCATCCAGTCCATCGAGCCGATGAAGACCAGCTCGCGACTCTCCTCCGGTCGCGGCCCTGAAGCCGAAAAGTATTCGACATCAACGCCGGTGGGAACGTGGCCCACCGACGCTACGGC
>Ga0306923_10001777_pt1 | contig 19301 bp, 20 predicted proteins | sample sta12Can44000108_FD_203841 | JGI IMG/M metagenome (GOLD analysis project Ga0306923, IMG submission 203841) | Lab enrichment of tropical soil microbial communities from Luquillo Experimental Forest, Puerto Rico - statanox.12C.anox.44.000.108 (v2)... | ecosystem: Environmental > Terrestrial >... | reverse complement strand
TGTGTTGAAGATCACGCGACGATCCGAGAACCGTCGCCTGGCTGTCCCCTCACCCCTATCTACGCGAGCCCCTCCCTCTCCCCGCGCCCGAGGAGAGGGTCGGGGTAAGGGCGGGCGATCACCCGATCGAGCGCTGTTTCGGGAGAGACGTCCTGCCGTTCTCCGGAGCGGCGGTGTTTGAGCTCGATCGTGCCGCCGGCGATCCCGCGCGGTCCGATGACCAGCTGATCGGGAAGGCCGATCAAATCCATCGTGGCGAATTTCGCCCCGGGAGATTCGTCTCTGTCGTCATACAGCACCTCGATGCCGGCGCCGAGCAGCTTCGCGTAGAGCTCGCCCGCGGCATTGCAGCAGCGCGCGTCGGCCGGACGCAGGTTGATCAAGCCGACGCGAAACGGCGCGACGCTCTCCGGCCAGATGATCCCGGCATCGTCGTGGTTCGCCTCGATGAGCGCCCCGACGAGGCGCGACACACCAATGCCGTAGGACCCCATTTCGAGCGCCACGGCCTCGCCGTCGGGCTGCGGGACGAGGGCACCCAACGGCCGCGAATATTTGTCGCCGAAATAGAAGATCTGGCCGACCTCGATTCCTCGTCGGCTCAAGATCTTGTCGCCATATTTCGCGGCGGCTTGGGGATCATGAACGTCCTCGGTCGCGGCATAGATGGCGGTGTAGTGATCGACGACCTGCTGGAGAGCCGAGCCTTCCCAGCCAACGCTGTCGAACTCCCCCCAGTCCGTTTCGATGAAATCGGCGTGGACATGAACCGCACTCTCGCCGGTTTCGGCGAGGATAATGAACTCGTGACTGAGATCGCCGCCGATCGGCCCGGTTTCGGCGCGCATCGGGATCGCCTTCAGTCCCATCCGCGCAAAGGTGCGCAGATAGGCGACGAACATCTTGTTGTAGGAATGCCGCGCCCCGGCGAAATCCAGATCGAAGCTGTAGGCGTCCTTCATCAGGAACTCGCGGCCGCGCATTACGCCAAAGCGCGGCCTGACCTCGTCGCGGAACTTCCACTGGATGTGGTAAAGCAGCTTTGGCAAGTCGCGGTAGCTCTTGATCGAGGCGCGGACGATTTCGGTGACCTGCTCTTCGTTGGTCGGGCCGTACAGCATCTCTCGGTCGTGCCGGTCGCGGATGCGCAGCATCTCCTTGCCGTAATCGTCGTAGCGACCGCTCTCGCGCCACAGTTCGGCCGGCTGGACGGTCGGCATCAGGATCTCCTGCGCGCCGGCGCGGTCCTGCTCCTCGCGGACGATCTGCTCGACCTTCTTGAGGACGCGCAGACCGAGCGGCAACCAGGAATAGATGCCGGCGCTCGACTGCCGGATCATCCCGGCGCGCAGCATCAGCCGGTGCGAAACGATCTGGGCTTCGCTGGGGTTCTCGCGCAACAAGGGCAGAAAGTATTCGGAAAGCCGCATCGAACCTAACCCTGGAGTAGGGCGGCGCACTCTAGGCAACATAGGGGGCCCTGTCCACCGACCCCCGGCGCCGTCCATATCGACATGGTTAAAATTTGCGTGACTGTGAAACCGCGAACGCGTAAGGTCACGCTTCAATGTCGCGGATGAGCGCGGCGCCCAAGTTTAGGGAGCGTATTTAGACAGAAAAGAAGGCAGGACGACGTCCTGCCTTCTTGCGTTTCCGGAGGGCGCGACGAGACATCCGTCCGTGATCCGATTATGCTCTGCGCGTTCTAGACCGGCACCGCTTGAGGCCAAGTGATAAACGACAGGACGAATTTGGAGAGCATGTATGGCCGTTAGTCGCGGATACCATTTCTTCATCAATCCCGGGCCGACCAACATCCCGGACCGTATCTTGCGGGCGATGGATCGTGGGGCGATCGACTTTAACGGTGCCCAATTCCGCGCCATCGCCGAGGAGTGCTTTGCGGGCCTCAAACGGGTGTTCAAGACCGACCAGACGATCCTCGCCTACGCCGCATCCGGGCACGGCGCGTGGGAGGCCGCACTCGTCAATCTGTTCTCGCCGGGCGACAAGCTGCTGGTCGTCGAGAGCGGCTTCTTTTCGCTCAATTGGGGTATGCGCGGAGAAGCCTTCGGGCTCGAGGTCGAGACGCTACCGAACGATTGGCGCACCGCCGCCGATCCGGCCAAGCTCGAGACCCGGCTGCGAGAGGACCGCGAGCACGCGATCAAGGCTGTGCTGGTGGTCCACAACGAAACCTCAACCGGCGTCGTCAACGACATCGCCGCATTGCGTCGCGCAATCGATGCCGCTCGGCACCCGGCCCTCTTTCTTGTCGATACGATCTCGTCCCTGGCGTCGATGGACTTTCGCACGGACGAATGGGGTGTCGACGTCGTGGTCGCCGGCTCTCAAAAGGGACTGATGCTGCCAACCGGCATGGCGTTCACCGGGATAAGCACCCGCGCGATCGCCGCAACCGCCGAAGCGAAGCTGCCGCGCGTCTATTGGGATTGGCGACGGTTGCTCGGCGGGTCGTCGCAGTCCGTGTGGAACGGTACCGCGCCGGTGCACTTCTTCTACGGGCTGCAAGAGGCGTTGCGCATGCTCGAGGAGGAGGGTCTCGACGAGGTCTTCGCGCGGCACAATCGTCTTGCCGAGGCAACACGGCGTGCGGTGCGCGCTTGGCGCCAGAACGACGGACCGGAGGTCTACGCTATCGACCCGCGTGCCCAATCCGATTCGATCACCGCTGTCCAGCTGCCCGAAGGCTACGACGCCGATAGGACGCGTCAACTCTGCCTCGACAAATTCAACGTCTCTCTCGGCGGCGGGCTCGACCGGTTGCGCGGCCGGATACTACGCATCGGCCATCTCGGCGATTTGAACGAGCCGATGATCCTTGGCGCCATCGCCGCGGTCGAAATGGCGCTGGAGCTGACCGACGTACCGCACGGGCGCGGCGGAGTACAGGCGGCAATGGATTACCTTATTTCGGGAGATTGACGGGAGCCTGACATCGCCCTCCGTCTCGCTCGAGGCGGCGCACAGTTAGAGCGCTAACGGATCCTGCAAAAGCACAGAGCGAGGCCACGGAGCAAGAGCTTGTCCGCGCGGTCGTGCGCGATGCCGGGCGCCGGTATGTATCGAGTCGCCGCGACCGGGCCGACACCTTCATCGACCGCCATTTCACCCTCTCAGGCAGTCTTGCGTTGCATCGATGTTCCCTGAGCTGGGATTTGGTGCGGCCACCGCTCAATCTGTTTCTGACCGACCTGGCCGCCGCCACGACGGGCGGTGTCGTCATCGTCGGCGCGGCGTTGACCACCTTCTCCGGAGTCCTGACCGATCCTCTGCAACGCCGCCTCAGCCTCCACCGACGGCGGCTCCTTCGCCTGCCCGGAGAGCTCGAACGGTTCCTGCGCGATGAGGGCGACAGGAGCGTCACGCTGCGTGACCACTACGTTGCTCGGCTGATCGACCTGCTCGATCTCGTTGTCAGCGCGTGGCGGCTTTCTCGCGGTTGAGATTGCGCCGGCGGCGGCGGTTTGTTATAAGCGCGGCCGTTTTTGAGGGCGGCGCGATGAAAGAAGGCATTCACCCGGACTATCACGAGATCACGGTCATGATGACCGACGGGAGCTCGTACAAGACACGTTCGACCTACGGCAAGGCCGGCGACACGCTACGCCTCGACATCGACCCAAAGTCGCATCCGGCGTGGACCGGAGGGCAGCAGCGGCTGATTGACAGCGGCGGTCAGCTCGCTCGCTTCAATAAGCGCTTCCAGGGGTTTGGGATCAAGTCCTGAGGTCTGATTAGCTACCCCTTGACCCTTCTCTAACGCTCACTATCTAAATCTCGTGCGGTCGCCACCTTGGGACCGCGCGTGTTGAAACCGGCATTAGGCTATTACAGCAGGTGCCAGATCCATATTGCTCAAAGGAGGATGTGGTCATGGATCGCTTCGATTTCTCTCCCCTGTTCCGCTCGACGATCGGCTTCGACCGCCTAACGCGCTTGGTCGATGCGGCGGCGCGTGTCGACAACGCCGCTCTCGCCTACCCGCCCTACAACATCGAAAAGACCGGCGAAGATGCCTATCGGTTGACGATGGCGGTTGCCGGGTTTTCGCCCGACGAGGTCGATGTCACCGTGCACGAGAACTCGTTGCTGGTGACCGGGAAGGCGAAAAAAGAAGACGAGAACAGCCGTTATCTGCACCGTGGGATCGCCCGGCGCGCGTTCGAGCGGCGCTTTAGCCTCGCCGACCATATCAAGGTCGTCGGCGCCACCCTCGCCAACGGCATGCTGCATGTCGATCTAGTGCACGAGGTGCCCGAGGAGGCCAAGCCGCGCAAGATTGCTATCGGCACCGGCGAGCCGCAGATGGTCGAGCAGAAGCAGGCCGCCTGACGGCACATTAGCCGACCTCACGAACGACAACGCCCCCGGCCTCCGGGGGCGTTTTGCGTTACGAGCTGGGCTCAAATCCAGCCACGCCATTTAAACCAGGCAACCGGCAGGATGGCGCTCAGCAAGATCAAGGCGAGCCCATAGGGATAACCCCAGGACCAGTCCAACTCCGGCATGTTTTTGAAATTCATCCCGTACATACTCGCTACCAGAGTCGGCGGGATCCCGACCACCGAGACGATCGTCAGCACCTTGATGATGTTGTTCTGCTCGACATTGATCAGGCCAAGAGCAGCGTCGAGCAGCAGCTGCACTTTGTTGGCAATGTGCGCATCGTAATCGCTGAGCGAGAGCACATCCTGACGCACCGTGTCGAGCCGCGGCTTGACCTCGGGCGGCAGCCAATCGGCGGCGAGGCCCGCGACATACGGCACAATGCGGCCGATCCCGAGCAGACTGTCGCGGATCTTTGACGCGAGATCGCCACTGTTGCCGACACGGCGTAGGATGATCCTCAAATCGGCGCTTTCGCGCGCCGGGGGGCGCCGCGCGGCAGGCTCAGTAGCCGGGGTGTGGAACAGTCTATGAGAAAGCAAGTCGAGCTCAGCAGCGATATTTTCGAGGATGTCGGCGAGGCGGTCGGTAATCGCATCCATCAAGCCGGCAAAGACCGCAGCACTGCTCAGCGGATCGCTCTCGCCCGCCAGGTCGCGGGCGCTGAAGTTCTTAAACGAGGTGATGTCCTCGAACCGAACCGTGATCAGCCGCTCGCGCGTTAGTACAAAGCCGACCGGAGTCGTCAGCCGCTGGTCAGGGTCAGCGCTGCGATAAATGAGCGGCGCACTCAGATAAATCGCACCGTCTTGATGGCGCAGGCGGCTTGAGCTTTCGATCTCGCTCAAGTCTTCGATGCTCGGTATGTCTAGGCCTGTGGTCCGCTTGACATACGCGACCTCGTCCGGCTCCGGTTTGAGCAGATCGATCCAGGCCACATTTGCCGCCAAATTCGCTTTGCCGAGGTCGGCGGGCCGTTCTCCGGGAGCGGTACAGCTGTGATAAAGGGTCAGCATCGCTGGAGCTTAAAGCCCGCCATGGGTAATCATGAAATCGATGATCCGATCCAGCCCGTCCCCGGTTTTCAGATTGGTGAAGACAAAGGGGCGGTCGCCACGCATCCGGCGCGCGTCATTCCTCATGACCTCGAGGTTTGCCCCGACCATCGGCGCCAGGTCGACCTTGTTGATAACGAGAAGGTCCGACCGGGTGATGCCGGGTCCGCCCTTGCGCGGGATCTTGTCGCCGGCCGCGACATCGATCACGTAGATCGTCAAATCGGCGAGCTCGGGCGAGAACGTGGCGGCGAGGTTGTCGCCGCCCGACTCGATCAAAATCACATCGAGAGCCGGAAACAGCCGGTTCATCTCGGCCACCGCAGCGAGGTTGACAGAGGCGTCCTCGCGGATCGCGGTGTGCGGGCAGCCGCCAGTCTCGACGCCGCGGATCCGTTCGGCGGGCAGCGCCCCGCTCCGGGTCAAGAATTCAGCGTCTTCGCGGGTATAGATGTCGTTGGTGATCGCGGCGATCTCCCACCGGTCGCGCATCCGCTTGCACAACCAATCCATCAGCGCGGTCTTGCCCGACCCGACAGGACCCCCGATCCCGACCCGCAGCGGATCGCTCTTTCTCTTTGCTGTCATGAGCGGAAAAGCCTCGAATATTGGGTTTCATGCGCCATCGCGGCGAGCTCGATCGCGAGGGTAGCACTACCGAAAGCGGCGGGATTGCGGGTCAGGCTGCTTGCCACCGCGCTGGCGACGACGGGCTCGAGTGCGGCGAGAATGCGCTGGCCGTCGGTTTGGCCGACGATCCCAAGGCGCAGCGCGGCGGAAACCAGATTGGCCGCCATCGTCTGCAAATAGGCGGTCATGGCGCAGCCGAGGGGAATGCCGGCACGCGCGGTAACGGCGCCCGCGGCGGCAGCATGGCAGACTCTTCCCCCGGCGGCGCCGAGCATCGTGCCCCAGCGCTCGAGAAGGGGATCGGGCCACGCGGCGCGGCATGTCGATAAAAACGCCTCTCCCTGCGCCGTAGTCTCGAGCGCCATCTCCGAGGTACCGCGGAAGGCGAGGCCGCGTGCGTTGGTGGCGGCCAGTACTTCGAGATCCTGCGCCGACGCCGCGCGATGCGCGTCGCGCAAGGTGTCGGCATCCATTCGGCCGGCGCCGTGAGCAAGAATCGCCGCGATCCAGCGCTGCAGGGTCTCCTTATCGTGCACTCCGCTCGCAACGGCTGTTTCGAGACCATGTGAATAGCTGAAGGCGCCGATCGGGAAGCCGGGCGAAAACCAAGTGAGGAGCCGGTAGAGTTGGCCGTCGGATAGCCCCTCCGCATTAGTGGCGATCGATTTCATCATCGGCATGGTGATACAGAGCACCGGCATAGGCGCCGAATTCGGGGTCGAAAGCTGCCTCGAGCCGGGTGATGCGCCCGCCGAGCCCCGACACCATCTCGGCGATTACGTGATCCTCGCGAATGCGCAACCGGTTGCTAACGAATTGCACCGGCAGGTGGCGGTTCCCCAGGTGCCAGGCGATCCGCAGTAGGCCCGCACGGTCGACGGCCTGGATCTCCAAAACCGGCTCCGGCGCGGCGCACACCCGAACATAGCCGCCGGTGTCGAGCTCGAGACCATCGCCGTCGGCGAAATGCTTGGCGCGCGACAGATCGAGCAGAAAGGCCACGCCCGAATCGGCGACGAGGCGGATGCGCCGACGATGCCGGTCGGCATAGGCCAAGGTCACCGCGTCGACCATTCTGTCTTCCGGCCATTGGCCGCGGGGGTGGACAGCAATGGCTCGCCACATCGCGCGCTCAGTATAGAAAGTATCGCTGCGCCAGCGGCAGCACCGTCGCCGGCTCGCAAGTCAAGTGCACCCCGTCCGCGCGTACCTCATAGGTCTCGGGATCCACCTCGATGTGCGGGGTCGCCGCGTTGTGCATCATGCACCGCTTATCGATCGCCCGGATGCCGCGTGCGGGAAGCACCATGCGCTGCAGGCCCAGCTGATCGGGTACCCCGTGCTCGATCGCGAGGGTCGGCAGAAAGGTCGCCGCCGAGGCCGACAGCGCGCGGCCATAGGCGCCGAACATCGGCCGGTAGTGGACCGGCTGCGGGGTCGGGATCGACGCGTTCGGGTCTCCCATCAACGCCGCCGCAATCACTCCCGCCTTCAGCACGAGATCCGGCTTGACGCCAAAAAAGGCCGGCGACCACAACACGAGATCGGCGAGCTTGCCGATCTCGACCGAGCCGACGTGTTCGGCGAGCCCATGGGTCAGGGCCGGGTTGATCGTGTACTTCGCGACATAGCGCTTGACCCGGAAATTATCCGAGCGGTCGCTATCTTCGGGCAGCCGCCCGCGCTGCCGCTTCATTTTGTCGGCGGTCTGCCAGGTGCGGATGATGACCTCGCCGGCCCGGCCCATCGCCTGGCTGTCCGACGACATCATGCTGAAGGCGCCAAGGTCGTGCAGGATGTCTTCGGCGGCAATCGTCTCGCGACGGATGCGGCTCTCGGCAAAAGCCACATCTTCGGGGATGCGCGGGTCGAGGTGATGGCACACCATCAGCATGTCGAGGTGCTCGTCAACGGTGTTGACCGTGAACGGCCGCGTCGGATTGGTCGAGGACGGCAACACGTTCGGCAACCCGCACAATTTGATGATGTCAGGGGCATGGCCGCCCCCTGCCCCTTCGGTGTGAAAGGCATGGATGTTGCGCCCCCTGAAGGCGGCGATCGTATCCTCAACAAAGCCCGATTCATTCAGCGTGTCGGTGTGGATGGCGACCGCAATGTCGAGCCGTTCGGCGACTCCGAGGCAGGTGTCGATCGCCGCCGGGGTCGTGCCCCAATCTTCGTGCAGCTTAAGCCCGCAAGCGCCGCCCTCGACCATCTCGACCAAGGCGCGCGGTTCCGAAGCGTTGCCTTTGCCGAAGAAGCCGAGATTGACCGGCAGCCCCTCCGCCGCTTGCAGAATACGAGCCAGATGCCATGGCCCCGGCGTGCAAGTCGTTGCGGCGGTGCCGGCGGCCGGACCGGTGCCGCCGCCCAACATCGTCGTGATGCCGCTGTAGAGCGCCTCCTCGACCAATTGCGGGCAGATGAAATGGATGTGCGAATCGATGCCGCCGGCGGTGACGATCCGGCCCTCACCGGCGATCGCCTCGGTCCCGGGACCGATCACGATGTCGACCCCGGGCTGGATGTCGGGGTTGCCGGCTTTGCCGATGGCACTGATCCTGCCTTCGCGGATGCCGATATCGGCTTTTACGATGCCCCAATGGTCTAGGATCACGGCGTTGGTGATGACGGTGTCGACAGCACCTTCGGCGCGGGTCGCCTGGCTCTGTCCCATCCCGTCCCGGATCACCTTGCCGCCGCCGAACTTGACCTCCTCGCCGTAGATCGTGCGATCGCTCTCGATCTCGATCACGAGTTCGGTATCGGCGAGCCGCAGCCGATCCCCGGTCGTCGGACCGAACATCGCGGCATAGGCGGCGCGTGGCATCTTCATCGGCATCGGGCTATCCCGTCCGCCCGAGACCGGCCGCCTCGGATTCCCGCCGAGCACGAATACAGCGAATTCCGATAGCGGCCCGTTCGTGTTGCCTTGTCGCCCAACCAGGATCTAGCTTAACGAACGGGTTGCACGCAAAATTCCCTAACTTAGGAAACAGGGAAACTTTGCCGCCCGAACAGGCAAGCATTTCGCCGGAACAGGGAGGGAATTTCGCCATCTGCGGCTCCAACAGGCAAACAACAGCGAACCGGCTGGCTCGGCCGAAGCTCCGGGCGGCCGCCATCATAGCCTTCCGTTGACCTTGCCGTTGAAGCCGACGACGCGGCGTTCCCCGGCGTAGGCTACAAGCCTCACCTCGCGGCTCTGTCCCGGCTCGAAGCGCGTCGCCGTCCCGGCCGGGATGTCGAGGCGGTAGCCGCGGGCCTGCTTGCGATCAAACGCCAGGGCTGCATTGGTTTCATAGAAATGATAATGCGAGCCGACCTGGATTGGGCGATCGCCGGTATTGGCGACGGTCAAGGCCGCCGTCGGGCGGCCGGTATTGATCTCGATCTCGCCCGGTGCGGTGAAGAGCTCTCCCGGGATCATGACATCCTCACCGGATCGGCTCGTGGACGGTGACGAGCTTTGTCCCGTCCGGGAAGGTCGCCTCGACCTGGATCTCGCGGATCATCTCCGGCACCCCCTCCATGACCTGCTCGCGGCCGATGACGGTGGCGCCGTCGCGCATCAGCTCGGCCACACTACGGCCGTCGCGCGCGCCTTCGAGCACGAAATCGGTGATCAGCGCGACCGCTTCGGGGTAGTTCAGCTTGACGCCGCGCTTCAGCCGACGCTCGGCGACCATCGCCGCGACCGACACCAGGAGCTTGTCCTTCTCGCGAGGGGTCAGGTTCATCGCAGTCGCCGACGTGCATCAGTCGTGCCAAGTCCACCGCAAGGCTTTATAAACCCGATCGTATCGGGATGTCTCCGCCGCGAACCGACGATTCTAACTTTGGCCGGAAGCGGTCGCGGAGTGCGGATATTTCCGCTCATCCAGCGGATTCACCCCGACAGTTTGATATTCCGGTTGCCGGTCAAGAAATTGGTCTGGTCAAATCGGTTCTTCAGCGCGGCCAACCGTCCGAAGTTCGGGCCATAGGCGTCGCGCACCGGCTGTTCGCTGTTCCCGCCGGCATCCTCCTCGCGTTCACATATACAGCTCGGTCGACAAAGGGCTGTATGGCGTCCCAGCATTTCCGGCCTCAATGAACACCGCTCGTCGAAGCGCACGGGGCTCGCGGCACCATGAAGCTGTTGGAAGGCGATAACGCTGAGCAGCGTCGGTATCGTTCGGGCGTAGTCCCGATACTTGTTTCGATCACGGCCTCTTCCAGACGTCGACCACACTTGATTTGATGTAGTAGAGCCGTCTGGTCGGCCTTTCTGGACACGTATCGAACTATGGGATGGCTGGCGATAACGTCTGCTATCTGGGGCCATGCTGGGAACATACACTCATTAAGAGCATGCGGTTGACCCTCAGGGAAAACCGCTAAATGCAATTTATGGTAGTGTAGATGCTCAGCAAATCCGATCGTCCATCTAGTGAGCATGATCGTGAGCCAATCCGTGATCGGACGGCCTGTTCATCATGCGCAACATCGCCGGGCCGCCGGTCTTGAGGAAACGCCAGACCAAAAGCCCGGCGAGAACCAGAAAAAACAGGTTCAGCCAGGTCGTGTAACCCCAACTGATGGAGGCCTCGACCGCCCGCGCCTTCCGCTCCGACGGGATGAGGGCGCAGCCGCCGAAGATCAGATCGATAATGAGCGCGGCCGCCGCCATGGCGGCGTAGAACGTAGCAAATAGAAAACTCGCCATCTTCAGCCCGTAATACTTGCGATAGATGTTCAAGATCGGGATGATGATCAGGTCGGCAAAGATGAAGGCGATCACCCCGCCAAAGCTGATGCCGCCGTTCCACAGGACCGCCGCCACCGGAATGTTGCCGACTGAGCAGACGAAGGAGATCACCGCCACCAGCGGGCCGACTATCGGTCCCCACAAGGTGCCGAGAACCGGGTGCCCGGTCAGAAAAAGGGATTGCCAGAACGTGTTCGGCACCCAGGCCGCGAGCGCGCCCGCGATTGCCAGCCCGCCGACGATGTCCATCCAGACTGCCGCCCAATCCATCACGAAATAGTGGCTGATCGCGGTCAAACCCCGGTCGGATGTCATCCGCTGCCAGAGCGAGCCGCCCCCGGTGACGGACATGTCCATCTCGGCGTGGCCTTCCATGCGGCCGGCAACGCCCTTATCCGCCTGCGCCTTGGCTTCTTCGAGAAGCTCCCGGCTGAGAAACATCCGAAAGAGCAAGACCAGCAGGACGACCATCAGTGGGGCGCCGACGAATTCGGCCAGCGTCAACTGCCAGCCCAGCAGTGCCACCATGATGATGCTGAGCTCGAGGACGAGATTGGTGGAAGCCATCTCGAACGCCATCGCGGCGGTGAAATCCGCGCCCTTGCGGAAGATCGAGCGGGCGAGCGCCACCGCCGCGTAGGAGCATGATGACGAGGCTGCGCCGAGTGCCAGAGCAGTCGCGATCGAACGCGGGCGATCATCCGGCAAAAGCTGGCTCATTTGCTGCTTCGAAACGATAGCCTGCACGACCGCGGAGAGTGCAAAGCCCAGGATCAACGGCCAGAGAATTTCCCATCCCATGGCCAGCGCCATTCCCATTGCGCGCATGACTGCATCGATCATCCGCCGCTCTCACTTCTTCCCGGTTAAGGCGTTGCGCAGCCCTGATACATGAAGGTCATCGGCTTTGGCCCCTGCATGTAACCGGTGTGGATGTCATCGATTCGAAACCCACCGGCTCGTATTAGGTCGTCCATTTTGTGGTTGAGATGGCAGCCGCCGCCGAGCTGCCGCCAGCACGGTGTGAGCCAGTTCTGCCAATTCTGGATTCTCGGCTCGGGTGCTAGCCCATGCTCGACAAACAGCAGCCGGCCATCCGGCTTGAGCGCGCGGCGCATCTCGCGCAACGCCTTGATTGGATCGCGAATGGTGCAGAGGGTCCAAGTCGTCACGATCGTATCGACCGAATGATCCGGCATCGGAAGCTCCTCTGCCGAGGCCCTTAACAATGTGACCGGACGCCGAGCTTTCCGCGAGCCGGCTCTCGGCCATCGTCAGCAGTTCCTGCGAAGGGTCGAGGGCGAATACGCGATCGACCGGACTACCGTAAATCGACAGATTGCGGCCGGAGCCGACACCGATCTCGACAACCGTCCCGCGAGCGGTCGAGATCGTTGCCCTTCGATAATCGACCAGTCGCTCCTGCCGCATCGACAAATCGACCAGCCGCGGCAGGATGTGCTTTTCATAGAGTCGCACGACAGGGCTCCCTTATTCCGCCCGCGAGGGCGCCTCAGCGCATTATCGGGCGGCAACCCCTGGTCCGGCCGCGCGATCGAGCGCCTTCATGACCAATTCGGTCGAGAGCAATTCGGGCAATAACTCACCTTCCGGCCGACCCGGTCCATAGACCACGTTCACCGGTATGCCATAGCGGCCGAAGGACTGGATATAGGCGGTGATCGCCTGATCGGGACGCGTCCAGTCGGCGCGCATCGCAACGACACCCGGCGAGCGCAGCCGGGTGGAAACCGGCTCGCGTTCGAGCACGACCGCCTCGTTGACCTTGCAGGTCAAGCACCACGCCGCCGTCACGTCGACAAAAACGACTTTGCCCTCGCCTAGCTGCCGCTTGATTTCGGCCGTGTCGAACGGTTGCCAAACCGCGGCCTGGGACTTCATCGACGTCACGGAGCTCGCGGCAAGCTGCGGCGTGATGATCGCCGCGATAGCAAGGACGGCGACAAGCCCGCCGGAGAGACGGCGCAGCGGGATGCCGAGCGACGGCTGAGCGCGCCAAGCGAGGATTACCCAACCGGCAACAAGCATCACACCTGTCAGAGCCGCCGGCCCCGTGCCGACCTCCTCGGCAAGGACCCAGACTAACCAGGCCGCGGTGCCTGCGAGCAACAGCCCGAACAGCTGTCGTAGCCGGGTCATCCACCGGCCGGGCCTCGGCAGGAAGCCGGCCAGCCGCGGCGCCGCCGCGACCAGCAGGTAGGGAAACGCAAGTCCGAGGCCGAGAGCTGCAAAGATCCAGACGATTTCGACCGGGCCGCGCGACAGCGCGAAACCGACGGCGGTCCCGACAAAAGGCGCTGAGCACGGCGTTGCCAGCAATGTCGCAAACATTCCAGTCAAAAAGGCATTAACGAGCGGCCGACGTGTCTCGTGCGTCGCGGCGGCGTAGGCCGCGCCGGGTAAGCCGACCGCGAACCAACCCCACAAATTCGCCGCAAAGAGTGCAGTGACGACGGCCATCCCGGCGATGAACCAGGGTTGTTGGAACTGAATGCCCCACCCGATCGACGCCCGTGCCGCCTTCAGCAAGATCAGCGTCGCGGCGAGCGCCGTAAATGCGCGAGTACTCCGCCTGCGGTGATCACCAGGCTGAGCCGCAGCAATCGCCGATCGACACCGGACAGGCGTGCAACCGCCAGAAGTTTGAGCGACAGGACCGGTAGCACACAGGGCATCAGGTTGAGGATGAGGCCTCCCAGGAGCGCGATACCCAAGATCGCCAGATTGCTTGGTGCAGCGACCGAGCCCGCCTGCAAGACCGGGGTAGCGGTGAACTCCGCCGCTCGGTTCAGGCCGTCGGTGAGGGTGAATATGAGCGGCTCCGCCGCCAAGACGGCTGCTGAAACCCCCGTGACTTGCACACGCAGCTCCACGCTGCGCCCGGTCTCGCCCAGCGTGATCTCGGGACGGGCGATTGTCCCATGGTCCGGACCCTCGATGAACAGGTCGGGCTGGCGGAGCGGCGCGCCGGTCGAGCGGAGGCGGACGTCAACGACCGCGTCTCCTTCCCGCGCCGGAGCGACTGTCGCCGCGACCAGCGCCATCCCGGCCTGATCCAAGCCGCCCGGCACCCTGGCGCGCGCGGTCCCGATCAGTGGCGCCTCCACGCCCGGCGTCGCCACGCCCGCGGGAAGCGCGAGCGATAGATCCGCATGGTAGGGAATGCAGACCTCTGCACAGGCCGCGTAATCGACCGAAGCGCGCAGGCTCAACGACTCGCCGGGTCTAGCAAGCTCGATTGTAATCGGCGCCAGCGCGTGGTCGGGATAGACGTAGCTTTCGAGACCATGTTCGGAAAGGCGCGTCGGTGCCGGCCAGGCGATCTCGGCGCGCGCGAGGTTTGTCGAGCCGGTCCAGTCGATCTCCGGCGGGATCCCGGCATCACCCGGCGTGCGCCAATAAGTATGCCACCCGGGGGCCATGCGGATCTCAAGACCGGCATCGATTCTGCGGCCGGAGCCGGTCGCCTCGACTGCGGTCACGAGCCGCGCCGCGGCGTGCTCGTCGCCGACCCAGGCGGTCGCGGCGGCACGGGCCGCGCCGAGCGGCGGCGCCACCAGGGCCATACCGCCGAAAATGGCGGCGATGACGTTTGCCGTCATTCCGGCCTTCAACCGCGACGAGCGCTTGGCCGCGACCCAACAGGCAGCCATTGGCGATCGAGTCATTTCGTCCCGCCGGATCGCAGGTATTTGACCAGCGCCGCCGCCGCGAGGACCAGGACGATGACGAGGAGCAGCCACAGGAGCCCTGCCGCCCACATCATCCCGCCCATGCCGTCCATCATCGCCGCTCATTCCGACGATGATCGGCCGCGCGGCTCGGGACTGAGCCTCTCGCCATCTGTTCGCGCCGCCACTGTCGGTTAGGCCATTGGCCCGCGCCGCCGTTCAATAATTTCATCCCGATCTTCATGGAACAGTCCGGCCCATTGCCTCAACGTGTCCAGGACGTCGGGCGGCGGCTTGTCGTAATAGATGACAACGTCGCCTCGCTCGAGAGAGTGAACCAGAGCGGTGCCCGATCGAGGCGTGTTGTAAAACCCAGCATCTGCCCAGTTTGGATCGTATGCACCAGACGTGGGAAATTTCTCATCGTACACGTACACGGCATCTGCAGGCAGAAGCCTTCGCCCCCGGTCTTCTAGCTTCTCTATTGCCGATAGAGCGGGCTTGCCGCGCGCAACCTCCGCAGAAAACGCAAGTTTCGCCTGAAAATACTCCCAAAAATGGATCACCGAAAAAACAACACAGGTGCCCAATAGACCGAAACCAACGAGATAGAGAGCCAACTCGCGATACCTTGCGGGCACCCAGGGTCTTTTGTGGCCATACGTCGCAGTCTTAAGAACTCGCGATCGTGGCATTTCGATTCAACCGAGCGTGACGTTTGACCCACCGTTGCCGGGGAAGGCCGTGATTATCCTGAGTCCGAGCCCTCGTGACTTTTATGGGGCTTCACCGCAACGAATTCGCTTTCCGTGTCGATTGTCTGCAGGAGACGAGTCACTCCGCGGGGTTGTACTGCGTCGCGAGGCGCCGCCGATGCGCCGCCGGAATTGCTAGCAACTTCACCTGTGAGTAGATCGCGGGGATCACTATAAGCGTGAGAATGGTCGATGAAATCATGCCGCCGACCATTGGCACGGCGATCCGCTGCATCACTTCCGAGCCGGTTCCGGTGCTCCACAGGATCGGCAGCAGACCAGCCATGATCGCCGACACGGTCATCATCTTCGGCCGCACCCGCTCGACCGCGCCTTCGATAACAGCGTCGTGGAGATCGCGAGCGCTGACCGGTCGCGCTTGCTCCTTGCGCTCTCGAACAGCTTCGGTGAAAGCGTGGTCGAGGTAAATCAGCATGACGACGCCGGTTTCTGCTGCTACCCCGGCCAGCGCGATGAAGCCGACAGCGACCGCGACACTCATGTTGAAGCCCATCAGGTACATCAGCCAGAGGCCGCCGGTAAGCGCGAACGGCACCGAGAGCATCACGATCAGCGTCTCGGTCAGCCGCCGGAAGTTTAAATAAAGCAATAGAAAGATAATAAAGAGGGTCAGTGGGACGACGGTCTGCAGCCTGGCCTTGGCGCGTTCGAGGTATTCGAACTGCCCGCTCCACTCGATGTGGTAGCCGGGCGGAAACTTGACCCGCTCTTGCACCGCCCGTTGCGCGTCGGTGACGTAACCGCCGAGATCACGGCCCTGCATGTCGACGTAGATGTAATCGACAAGCTGCGCATTCTCTGTGCGGATCGACGGCGGACCCTGGGTGATCCGGATGGAGGCCACTTGCCCGAGTGGGATGGCTGCCCCGTCGCTCGCATTGACCAGCACCTGGCTCGCGATCGACTGCGGATCGTCTCGCAGCCCGCGGGGATAGCGAACATTGACGCTGAACCGCTCGCGGCCTTCCACCGTATTGGTGACCATTTCGCCGCCGAGCGCGGTCTGAACCACATCCTGGACATCGTTAATGGTCAGCCCGTAACGGTCGAGCGCGGCGCGGTCCGGCTCGATATTCAAATAGAACCCACCGAGCACCCGCTCGGCGAAGGCGCTCGTCGTGCCGGGCACGGTTCGCACCACGGCCTCGATCTCCTTGGCAAGCCGATCGATCTCGGCGAGATCGGACCCATAGACCTTGACCCCGACCGGCGTACGAATGCCGGTCGACAGCATGTCGATGCGCGCCTTGATCGGCATCGTCCAGGCGTTGCTGACGCCGGGGAAATCGAGCGCCTTGTTCATGTCGGAGACGAGCTGGTCGACGGTCATGCCGAGCCGCCACTCGCCTTCGGGCTTCAAGTTGATGACGGTCTCGAACATTTCCGTCGGCGCCGGATCGGTCGCGGTATTGGCCCTCCCGGCTTTGCCGAACACCGACTCGACCTCAGGGAAGCTCTTGATAATCTTGTCCTGCGTCTGCAACAGCTCGGCCGCCTTGGTGATCGACATGCTCGGCAGGCTGACCGGCATGTAGAACAAGGTGCCTTCGTTCAATGTCGGCATGAACTCGCTGCCGATATGCATGATCGGGTAGATCGAGGCGCCGAGCGCTACCACCGCCGACGCTATCGTGATCTTCGGCCAACGCAGCACGACATTGATGACCGGCCGGTAGATCCAGATCAGGGCCCGATTTAGCGGGTTCTTCCGCTCCGGCATGATCCTGCCGCGAATAAACAGCGTCATCAGCACCGGGACGAGCGTCACTGAGAGCAGCGCGGCCGCCGCTAGCGAGAAGGTGTAGGTGTAGACAAGCGGCTTGAATAGCCGTCCTTCCTGCGCTTCCAGGGTGAACACCGGCGCGAAGGAGACGGTGATGACGAGCAGGCTGAAGAACAGCGCCGGCCCGACCTCGATCGCCGCATTGACCAGCACGTCCATCCTTGACGCGTCCGGCGGCGCCCGCTCGAGACGCTTATGGGCATTCTCGATCATGACAATCGCCGCATCCACCATCGCGCCGATGGCGATGGCGATGCCGCCGAGGCTCATAATGTTTGAGCTGATGCCGATTGCGTGCATGACGATAAAGGCGATTAGCACGCCGATCGGCAGCATGATGATTGCGACGAGGGCGCTGCGCGCGTGCATCAGAAATATCACGCAGACCAGCGCGACGATGATGCTTTCTTCCAGAAGCGTGTGTTTTAGCGTGTCGATGGCGCGGTAGATCAGGCTCGACCGGTCGTAGACCGGCAGGATCTTGACGCTTTCCGGCAGGCCACCGGCGATCTCGGCGATCTTCGACTTGATGTTCTTGATCACTGTCAGCGCCTTTTCGCCGTCGCGCTGCAGCACGATGCCACTGACGACCTCACCTTCGCCGTCAAGCTCGGTCAAGCCGCGGCGCTCGTCGGGGCCGAGCTCGACGCGGGCCACGTCACGGATGCGCACCGGGGTGCCGCGCTCGGTCTTGAGCACAATCTGCTCGAGATCCGGAATACCTTTCAAATACCCGCGGCCGCGCACCATGTATTCGCGCTCGCTCATCTCGACGACGCGGCCGCCGACATCCATGTTGCTGGCGCGGATTGCCTCGGTGACCTTCGACAGCGGGATGCCAAAGGCGCGCAGCTTTGTCGGATCGACGATAACCTGGTATTGCTTGACAAAGCCGCCAACGCTCGCGACTTCGGCCACACCCTCGGCCTTGGTCAGCTGATAGCGTACGAACCAGTCCTGGAGGGCGCGTAATTCGGCCAATGTCTGCTTCGCCCCGAGGACCGCGTATTCGAAGACCCAGCCAACCCCGGTCGCGTCCGGCCCGAGCGACGGAGTGACCCCCGCCGGCAGCCGCTTCTGCGCGAAATTCAGGTACTCCAGCACGCGGCTGCGCGCCCAGTAGATGTCGGTGCCGTCTTCGAACACGACGTAGACAAACGAAACGCCGAAGAACGAGAAGCCGCGGACGACCTTGGAGCGCGGCACGGCGAGTAGCGCCGTGGTCAGCGGGTAGGTGATCTGGTCTTCGACGACCTGCGGCGCTTGTCCCGGGTATTCGGTGTAGACGATGACCTGAGGGTCGGAGAGGTCAGGGATGGCGTCGAGCGGCGTGCGGCTTACCGCATAAATACCGGCGGCCGCGGCAAAGACCGTCGCCATCAGCACTAGAAGAACGCTGCGGCTCGACCAGCGGATGATTGCGGCGAGCATCGTTCACTCTCCGGGCTTCTGTTTCGGCACGCCGCCGCTGTCGGGGGGTACGAAGGCCTTGAGCGCAGCCCTGAGGTTGCTTTCGGCGTCGATCAGGAAATTCGCGCTGACGACGACCCGCTCGCCGCCGGCGAGCCCCTTGCGGATCTCGTAGAAGCCATCCGCGTGTGCTCCAAGCGTGACCTCACGCGGCTCGAAGGTGCCTTCGCCGCGTTCGATCAGGACGGCTTGGCGGGTTCCACTGTCGATGACCGCCGAGTCCGGCACCGCAAGGATTGGTCCGTCGCCGACAGCGGTATTGACGGCGACATTGGCGTACATGCCGGTCTTGAGCTGGGCGTCGGCATTGGCGACGACGATCCGAACCTTGCCGGTTCGCGTCTCTTGAGACACGGTCGGATAAATGAAATCGACCTTGCCACCAAACTTGGTGCCGGGATAGGCGTTGACCGCGATCGTCGCGTCCTGGCCGCGGCGGAGCAAGCCGATATCCTGCTCGAAGACGTCGGCGGTGACCCACACAGTCGAGAGATCGGCAATGCGGTAGAGCGGGTCGCCAGCCGTGAAGTGCATTCCTTCGACCGCCATCTTCTCCATTACTGTGCCGTCGGCCGGCGCGCGCAAAGTCAACGTCCGGGTGACGGTCCCGGCGCGCTGAAGCCGCTTCACCTGGTCGGCGGATATGTCCCAATTCGAGAGACGCTGCAGCGCAGCCTCTGCGAGCTGGCCGGCCGAATGGCGGATATCGGGGCCGGCGCCCGCCAGGTCCTCCTG
>Ga0306923_10001776_pt1 | contig 19302 bp, 20 predicted proteins | sample sta12Can44000108_FD_203841 | JGI IMG/M metagenome (GOLD analysis project Ga0306923, IMG submission 203841) | Lab enrichment of tropical soil microbial communities from Luquillo Experimental Forest, Puerto Rico - statanox.12C.anox.44.000.108 (v2)... | ecosystem: Environmental > Terrestrial >... | reverse complement strand
TTCGTCGAGGCCGCTCTGATCGATTTTGTGGGCGCAGAGCGGGCTCCACATATTGTAACAAGAAACGGTGACGGCGGAATCGGCGGTCGGATCGTCACGCAAAGCCTTGATGTCGGCGCTCAGCTGGGCCGGGCTGATGGTGGGCGCATTGGCCATCAAGAGCACATCATACACTCGGGCTCGATGCCTTCGGCCTTCAGCTGCGCCGAGATCACGCCACGGGCATGCAGATAGGCATGTTCGCCCAAGGCCGCCCTGGTGCAGAGATGGTCGGGGCGGTCGATGATATGAGCGCCGTATTCCCGGCCAATTCCCTTGATACGCGGGCTGTCGGTCGAGATGTAGATGCGACCGATCTCGGGCGTTTCCTTGGCGGCCTCCAGCGGCCAAGCCACCAGCGGTTTGCCCAGCACCTGGGTCACGTTTTTGCCGGGATAGCCGGTCGAACCTTCACGACCGATGAGAATGGCGACGATCATGCTTCACCGCGTTAGAACTGAAAAATAGAACTGGATGATAGGGTGGGCGTTCGGCCGGGTCAATCAGAGCAAAGGTAGCCGCAGCAGCCAATGGATAGGCCACCACTTTGTGCCCCAGCCATATTGGCGCGCCCACGCCTTGCGGGCATCTTGAACCTCTGGGCTGTTCCACCAACCCTGGACGTCGGGCCAGATACTCTCAATATGGCGGGCAGCTTCGGTGGGGTCATCGAAGGTTATTTTCGCTGCTTTCAATCGGTCAAAGAACGGTTTTGCATCCTTTCCCAGGGGCCAAGCGGTCTCATCCCAAATCCCGATGGTTGGGATGTTGGCGCCCAGTGTCATGCTTAGAGTTGTCGAATGGTGGTCCTGAACAATAAGTTTGGCTTCCAGTAACTGCGGGCGGAGTTCACCTTGAACAAGCTCTAAATCAGGATAGAAATGACGTAAGTATTTGCCATCATCAAAGGTATCATGATGTTCATAGCCCCGGTAAGCTAGATGGCTGCGCAGCTCTGGAGATAGCGCATCTATAAAAATTCTTTTGCGTTTGCGATAGGGACTAAGGTCAGGATAATTATCAATGCGTGCGTTTAGCCCATACATCGACGCTCCCACCAAGATCATACGATCATCTTGTGGGGCGTAGCGACCGCACATGCGTCCAATGAAGGGGGGGGGGAGAGGACGGAAGCGTGCCTTATAGTTGTCGTAGGTCTTGAAACCCCAACTGGCGAAAGTATCATGCCAAAACTCTAATTCGCCAGTCATGGAGATCGTGCGGGCCCAACCGTAGGTGCCGCCATGCTGGAGCATCACGATGCGTTCACCCGCCTCTGTAGCTAAGGCGTTTTTAAAATTATCTTGATCGCTGTGGTAGGTGGGGGCTGTAAGTCTGAGTCTGCCGGCCTTGAATGGTAAGGATTTGAACGCCTCTTGCATTTTAGGAATATCATGAGCCAGGATTCTGGGAATCGTTCTCTGGCGAAGCTCTTCTAATAAACAAACCATTTCTGACGGCATGGCCTGGGGAAAGCCCATTCCAGAAGGATGGCGATCAGGTTGCTTCCTGCGACGAGGCAGTATCCGTACATATAGCTCTAGTAAAAACCGAAGACGGCTAGGTATCCCGGTATCTCGTCCAAGCGGAGACCATGACTGATCTAGTTCCATTGGAGGTAATGAATTGTGAGACGGGGCTGTTAAGTTTCGCTCCACATATTCTATAGGCCAGTCATTTGGTATTAACCTTAAGGTTACCTCAGTAATAAGCCAGCTGCGGAACAGGCTGTCACCAAATAACGATAACATAAAGTCAAGTGTATTTTCAAATTTAAACTCAAAATCCTGTTTTGTTATACAGACAGTAAATTTCTCGTCCCGATTATCTTCAATAAAACTGCTTACAGTGTCCCAAACTCTCCACGTCGACATAACCAGATGAATCAACCAATTCATCAATATGATGTGCCAAAATTGCCGGCTGTAGGAGTAGCCGTGGCGGGCATTCATTTCCGGCCATAGTTCATCGAGTAAAGCATTCGCTGCCTGGATAGCTTCATTTGATCGGTTGGCTCGATGTTGGGGATCGGCGAATGGAGCGCAGAGGGGGAGCTCAGCCCAATTGGGATAAACATGTTCGCGCTTATAAAAACACCAGGGTCCCAGCGCTACGTGGACAGCTGGATCGAAGTCATCGGGTATGGAATAGGTTAGCAGCTTCCTGTTGTGCTCTTTCACGGGGCGCCCCCGATATGAATCAGATCTTCGTCGAGGCCGGTCTGGTCCAGCTCCTGCAAGCAATCAAGTAGGCCCAGGCCCAGGTCGATATAGGTGCTGCGGGTCAACCGCTTGCCCAGCTTCGGCGTGTAGTTATAGGGGGTCTGCATGTAATGGCCATGCTGACCGTTGTTGTTTAGCGCCAATTCGATCTCGCCGCCCATGATTTCCTTGATCATGGACAGCATGTCCTTCGAGGTCATGCGTTCGCGGCCTGTCAGATGGATGAACTGGTTGGCGAATTCATCGGCCAGCACATCGACGCTCATGGCGGCTGCATCCTGGATATGGATATATTCGCGTACTTCCTCGCCGCTGCCATAATAATCGATCTTCCGCTTGGTCAGCGCCTGGACCAATAACCGACGCAGCCCGTTGCCTTCGTCGGCGCGGGGGCCGTAGAGCGAGCCGAAGCGCAGCACCGTGAAGGGCAGGCCGAAGCGTTCGTGATAATCATGAATCAGATGTTCGCAGGCCTGCTTGCTGGTGCGATAGAACGAACCCTGATTGGAATAGACATAGATCGAGCTGGCGAAGATAAAGCGGGACAATCCCAGTTCGCGGGCGGCCTCCAGCATGTTCAGCGTGCCCATCACATTGATCTGGATGGTGTCGCGCGGATTGTGAATGGCCTTGTTGATGTCGGCCAGCGCAGCCAGGTGATAGACTGCCTGGCAGCCCTGCATGGCCGCCTTGACCGCCTCGTAGTCCAGTACGCTTCCGACCACCATGGTTTGGTTCGGCTGCAGCCAGGGCGAGGGTTGGAGGTCGAAGATCACCGCCTCATGCCCGGCGGCGGTGACGGCATCGGCCACATGGCTGCCGAGGAAGCCGCTGCCTCCGGTAATCAACACCTTCATGCGTTTACATCCTTCGCATCGTCTGCGTTCAAGGCATATCCCGAAGCGAGACGCTTTTCCAGTTCGGAAAGATCATGGATCACCACCGTGCCCGCAGGGAAGGGCGAGATCGCCCCGTTCGGCACCCGTCCGATGAAGCCCAGGCCGGTGGCGACAGCCGCTTCGTAATCGGCCATGGCGTCGCCCACCATCACCATGCGGCCAGGATTCCAGCCATGGGCCGAGGCTTGCGCGGCGATGATCTCGGCCTTCTTGCGCGGGCTGCCCTCGACCGCCAGGAAATAAGACGATAGGCCGCGCCGTTCCACGATGTCTTTCAGTTCGGCATCCGGCGTGCCCGAGGCGACGATCATCGGCAGGCGGCCCTTCAAGCTATCCAGCACATCTTGTGCCCCCGCCACCATCGGGCAGGCCACCACCCGCTCCACCACCAGCTCCTCGAAACGCTGGCCCAGCCAGGCCTTGCGCTCGTCGCTCAAAGGGCGCTTCAGGATATCGCGATGGATCCAGTCGAATTTGATGAAGCGGCTGGTGCCGCCATGAGCATGATGCAGCGCCAGGACCGCTTTGCGGACCTCCGGGCCTTCCTCCGCGAACAGGGCTTCGAACACCTGGGCCTTGATGTCCAGGGATTCGACGATCACCCCGTCGAAATCGAAGACGATGGCGTCCAGCGCCGCCTCAATGCCCGGAAAGGCGTTCGGCATTCTGATACTCGTCTTCCGGCACCGCCGAGAGCAAAGGCTGGCCCAGAAGGAAGCGGATGGCTTCGCGGGTGGCTTCGATCTCCATGCGCGAACGGCAGTCCTCGGTCATCGAGCCCATATGGCAGGTCAGCAACGCATTCTCCAGTCCGGCCAGTTCGCCCTTATAGGGTTCCTGGCAGAACACATCCACCGCCGCCGCCGCGATGGTCTTGTCGCGCAGAGCCTGGGCCAGATCGGCCTCGTTGACGATACCGCCGCGGGCGGTGTTGACCAGCAGGGCGCCGGGCTTCATCGCCTTCAACTCGGCTGTGGTGATCAGGTCGGTAGTCTCGGCGGTCAGCGGTACATGCAGGCTGACGATGTCGGACTGGGCATAGAGGGTTTTCTTATCCACCCAGGTGATGCCGTCCAGGGTCGGGTCGGGCTTGGGGTCATTGGCGAGAATCCGCACCCCGGCGAAGCCGCCTTGCAGATGGCGGATGACCCGCCGGCCAATGCGTCCGACCCCGACGATGCCGATGGTCGAGGTGGAAATCCGCCGCCCGGTATGACGCACCCACTGGCCGGCGCGCAGGCCGCGATCGGCCGGGCCGACGCCGCGCAACAGATCGATGATCAGTCCCACGGTCAGTTCGGCCACCGCCGGCGACGGGCCGTCGGGGGTGTAGGACACGGCGATGCCCTGACGGCGGGCGGCCAGCAGATCGACGCTGTCGAGACCGATGCCGACGCGGCAGATGGCCTTCAGCTGGGGATTGGCGGCCATGGCTTCGGCGCTGATGGTCTCGGTGCCGGCGATCAGTACCGGGAAGTCCTTCAGCACGCCGGCCACTTCCTCGGGCTTCAGCTTGCGGCCCAGCGGATTGATCACCGCCTCGATGCCGGCCTCTTGCAGCAGGCGCAGCGGCAGGGGATCGATGGTGCCGAAAGGCACGGTGGAGATGAAAACCCGTTTGGCCATGATGGCTCCCTTATGCGCCGGCTTCGGCCTTGGCCTGGGCGGAGTCTTCCTCGGCCAGATCCAGGCGCTGATGCTCGACCATTTCCCAATAGATGCCGCGCTTCTTCAGAAGCTCGTCGTGGCGTCCGGTCTCGGCGACCACACCATCCTTGAGCACGATCACTTTGTCGGCCTTGCGGATGGTGGACAGGCGGTGAGCGATCACCAGCAGGGTGCGGTCCTTGGCCAGATGATCCACAGCTTCCTGAATGGCCCGTTCGGTGAAGGTGTCCAGACTGCTGGTGGCTTCGTCCAGCACCAGCAGTTCGGGATCGGCCAGGATCGCGCGGGCAATGGCGATGCGCTGCTGCTGCCCGCCCGACAGGCGCACGCCGCGGTCGCCCAGCAGAGTGTCATAGCCTTCGGGCAGCTTTTCGATGAAGACATCGGCGGCGGCCAGACGGGCGGCTTCGCGCAGGCGTTCGGGCGAGACGTCGCCGCGCCCGAAGCGGATATTGTTGGCGACGGTGTCGTTGAAGATGAAGGTGTCCTGCGCCACCACCGCCAAGCGGCGACGCCAGGAGCGGACATCCAGCTCCTTCAGGTCGATGCCGTCCACCAGCACGCGGCCTTCCTGTGGATCGTAAAGCCGGGTGATCAGGGCGATCAGAGTGCTTTTGCCGGCACCCGAGGGGCCGACCACGGCGGTCATCTTGCCCTTCTCGATCAGGGCTGACACGCCCTTCAGCACCGGGCCGTCATCAGGCTTGTACGAGAACACCAGATTTTCCAGGCCGACGCCTTGGGTCATGTTCGGCGCGGGGCGGCTGCCGTTCGGCTGGCGGCGGATTTCGGCGGTATGGCGGAATTCCTCCTGCCCCTCGAAGGCATGCATGTCCGAGACGATGCGGTTGCGGGCGGTGCTCATCTGCGTCACCGGGCCCAACAGCCGGAACAGCAGGAATAGGAAGATCAGAATGCTGGCGACCCAGGCATTCGGATCATTTTCATGGGCGACGGCGCTGCCGAACAGCAGGGCGCAGATGAACAGTCCGGCGCCGGTTGCCAGGACGGGGCTGCTGACGCCATTGACCAGGGTCATCCGCTGCTGGCAGGCGATGGATTTGTCGAGGCGGCCGAGAAAAGTTTCTTCCATCAGCTTTTCCGCTGCCGACAGGCGGATCAGCTTCATGCCGCCCAGGCTTTCCATCAAGGTCTGACTCATTTCGGCCGAGGAGGCGCTGAAACGTTCGCCAGCCTGACGCAACGGCCCATGGGAAAATTTCTTCAGGAAGGACGACATCACCAGCACGAAGACCATCGCCAGCAAACTTAACTTCCAGGACACCGTGACCATCAACAGGCCATAGGCCGTGAAGATCAGCGAAGCCCACAGCAGCGAAGAGACATTGGTCAGAAGCTGCGAGACGCGAGACGCCCAGCTGGAGACATTATTCAGCAAAGTGCCCAGATCGGTCTCGTTCACATAAGAGATATGGACCTGCATGATGGCGGCATAATTGCGGGCCACCGCCGAGCGCATCAGCCTTTGCGGCACGATCTGCCCCAGCACATCGGCGCCGTACTGGATCAGGCCGCGCATCACGAAGACCACCGACATGACCACCGCCACCGCCTGGATGCGCTGGCTGGGGGTCATGCCGTCGAACAGGGACGAGACATGCCGCAGCACCGGGATGTTGCTGTAGCTTTCCGCCCCGTTCTGCGCCTGCAGGATGGGAACCAGAAGTGAGACTGTGACGCCCTCGGTCAGGGCGCCCAGGACCGACAGGGCCAGGAAGCTTGAGAACATCAGCTTGTCCTCGGCCATCATGCTCAGGCATTTCCGGCCGAAAGTCAGCAGCTCCCGGATTTTGGTGACGGGCTTCATAAGCAGAGTTTGTCCCTTACCCGGCCAGCTTGTCGAGGTTGCTCCAGACCTTGTCAAAGGCCTGGTCGATTTCGTCCATGTCGGCCAGGGTCAGCGGCGGATGGATTACCTCGGTCGAGAAGCTCCAGTTCATGGCATGCACCACGTTGGGCAGGGTGTTCAGGCTATAGTCCGGGGTGCCGCCGGTGTAATGCGGGCATTTGAACGGACAGCCCTTGTCGCCGAAGGCGGTCAGTTGCTGATAGATCGGGAAATCGCTGATGGGGCGATAGCCGGCATAGAAATCCATGCCCTCGGCGTTCAGCGCCTCGACCACCTTCGGAGCCGGCACCTTGATCTTGGCGGTGTCCAGACGCAGCGGATAGCGATAGAAGGCATGGGTGCAGTTGTCATGCACCGCCGGGCCGATCAGGCCTTCGTACTTGGTCAGCTTCTCGGTCAGATAGTTGACCAGCTCCAGGCGCTGATCCACCAGCGACTTCAGCTTCTTCAGCTGTTCGCGGCCGATGGCGGCCTCGATCTCGTTCAGGCGGTAGTTCCAGCCGACCATGTTGACCAGGCTCTTGACCGGCATGCCGGTGGCGATCACGGCCTCGGCATGATTGCGGATCAGCTGCAGGCGCAGGGCCAGATCGTCGTCGTTGGTGGTGACCACGCCGCCTTCGCCGGTCTGGATGATCTTGTGATTGTTCAGGCTGTGGATGCCCATATCGCCGATGCAGCCGGTCATCTTGCCGCGATAGGTCACACCCGGAGACTGGGCGGCGTCTTCGATCACGCGCAGGTTATGCTTGCGGGCGATCGCCATGATCTCGTCCATCGGCGCCGGATGGCCGTAGATATGGATCGGCATGATCGCCTTGGTGCGGGGCGTGATCTTCTTTTCCAGCGATTCGGGGGACATGCAGAAGGTATCGGGCTCGATGTCGCAGAACACCGGCACGCCGTGATTGACCACGATGGCGATGGCGGTGGCGGCCATGGTCCAAGGGGTGGTGATCACCTCATCGCCCGGCCCGACCTCGACGGCGGCAACGGCGGCCATCAGGGCCGAGGTGGCCGAGTTCATGGTCACCGCATGCTTGCAGCCGTAATAGTCGGCCCATTCCTTTTCGAAGGCCTTGACCTCGCGGCCACCCAGGAACCACTGATTGTTCGAGCCTTCGAAGTCCGACAGGATGCCGCTGTCCATCACCCGCATGACGGCGTCGCGTTCTTCCGCGCCGGTGGTGACATGGGGGGGATAGGCTTTGGTGCGGACGGGCTTGCCGCCGAAAAGAGCCAGCATCATTCGTTCTCCGATGAAATCTTCAGCCGCGACAGTGCGTCCAGGCACCGTCCCACGGCGTCGCCATTAATACCCCATTGCGCCTGCCGCGCCAGATATTCCGCACGGAAAGCAGGAGTCGTCAGTAGTTTTTCCAGCGCCGCCCGGGCCTGTTCCCGGTCCGGCAGATGAGGAATCGCCCCGGCGCGCGAGGCGATGCATTGCGGCTCGCGCCGGGCCTCCAGTTCGAAGGCCATGGTCGGCAGGCCGGCCAGGATCGCCTCGACCAGCATGACCGAACTCATGCCGACCACGAAGTCGGATGCGGCGATGATCTGGCGCGGCGTGATGTCGCGGGCGAACAGCCGCACCGCGATATTCGGCCAGTGGGTCTCGGCCCAGGTGAAATTCTCCAGGCGGTTCTGCGGATGCAGCTTGACCGCCAGCAGCAGCTTTCCCAACCTGGGAGCCAGATCGTTCAGAACATTGCCGACGAAGGTCAGAACGCTCTGTTCGTCATAGCCCAGGCTGTCGCCGAAATCCTGGCGCAGAGCCTCGGCGGCGAAGGTGACGATGGTGGCATCCTCGGGCAGGCCGAAGCGGGCGCGCAAGCCGGTCTCGGCGGCAAGGGCCTGATGTTCGTGGATGATGGCGTCGAAGCCGGGCTGGCCGGTGACCTCCAGCCGTTCGGAGGGCAAGCCGTCGTCGTCGGCTTCTTGCGCGGCCATCTCGTCCATCACCAGGATGCGGTCGGGCAGATAGGCTAGGCGCTCGGACGGCTCAACGCCGCTGAAGCGGATGGCGTAGTTCTGCCACTGATCGATCAGTGCCGCCGAGGGAATTTTATGTTCCGACGCCCAACGCCAGAGCAGCCGCTCGGTCAGATCCAGGCTGGGCAGGCTGGTGGCGCTGGTGAACAGCACATCCGGCAAGCCGCCCAGATGTTTTCGGCACAGCGCCTCGATCTCGGCGGAGTTGAACCCGTCGACTTCCTGGCAATCCAGTCCGCGATCCGGAAAGCCAGTCAGGGCCGGCCCCTTGGCCAGCAGCAGCAGCGGCCAGCCGTCCTGCTTCAAGGCATGGCAGACGGGAGCAACGGCGGCAGCGCCTCCGGCCTCGCGCGAGAAGCAGAGAACCTTGCGCGGCAGATATGACGGAAGGCGGCTCATACGTAGGCGGCGGACATTTGTTCGCAATGGGCGTTCAGCGCGACCCAGTCGGAATGCTGGTCCAGCAGGTCCAGCAGCGCCTCGGTGGTGAAGTCGCTACCCAGGGTCTGATAGATGCGCCGGGTCAGTTCCATATCCTCGGGGTAATCCACGGTCAGGCGGATTTTCGGACGATTGAACTTGCTGCCGGGCCGGGCTTCCAGATTGAAGATCGGGAAGCGGTCGGCATGGTTCCAGATGAAACGGGGGGTGTCCTCGCGCTCTTGGGCCGAAGTGGCTTCGGCGGCCGAGGCGGCCAGGGCGGCGAAGGTCATCACATGGGCGTCGATGCCTTCGGGGAAGGTCAAGGTCATGTCGTTGGCGGTGTAGGCATAGCCGCCCCAATGGCAGATATTGACCAGCATATCCACCAGATCGGGGTCATAGAACGGGCAATCGGCTCCCGATTGCACGATGATGTCGCAGGGGTGGGCGGCCGCCGCGCCATGAACGCGGCCGAGTACATCGTCTTCGGAACCACGGAAGCAGGCGATGCCGTTCTCGGCGCAATAGGCGGCCAGCACATCGTCCTTGGCGCCGGTCGAGGTGGCGACCACCACTTCGGACACCGTATGGGCCAGACGCAGACGGTCGACGCAGCGTTGCAGCAAGGGCTTGCCGGCCACGTCCATCAGGGTCTTGCCGGTCAGACGGGTTGAGCCCATCCGGGCTTCGACGATGGCGATGGCGCGCATGAAAGGGTCTCCGGGAAATGCGGACGTAAATGATAAAAGCCGCTTACTTGCGGGTCATGAAACCTTACCGCAGGGTCAGATGGTAATAAGGGGTGATCTCGCCGCCGAAGCTCAGCTTGAAATGACCGCGCAGGGGGCTGTTGATGCCTTCCATGTCGATCTCGGCGATGCCTTCGCGGCGCAGGTCCTGGAACGCCTCCCACAGCACCATGGTGCCGGTATGGTCGTCGCGCAGATCGGGCGCGTTGGCGCCATAGATGTAATAAGCACGCTTGTCATCCCAGCCGAACAAAGCGGCGCTGCCCACCGTGCCATCGGCGGTGCGCGACAGATAGAGCCGACCCTTGCCGTCGGCGATCAGCCGTTCCGAGATGTTCCGCAGCTGGCGCAGATAGGTCTGATCGACCTCCTTGCCCTGGCGGGCGAAGGTCTGGGCGTAAAGATCGATGAAGACCGAGACGTCCGGGCTGGCCTCGGTCACCACGCCCTTGTTGATGCCATAGCGAATCTGCTGACGCCGCGACTTGCTGGCGGCCAGATAGAGGGGATCGGTATCCAGCTTGCCGCCGGGATTGGGGGCCAGGGCGATGGTGCTGGTGAAGCGCACGTCGGGGACGAATTTCAACCCCTCTTCGCCATAATTGTGCCAAAGGAAGGGGCGGATATCCACCAAAGCCGGGGGCAGGCTGACGAAGCATTCCTGCGGATACAGCGCCGCCAGTCGGTCGGTGACGAAGCTGGCGACGCGGAACTGTTCGGCAATCGTCTGAGCCTGGCTCTGTTCGCGCGGCGGCGGCTCGAACAGCGGCCCAGCATAGATGATGAAATCGTTTTCAATGGCGCCTGAGCCATCGGCGGATTCTGCGACAGCCAAGCCGCCCATGGGCTGGCGGTCCTTGAAGATGAACCATAACCCAAGCCGCACGTCTTCCAGTGCCCCCAGCAGCGCGGAGCTGAGGAACACCGTCCCCTGGGCCGAGCGTGACACCAGGGCATCCCATTCGGGGCCCAGTTCAGCTCGTTCCAGGCGGTATTTGGACAGGTCCATGAACCCGTCTTTATAGAACTTCTGCGGCTCGGCGCTCATCAGCTGCCGATCTCCTGGGTGCGGTTGATGTAGTTTTCCATCACCACCTTGCGGCCATCCAGCTCGATCTCATGCGGTTCGGTGCGGCGCGGCAGATAGCATTTGCGGCAGGGCTCGATGACCCGATGACCTTGATGCTCGGCATGCAGCCTGCGGGCTTCGGTGATCTTGGGGCCGTGCCACATTTCATGCAGGGTCAGGAACTTGACGTTGCCCAGCAGATATTCCTCGATCTCGTCATTGGCGCAGAGCATGACATTGCCGTCAGCGCCGATGGTCAGGCGCTGATAAAGCTGCGGGCAGGCGAAATCCTCGTGGTAATGGATCTGGTTTTCGTCATCGGCACGCAGATAGTCGATCAGAGGGTTGCTGGCCACTTCGTCGCAGATGGGGGCGAAGGTGTTGTAGAAGGCTTCCGGGTCATCGGCGATGGCCGGGAAGATCGATTGAATCTTGATGACCGGCTTCACCTTCCCGGCGTCTTCCTTCATCTTCTTGAAGTTGGCCAGCTTTTCCAACAGGCGGTCGAACTTGCCGGGCTTCCTGATGCGCTCATAGGTTTCGCCCATGCCGTCGACCGAAATGGTCAGCCAGTCCATGCCGGCATCCATCATCTCCTGGAACATCTCTTCGTCCAGGCGGACGGCGTTGGTCAGGGAGGCGACTTCCTTGATGCCCGCCTGCTTGGCATAGCGGATGCAGTCGATGATGCGCTTATGCAGGAAGGATTCGCCACGCAGACTGAGACGGATGGAATAGACGCCGCCGGCGGCACATTCATCGACGATCTTGGTGAACAGGTCATAGTCCATCAGGGTCGCATTGACCTTGGACTTGAAATGATCGGTGATGGTGTAGCACATCGGGCAGCGCAGATTGCAGACCGAAGCCAACTCGATATCCACATGCAAGGGATAGTCGGCGATATGGCGGCGTTGCGGAAAATCAGCCCACTGGCGGCGATTTTCCTTATAGGCCTCTTCGACTCCGGCGCCGCGGCGACGTTCGAACTCGTCGATGCGCTCCTGCGGCTCGAGGATCTGCTGGCCCTTGTTGATCGGTGTGTAGCTCATGTCGGTCTTAACCTCAGTCGGGAATTTCTTCCAACAGGCCGTGGGATTCCAGCTTGGCCGCCACCGTCACGATGTCTTGGAAGCGGCAGCCGGAACGCTCGGCCATGGAAATCAGGTCATGTTGGCCGTCGGCCAGGAACATGACCCAGGAAATGACGTCCACCTCGTTCTCGATGGCGGTCGCGCCGGCGGTGCCGGCCTTTTGGTTCAGAGCGCCGCCGGATTGGGGATAAAGCCCGCGCCGGCCCAGCTGCACCTCGCAATGGGGGGTCAGCGAACGCAAGGTGCGGTTCTCCTCGATCACGTCGATGGCGGCGAGATACAAGTCGTAACTCTTTTCCAGCGCCTCGCCCTTGACGAAATCCAGATCGTCGAGGGAGGTGTGGTAGTACAGGTACTCGTAGTACTTGTCCTTCGAAATGGTGGTGACGGGGATGCGGAAGCCGGGCGACGAATATTGCCGCTCGTCCGAGCCGTCGGGCACGAAGGGATAGATCACAGGCTTGATATGGGCGTCGCGGAAGGCGATGTCCACCGCCCGGTCCAGCAGATGATCGCCCAGGAAACTGCGTTTGATCCCCAAGGGGCCGGGGCCGCCGCAGGTGGTGACCACGAAGCCGCCGGCCGAGGCCTGCATCTCGGCCTGATGCTGGGCCAGATAGGTAATGGCGCCGATGGTTTCCGGCAACACCACGAAGCGCCAGGAATGCCGCAGCTTAGGCCGCGTCGCCAGGGCCTTCAGCAACAGAGTGGCAACCACTGGTCCCGACAGATTGTCGTTCGCCATGGAAGGATGGCAGCAATAGGTCGAGATCAGGAATTCCTGACCCGACGTTCCCGGCAGCACCGCATCGGCCAAGCTCAGAGAACCGGGCTTCAGCTCGGTATCCACCACCACATCATAGCTGGCACTGCGGTCCAGGCCGTCGCGCTGCTTCTGGGTCAGGCAGAAGCCCCAGTTTTCCTTGTAATAGCTGGTGCGGTAAGGAATGGCGTCGGGCAGGTTCGGCAGGCTGTGCAGATGCGCGTCCAGCTCGGCGAAGCTCAGCTTGGCTTTCACCGGGGCGCTATAGCTGACCAGATGCAGGTTGCTTTGCTGGAAATCGACGATGCGATTGCCGCTCTCATCGGCGATCCAGGCGTCGCGGACGGTCCATTCATTGGGCACCGTCCAGTCGAACACCTTGGTGCCGCTGGCATACTCTTTCACCTGCCAGGGCGCGGTCCCGGACAGGATGGCAAGGCTTTGCCGCACCCCCTCGCCGGTGATGCTGCGGCAGATGGGGAACAAGCGGGCCAGAAGGGATTGGGCCTCTTGCGCCAGCGGGCTGGTCAAGCCAGGTCGCTCCACTGCAGCACATGGTCTTCCTCAAGGGCGCGGGCGGTCTTGCGGCCGATCACCTCGTCCCAATGGATCGGGCTGACGCCATGGGCCGGGCGCTTATAGGTGATGTCGGTCTCAGCGATGACATGGCCGGCGGGCAGGTCGCGGTCGATGACGATGGAACGCCGCGCATGTTCGCGGGCCGGAGCCTCGGCGGCCAGGGGAGCCTTGTGGCTTTCCGTGCCCAGCACCTCTTCCAGCAGAGCCACGTTTTCCACGAACTTCTTCAGATCATGAACGTCCATGGCGTGATAGTGGTCGTTGCCCGGCAAGGTCTTATCGTGGGTGAAATGCTTTTCCAGCACCACCGCACCCTTCAGCCAAGCCGCCGACAGCACCAGCATGCGCTCGTCCGGCAGGGTATGGTCGGAATAACCCAGAATGATCTCGGGGTAAGCGCGGGCCAGACCGTCTAGCATGTTCAGATGCGCATTGCCGTTCGGGCAGGGGTAATTGAGGATGCAGTGCAGCAGCACCAGATCCTTGCAGCCGGCCTGACGCAGGGTCTCGACCGCCATATCGATCTCGCCCAGGGTCGAAGCGCCGGTGGACAACAGCACCGGCTTGCCCTTGCCGGCCACCTGACGCAGCAACGGCACATTGGTCAGATCGGCCGAGGCGATCTTGTGGAACGGCACCAGTGGGTCAAGGAATTCGACCGCGCCGGCATCGAAGGGCGTGGACAGGAAGTCGATGCCGACCTTGCGGCAATGTTCGGCCAGAGTCTGATATTCCTCGGGGCCGAACTTGTCATATTTGGTGAACAGCTGGAACTGGCTGGGAGTCGGTTCCTTGCTGGTGTCCCAATAGGCCGGGCTATGCTTCGAGGCGATGCGGCCCGCCTTATAGCTTTGGAACTTGGCGGCATCGGCGCCGCCTTCCTTGGCCAGATCGATCAGCGTCTTGGCAAGATCCAGGTCGCCCTCATGGTTGACGCCGATCTCGGCGATGACATAGGGGCGGGAGCCGGGGCGCAGGCTGCGGGTCCCCAGGGTCACTTGCTGCAAGGGCGAACTCCTTCGTCAGGCGAGAGGCCGGGCCGGGGGCTTTCCACGCGAAGCCGGGCTCTCCAGCGGCGGGCGGGCATAATCGGTCCGGCCGCGAATCGAGCCCGGATGATAGCCAAGCGCCGTTCCCATGTCCATGTTCCTGCGATGGGCGGTGATCGTCGCATCCGCCACTTTCGTCATGTCCTGCCTGCCGAAAGGGCCTGTCACCAAGCCGTCACTCGTCAAACATACCGGGATGTGGCGACAATGCGCCCTTTCGATCATCCTGGTTGCTCGTCATCGTTCGGGGGTTCGCATGACCATTGCTCGTCTTTTGTCTTCCGTCGCTTTTTCCGCTATCGCCTTGTCGGCAGCATTTCCGGCCAGCGCCGCCGATGCCCCCAAGGGGCTGAAGAAGATCGACCATCTGGTGGTGATCTATCTGGAAAATCACAGCTTCGACAATATGTTCGGGCTGTTTCCCGGTGCCGATGGGCTGCAGAAGGGTGGCTGGGCCTTGCAGGTGGATAAGGACGGTAAGCCCTATGACTTCCTGCCCCCCGTCATCGATAATGACGACAAGCCGGCCCATCCCGACGCCCGTTTCCCGGCCAAGCTGGTCAATGCGCCTTTCATGATCGATCAGTATGTGCCGCAGAACGAACAGACCGTCGATCTGGTCCATCGTTTCTATCAGAACCAGCAGCAGATCAATGGCGGCAAGAACGACAAGTTCGCCGCCTATTCCGATGCCGCCGGCATGGTCATGGGCTTCTATGACGCCCGCAACACCAAGATGTGGGAGATCGCCAGCCGCTATACCCTGACCGACCATTTCTTCATGGGGGCCTTCGGCGGTTCGTTCCTGAATCATATGTGGCTGGTCTGCGCCTGTACGCCGCGCTACGACAACGCGCCCGACTCGGTGACAGCCAAGCTGGACGGCAAGGGCATGCTGGTGAAGGACGGCATGGTGACCCCCGACGGCTATGCCGTGAACACCATCTATTCCAGCTTCATGCCGCATCCGGCCAATGTCGATAAGGCCAAGCAGCTGCCGCCGGTGACGTTGCCGACCATCGGCGATCGTCTGTCGGACAAGGGGATTTCCTGGGCCTGGTATTCAGGCGGCTGGAACGATGCAGTGGCCGGTCATCCCGATAAGAGCTTCCAGTTCCATCACCAGCCGCTGGCCTATTTCGCCAAATACGGCGACGGCACCGAAGCCCGCGCCCAGCATCTGAAGGACGAAGCCGACTTCACCGCCGCCATTCAGTCCGGCAGCCTTCCGGCGGTGAGTTTCTATAAGCCGATCGGCATCGAGAACCAGCATCCCGGCTATGCCAACATCACCAATGCCGACCTGAAAGCCGCCAAGCTGATCGAAGCCATCGAGAACGGTCCGCAGTGGAAGTCCACCGCCATCATCGTCACCTATGACGAGAACGGCGGCTTCTGGGATCATGTGGCGCCGCCCAAGGGCGACCGTTGGGGCCCCGCCACCCGCATTCCCACCATCGTCATCTCGCCCTATGCCAAGAAGCATTACGTCGATCACACGGTCTATGACACCACCTCGATCCTGAAGCTGATCGAGGTGCGCTGGGGTCTGGCTCCGCTGACCGAGCGTGACGCCAAGGCGGCGGATATGACCAAGGCCTTTAACTTCGGCAGGTAAGATATCCGCTGGCGGGAGGGCCTTCAGTCTCCCGCCAGCGTCCCTGCCTCGATGGTCTGAGGCGTTATCGGCGCCGTCGCCATCACCTCGGCGGCACCTAAGCGCATCAGCATCAATCCCGCTAAGAACAGCAGAATCGGACCGGCAGTTCCCCAGCCCGGGCTCTGGGAGTCAGCGGCTGCGCTGACGCTTGCCCGCGGTTTCAGAGGCCGCCGGATGCTGTAGCTGCGCCCCAGTGACGTCATATCCCTGGAGGTCATGTCTCCGTGAACGAGAGTGCCCATGGCTCACCTTTTGTATTTCATGTTACGTGATACATTAAGTCTCTTGGCCCCCGCTTTCAAGAGGGGCATGATGGGGCTCTGCCGAATTTGGATATTTCCGATGAGCAAGCTGGAGCTGAAAAAGACCAATCTGGCCGAGCAGGCCTATTCCGTGCTGCATGATCTGCTGCTGAGCGGCGAGCGTTTCCCGCCCGGCGCCAAGATCAGCGTCGAGGAATTATCGCGTGAGCTGGGGGTCAGCCGTTCGCCGGTCTGGGCGGCTATCGCCAAGCTGGAGGCCGAAGGCATCGTCGAGGTGCGTCCGCGCCAGGGGGTGTTCTTCATCGGCTTCGACCATAAGCGCCTGCGCGAGCTGTTCTACGTGCGCGAGGTGCTGGAAGGCTCGATCGCCCGGCTGGCGGCTCAGCATGGCGACCCGCAATCGCTGGCGGCGCTGCGGGCTTCGGTCGAGCGGCAGCGCAAGGCCGGAGCCGAGGGCGATCTGGAAACCTATGCCGAGGAAGCCTCGGGCTTCCATCAGGTGCTGGCGAAGTCGTCGGGCAATCAGGTGCTGGAAGAAATGGTGCAGAAGCTGCTGGCGCAGATTCACGCCATGTGCGTGCGCCGCACCCGCCGTTTGGGTTTCCTTGAGCGGCTGGAAGAGGAGCATGCGGCATTGGTCGAGGCTTTGGAGCGCGGCGATGCCGATGCCGCCGAAGAAGCCGCGCGCGCCCATGTCCGCCGGGTGGCGGCGCTGGATTATTCGGCGATGGGGGAAGCTTAAGCGGTTTACTTTTTGAAGGTCAGAGGCTTGTCGGTGGGAATCGCCCGGCCCGAACCCAGCAGGCGGCTGTTGCGCTTCTTCAGATAGTTCACCAGCCCCTGGTCGAGGATGCCGGAGATACGCTTGCAGGTGCCGTCGCCGAAATGGAAGTCCCAGCGCAGCCGCTGATCTTCCTGTTCCATATGCTCATAAAGATCGCTGAACAGGGCTTCGAACACCGCGAAGAAATTGTCCTCGGTGAAGCTGCGCTTGGACAGATCCTGCATGGTGGCGTCCAGATTGGTCATGAAGACCTTTTTGCCATGCGAGAAATTTTCAAAGCGGAACAGGATGCGGATGAAGACGGTATCGACGAACCGCGCCCAGTCGGGGTTCTCGCGGATCTTCTGCCACATCTCCTTGTCGTCGTCGCAGTTCAGATGGAACAGCAGCTGGTCGGCCTCGGCGTTCAGCTCGTCATAGATCATCGAGCCGAAGGCCTTTTTCATATAGCGGTCCAGCGCCTCGATCAGGGTGCGCGGCATGGTCGCCTTGGGCCCCGAAAACAGATGCGAGACCTTGCCCACTACCAGGCGCAGCAGGAAGCGGCTGCGGCGGGGATCGCGTTCGACTTCGGGGGCCTTGCGGGCTTGCAGGCAGGCGCCGCAATTATCTTCAACCGCCTTCAACAGGTCTTCGCCCAAAGCGCCCAGCTGCGCCGCCTTGTCGGGCGGCAGCATGGTCTTGAAGGTTTCGATCAGATATTGGAACAGCTCGCGGTTCTTGCGAACCTGGGTCGGGGGTGGCGGCGCGGCGGCAGCATCGCCTTCGCCCGCGAAGCCCGATGGGCTGCCGGGTGCGGCTTGATCCACCACGTCCTTCTCGGCCACTTGTCTAAAACCTTCCCCAACCGTGTTTAAGCGGACTTTACCACCGATCCGCGCGGGAGTCGTCAGCACTCTTAGCCTCGACCCACTGCTGTTGATCTGGGCGTTCCTCCAGCTTCCAGAAGGGTGCTTTGGTCTTCAGCCAGTCCATCAGGAACTCGCAGGCGGCAAAGGCGTCGGGGCGGTGGGACGACGATACCGCTACCAGCACGATGCGTTCGCCCGGCAGCAATCGGCCATGGCGATGGATGATGGTGACATCGATCAGCTTCCAGCGGCTGCGGGTCTCCTCTTCGATGGCGGCCAGCTGGCGCTCGGTCATGCCGGGATAATGTTCCAGCGTCATGGCGATCAGATCGTCGTCGCCGCGCACCAGCCCGACGAAGCTGGCCACCGCGCCGATGGCGGTGTCGCCGGCAGACAGAGCGGCAATCTCGGCTCCGGGATCGAAATCCTCGGCCTGCACGCGGATCATCGCCTCAGCCTCCGGTGACCGGGGGGAAGAAGGCCAGCTCGTCGCTGGGACCGACCGGCTGATCCGGGCGGGCGAAGTCCTGATTGACGGCGGCGCGGATCAGGCCTGGCTTGGCGAAGGCCTCGGCATGGGCGGGCGAACGGGTCGCCAGCCAGGCCATCACCTCGCCCACGGTCATCGCTTCGGGCGGTGGGGTCAGCTCTTCCTCGCCGACGCCGATCTTCGAACGCAGCCAGGCGAAATAGAGAATCTTCATGCCAGCAGCTCCGCGAAGGGAATGAAGGGCACCAGATCGCCGGGCGCGATTTCCACCCCTTCGGCGGCCAAATCCAGCAAGCCGTCGCTGCTGGTCATCGAGGTCAGCACACCCGAGGAATCGCTGGCATGCAGCTCGACCACCGGGCCGAAGGCGGTGAAGGTCATGCGGGCGCGGGGGAATTCCCGGCGGCCCGGCTTCTTGCTCAGTTTGAAGCCGGCGGGCAGCGGATAGCGGCGGGCGGGGGCATAGGCAGCAGCGGCCAGACGATCCAGCAAGGGCCGTCCGAACAGCAGGAAGGCCACCACGACGGCGACGGGATTTCCGGGCAAGCCCAGGAACGGCACGCCCGACACCCGGCCCAGCGCCAGCGGCTTGCCGGGCTTCAGCGCCAGACGCCACAGATGCAGCTCGCCCAGAGCCGAAATGGCCGACTTGATATGATCCTCTTCGCCTACCGAGACGCCGCCCGAGGTGATGATCAGGTCATGATTCTGGGCTGCTTTGGCCAGGGTGGATTGGATCACGTCCAGCCGGTCGGGCAGGATGCCAAGGTCGGAAATCTCGGCCCCGAAACCTTGCAGCAGCGCCTTCAGGCTATGGCGGTTGGCGTCATAGATG